>CDYN01004485.1_pt1 | contig 179316 bp, 141 predicted proteins | sample 554911 | NCBI WGS metagenome assembly CDYN01 (sample SAMEA3182083, study PRJEB8094) | gut metagenome | biome: human; feature: gut; material: Stool; isolation source: human stools | place: Canada | collected 2012-12-04
CGGTTACCTCACCCAATGGAGTCTGGACCTGCTTTTGCATTTTCCCGTTACGGCGGTTACCCATTTGACGTTCCTCTTCTGTAAGATGTGCATCCATCTCACCTTCCAGAGCTGCATTCAGGATACTTTCCAATAAAGGGGCAAAAGCACCGTCTTTACCTAACAAGGGCTTACCTGCTTTCAGCTGTTCAATTGCCTTGTTCTTGATACTTTCAAAATCAAATTCTTCTTTCATAAAAAAACTGTGTTAGCAAAGTTAATATTTTATTTTAATCTTTGCTGACACAGTTTAATTTACATCCTCTGCGAGTAGAGCCTCTATTTTACTCAAACAGAGCATCTAACTCGTATGAATAGACGCTCTGTTTTTCTTTATTTCTTCTTCGAATCATTTCCTTTATCCTTGCCACGATTCATTCCTTTTATCATCTCCCGGTGGAAGCGCATTTCCGCACGCTGCACGAGAAATATCTTCTTACTGGAAAGAATCTTTTTGAACTTACCCAGATAAGTCTTATCAAGCTGGTCGGCAGCAATACGATTGTTAGCTACCTTATCGTTGATTTCTGCATATTGAGCTTCCGTTGTCTTATCATCCTTACCTTTGCGCATCAAATCCCACGATTCATCATTCAGTTTCTTCTTCTTATCCTGAAGTTCAAAATAGACGGGAAAGAACTTGGCTGCCTCTTCTTTACTCAATCCAGCCTGTTCGATAATGAATGCCTTTTGTTTTGCCCTGAACTCCTCCCGGGATAAATGCTGGTCACATCCGTCAGCAGCCCAAAGAACAGGCATGAAGCCACACAACAAAACAACCCATGCGATTAATTTTCTCATTTTCTGTATTCAATCAGTTTTAATAAATCATTCTACACTTGCATCACTCAAATAAACATATAACGAATAATCATCCAGCATAGCGCGGTCCAGTGCCACATCCAGCATTTCGTCCGATACAACTTCAGTATCCACCTCCGTCACCGCCACTTCATCGACCGCAGCAGGTTTGTGATCTGACGACGCCACCCGTATAATCAAGGCAGCCCCCACAAACATAGCTGCCATATAGAGCAATGGTTTCAGTCTTGTCCATGTACTGACAGGTTCTTCCTTGAAAACCACTTTCTCTTTTTCAGGAAGTTTATTCATCACTTCTGAAGTCAGGTTCTCAAAGTAACCATCAGGAACTTTGAAGGAATCTTCCTTACCAAGTTTCTTCAATAGGATATCTTCTTCTTTCATTCGTTTTTCTCCTCTCTTTGATTTAGACATAGTCCGAGTCCAAAGGTTTAATCAATGTCTTCTAAAAACTTCTCTATTTTCTTCACTGCATGATGATAAGACGCTTTCAAAGCACCGACTGAGGTACCGAAGATTTCAGACATTTCTTCATATTTCATTTCTTGATAGTATTTCAGATTGAACACCATGCGCTGTTTCTCCGGTAAAGTCATTAATGCCTTTTGCAAACACAACTGCGCCTCATCACCCGAAAAGTACGGGTCGCTTTCCAGTTTCTGCACAACCGCTGCTTCCAGATCATCAATGGCCAAGGTAGTGACAGCACGTTGTCTATTCAAGAAAGTAAGGCATTCATTCAACGCAATACGATAGAGCCAGGTAGACAATTTCGCCTCAGCACGGAAATAATCAATATTCGTCCATGCCTTGATAAAAGTATTTTGCAGGAGATCGTTCGCATCCTCATGCGACAGCACCAACCGACGGATCTGCCAATACAATTGTTCGCTATACTGCGCCACAATCATTTCAAATCCTTGTCGCTGCGTACTCTCCTCCTGGAGGAGCTTCAGAACTTCGCGCTCGTTATAAGGGGTCATAATCTCTTGTATCTCTATGTTTATTTATGGTTTCAAATCCAGATCGGTCATTGCCTTTAGTAAAGACGGATCATACTTATAAATGTCATCACAATACATCAAATTATTATCGGCAGACAGATAAACAGTCTGATAATCTATAAACAAAGGCACATATTTCTCCAAACTATAATGTTTCAATTCACGATAGGCCGCACTGATAGGAAGCTTCTTTCCTTCCTCGCTTATCGGCTTGAGGTCCATTGCAATGCGGATGCGGTCTTCCAGTAATTCATCCGGTTCTTCTAATAAGAAGAAAGCAAAATCGAGTGCTTTCTGAAGACGTACACAACCATGGCTCACCGCCCGGTTCTTTCGCATGAAAGCCCAACGGGAAGGAGTATCGTGCAAATAAACGGAATAAGGATTTGGGAAACGGAAGATGATACGCCCCAACGAATTTCCCGTCTTATTATCCTGTTTCACAGTATAAGGTACTCCCTTGCCCGCATACTTCGCCCATTTGATACTATGAGGATCGACTTGTGTACCATTCTTATCATACACCTTCATGCGGTTACGGGTAAAGTAAGTCGTATCCCTGCGATAAGTAGGAATAATCTCTTTCCGGATAATACTTTGAGGAACATTCCAATACGGATTCAGCTCCATATAATAGATTCTGCTGGACAACAAAGGTGTTTTATTCCTCACACTTCCCACACAAATGCGCATTTCCAGAATAGAGTCTGTTTCCTCGTTGACGGCTTGCAGCATGAATGCCGCCACATTTGCCACCACATATTTCTTCCCTTTATCCAGAGCATACTGCCAACGCGCCCGTTCCAGATTCAGCAATAAACGATCCCAGTAATAATCCGTAGTATCCGTCTTTCCCCAACCATTCACGCGCACCAATTCTTCCTGCATTTTCTTATAAAAACGGGAAGAGGGTTGCGCCCAATGAAAGGCGGCAGTGGGATTGGCACGCAAAGAATCAAGAGCCGACAATGCAAATTCCATATCACAACGCTTCAGAGAAATACGGTTTATCGAATCATTCCATCTGCGCTCTGGAGGTAGAAAGCCAAACTTTAACCGGCACACATACGAAAGATAGGCAGCTGTCAACTGATATTCTAAATCCGCCAACAGGGAATTCATCGTTTTTCCATCTTGCAATTGTAATGTACGTATCTGCTGCAACCCATTACGGATACTATCTACAGGATAAAGTCTCGGATTAATCCCATGTCGCGATATATTCTCTAACCAATGCAACATTGAGTCCGCTGCCTGCACAGTCGGTTTATCGGAGACCAATGAATCATTCAACCATAAGAAATCGCCTTCCTCCTGATAATGAGAGACTAACGCAGAATCCCAAACTGTAGTCTGTTTATTTTTTTCCAAACAGGCATGAATGAGCTGCCGAATACTGTCCGCACTGATCTGATAGGCAGGATTAAACAGTTCTTTGAAACCTGCCAAAGAGTCCGGTATCGGAGACAAAGGCTTCTCCTTTCTACAAGCAGCCAAACAAATTATACATATTACTCCCAAAAATAACCGGCTACTTTTCATATACAGTTCCTCCGTCAATATCAATACATAAATTCTCTTTCGCTAAAATTGTCTGCGGAAAAATGGCGGACGCTTCATTAAGTAAAACAGCTTCATCTTCATATCGGGCTGAGAAATGCCCGATAACCAATTGTTTTACCTTTGCATCCAAAGCGATTTGTGCAGCTTGTGCAGCTGTCGTGTGATAAGTTTCTTTTGCCCGTGCCTGTTCCGCTTGTGCAAAAGTAGCTTCATGGAACAGCAAATCCACATTGTTGATTTGTTTCACTATAGACGGACGAAAAATTGTATCGGAACAATAAGCGTATTTGCGTGCCGGGGTCGAAGGACGGGTCAAACGCTGATTGGGAATAACTTCTCCTTCGGGAGTAACAAAATCCGCTCCGTTCTTAATACGGTTCAGTTCGTAAACCGGAACTTTATAAAAATCCACCATTTCTCTGATGATATGATTCGGACGTTGCTTCTCCTCAAACAGGAATCCGCAACAGGAAATTCGATGTTTAAGAGGGATCGTAGTTACAGTCACCGAACGGTCATCATAAATCTGTGTCGGTTCTTTCGTCTCAAATTCGTGAAAAAACACTTTATAGGTCAGTGTCTTACAAAAAAAAGCTAGCATCGGTGCAAATAATTCTTCCAGCCCCTTAGGAGAATGAATATGTAAATCGGCCGTCCTCCCCAATAATCCGAATGTAGAGATTAGCCCCAAGAGTCCAAAGCAATGATCACCGTGCAGATGAGAGATAAAGATATGATTCAAACGGGAAAATTTAAGCCGGGAACGACGTAATTGCATCTGAGCCCCTTCCCCACAATCAATCATAAATAATTTTTCACGCAAATTGACGACTTGTGAAGTCGCAAAATGTCGTGTAGTGGGCAAAGCGGAACCGCACCCTAATATATGTAACTCAAACTTTTCCATCTCCGGCAAAGATAGAAAAAAAACATATTAATTTCGCAAGCAATGAAACAAAAGTCTTATTACCTGCCATATAGTATCAAAAAAGAATATATATTTGCATATCGACAACCGGTTTCAAGAACATGATATGAAAGCTGGTCACAGTATCAGAAAAAGAAGTATTTAATATGACGAATCCCTTTATATACAGAAAATTATCAGTATTGTTCCTACTGTTTATTACTTTCGGGAATGTTTATTCCAAGAATAAAGAAATGGAACAATTGTTTTCCAGATTGGATTCCGTATTGACAAACAGTGAAAAGTACGTTTTAGAGAAAGAAGATAAAATAGAAGAACTGCGTAAGAAACAGTCTATGCCTCTAAAACCGGAAGAAAAACTATGGCTTAACAAAATGCTGTATGATGAATATTTTGTCTATAATGCGGACTCGGCTATGGTTTATGTAAACAATAATATAGAGATAGCCAACGCATTAGGCCGAAAGGACAAAGAACAGGAGTGGATACTGCATAAAGTTTTCCTTCTTGCAGCCCAGGGGCTACTGAATGAGGCTGAGAAAGAATTATTGAATGTAGATATAACTTCATTAAGTAAAGAAAATATGTATCAGTATTATGATACAAAAATCTATCTATACTCCCATTTGGTACAATTCATCGGTAATCGCCTGGAACTGACAAATTCTTATTACAATCTTGAGAAGGAATTCAAGCACGAAGCTAAGAAATACATAACTCCCGATCATCCTTCATATTATAGTTTTTGTGCGTCACTACATAGAGAATATCCCCGTTCTGCAGAGGGAGACAGTATAAAATTAAAATTAAAAAATATAGTAGACAAGTCATCATTGTCCACGCGGGTGGATGCCATCAATTCTTATATGCTTGCTATCATGTTTTACAATGAAGGCGATGAAGATAATTACGTAAAATACCTTATTTATTCTGCCATAGCCGATATTAAAATCTGCAACCGCGATATAGCTTCATTGGAGGAACTTTCCAATATCCTCTATTTGCGTGAAGACATAGACAGAGGCTACACTTACATCAGTTATTGCTTTAAAGCCGCATTGCTGTATCCCAACAGGGTGCGCGTAATAAACATATCGACCGTTATGGATAAACTACAGCAGGCCTATCGCGAAAGGAACAAAATACAGGAAAGCAAATTGCGTAAATCACTCTACACCACAAGTATATTATCCATTGTATTACTCATCTCCATCCTACTCATTTATTTCCAATTCAGAAAACTGTCCCGTTCACGTAAAAAACTGAACGAAAGTAACCGACTGCTTAATTCACACGTCAAAGAACTTTCCGAAGCCCAACGAATGCTGGGTGAAGTGAACGGAGAACTTAGCGAAGTAAATGAAAAGCTAAAAGTGATCAATAACCAATTACTAGAGTCCAATTATGTGAAAGAAGAATACATAGGATATGTATTCTCAATATGCTCCAATTATATAACCAAACTTGAAGAATACAGGAAGAATATCAGCAGAAAACTTAAAGCCGGTCAAATAGACGATATCAAATCATTAACTTCCAACATTACGATGGTACAAAGTGAGTTGAAGGAGTTCTATCATAGTTTCGACGCTATTTTCCTACACGTATACCCCGATTTTGTAAAAGACTTCAATTCCCTCCTGCGTCCCGAAGAAAAGATAATGCTTAAAGAAGGCGAACTCCTGAACACGGAGTTGAGGATATATGCGCTTGTCAGACTCGGAATAAATGACAGTATGAAGATTGCAGAATTTCTTCATTGCTCTCCGCAGACGGTTTACAATAATCGTTTAAAAACCAGAAACAAGGCAATAATTCCTAAGGAAGAATTCACCGAGATGGTACGTTCATTGGGTAAAATGCAAAAATAGAGAAAGCAAACAAACCATTTTACTTCATAAACTATTTACTTCTACCAAACATTATATAATTAATAATCAATACATTAACATTTTATTTATTTACTCTTACTATTTACTTGTATATACACCGTACCTTATACTATACTACCTTTGTCCTCCGAGAAATTAATCGAATATATACTTTTTAAATTTAATCTATGAGGCAAGAGAAACTACTAGGTCCAAAGCAAACTATGAAACATACGTTTGTAATCTCAGACGCTTTCTTTTCACAAAGTGCTAATTTGTTATTTTACTTATCATGAAAAATGTAATATTATTATCTTTGCTAATCCTTTTGTCCATTCCCCTTTCGGCACAACAGGAAAAAGTCTCCTTAGTCAACGACAGAACAGGTTCCAAGTTGCTTGTGAACGGTAAGTCTTTTATGGTGAATGGTATGAACTGGGATTACTTCCCAGTCGGCACCAATTATTCATATTCCTTATGGACAAAGCCTGACGATATAATCAAGGCTGCTCTCGATACGGATATGTCTTTATTAAAGAACATGGGTGTAAACGCTATCAGACAACACATAGGCGTTCCCCCCAGATGGGTAAAATATATCTATGAACAATATGGTATTCACACAATGATATATAGCTCCTTCGGACGCTATGGAGTAGCTTTGGACGGGGCATGGATAGCTAACACCGACTATTCCGACCCTAGAGTAAAAAAAGTACTTCTCGACGAGGCGAGAGAATTGGTAAAGGAATACAATAATACTCCTGGAATACTCCTCTATCTTCTTGGAAATGAGAACAATTATGGTTTATTTTGGCAAGGAGCAGAAACGGAAGATATTCCGGTAGAAGATCGTAAATCCACTATTCAAGCGGTTCACTTATATAAACTGTTCAATGAAGCGACTGTCGAGATGAAGAAAATGAATGCTTCAGCTCCTATAGCCATTTGCAACGGTGACCTTCTATTCCTTGATATTATAGCCAAAGAATGTAAGGATGTTGACATTCTAGGAATCAACTGCTATCGCGGTGACTCGTTCGGCGACTTGTTCAGCAGAGTAAAAGCTGAGTATGGAAAACCGGTATTGTTTACAGAGTTCGGATCCGATGCATTCAATGCCATAACTCAAAGTGAAGCACAAAAAGAGCAAGCAGACATTCTGTTGAAGAATTGGACTGAAATATATCTGAATGCGGCAGGACTAGGCAACAACAATAACTCACTCGGAGGTTTCACTTTCCAATTTACCGACGGTTGGTGGAAATTCGGTCAAAATACTAACCTGAGCATACATGACACCAATGCATCATGGGCCAACGGCGGATATGTATTTGACTATGTGAACGGTGAAAACAATATGAACGAAGAATGGTTCGGTATATGCGCAAAAGGAACTCCTGACAGCCGAGGAATATACGAACTTTACCCGCGTGCCGCATACTATGTGCTGAAAGATGTCCACAAGATTAATCCTTATTCTCCCGGAAGTACCACCTCTTCGATAATAAGCAAACTTTCCGATATCAATGTAATGTCAGCCGTTTTATCCTCCAGAAGTGATAAAGCTGCCTTGCAAGGCGAAAAGACTCAGCTAATACGCCTGAGCGAACTGAGAGGTGACATAACTACCTACAATACAGGTGCAAAGAATACTACCACTCCAAGTTCCAGGCCGAAGAATCCGACAAGTTTCCCCAGCTTTAAAGGCTTTGACCATACTGAATCGTTCTACGTAGGCGTAGCCTCAAAACCGGCAGAGAATGTACAGGCGGAAGTCACTGTAAATGTTCTTGGAAATGTGGCGGAGAACCCGATAGACGAAATCTTTTATGAGAACAGAGGACGCTCCAGATATATAACGGACGAAAGCGGAGAAGTAGTAGATCTGGGTCCGTTGGAACGCTTAAGACTTTATAGTGCGAGTTTTGACTGGGATGGCAAACTGTTTAATCTGAAAACATTTTACCGCAAAGGACACTATCATTGGGGATACGAAGGAGACTTCTTTGGATTGTATCCCGAAGCGAGCTACGGTGATAATATGGATATTTATGGTGGCGAAGCTCCTTTCGGAAGTGAAATTGAAGGTAAGAAATACTTCAAAGGGCTGAAAATTGCTTTCGGTCCCGAACTATGGTGGGGTGCAAACCCGGCTCTGCTTGTCAAATACCAACGGAATATAGGTAAATATAACGTAGCAGGTATTTTCCATTATGATATAGACCAGCGTGAAGGAACGACTACTTCTTATGCCATACCCCGTCCCAAGAATACACGGGCCTCTCTTATGGTGGAAAGAAATTTCGGACGTTTCAATATTACAGCGGGCGGATTATGGTCAGGAACAACGCTTGTAGGACGGGAATTTCAAGCTACCACAGAATACAATAAAGAAGCTATCGTATATTCCGACGTGATAAAAACATCCGATACATTCGGAGGGAAGATGAAAGTGGTATATAGCGGAGGAAAGTTTAATGCCTATGCGCAGGGGGCGATAATGGGATTGGTAGCCAGTGGCGGAGCCGATTACACACAGACTTTAACAGGATGGAGGCTAAAAGATAGCGGTAGCGGAAATCAATCGAACGTCCTTGCCGGTTTTACTTATCAGATAGGCAACTTCCAGATTGCCCCTAATTTCCTGTGGCAGAAACCGCTTGTAGGTCCAATGCCTAATGGAATCGATGCTCCCGGAAGATTACGAAATATTATTGATGATCCTTTTGCTGTTAGGGATAACAGGGAGACAACAGCGGGAGAATTGTTGCTGACTTATGACCCGACACCCGCTACTTGGATGTACGACTGGGAGAATGACAATAACGAAGATGCACCGTTTGCCGCTTCACTTGGTTTCATTTACCGCCATCATCCCACCTCACAGGATGCAGCCATAGGTATACTTGCCAACGGTCGTTCTACCTTTGCTTTCGGAGGAGCTGCACCGGCTCATGATTTATGGGAAACAAACCTGAAAATAGCGTCTAGAATATCAAGAGATTTCGGTATCATATCAAGTGTCTACTGTGGTACTGCCCAAGCCAACGGAGATGATACCCGTTTAGTTAAGCGGGTAGGTGCAGACGCCAAAATGATTTATAAGAAACTGCGACTGAACGCAATGGTGAAGTTTAATGACTGGGGGCCGTACGACTATCACAGGGATTTTAACCTTACTTTCCCTTTCCAATGTATGTTAGACTTTTCGACCAGTCTCGCCAAGCCTAAATGGTTGGGTCCGGTATCCACTCGCGTAGGAATCAGAGGTACTTTCAGAACATTAGATCAATATTCTCCTCGTTACGTTGCCGGATATATACCGGACGGTTCCGGTGGTTTTGAACCAAGCACAGATATTATAGGCGCAGGTCGTGGCAACGAATGGGAAATAAGAACCTACATTTCATTCAGCATTTTCTAATCTACGAACTAATTAATAAGATAGTTTTATGAATCACAAAATCAATATATCATGTAAGCTCTCTGTTGTCGCTGTTCTCTTTTCGTTGACAGGATGTACGAGAGATATAAATACGGATGTGCTGGCAACTTACCCACACTTGTCTGATGTCTTTATCGATGAATTTGCATCCGACCTGCAATACCAGGCATGGGGAAAAGTAACTAATTTCGGGGTGGATACTGAAACCACCTACGATGGCACGTCATCTATGCGAATAGAAGTTCCCAATCCGAGTGATCCTATGGGGAGTTGGGCAGGAGGTACTTTCTATTCCGCTACAGGCAGAAACCTGTCCGGATATGACGCACTGACTTTTTATGCCAAGTCTTCCGTAGCTACCGCTATTGAAGTTGGAATAGGAAATTATGATACTACCGAATATCTGGTTCAAGTTAATGATGTCCAACTGAATACAAACTGGAGCAAGATTATCATCCCTATTCCTAATTCCGCAAAGCTTTTATCGGAAAAAGGATTATTCTACTACTCCGCCGGTGCAGTAAATGACGAAGGCTACACCATCTGGTTCGATGAGGTCAAGTTCGAAAAACTCGGTACATTGGCTCATGCCAAAATAGAAGATATAGAGGTTCCCGGTTTTCCCGGAAAACTGACGATAGGAACTCTGACCGAGACTATCAATCTTCCGAACGGCATTAACCGTAAAATGCGGGTCTCTCCCAATTATTTTACATTCGAGTCATCTGACGTCAATGTGGCTTCGGTAACAAATGATGGTAACATAACCGTGCACAAAACAGGAGAAGCCGTTATCTCGTTAAAGGAGGCTGAAGGCGAAATAAAGGTACATTGCTACGATTTCGCTCCAACACCCACGAAAGACGAATCGGAAGTGTTGTCTCTGTTCAGTGATTCTTATACTAATAAGATTTCTGCAAACTGGAATCCTAGATGGGAATGGTCAACAGCTGAATATACGGAAATAGATACCGGTGATAATCATATAGCACGGTATAGCGGTTTGAACTTTGTAGGTATTGTATTCAACAAAACTGCGGATTGTTCGTCAAAGACTCACCTCCACCTGGATGTATTATGCATGGACGAAGTAAGTGAAAGCACTATTATAACAGTCTCTATATACTATGGAACAACGGAAATAAAGTATCCGATAACATTGGAGAAATATCCTGATTTCAAATCAAAACAGTGGCTGTCACTCGATCTGAAACTTGAAAAAGAAAATAAACTAATACCACAATTGGCATTGGCATGTGATGACAACACCAGGAACATTCTTTTGGACAATATTTATTTCTATTAAAAATGATAACTTATGAAACCATATAAAACAATATTGCTTAGCTTGCTGATACTTCCTTTGCCACTGTTACTTGGAAGTTGCGAGAAAGAAGAAGAGATAGAAAACACCCGATGGGTATTGGTGTGGTCGGACGAATTTGACACACCGACTCCCGACAACAGACCCGATCCTTCAAAGTGGACGTATGAAAAAGGCGCTTCAGGATACGGTAATCAGGAACTTCAGAACTATACCGACAGAGTAGAAAACGCCTCATACACAACTCACAAAGGTTTGGGATGCCTGAAAATAACAGCTTTGAACGACAATTATGACGGAGTAGCTTACTCTTCTGCCAGAATAAAGACCGAAGGACTGTTCGAACAACGATACGGACGTTTCGAAGCACGTCTGAAACTTCCGTACGGTCCGGGACTTTGGCCTGCATTTTGGATGTTAGGAGCAAACTATGCCACCGATGTATGGCCAAAATGCGGTGAAATAGATATTATGGAAAATAAAGGATACCAACCTAATATCGTATCAAGTGCTCTACATTTTCCGGGACATTCGGGTGGAAATCCCATAACACAGACTTTTGGCTATGAGAGCCAACGTTTTGACACAGACTTCCACATATTTGCCGTAGAATGGGATGAATCCCAAATAGACTTCTTTGTGGATAATGTACTTTACAAAAGAGTGAAAGCCGCTGATGTAACAGATGGTGAATGGGTATTCGATCATCCATTTTTTATTATTCTGAATGTAGCGGTAGGCGGTACATTTGGTGGTGATCCCACAGCAGACACTGTATTTCCCCAAAGCATGTATGTAGATTACGTCAGGGTTTATCAGAAATCAACAGAAGTACAACCCGGAACTAATACCGGAGATATCTCTTCAAACGGTTCAATTCCCGGATGGGATTTTAACGGACCGGATTCTGATAAAGGGCTTATAGAGCCTGAATTAAAATAAATAACAATGTAACTGCTAAAGATTAAAATTATGAATTTAATAAAAATACAAGGATACTATTTAGGGCTTATGGCAGCCATAAGTCTTGGAGCGGTTTCATGTACGAACGAAACGGAATTTGCCAATTCGCTGGATAAAGGCGACATTACTTTCTCAGCTCAAGTAGGAAAAACGATGAGCAGAACCACAGAAAGCGCATGGGATGGTGACGAACTGATAGGTGTGAAAGCGGGAGAAACAGTAAAAACTTACAAAGTGACAACCAATGGAAAAATGTCTACTGAAGATACACCTTATACATGGGATGGCACAAGCTATGATCTGCTAGCATGGACTCCCCTCACAGCAGAACAGATAAACCTAACAGACCAAACTACCGAAGAGAAACTCTTTGACTGTGACTTATTGGCAAGTAATGCGAAAGTGGAAGCAAAGAATGTACATTTTGTATTCAGACACCAAATGACCCGGATGTGGTGGGAACTTCAGAAATTTGAAGGATATACAGATGAAGAAGTGAACACCGCAAAAGTTTCGTTTATCGGTTATGGAAGTGTAACGTATACTAATGGAGAAATCACAACGGTAGGCGATGCTGACCAATTGATTTCTACTCATGACACAAAAGGAGAATATTATAGAAACGGTGAAGCTATGATGGTTCCTTGTGAAATGTGGGAGAAACCATTGATAAAAGTAGAAATAGGAGAAGATACCTATATCTATACTCCAAGTAAGTCCAACCCCAATGACGTCAATAAGAAAACCGGAGATTTGCTTCCCAATACATGGCAAAGATATTACTTGTCTGTCAGCAAAAAAGGACTGACTGTAGAAATGGAATCCGGAGAAATTAATTGGGATAATGAAAAGATCGATGACAATCAGATTACGGATGCTAAATTTAAGGCTATTATATCTGATGAAGTATCAAATTTGACCAATTGCCAGTTTACAGGTTTGGAAAACAGTTTCATTGACAACGCAACCAACGGCTTCTCCATAACTTATAAAGAAACAAATGCAAGCGGAGGCATCGATTATGAAGGTCTATGTGACAGAGTACGTACAGTTGATACCCCAAACGGGACTGTCACTTTCACATTCTGCAATATCCGTTCGGATATCAAATTAACATATACTAAAGAATATATGGAAGTAGGCTATTATTTCTATAGTGACGGTACTTACGGGACAGATTACAAAGACGGTTCCACCTTAGGTATTATCTATAAGATAGGAAAACATGAGACGGACAACGTAACAAATTACGAAGGTACGGATATAGAAACCATTCATGGATATGTAGTAGCGCTAACTGATGAAACTAGCGACGAAAAGAGTAGTTTCAAATGGAAAGAAGGTAATGCAAACTTGTATGGGACAGATTTTCCGGAACACGGCATAAAAGACGGAAAAACCACACAATATCTAGGATACCTTAACACTAAATATCTTATAGCAAAAGCAGCTGTAGCAGAGGCTACAACAGTGCCGGCAGCCTCAACTTCTACCAGCAAAAACAATAATTCACTTATACCCGGCACATCTGGTTGGTATTTGCCCTCTCATACCCAATTAAGAGATCTAGCAACTCTTGCGGGTAAAACATTCACTAATTACAGTGCATTGAATGGCACATATTGGGACAGTACATTCGACAGTGACCCTAATGCTTATATAGTAGTTTTCAATGAAAATGGTGCAATAAGCAGTACTGATTTCTACAGGGCTGTAGATTCAGAACAAAAAGTTCGTCTTATTCTTACTTTCTAATTAATCATACAAATTATGAAACAAATATATTCACATATCAAACTGGCAGCCGTATCGCTATTAATATTTTCGGCTTGCACCCAAGACGAGATGTTACCTCAGATCGGAGAAAACGAAACCGCCGTTTCTGATGTTCTGACTATTCAAAATGTAAATGTAGCCAATTTCGATACCGGAAATTCTACTACACGGGTAATCAATGATGGTGTCACAGTTCTTTTCGAAGCAGGAAACAGCTTGGAAGATGTCAACGGCGATGAAATCGGTATTTTACTGATAGACAAAGATGGAATCGGATTCGCCAATGAACCCTTTAAGTATATAAACGAAAACGGTGTAAACAAATGGGTTAGTAAAAACAGTGTAAGTTATACCAGCAAAATCAAGAAAGTCATCGCCTACTTTCCCTATGCCCAAATAGTGAAAAATGGAAAAGAGTTTATTCCTTCATCTGTTGATGAACTAAAAGAAGCGAAGAAAGAGGAAGAAACAACGGAATTTAAAGACAAAGATTTGCTGATAGCAGAAATCAATGATATTCAATCCCATCAATTGACAATCAACTTTAAGCACGCCTTTTCATTGATAGCGTTCTCTGCGGAAGCGACCATTAAACTAGATGACACGGAAGAGATTTCCTATTTATTAGATCTTTCCGATGTATCTTTCTCCATTGGCGACGAACTGTACACGCCCGAATCAATGAGCGGCAAGTACATCTGTCTTGTTGACGAAGAACAATTAGTAAAAAATGATTTTCGCTACTTCTACACGATTGATAATATTACTTATTCAAAGACGCTGAAAGATCCTATAACACTGGCAGCCAACCAATGTTACACTTTCCCTTGCCCAACATCCTCCGAAGGAACGGCAGATATTGCAGTAGGTGACTTCTACTGTACCACAGAAAGTAATAAAACAATCATTCTTCCAAGAAATGCAGCCGGTATTCCTACCGGTCTTACCTGCAAAGGAATCGTATTCCACATAATAGACGATTTTGAAACTTTTAAATCTACAAATGATTTAAACGACTCCAATTTAAATGGATATCAAGAAAAACATGGCTTAGTAGTCTCTACAAAAAAAGGAAATAATTTTGGCACTGTGGCAGCAGCTGATATAGAGCAAGCCTTTATTGATGGAAATGTAGAGAAATACACTGATACGGAAACATCAAACGGTTATAAATTGACACAAATTTTAGTAGGAACTGAAAATCTGGGATTTATCGCTTTGAATAATCATACTGAAAAACTAAACAATAGTACCGCTTGGTATGCTCCTTCGTTCAATGAACTTAAATACCTGATACAAGGTGAAAATACTCAAACAGGTTCCACATCGGGGCAAGAGTACATTAACAAACAATTGAAAAAAATAAATGCGGATGAACTGGCAGGTACAATTCCTTCTGTCACTTTTTACAATGGTGTCGGAGACCATGGATTACGCCTTATGACGGGCGGTTCTGAAAATGGATGGCACGGCATACCTGGCGAAGCTTTTTATCCAATCTGTGCATTTTGATGCATTCCTCCCAAAAGCAAGAACTAATAAATATTTACAATAATAAAAGACGATTTATGAAGATAAACAAGTTATTATTTACCACAACACTGACAGCATTGGCATTAACAGCCTGCTCTCCGAAAGGAACCAACTCTGATTCTGAGATAGAGAACAAAGTAGAAGCCTTACTGGATAAGATGACTTTAGAGGAAAAGCTAGGGCAGATGAATCAGTTGAGTCCGTGGGATCCTAACGAACTGGCAAACAAAGTTCGTAATGGAGAAATAGGTTCCATATTGAATTATATGAATCCCGAAGAAGTGAATAAAATACAGAAAATCGCAATGGAAGAGTCACGGTTAGGTATCCCCCTACTAGTGTCACGCGATGTAATTCACGGTTACAAGACTATCTTCCCTATTCCATTGGGACAGGCAGCCACATTCAATCCACAGATAGTAGAAAACGGAGCACGTGTAGCTGCCATAGAAGCTTCAGCTGATGGTATCCGTTGGACTTTTGCGCCCATGATAGATATATCACGTGACCCTCGTTGGGGACGCATAGCCGAAAGTTGCGGTGAAGATCCCTACTTGACTTCCGTAATGGGAGTAGCTATGATTAAAGGGTTTCAAGGAGATTCGCTGAACAGTCCGACTTCAATGGCGGCGTGTGCCAAGCACTTTGTAGCTTATGGTGCATCCGAAGGCGGTAAGGACTATAATTCTACATTTATCCCCGAAAGAGTACTGCGCAATGTATATCTACCTCCGTTCAAAGCTGCGGTAGACGCTGGTTGTGCCACTTTCATGACTTCATTCAACGATAACGATGGTGTGCCGTCTACGGCAAATAAATTTGTGTTGAAAGATATATTGCGCGATGAATGGAAATATGACGGTATGGTAGTAACCGACTGGGCTTCGGCTGCCGAAATGATCAATCACGGTTTCTGTGCAGATGGCAAGGAAGCTGCCGAGAAATCGGTAAATGCAGGCGTTGACATGGATATGGTGAGTGAAACGTTCATCAAAAACCTCAAGCAGTCTTTAGCAGAGAATAAGGTTTCCATAGAATCAATAGACGACGCCGTACGGAATATTCTCCGTCTGAAATACCGAATGGGCTTGTTTGAAAATCCGTATATTGTTACACCACAGAATGTGAAATATGCGGAAGAGCACTTGAAAATAGCAAAAGAAGCGGTAGAGCAATCCGTTATTCTCCTGAAGAATGACACACAAACATTACCGCTTACAAACAAAATCCGTACTGTAGCGGTAGTAGGTCCGATGGCTGACGCACCCTATGAACAGATGGGGACATGGGTGTTCGACGGTGAAAAAGACCATACTCAAACACCTCTCAAAGCCATCAGAGAAATGTATGGCGATCAGGTCAACGTAATTTTCGAACCTGCACTCGGTTATAGCCGTGACAAAAACCTAAACGGTATCGCCAAAGCCGTAAACGCGGCACGCCACGCAGATGTAGTCCTTGCTTTTGTCGGTGAAGAAGCAATACTTTCGGGTGAGGCCCATTCTTTGGCAAACCTAAATCTTCAGGGAGCACAGAGTCAACTGATACAAGCACTGTCCACTACCGGCAAACCATTAGTAACCATAGTGATGGCAGGACGCCAACTTACAATCGCTAGTGAAGTTGAAGCTTCGGATGCAGTTCTTTATGCGTTCCATCCGGGCACTATGGGAGGACCTGCCATTGCCGACATCCTTTTCGGGAAGGTTAATCCAAGCGCAAAGACTCCGGTTACATTCCCCCGTATGACAGGTCAGGTTCCTATATATTATGCTCACAACAGCACAGGTCGCCCGGCCAACCCGAAAGAAATGCTCATTGATGAAATCCCTGTCGAAGCGGGACAAACATCTGTTGGCTGCCGTTCCTTCTATCTCGATGCCGGGGCCTCCCCCTTGTATCCGTTCGGCTACGGATTGTCTTACACTACCTTTGAATATAGCAATCTGAAGTTGACTTCCGACAAACTTGCTATTAACGGCGAGATATCAGTCACGGTAGATCTAAAGAATACAGGAAAGTATGACGGCACGGAAGTAGTACAACTTTACATTCAGGACAAGGTAGGCTCTGTAACCCGTCCGGTAAAGGAACTGAAGGCTTTTCAACGTGTAGAACTCAAAGCCGGAGAATCAAAGAATGTTTCATTCTCTCTGCCTGTTTCAGAGCTGGCTTTCTGGGGCTATAACATGACTTACAACGTAGAACCGGGAGATTTCAAATTATGGGTAGGAACAAACAGCGCTGAAGGTTTATCTGCCGACTTTACCGTATCGGCTTTATAAACAATCTTCAAAGAACATAAAAACATAGATAATAAAAAAGGTGTATCGCTTTCGCAATACACCTTTCTGTTTATTTAGAAATACTTTTTATTATTTCTTTCCTTCCAACTGTTCTTTCAATGCAGCAAGAGCGTCGATATCGCCCAGCGTAGTTGAAGCAGCCTGGTTCTGGATCATCGGAGAATCTTCTCTCTTGTTGCTAGAAGATGACTTCTTAGCACCAGAAGCAGCTTTCTTTTCTGCTCTTTCTTCAGCCTTAGCTACATCTTCGAAGATACGGCTGTGAGACAGGATGATTCTCTTAGCGTCTTTGTTGAACTCGATCACTTTGAATTCAAGTTTCTCATCCAACTGTGCTTGTGAACCGTCTTCTTTTACAAGGTGTTTCGGAGTTGCGAAACCTTCTACACCGTAAGGAAGAGCCACAACAGCACCCTTATCCAACATTTCGATGATTGTACCTTCGTGTACAGAACCTACAGTGAACACAGTTTCGAATACATCCCAAGGATTTTCTTCGAGTTGTTTGTGGCCGAGGCTCAAACGACGGTTTTCTTTGTCGATTTCCAATACCTGAACTTCGATATCAGCACCAATCTGAGTAAATTCTGATGGGTGTTTTACTTTCTTAGTCCAAGAAAGGTCAGAGATGTGGATCAAGCCGTCAACACCTTCTTCGATTTCTACGAATACACCGAAGTTAGTGAAGTTACGAACTTTTGCAGTATGCTTAGAACCTACAGGATACTTTTCTTCGATAGTTTCCCATGGATCTTGTTTCAGTTGTTTGATACCCAAAGACATCTTACGTTCTTCGCGGTCAAGTGTCAGCACAACAGCTTCTACTTCGTCGCCTACCTTCATGAAATCTTGTGCAGAACGCAGATGTTGGCTCCAAGACATTTCTGAAACGTGGATCAAACCTTCTACGCCCGGAGCGATTTCGATGAATGCACCGTAGTCAGCCATAACGACCACTTTACCTTTCACCTTGTCACCAACCTTCAAGTCAGTATCAAGAGCATCCCATGGGTGCGGAGTCAGTTGTTTCAAACCAAGAGCGATACGTTTCTTTTCGTCATCGAAGTCAAGGATAACAACGTTGAGCTTCTGATCCAGTTCAACCACTTCTTTCGGATCGCTAACACGTCCCCAAGAAAGGTCAGTGATGTGGATCAAACCGTCTACGCCGCCAAGGTCGATGAATACACCGTAAGAGGTGATATTTTTAACAGTTCCTTCAAGAACCTGTCCTTTTTCAAGTTTACCGATAATTTCTTTCTTCTGTTGTTCCAGTTCAGCTTCGATAAGAGCCTTGTGAGATACAACAACGTTTTTGAATTCCTGGTTGATTTTAACCACTTTGAATTCCATTGTTTTGCCAACGAATACATCATAGTCGCGGATCGGTTTAACGTCGATCTGAGAACCCGGCAAGAATGCTTCGATTCCGAATACGTCTACGATCATACCACCCTTCGTGCGGCACTTGATGTAACCCTTGATAATTTCTTCATTTTCCAGAGCAGCGTTAACGCGATCCCAAGAACGAGTAGCGCGGGCTTTTCTGTGTGACAGAACGAGCTGTCCTTTTTTGTCTTCCTGGTTTTCGATGTATACTTCTACAGTATCACCTACTTTCAGGTCCGGATTGTAACGGAATTCATTCAAAGGGATGATACCGTCTGATTTGTAACCGATGTTCACAACTACTTCACGCTTGTTCATTGCGATTACGGTTCCGTCAACAACCTCACGGTCGTTCACTTTGTTAAGCGTACCGTCGTAAGCTTTTTCCAGTTCATCGTGGCTAACGTTGGTTACTGTTTCGCCATTTTCATAAGCATCCCAGTTGAAGTCTTCAATAGGAGCTACGTTCTTTAAGTTTTCCATTAATAAATAAATTGTTTAATACTTTAATTAAATAAGACATTATATTATCTATAAATCGGGCGCAAAGGTAGGAATATTTTCTTGATTGACAAAAGAATGGCAGAAGAAAAGAGAATTATATCCGTATTTTTTGTAATATTGCAATCTTTAATTTATACAGTTTTTGCCATGAACGAGAGATTGGACAAAGTCAAGGTGCAATGCGACTATTTACCGCTTATTAATTTTGCGATACAACAAAACGGTGCATCAATCATTCATCAGCTTTCTATTGAGAATACAACGCCTGCCCCGCTGAAGGACATTCAGGTACAAATCACGACAGAACCGACTTTCGGAAACGCCGCTCCGATAGCTGTGGCACAGATTCCGCCCAATGAATCGATATGCCTGTCGTCATTCAATCTCACTTTATCCGCCAACTATTTCACACAGCTGACCGAACGTTTATCCGGCAATCTGAAAATTGAAATTACTTCCGAAGCAGAATCCGTATTCTGCCAAACCTACCCTATCGACATTCTGGCATACGACCAATGGGGAGGGCTCAATGTATTGCCCGAAATGCTGGCCGCTTTCATCACCCCCAATCATACAGCCATTGTGCCAATCATCAAGAGAGCCGCTTCCATCCTGGGACAATGGACTGATAATCCGTCCCTCGACGAATATCAAAGCCGCACTCCGGACCGGGTAAGGAAACAGATGGCCGCCATCTACACGGCTATCACGGAACAACAGATTATATACAGCACCATCCCCGCCAGCTTCGAGGAATATGGGCAACGTGTACGGCTAGCCGACTCCGTAATGGCACAAAAACTGGGAACCTGTCTGGATATGGCCTTGCTCTATGCTTCCTGCCTGGAAGCAATCGGTCTGAATGCACTCATTATCATCACTCAAGGGCATGCTTTTGCGGGAGCCTGGCTAGTGCCGGAGACTTTTCCGGATCCTACCATTGACGATGTTTCCCTGTTAACCAAACGGACAGCCGAAGGAATATACGACATTACTTTAGTTGAAACGACCTGCATGAACATGGGACATTCGTCCGATTTCGACAATGCAGTGAAGAAAGCGAACGGAAAGCTGACGGATGGAAACAGTTTCATTCTTGCCATAGATGTGAAAAGAGCGAGACATTCGGGCATCCGCCCCATCCCCCAACGTACTCTGCACGGGCAGGTATGGGAAGTAGAAGAAAAGGAGACCGACATCCAAAGAAGTGCCGTTCATGCCACTCCGCAAAGTATCAATCCTTATGATTTATCGGGTAATGAAACCCAGGCTGTGATTACCAAACAACTGTTATGGGAAAGACGGTTGCTGGATTTAAGCCTGCGCAACAACCTGCTGAATATCCGGATTACCAAAAACACGCTCCAACTCATCCCGGCTAATCTATCCTGTCTGGAAGATGCATTGGCCGACGGAGAAGAATTCCGCATCCTTCACCGCCCTGCCGATTGGGAAAGTCCGGCGATGGACTTCGGGATTTATTCCTCCATACCGGAGTCGGATCCGGTGGTTGGTTTCATCAACTCGGAACTTTCACAGAAAAGGTTACGTTTCTATCTGCCCGAAAACGATTTAGGTAAGGCACTGACTCACTTATACCGCTCTTCGCGTACTTCTATCGAAGAGAATGGAGCCAACACGCTCTATCTGGCTCTCGGACTTTTGAAATGGTACGAGACACCTTCCAGCGAACGTCCCCGCTATGCCCCCATCTTGCTATTACCGGTTGAAATTATCCGTAAATCGGCAGCCAAAGGTTACGTAATCCGTACCCGGGAAGAAGAAACGATGATGAACATCACCTTATTGGAAATGCTTCGCCAAAACTTCGGAATCTCCATATCAGGATTGGACCCGTTACCTACCGACGAAAGCGGTGTAAACGTCAAACTGATCTATTCCATTATCCGCAACAGCATCAAGAACCAGCGTAAATGGGACGTGGAAGAGCAAGCGATTCTGGGTATCTTCTCTTTCAACAAGTTCATCATGTGGAATGATATTCACAACAATGCCAACAAACTGGTTCAGAACAAGATTGTGTCCAGCCTCATCAACGGAAAGATAGAATGGGAAGCCGCCACAGAGGAAATAGATGCAACGGATATGGACAAACAAGTGTCGCCCGCAGACATTGTATTACCCATCATCGCCGATTCTTCGCAACTGGAAGCCATCTACGAAGCCGTACACGACAAGACTTTCATCCTGCACGGGCCTCCGGGAACAGGAAAATCGCAAACGATTACCAATATCATCGCCAACGCGCTTTACAAAGGAAAACGTGTCTTATTTGTAGCGGAAAAGATGGCTGCCCTCTCCGTTGTGCAAAACAGGCTGGCGGCTATCGGCCTGGCTCCGTTCTGTCTGGAAATTCATTCCAACAAAACAAAGAAATCCGCCGTTATCTCGCAACTGAAAGAAACCACGGAAATTATCAGGCAGACACCTCCCGAAGAATTCAGAAAGGAAGCGGAACGCCTGCTGAATTTACGGGCGGAATTGAATCAATATATCGAAGCCCTGCATAAAGAATACCCGTTCGGGGTTTCATTATACGACGCCATTATTCATTATCAATCCGTGGACGTCGAATCTTGTTTTGATATTCCACAAGCTTATCTGGATACATTAGATAAAGACACATTTGCCCAATGGGAAGATGCCATCGAGCTGCTAGTCCGGACGGCCAATGCGTGTGGACATCCTTACCAGCATCCATTAACCGGTATCTCGATTACCGAATATTCATCAGCCGTTAAGGAGGGATCCTCCCAACTGCTCACCGGATTTATCGACCTGTTGACCACCATCCGGCAGAAGCTGGATGTATTCTCCATACTTCTAAAAGATACGGATATACACCCTACACGCAAGGATTTCCAGACAATCTCCCACATCATCCGGAGAATACTCGACATTCCGGAACTGACTCCCGGATTGCTGACTTTGCCATTGCTCAACGAAACACTGAATGAATACCGGGAAGTAGTGGTTCACGGACGGAAACGGGATGAACAAAGGAAAGAGATAGAAACCGGATTCACCCAAGAAATCCTGTCCATCAACGCAAAGCAGATGTTAGCCGAATGGAACCGGGTATCCGGTCAATGGTTCCTTCCCAGATATTTCGGACAACGGAAAATCAGAAAGGCAATCAACGTATATGCTTTAAAAACGATTGAAACAGAAGACATCAAACCTCTGCTCCACCGCATTATCCGGTATCAGGAAGAAGCAGAAGCCGTCCGGAAATACATCGGGCAACTTCCCTCCCTATTCGGACGCCCCGGCAAGAACGAGGATTGGAACACCATTGAGCAGATAATCGACGACATGACTTCCCTTCATTCGCATTTGTTGAACTACGCAAAAGACATTGCCAAAGTTTCGCAAATCAAGCAGAATTTGTCCGCACAACTCACTGAAGGAATTCAAACATTCAGAGACATCCATGCTCATTCTTTCAATGAACTGTATCAGCTCGCAGATACACTCACAGCCACCGAAAAGAAATTGTCCGGCATGTTGGGTATCTCGATCGAAGAACTTTATACCGATTCAGCCGACTGGATAACGATTGCCTTGTCAAAAGCCCGAACCTGGAAAGAGAACCTCGACAAGCTCAAAGACTGGTATCAGTGGCTACAAGCCTACCAAACCCTGCATAGCCTGGGAATAGGATTTATCGCGACGGAATATAAGGAAAAGAATATTCCTACCGGCCAACTTACAGACAGTTTCCACAAAAGTTTCTATCAGGCGGCTATCCGGTATATCATCGCCAAAGAGCCGACTTTGGAATTATTCAACGGTAAGATATTCAATGATATCATTGCTAAATACAAACAAATATCCGCCAAATTCGAAGAAACGACGCAAAGAGAATTATTTGCCCGGTTGGCCTCCAACATTCCGTCTTTCACTCACGAAGCCATCCAAAGTTCCGAAGTGGGTATCCTTCAAAAGAATATCCGCAACAATGCCCGCGGCATATCTATCCGCAAGCTGTTCGATCAGATTCCCACTTTGTTGTCGCGCATGTGCCCGTGTATGCTGATGAGTCCTCTTTCCGTCGCTCAATTCATCGATACGGACGCTGATAAATTTGATTTGATTATCTTTGATGAAGCCTCACAGATGCCTACTTATGAAGCGGTGGGCGCCATTGCACGGGGTAAAAACGTCATTATCGTAGGCGATCCGAAACAAATGCCCCCTACCAGTTTCTTCTCGGTCAACACCATTGATGAAGACAACATTGAAATGGAAGATTTGGAGAGTATCCTTGACGACTGTCTCGCCCTGTCTATCCCTTCCAAATATTTATTATGGCACTACCGAAGCAAACATGAGAGCCTCATCGCTTTCAGTAACTCCGAATATTACAATAACAAACTGATGACTTTCCCCTCACCGGACAACATTGAATCGAAAGTCAGAATAGTCAACATCAACGGTTACTATGATAAAGGCAAGTCGCGCCAGAACCGGGCGGAAGCTCAAGCAGTAGTGGACGAAATAGCCAGAAGATTGAGAAGCGAGGAATTAAGAAAGAAAAGTATCGGTGTAGTCACTTTCAGCATTGTCCAACAAGCCTTGATAGAAGACTTATTATCCGACCTTTTTATCTTTTACCCCGAACTGGAAACTCTTGCGCTGGAATGCGACGAACCGTTATTTATCAAGAACCTGGAGAATGTGCAGGGAGACGAACGCGATGTTATTCTCTTCTCTGTGGGCTATGGCCCGGATGCAGAAGGGCGCGTCAGCATGAATTTCGGACCACTGAACCGGGCAGGCGGCGAAAGAAGATTGAATGTAGCCGTTTCCCGTGCCCGGTATGAGATGATTATCTATTCCACCCTAAGGTCGGAGATGATCGACCTGAACCGGACTTCTTCTATTGGAGTAGCCGGACTAAAACGTTTCCTCGAATATGCGGAGAAGGGAACCCGAAGCACCATCAGCAGCGTGACAAGACAACTGTCGGAAACAACAGTCTCCATCGAAACGATCATTGCCGACAGACTGCGCTCATTGGGTTACACCGTGCATACAGACATAGGTTGCTCCGGATACAAGATAGACATAGGTATCGTCGACACCGAGAACACCTCTAACTATCAGTTAGGTATTATCTGCGACGGCAAAAACTACAAACGTACCAAGACCGCACGTGACCGGGAAATTGTGCAGAATAATGTATTGAAAGCACTCGGATGGGACATCTACCGGATATGGACAATGGACTGGTGGGAAAAGCCGGACGAAGTAATGGCAACTATCCAAGAGGCTATCGCCCGGAAAAAGAGTTCAAAGGTCGGCTCAATGACAGCAACCGAAATCAATTCTACTCCGACAGAAGTGACAGAACCTGCACCGACGACACAGATGACCAACAATGAGATTTCATTCGTACTCAAGGCATCGCCTGCTGCTCCTGAAAAGCAAGCTGCTTCCGTTCTTTCTACGCAAAACCGGATAGAACAAAAGTACAAGTTTGCAAAGATTACTCCATACAGTTATTCACCGGAAGACTTTTTCTTTACGGACAGTTACTCTATCCTCCTCTCCCAAATACGGAAGATTATGGAAAGCGAGGCGCCAATCAGTAAATCCCTGCTCTGTAAGAAAATCCTGTCCGAATGGGGAATCAGCCGCTTGGGAACACGGATAGAGGCACAGATAGAAACAGCACTCGACACATTGAATATCTATCGCACAGAATACGAAGAACTTGTCTTCTGCTGGAACGACAAAGAGCAATGCGCTTCCTATTCAATCTATCGCCCGGTTTCCGACCGGGAAGCAACAGACATACCACCTGAAGAAATAGCCAATGCCATCCGGCAACTATTGACCGACTCCATCAGCCTGCCTGCGGCAGATTTGATAAAAGCATGCGCACAACAGTTCGGCTTTGCCCGTATGGGATCGAACATAGACGCTGCCATGCAAAGAGGTATTCGCGAAGCTGTGAAAAGGAATTACGCCAAGATAGAAAATGAACGGGTAACGATTGCCAATTAGATTAATACCCTTTCTCCAAACATTTCAAACGGTTAATAGAATCGGACACATACGCATTGTCCGGTTCTATTGACCGCCAATAACAAAGTTCTCCAATCAGCCGTTTCAGATAAACAGGATCACTCGAGCCAATCCGGCGCTGATGTTCCGCCAAGCCTTTCGTCAGGATGAAATAGACATTCTTCCGGATCTCTCTCTTTCTGGCTTTAGGGATTGTCAGTTTCGCACCGGAAGAGACAGATACTCCTGTAATAATCTTCCTGCCATACTCATTGATAAAACTGGTCTTCTTATGATTCGGTTCGAATTTCTCATCACGGATGATCTGTTTGATCCGGGGAATGATTTGTTCTTTGGGGAACACATCTCCCGAAAAAGTCAGGTCGTCGGCATAGCGGGTATAAGTCAGTCCGTATTCCACTGCCAGTGCCGCCAATTTCTTGTCCATCTCATACCCCACGATATTGCTTAACGCCGGACTTGTAGGCGCTCCCTGCGGCAAGTGCCTGTACAAGCAGCACAACACTCCCAATACTTTAGACACATTTTCCGGATAACCAATCTTCTCAAATGTCTTTTTCACCCTCCGGCTCCGTATCGAAAAGAAAAAATCATGAATATCCATTTTCAAGACACACCGTTTTCCCAGATGGGGACTGGCATTATCAACCACAGAATGACCGCTCCGGAAACCTACTGCCGCCGGATGAATCATTGTCACAGATGATAATATTCGAGAATTAATAGTGGTTTGAATAGATTGTAATTCTTTGTCAGGAGCAGAAATCATCCGATAACCTCCCTTTCTTTTTCTCATCCAGAACTCCCGGTAATGTTCGGAAACATCCCGTAGAATTTCCTTCAACTGTGCCGTTTCCACTCCCAACAAGTTGGCACACCAGACAACAGCCGATTCATCAAACCTTTGAACATACTGCACTCTCGGAACAGTTTCTCCCAAAGCATGCCTAAGCCAGGCTCCGTGCTCCCATTTTACCTTAGTAGTCTTTTCTTCCTTACCACTGCTTGTTGCTTTCCATCTTTTATACCCCTCCTGTTTCCTGCTTGAGGAAATCATCTTATAAACCAGAAAAGCGGTGATAACAATGATCGTTATTAAAATTCCGTCCATTTTGTATATGCATATAAAAAAGAGAGAAGAGAGGATGAGTTATTTACTAAAATAAATTTAGGTATTTATACCTTAGAATTTATTTTCTAGGAAAATACCTGTGCTTATGAAGCGACTACACCTCTTTGATGCTAAATTCTGCCCTCATCCTCTCTTATACAAAGATAACTAAAATCTTTCGATAAAACAACCGGAACGAAGAAAACTATCGGTTGAACAACTCAAACGTGAACTTACAGCCTATTCCCCCGAATTTCCAGTTTTCGCTGCTCACAAAAACTCCCACGTCAAAAATATGCGTACCGATGCCATATCCCACTTCCAGATAAGGTTGAAGGTGCGGCATAGAGAGGGCACTGATATAAATACGTTCATTCTGCACATAACGGGTGTACTTCATCAGATGCCGGAGAATAAGGAACGGAGCTTCGTAGGTGAAATGCCCCCGTACATAACGGCGGGAGGAGTTATACCAACGTGAGTCAAGCACCTGAAACACTCCACCGATTTCATCATTCCAGCCCACCGGAAGGTTATGGCGGGAGAAATTGACAAAGTCCACAAAATACAACTCATCCTGATTGGTGAATGCTCCGAATCCGAAACGATAATAAATGTTACGCATCAATCCCATCCGGATTTGATGTTGAAGGTCGAATTCTATTCTTTCATATTCGCCCGTACTCTTGAATACGCCTTTGATTCCCCGTTCATAATCAACCGAGAAAGTAGGATACAATGAACGCAGATTTATCTTCCGTTTCCCGTTCATATAATAATAGAGTCCCGGTGTCCATTCCACCCGGACACGAGGGGCGAAACTTATATAAGTATTCTTGAATTTGTCCATAAACTCCGGAGGAGGCATCGGATAATCACCGGTTATCACAAAACGTGAAGGTTCTACGGCAGTTCTCTTATGGGCAGAGAAACCGACACTGACATCCAATCCATTGACAACCTCGACTGTATGGCGGAAATTGAAATACAAGTCCTTGAAATAATCAAGATGAATCAAGTTGAAATTGAATATACTGTCCGGCATGGCTTTCAGTTCATCCAGCACCTTACTGCTATAAATTCGGTTACCATTCCCCACATTCAAGCGGACAAATCCCCGTTTCTGCGGCCAATACTCAAAATCTGCGTTCAATGACCAATAAAACTCCTTGCGTGTGAAATTATATCCGAGTTTAGGAACAATACGGAGCAGTTTATCTCCCCTAAAAAGACGGTTATAACGAAAATCCTGCCGATATGACAAGCCATTGCTTCCACTATAACTGAACAATAGAGGATTAATGAATGGAGAAAAACGTACACTTCCGATATTAGCCAGGTTGAATTTATAGTCCTCTACCATCAAGTCACCCATCGTTCCCCAGAAAGCCTGACTTTTGGATGGCTTATGCGTTGTCGCCGTGTCACGCCTGAGCAGGTAATCACGGTAGAGTTTCTTCTCACTCTCACTCAATGGAATAGGACGCATGACAGCAAAGGTCGAAGCATCTGTCTTGTAAGCATTCGTATCACACTGCAAGGAGAATGATTCCGACAAGTTATACTTTTTCTTTTCTTTCTTGCGTACTTTCTTTTCTTTCAGTTCAATCGATTTATAATTCAAAGAAGCGGTATAATTGCCATCTACCCTATTTCCGAGAAACTTGAAAAGTGCCTCCACATTGTAACGGACCGGCAAAAATTCATCTTTCTTACCCACCTCTCCCATCTTAATCCAACATGTAAATGTTATCAGCTCCGACCGTCCCGAAAAACGTATTTCCCGGACACTCCAGACATTACTGCTGACAATCATATAGCCGCCGACCAACTGATCGCTTTTTGTCCGAGGGATAAAGCGTATCCGGTAATCGAGATTATTGGGATCTCCCATCACACTATCTATCTGATATTTATAATATTTCTGTCCGTTCTTGGCAAGCGGCGACAGTAACCGTTCATCATTCAGCAGCGAAGACGAATAGATATTGACACTGAAATATTCAAGCAAACCCGGCAGTCCTCTGTTTCCCCGCACAGTACCTTGATAAGCTTTTACTTTTTGATCGTAAATATTAGGAGCCGTATAATGAAGATCACTGTAAGTTTCGAGCAAATATTCGCGTACACCTTTCTGCAGACGGAACATAGAGGGCACATAGCGAAGAATAAAATTCTTTTTCTGGATATCCATCTTACCTTTTATATATAGGCTGGCACGATAATCACTGACGATCGTTTCATACAGAGGGGCAAAGGTCATGACACGCTCTATGATGGAATCGGCGGAGATCTCCTGACGCGTATACGGATTCATTACATAATCGTGAGCCGTTCCTTTTGAAGTAAAAAAGAACAACCCCAATATGCATACTATCAATATTTTATATCTCAATCGTCGTATCTCCTTCATTAACGGAGACAAATATAAAAAAGAATATCGAAAAGCAAGAAGAGTTAGACACTAAAAAGAGTTATCAAAAGAAAACCTTCACATGGCATAAATACATAACTGTACGGAAATAAACAGATTTGTGTCCGAACAGCTCATATTTTCTATACTCCCTCTTGCTTTTTACTGATTAATTTCGTATCTTTAGTGGTTTCCATCCTTTCAGATATAGATGGTCACCTTGCATAATGACTAATGTCACGTTATAAGCAGACTAATGTCACGTTACAATGTGACATTGGTCACCATGTAAGGGGACCACTACTCGGGTGCATAAACTATTATAGTTTTCTGCACTGCAATTTCAAATTCCCTGCACAGAATAACCTTAAAGACTACGAATCATCACCGGACGAATCAAACTAAAGGAGTACAATCCTAAGAAGGGGGTATACGTCCAAAAACATATCTATTTTCAAAAATACCCCCTTTAAAATAGGGGTGCTTTCAGAAAAAACATATATTTTTGCACCATCAACCGATAAAAAGAAGACCATTTATGTCTAAAATGAGATTTTTTGCATTACAAGAACTTTCCAACCGGAAACCTTTGGAAGTGACTGCCCCTTCCAACAAACTCTCTGATTATTATGGCAGCCATGTGTTCGATCGCAAAAAGATGCAGGAGTATCTTCCCAAAGAAGCCTATAAAGCTGTCATCGATGCCATCGAAAAAGGTACACCTATCAGCCGCGAAGTGGCAGACCTCGTTGCCAACGGCATGAACAGCTGGGCAAAGTCACTCAACGTCACACACTACACGCACTGGTTCCAACCTTTGACGGACGGAACAGCCGAAAAGCATGACGGCTTTATCGAATTCGGAGAAGACGGTGGAGTAATTGAACGTTTTTCGGGAAAATTGCTGATCCAACAAGAACCCGATGCTTCCTCTTTCCCTAACGGTGGTATCCGCAATACTTTCGAGGCACGCGGTTACACAGCATGGGATGTTTCTTCACCTGCGTTCGTAGTAGATACGACTCTCTGTATCCCGACCATCTTCATCTCTTATACAGGAGAGGCGCTGGACTACAAGACTCCGCTACTGAAAGCACTAGCCGCTGTAGATAAAGCTGCAACGGAAGTCTGCCAGTTATTCGACAAGAATATTACACGTGTATATACGAATCTGGGATGGGAACAGGAATATTTCCTTGTGGACTCTTCCTTATATAATGCACGCCCCGATCTTTGCCTGACAGGACGGACTCTGATGGGACATTCTTCCGCCAAAGACCAACAGCTGGAAGACCATTACTTCGGTTCTATTCCTCCACGTGTCACTGCCTTTATGAAGGAACTCGAAATTGAATGCCATAAACTGGGGATTCCCGCCAAAACCCGTCACAACGAAGTAGCTCCCAATCAATTCGAGTTGGCTCCTATCTTCGAAAACTGTAATCTGGCGAACGACCACAACCAGCTCGTCATGGATTTGATGAAACGAATCGCCCGCAAACATCACTTCAACGTACTTCTACACGAAAAACCTTATAACGGGGTCAATGGTTCCGGCAAGCATAACAACTGGTCTCTTTGTACCGACACAGGTATCAACCTGTTTGCTCCGGGAAAGAATCCGAAAGGGAATATGTTATTCCTGACTTTCCTCGTCAACGTATTGATGATGGTCTATAAGAACCAGAACCTGCTGCGCGCCTCCATCATGAGTGCCAGCAACAGCCACCGTCTGGGGGCCAACGAAGCTCCTCCCGCCATCCTGTCCTGCTTTTTGGGTTCGCAACTCTCCGCCACTCTCGATGAAATTGTCCGCCAAGTAGGAAACGATAAAATGACACCGGAAGAAAAGACTACACTGAAACTGGGTATCGGACGTATTCCTGAGATTTTGCTCGATACAACCGACCGCAACCGTACTTCTCCTTTCGCTTTCACCGGAAACCGCTTCGAATTCCGCGCCGCAGGTTCGTCTTCCAACTGCGCTGCCGCAATGATAGCGATCAACGCTGCCATGGCAAATCAATTGAACGAGTTCCGTGCATCGGTAGAGAAACTGATGGAAGAAGGAGTTGGAAAAGATGAAGCCATTTTCCGGTTGCTGAAAGAAACAATCATCGCTTCCGAACCAATCCGTTTCGAAGGCGACGGTTACTCCGAAGAATGGAAACAGGAAGCCGCGCGACGCGGACTGACCAATATTTGCCACGTTCCGGAAGCATTGATGCATTACGTCGACAATCAGTCTAAATCGGTGCTTATCGGCGAACGCATCTTTAACGAAACCGAATTGAACAGCCGTCTAGAGGTGGAACTGGAAAAATATACTATGAAGGTTCAGATTGAAGGCCGCGTATTGGGTGACCTTGCTATCAACCACATTGTACCGACCGCGGTTGCCTATCAGAACCGTTTGCTTGAAAACCTTCGCGGACTGAAAGAAATATTCCCGGCTGAAGAATACGAAGTATTGAGTGCCGACCGCAAAGAACTGATCCGTGAGATTTCACACCGGGTGACTTCCATTAAAGTATTGGTTCGCGAAATGACTGAGGCACGAAAAGTTGCCAACCATATGGACAACTACAAAGATAGAGCCTTTGCATACGAAGAAAAGGTACGCCCATATCTTGACCAGATTCGCGACCACATCGATCACTTGGAGATGGAAGTGGACGATGAAATATGGCCATTGCCTAAATACAGGGAACTGTTATTTACCAAATAAAACGTCCGTAAGATTGCACGAAAGCTCTCACTTTTGTGCAATCTTTTTATAGATTCGTTTATTTTTTCATTTTTTATTTCTACTTTTGTGCTGTATAACACAGTTTTGTAGCACTCATGGTAAAAATGAATATGTCAGACATCGATATTTCGGAACCGTTATCCGATATGTTAGCTCCTCTAAACAATGAACAAAAGGAGTTTCTGATGAATAATTATACGATTCAAACCTACAAAAAAAATGAAACCATTTACTGTGAAGGAGAAACGCCATCGCATCTAATGTGTCTTATCAATGGTAAAGTCAAAATCTTCAAAGATGGTGTAGGAGGTAGAAGTCAGATTATTCGTATGATTAAGCCACACGAATATTTTGCATATCGTGCTTATTTTGCCAAAGAGGATTTTGTTACTGCCGCAGCAGCTTTCGAACCTTCTGTTGTTTGCTTGATTCCCATGGGTGCCATCATGGCTTTAGTTGCCCAAAACAATGACTTGGCCATGTTCTTTATCCGCCAGCTTTCCATTGATCTCGGCATTTCTGACGAACGAACCGTCAGCCTGACACAAAAACACATTCGAGGACGTTTAGCCGAATCTCTGATCTTCTTGAAAGAAAGTTATGGACTGGAAGAAGACGGCTCTACCCTAAGTATTTACTTATCACGTGAGGATCTGGCAAATCTGTCGAATATGACCACTTCGAATGCCATCCGCACACTGTCACAATTCGCTACGGAACGGCTGATTACAATCGATGGAAGAAAGATCAAAATCATCGAAGAAGAAAAGTTAAAGAAAATAAGCAAGATTGGGTAAAAGTGTTCCTACACCAATCACTCCACCCTAAAAGTGAACATACATATAGAAAATATAATTGCAGACATAAAACGTAGCAACAAACAGGCTTTCAAAAAGCTATTTGATGACTACCACCCTATTCTTTGTGTTTTCTCCAACCATTATATCGAAGACAAAGAAGTTTGCAAAGATATTGCACAAGATGTATTTCCAGCCGTTCGATCTAGCTCCTATCCCGGAAAATGAATCGAAAGTGATAGAAATAAAAGTAGAAGACGGCAAGCTGACTCCCATCACCCGTCAGTTCTTCATCGACCACATTTTCGACTTCCGCAAATGGAAAAAATGGCGGAGCAATACAAAAGGAAAGTGATGTTCTACAAAGTGAATGCAGACAAAGAAAAGGATTTATGCAATCACTTTGGTGTACAGGCATTGCCTACTTTATTCTTCATACCTGCAGGCGGCAAACCGATTATTGAAGTCGGAGCTACTCCGGAGAAGTACGTACAAATCATCGAAGAACAACTACTGAAATAGAAAGATAAAATAATTGCAAGTACTTTTAGTACGAATACTTCATAATGACTGCCCCCTAAAAGTTTTTTATTCAACTTTTAGGGGGCAGTTCAAATAAGTTTTAAGTTCCGTCTTTTCCTCTAATGCAACAAACTATCAAATCTTTCCTATCGAAGAAAGATAACGCTCCGCCTCAATAGCAGCCTTGCAGCCACTTCCCGCAGCAGTAATAGCCTGGCGGTAATGCGGATCGGCAACATCTCCTGCAGCAAATACTCCCGGCACTTTCGTACGTGGGCTATCTCCATCCGTAATAATGTAACCTACTTCATCCGTATCGATATAGTCTTTGAATATATCCGAGTTCGGTTTATGACCGATAGCCAGGAAGAAACCATCGATAGGCAGGCTGTAACGTTCTTCATCAGGTTCGCCCCAACGTTTTACAAGGTTCACCCCTTCTACTCCGTTATCACCATACAAACCAACAGCGTTGTGTTCAAAAAGCACTTCAATCTTCTCGTGATTCATCACACGCTCCTGCATAATCTTTGATGCACGCAGGAAAGGTTTGCGGACAATCAGATATACTTTAGATGCCAGACCGGCAAGATAAACAGCCTCTTCACAAGCTGTATCACCACCGCCGACAACAGCCACGATTTTCTTACGATAAAAGAAACCGTCACAAGTGGCACAAGCGCTGACACCCATTCCGGCATATTTCTTTTCATCCTCCAACCCCAGATATTTAGCAGTAGCTCCAGTAGCGATAATCAATGCTTCCGTTTCTATTTCTTTCTCACCGTCAATCGTAATCTTATAAGGCGCTTTGCTTAAGTCTGCCGCAGTCGCAATGCCAAAACGGACATCGGCTCCAAAACGGCTGGCCTGAGCACGTAGATCTTCCATCAATTGCGGACCGCTGATTCCTTCCGGATAACCGGGAAAGTTCTCTACGTCCGTAGTCGTTGTCAACTGACCGCCGGGTTGCAACCCTTCATAAAGCACCGGACATAAGTTTGCACGTCCTGCATAAATCGCTGCCGTGTATCCGGCAGGTCCTGAACCAATAATCAGGCATTTAACTTTTTCTATTTCTGCCATTTTATTATACCTTTATCGTTTTATTTAATCAAAAACATTTTATCTCAAATCTATAATTTCCGCACTCGGATATTGCTTTCTGTCAAAAGTGAAAAGAGTATCCGCATACTTCTGTCCGGTCTGATACCCCGTAACGGTAATCGCGTTACGTGTCGGATGCGCACGTTGCTGAAGCAATATATATAAAGGCTCGTATCCCTCTTTCGTCACATAAAGAGTAATGCGTTCCAAATCCTGTGCCTTGTCTTTGGCCGTCAACACCACTTCCCAAATGGCTTTGCCACGAAAAGTTTTCATTGTTCCCAGCTTATAAGAGAATCCCTTCTGATACATATAAAGAAATGTATAAGGATTGATTTGCTGCAACTCTTCCTGAGTCGGGTTGCTAACATTCACTTCATCATTCTTCGCTACATAACTCCACTGCGTTTTCCCATCAAACCAGGTTACAATATCGGTTGTTTTCAATACGAATTTCTCTCCTTTCAATTGGATCGTTCCATGCTCGACACCTTCTATCAGACCATCCGTTATAACCTTTACCGTAAAATCAGCCTTCACTCCTCCTGCTTTCCGAAAAGCCTCAGCAGTTTTATCCAGAATACTCTTAGCCTGCGACTGCTGTTGTTGAGCAATCACAGGCAATGACAGTAAAGCTATTAAAACACTAAAAATGTACTTTTTCATTTGATTTATAAACGAACTGTTACTGCAAATTGTTCAAACGCATTTCAAGGTCATTATCATCAATACACAAGACGTCACGCGCCTTGCTGCCTTGCGTAGGGCCCACGATACCTGCTTTCTCCAACTGATCCATAATACGGCCTGCACGATTGTATCCGATAGCAAATTTACGTTGGATTAACGAAGTAGAACCTTGCTGATGAATAACGACTAATCGGGCGGCATCTTCAAACAAAGGATCAAGACGCCCCATATCAATATCCCCTACCTCATTACCACCATCCTCACTCACATATTCAGGCAAAAAGAACGGAGTAGGATAACCTTGCTGACGGGCAATGAACTTCGTTATTTCTTCCACTTCCGGCGTGTCAATAAAAGCGCACTGCACACGTACCGGATCAGCTCCCTGTAAGAAAAGCATATCTCCCTTACCAATCAACCGGTTCGCGCCCGGACGGTCAAGGATAGTACGTGAGTCCATCATAGCAGATACACGGAAAGCGATACGTGCCGGGAAATTGGCCTTAATCGTACCCGTAATAATATTCGTAGTCGGACGCTGTGTAGCGATAATCATGTGAATGCCGACAGCACGTGCCAACTGTGCGATTCGCGCAATCGGAAGTTCCACTTCCTTACCTGCCGTCATGATCAAATCACCGAACTCGTCAATCACAACTACGATATACGGCATAAACTTATGTCCCTTTTCCGGATTCAGGCGGCGATTGATAAACTTTTCGTTATACTCTCTGATATTACGCACATGAGCCATCTTCAGAAGGTCGTAACGAGTATCCATTTCCACACAAACCGAATTCAAAGTTTGTACCACTTTAGTTACATCCGTAATAATCGGTTCACCTCCATCCGGAAGTTTAGCCAGAAAATGATTCTCAATTACCGAGTAGATACTAAATTCCACTTTCTTCGGATCGACCAGCACAAACTTCAGTTCGGCAGGATGTTTCTTATATAATAAGGAAGTGATAATCGCATTCAGCCCCACAGACTTACCCTGACCGGTCGCACCTGCCACCAACACGTGCGGCATTTTACAAAGGTCGAACATAAAGACTTCATTCGTAATAGTCTTACCCAATACGATAGGCAAATCATATTTAGACTCCTGAAACTTCTTACTTCCGATCACACTTTGACCGGAAACAATTTTCGGATTCTTGTTCGGCACTTCAATACCGATAGTTCCCTTACCCGGTATCGGAGCAATAATACGAATACCATCGGCAGATAGGCTCAATGCAATGTCATCTTCCAATCCGCGAATCTTGGAGATACGAACTCCCTGTTCCGGAGTAATCTCGTACAGCGTCACCGTAGGACCAACCGTCGCTTTAATGGTGCTAATCTCAATTCCGAAACTACGTAATGTATTGATAATACGATCTTTATTCGCATTCTGTTCGTCCATATCAATCGTAGGATCATCATTCTCAAAATGTTTCATCAAGTCGATCGTAGGAAAGCGATAGTTTTCCAAATCCTTAGTCGGGTTGTAAGGTTCCAGTTCAGGGCCCTGGTATTCCTCTTCTGTAACTGCCGGTTCCACTTCAAATCCGGGTTCTTCTTCATCTTCGGTATCCTTATGTATCGACGAAACCGAATCAGAAACAGTCGGCTCAAATACCATCGTTACTCCTTCACTCTCATCTGCCGGAGAAGAAGGCTCATCCGGTTCTGCGTGCTCTGTAGGAAACTCTTCCTCTTCTTCGGACTGAACATCCACCACAGCCGCCGGAGGAGGAGTCTGCTTATAAGTCCGTTTCAAATTGAATTCTACTTCCTGAGGTTGAGAAGTAGTAAATTCCGGATTATCTTCGCCTGCCGGAATCGTCTCAACTTCTTCTTTCTTTTTACGTTTCAGGAAACTCAAAGCAAAAAGTTTGCGCAACCAGATAATCGTGCGCGCACTGATATATATAAAGAAGCAGATAGCTGTTATCAACAGAATCATCCACACACCGGGCACACCTACCTGAGAAATCAGCCAACGGCTGACATTGTATCCGTGCATTCCCCCCAGATAGATGAAAGAATCCTGATAATGCTCCATAAAAGCAAATCCAAAGAAAACGGAGAACCAGACCAACAACAAGGTACATCCGATAAACCATTTCCACAGTCGTACGACACGTACACGCATCAACTTCAATCCTGCCACAGCCAAAAAGACAAGGATAAAGAAAGAAGAAATTCCAAAACAGTCGTTGATCAGATAACTGGCCAACTGTGCTCCGCGTGAACCAGCATAGTTCTTCACATGATTATCAACGACCGACAAATCTGCCGGATTTCCACTGTCGATAATACTCTGGTCGGCCGCTCCCGTAAAAAAGAAAGAGGAAAAAGCCAAAAGTAAATAAACAGAAAAGATAACCAACATCAGTCCAATCACAAAATGGACAGTCTCATTCTTGAATATTGCAATAATTTTGCTAGGGGAAGAGGGAGTACGTTCCGTCTCCTTATCTAATTTCTTCTTTGCCATGAGTCTTTTTATTCTTTTTATAAAACCGGGATCATAATCTAAGCTGCAAAAATAATAAAAAAATAACGAGCGCTACGCTCATTCAATCCTTTTTCTTACCTTTGCGTTTCAAATCAATGCTGATTATGGAAAAAGAAAGCCAAACGATATTTGATAAGAATGTAATAGAGTTCGTAACGGTAGCCGCTGAATTTTGCGCATTCCTCGAACGTGCCGAACGCATGAAGCGTAGCGATTTCGTTGACACATCCCTTAAAATACTTCCCCTACTCTATCTCAAAGCATCTATGCTCCCCAAATGTGAGACTATCGGAGAGGAAGTGCTCGAAACGTATGTAACGGAGGAAATCTATGAGATTCTACGTATCAACCTTGCGGAATTGATGGGTGACAAGGATGACTATCTGGATGTATTCGTACAAGATATGGTTTATAGCGACCAGCCGATCAAGAAGTCCATTTCGGAAGATCTGGCGGATATCTATCAGGATATCAAAGACTTTATCTTTGTTTTCCAATTGGGGTTGAACGAAACGATGAACGATTCATTGGCTATCTGCCAGGAAAACTTCGGAATGTTATGGGGACAGAAATTGGTCAACACGTTACGCGCATTGCACGACGTAAAGTACAGCCAACAGGACGAAGAGGACAATGAAGAAGGATTTTACGAACCAAGTGACGACGGTAACTGTTGCGAAGACGATGAGTGCCATTGCCACGATAACGATTGCCACTGTCACGAAAACGGCTGTCATTGTCACCAATGATGAATAAATAAAAATGATTGTAAGAAGAACTATAAATAAAGATGAAGTAAAGGAGCTCCCAAAAACGGTTTTTCCGGGACGGATTTATGTCATCCAATCGGAAACGGAAACGGAAAAAGCAGTGGCTTATCTGCAATCCCGGTCTGTGATAGGTATTGACAGCGAAACGCGCCCTTCCTTTACAAAGGGACAATCACATAAAGTGGCACTCCTTCAGATTTCGTCGGAAGAATGTTGTTTCCTGTTTCGCCTCAACATGACCGGACTGACCCGACCGTTAGTCGATTTATTAGAGAATCCGGACGTGATAAAAGTCGGTCTCTCACTAAAGGATGACTTTATGATGTTGCACAAACGTGCTCCTTTCAACCAGCAAAATTGCATCGAATTGCAGGATTACGTACGCCAGTTCGGCATCCAGGATAAAAGTCTGCAAAAGATTTATGCAATCCTGTTCAAGGAGAAGATTTCCAAGTCACAACGCTTGTCTAATTGGGAAGCTGATGTGCTGAGCGACGGCCAAAAGCAATATGCCGCTACCGACGCATGGGCCTGCCTCAACATATACAACTTATTGCAGGAACTGAAGCAAACGGGCAATTATGAAATTGCTCCCGAAGAGAAGAAAGAAGAACATTTAATTGAATCAGATAAATAAAATATCATGCATAAAGTATACCTCAAACCCGGCAAAGAAGAGTCTCTCAAAAGATTTCACCCCTGGATTTTCTCAGGTGCTATCTCCCGTTTTGACGGAGAGCCTGAAGAAGGTGAAGTAGTAGAAGTATACACCTCAAAAAAAGAATTTATAGCCGAAGGACACTTCCAAATCGGAAGTATCGCTGTACGTGTGCTTTCTTTTCAACAGGAACCTATCAATCACGATTTCTGGAAGCGTAAGCTGGAAATAGCATACGATATGCGCCGCAGTATCGGTATCGCCACGAATCCGGCCAATAATACCTATCGTCTGGTACACGGTGAAGGAGACAATCTTCCCGGATTGGTTATCGATGTCTATGCCAAGACTGCCGTTATGCAGGCACATTCGGCAGGAATGCACGTAGACCGTATGGTTATTGCCGAAGCTTTGTCCGAAGTGATGGGAGATCAGATTGAAAATATCTATTATAAATCAGAAACAACCCTTCCTTTTAAAGCAGACCTTTTCCCAGAGAACGGTTTTCTGAAAGGAGGAAGCAACGATAATATCGCACAAGAATATGGCTTGAAATTCCATGTAGACTGGCTGAAAGGTCAGAAGACCGGTTTTTTTGTAGACCAACGTGAGAACCGTTCTTTATTGGAACGGTACGCCAAAGGCCGTTCGGTACTTAATATGTTCTGTTATACCGGTGGCTTCTCGTTCTACGCCATGCGTGGAGGTGCCAAACTCGTTCATTCTGTTGACAGTTCCGCTAAAGCGATCGACCTGACAAATAAGAATGTCGAATTGAATTTTCCCGGCGATCTCCGTCATGAAGCTTTTGCCGAAGACGCTTTCAAGTATCTTGACCGTATGGGCGATCAGTATGATTTAATCATTCTTGATCCTCCTGCTTTCGCCAAACATAAAGATGCGTTACGAAATGCACTGCAAGGTTATCGGAAACTGAATGCCAAAGCTTTCGAGAAAATCAAGCCGGGCGGCATTCTGTTTACTTTCTCCTGCTCGCAAGTAGTCAGCAAGGATAATTTCCGTACAGCCGTGTTTACAGCCGCAGCTATGTCAGGACGTAGTGTACGCATTTTGCATCAACTGACCCAACCTGCCGACCATCCGGTAAACATTTATCATCCTGAAGGAGAATATCTGAAAGGGCTGGTACTCTATGTAGAATAACCGAATCCATGTAATCTGTGGTGAAACAGCAAGCAATAGCAGAAAAAAGAAAGCTTCAAAGTTAATTAGAGTTAATAAACAGAAGTTTTATAGCAAAACATTATGTTGTATAACATAAAACCACTTATCTTTGCACTGTGTTTTTCATGGTATTAGATTTAAGGTTAACAAAGATTGGCTGTCTGGGATAGATAGCCTTTTTTTATGCCCATATATAAAGAGGAAAGATTAGCATTCTGATTATCAAATAATTAATTAAAGGTAGTAGAACGGATAAATAGCCGAAATAAACAAAAATAGCGGGTAACCTCTATTCTTATGTAGGCTGTTATGTAGGCAAAAAATTGGTCTACATGAGTACACGTAAAACCTAATTAAAATGTATTCAATCAACATTAAAGGAAAAGTGACCTCAAAAGACAAAAAACTGGTGAAACAGGAAATGATCTTCTTCCAAACAGGCTACAACAGAGTTTCTAAAGTGCTAAATATCACCGGTCCCATCAAAGACTGGGACAATGCGTCACAATCATTTATTTCCAAATCAAGCGATGCTATCAAAAAGAACAAGATGTTGCTTGATCTGAAATTAAAGTATCAGAAGATTGCGGAAGAATGGGAAGAGGAAGGACGTAAATGGAGTCCGGCCGAATTGGCACTTAGTCTTGATAAAAAGAAAGGGAAGGAAATGAAAGAGGAAGACCGTTCTCTGTCCGTTTCCCAGATGATTGATTATTTGATTAAAAAATTCTCTGAAAAGAAAAATGACAAGATTGCGAAAAGCCTGGCGAGTGTAAAGGACTATAAAATCATAAAGAAGGCTTTGGAAGAATTCACACAATAGAAATACAATAAACCATCATCCGTGTTTTATTTCAGTGACATAACAAAACAGTTCCTCTTGGATTTTGTTCTATATACACAAAAAAAGGGATTGCCAATGGTAATAAAGCAGGCTTGAACCAGAAGTTGCGTAAACTGAGAGCCATAGCCAACTATGCCAAAGGGCTGAATATGCACGGTGCTGATCCGGAAATATTCGACTGTGTAGAGGATAAGATGAAATGGCACAAGTTTGAACCGAGAACTGTTTCCAAGAGAGTGATACAGTTAATTGAGAATGTGGATAGAAGCTTGCTTACACCTAAAGAGGAATTTTGCTTGGATTTATTTCTTTTCAGTTATTACGCAGGAGGTATGGTCAATGTGGATGTCTGCCATTTGACGTACAATATGATTCAAGGAAACCAGGTTATCTATGAACGGATGAAATTCCCGAAAATTGGAAAACCCTTGTTGATAGAGAAATCAAAACAAATTATTGAGAAACATGAAGGTCAAGGCATTGACAACTATGTATTCCCCGTATTCACAAAAAAACATACCACGGAGGCCAAAATGCGTAATAGAGTCATTCAAATCTCTAATAGAGTCAGCAAGACGTTGACTAAAGTTTGCAATATCCTGGATATAAAAGAGAATATAACTTGGTATTCCGCACGAGATACATTTATCTCCCGTATGGTAGATGCCGGTTGTTCTCCAGCTGTTACGGCAGAAAAATGAGTTCACGCTGTTCTTTTGGGTACAAGGCGAGCATAACCATTTTTCAATCTGAACTATTATGCCGGTTTTGAGGATGATGCGGACATGGGGATAAGAATGATAACTTCTTTTCGAATTTATGATAATATTAAAAAGAATATCTGTCTGGCTACCTTGTATAAACAAAAAGACTGTTTTACATAATTCTATGTCTAATGTATATAATAAAAATACGATTGCTCATTTTTAATTTTGCAGCATCATAATTAACATCATAAAACAAGTATTTTTATCTCAAAAACAATCAGCGACAATATGAAAAAAATATGCTTTTTTTTCTTTCTGCTGTTCAGCTTGCAGTCTTTCTCACAGAAGGTTGTGCTAAAAAACAACCTTGTCTATGATGCCCTGCTGACACCCAATCTTTCTGTAGAGTTTTCTCTGGGGAAGAAATGGACCTTGGATACCCAAATCGGTATGAATTTCTTTTTTTATGAAAATGATGCCACGGCAAACGGTTACAAAACAAAGAAATGGAGTCACTGGCTTGTACAGCCGGAGATAAGATATTGGACCTGTGAAACATTCAATGGCTGGTTTCTTGGCCTTCATGCCCATGGAGGGCAGATGAATGTGGGAGGCATAAATATTCCTTTTATTATTCAAAACCACTCCAAAGAAATGAAAGATTACCGTTATGAGGGGTATTTTTACGGTGGGGGTATTAGTACGGGCTACCACTGGATACTGTCCAGCAGATTCAGTGTAGAGGCATCCTTAGGACTGGGCTATGCGCGTGTTAAATATGACAGGTTCAGATGTACTTCTTGTGGGAAAAAGGATGGTAAGGGGAAAGCTGATTATCTGGGACCTACAAAGCTTGCCGTTTCGATTATCTATATAATTAAATAAATGATGCTTTGCATATATAAACATTAAAAACAGAATCAATGAAACCAATACAATATTATATAGGAATACTCTCTGTGCTGGGATATGTATACTGTTTGCCGGTGGTAGGACAGGTGGAGGATAAGGTTGTCAGAAAGGGGAATCCTCGTTTGGAATATACAGATGTGAAAACTGGACGTAGCCCGGAAGGGAAAATGTTTACCGTTTCTTTCAATATAGTAGAATCTATCAATCGGTTGAGGACACAGGAAATTGTTTATATCTATCCTTCTCTGGTATCTTCTGACGGCAATATCAGGACTGCTTTCTCGCCTTTGTGTATTTCCGGAAAGAAAAGATACAAAGTTGTTGCCCGTAAGGAAAGACTGGGTGGTAACCCGGGTACATTACTTCCTGTGAAGGATATTCGCAGTTCCAAAGATTTGAGGGAACCTGGAATCTCCGTCAAGGAAGCATTGCCTTTTGAACGTTGGATGGCTTCCGGCCATCTCTTTCTTCGTGAAGAGGTGTATGGATGTGCCGAGTGCGGTAAAGGTGTGAGCCAGTTGAATATACCGGTAACCGGGATAGACCTTTTTGGCCCGGAAGACTATAAATACATTTTTTATACTCCGGAAAAGGTGGAGATAAAATGTTATGAAGAAGAATTTGACTGTAAGGTCACTTTCAAATCCGCACAGCATGGACTTCTTCTTGGATTTGGTAAAAATCAGGAAGAATTAGCCCGTCTGGATGATTTTGTATCCAAAGGGCTTCGGATCAAAGGGGCTAGGCTTCGTGAGGTACATATCATGGGATACGCTTCTCCGGAAGGTGAGTTTAGCTATAATAAACATTTGGCGGAACGTCGTACTCATACGCTTTCTTATTATGTACTGAGTAAGTACCCGCAGCTCAAGAAAGCCTCCATATACGAAATAGAAGGGGTGGGTGAAGACTGGAAAGGCTTGGAAAATATTATAAATGTATCTTCTTTGGCATATAAGGATGAAATTTTATCCGCTATTAAGAGGCATCATACGGATGTGGCCCGTGAAGCGGCTATACGCTCTTTAGATGAGGGAAAGGTTTATGCGGAGTTGCTTTCCACAGTTTATCCCACTTTGCGCCGTACCGTTTTTCACATGGGATTTGATGTTCGTTCCTATACGGATGACGAATTGGAGGAAATGTTTATTACCGTTCCCGGATGCCTGAGCCAGTATGAGATGTGTAGGTTGGCGCAACAGTATGTCGAACAGGGAAAAAATCCGGTAAACATATACAAGAAGGCTTATGAACAGTTTGCACTTGATCCGCTGGCGGCACTCAACTATGCCAATGCGCTTTTAAAGTATGAAAAGGATGCGGATAAGGCTCTGATGATATTGGACACAGTAAAGAGTGACAGCCGTTCTGTTTATCCTATGGCAATTGCCCATAGTATGAAAGGAGACTGGCGGAAGGCGGAGGAATTACTGGAAAAAGACATGGAGTCCCGGGAATGAAAACTTCTGGACTTTCCATGACAGGATTAACGGATAAATAGCAAGCATTTAATGTATTAATAATTAAATTATTTATTTACTAAACAGTTTAAGTTATGAAAGCAAACAATTTATTTTTAGCGGGAGTTGCAGCCTTAAGTCTGGGCATGACAGCTTGTAATAATGAGGATGTCCCTCAGGTAAACAATCCGGGCGAGGGAACAACATTTGCAGGAATGTATATTTCCTCTATGAAGGATGTCTCAACCAGAGCGGTGAATGACAAACAGGAAGATTATGGAGGAAGAACGGAAGAGAGTAAGCTTACGGAATTACAGCTTCTCTCAAATGTCCTGCCTCAAACATGGACGTTAGGAACGGCAGCTGATGAAACAGGCAAGTTTTGGGAAACGCAAACAGCCGGTACATTCAAGGTTGCTCCATGGAAGACGAATCCCGGTCCTCAATCCATGGCGCTGTTGTTTAACAAGGGGACCCTTTCCGCCGATATTGCAACAGCCCCGGACAAGACGCATGGCAGTACAGCTACCGCAGTAAAAGATATTGCCGCTCTTGCCACAGACAACAAGTTTGTCATGACTTCGAAAGCCGAGCAGAAAACCATTGCTCCCGGCATCACCGAGAACGCAGCCAAAACGGGTACAAGTGAGGCTCAAAATGTATTCTCCTTTGATGTGGAGCGTGTCGTGGCACAAGGACTGGTCGCGAAGGATGCTGCATTGAAAGAAACAACCGCGGATGGAAAAGGAAAGGTTGATCTTACCGACATCACGTATACTGCCATCAACGGTGCCACAAAGACATATCTTTTCCGTAACCATGCGGGAAAGCGTACAATTGGAGATGCCGACGGCCTTTACGAGGGCTTTGCATCAGCCATTGATGGATATACCGATTTTGAGATGGCCAAAGAACCGGAAGGTTCAGCTAAAGAAAATTTAATCCGTTTGGGGAATCTTCTGTCAAAAGACAATCCACAGCAGGATGATCTTGGTATGTATGCTGCTAAAAATGCTGCAGCAAGCGCCTCTGAAGCTAAAACAGGAGCAGGCATTTATTTTCTGGAAAATTCCGTAAAAAAGGATGCATTCACTGCTAAAAACAAGAATTTCGGTTACTACCGTCTGCCCTATGCCAAGGTCTATACCACTTATACTCCGAATGAAGTATGGAAACTTGAAGACGGCAAATTGGTCAAAGAGACTAATTTTCAAAAAGGGACAACATTTTTCCGGGGGGAAAAAGACGGTCTTATCTATGCTAGCAAGGAAGCCGCAAAGAAAAGCCAGTTAAATCCGGATCAAGGAGCTTATACTTACATGAACGGAAAATGTGCATACCGTGCGTTGTGGAACCGTCAGACTGTTACAGCTGATGGAAAATCGATTGTGAACGCTGACACACGCCGTAACAACACCTATCTGTTGACAATCAAGGCTTTCCAAGGATTGGGCATGCCATGGGATCCTTCCGATCCAAAAGATCCATATCTGCCGAAACCGACAGATCCTATTGAACCGACAAATCCAGAAAATCCGGATATCGAGAAAGAAGAAACCTATATGCGTGTCGAGGCTAAAGTGCTCCAATGGAACCTCGTTTCACGTGATGTCGTTTTGGAGTAATTTTAATATTAGATTGCTGATAAATTCAGCCTGCAATTTCTTACATAGCTGTGAGAGGGAAGAGGAATTTTTCCTCTTCTTTCTCCAATCAACAAACAGTTTGGTTTCAAACTGTTAAATAACCCCAACATAAACTATATCAAATGAGAATCAGAAGTGTACATTACATCGCATTTATCATGTTGCTGGTTTACTGTCTTATAGGATGTAATTCTGCGGTATTTGATAACTTGGGTGGTTGTCCGCAAGGTGTTTATTTCCAGTTCTATAGACAGACCCCTTGCGAACAATTTCCTGGATATCCGTCAGATATCAGAGAAGTCCGGGTATTTGTCTTTGATGATGATGATCTGCTGGTGGGCGAATTTTCTGACAAGAAGGCAGTCCTTTCGGCAGATTATTCTTTGTCCGCCACATTGCGGCATACGGGGAAACTCACGTTTGTCGCATGGGGTGGCAGTGACCTGGAGGCCTATGATTTTTCAGATTTTCAGGAAGGCGTTACTACCAGACAGGAAATGCAGGTGTCACTGCGGTTGAAAAACGGACGGATTTCCTCAGCCCCCGGGCCTCTGTATGTCGGTCTCGCCTCCATATCACTGGAGAACCGGAAGGATATGGGAAGCGTGTATGAACGGGTGGCTTTCAATATGCAGGAATTGACATACCGGGTACACTTCACAATCAGTTCCATAGGTTCCCCTTTCCCCATAGACGAGGAATTCATCATCAGGATAGAAGATGACAACGGTGTGTATGATTTCAACGGCCGGATCGCCCTTTGTGAACGTTTTGAATACGCGACCGAAGCCATACATGACGCTGAAGGGGCATTGAAAGCGGATTTCACGCTGATGAAACTGGAAGAGGGAAGAAATGCGTTCGTATCTCTGATTGACAAGACAACCGGGGAGATTCTTTATACCGCTAATCTGGTTGATGACATCCTCATGTTCCGGGGAGATGCGGGCGAACCGCCGTATAGCCTGGAATGTGACCATGATTTTCCCATAACCCTGAAACTCAAGTACGAAAAGGAAACATGGATGCTGATACAAGCGACCGTTCTGGATTGGAATGTCGTTTCCCGCCCCATAGAATTGGAAAACTGATAATCAGACAGATTTTAAAACTAATGATTCGTGTAATATTAGAAAGGAATTGGTATTATTATAAAAATGATAGATAATGAAATACGGAATTGTGATAAAGCTGTTGATGGTGGCCTGTGTATCAATTGTACAATTGACCGGATGTTCGTCTGATACGGAAGAGTTAGAAAAGTCAGTTTCGGGTATTCCCATCCGGATTGTGGCGGAAATGAATGGAGGAACCGGTATTTCTCAGATGACAAAGGCGTCTGTACGTTCATCCGGAGAGTGGAAAGAGAACTATATCGGTGCAGAGGAATATGAGAAAACTGTTAAACATGTTCTTCTCTTCGCTTTTAAGAATATGGAGAGCTCTCCGGAAAAAGTTATTTTCTATTATTCCCAAGGAACAACCAACCCGTTGGCGGGTATAACCGGCATTGAGCATTTTGAGATGAGAGAGATGGGTAGAGTGAATACAGGCGAATCCAATATAGCCTTGGACCTGGAGTTGATGGGAGGCGATTATAATTTTGTTTTGTTGGTTAATTGTGAATCCGGATTGGAAAAAATCAGGAATGGACATACAATTCCTGATCCGAAGCAATTAATGGAAAAGACCGAAATTTTCACATCTGACGATCTGAAAGGAGAAAACCGGAAGTATCTTCCCATGACTGGGCAGTGTAACTTCCATGTTCCGGATAATGTAGTTAGTAATAATAGGATTACCCTTTCTCCCTGCATACTTCTGGAACGTATGCATGCCCGTATTGAGTTCATACTTACAACAGTTGATGACAGGGGGAATTATCTGTCTCCTTTGTTACCTCTTTCCAAAGTGACAAAACTCTCTCTGAATAATGAGGTCAGCGGTTATTCTGTCCTGCCTTCCGCCGGGGAATATACGGCAACTGGTGGGGGTAATCCGGATATGAGAGGAGTAGATTATGCGGGGACTCCCCTATTATTACCGGAAAGAGCCAGTTTCCATGACGGTGCCAACGAGGGGTCCGGAGAATCCGCTTTTGTGACCAAATGCAAAGAAAGACTGCTTCCATATATGGGTAAGACACCTAGCTACATCTATGTGGCTCCGGGAGTCTACGGGAAAGGGAAAGAGGGGGCGCTGACCTTGGTCTTATCCGTCGATTATCGGATGGGAACCCCCGATAAGCCGTATAGGATCGAACTCTATAATCCGGATCTTTCCGAGAATGATAAGGGTTATTACAACATCCGGCGTAATACGGTTTACCGTGTCTTCGCCACACTGAAAGGACCCGGAAATATGGAATATGACATAGTTGTGGACGAATGGGAGGATACGGAGGTGGCTATCCCCTGGTAACTAAGGTATGGTCAGTCATGCCATCACGAAGAAAAACAGTTTAAAGAATAGATACATATGAGAATCAAACATTACACTTTGATAGTCGCTTTTCTGGCGATATCTATGGGAATCCCTCTCGTGCAAGGGTGCAGTGATCCCTTCGATAAGTATGGAAACGGCGGGACAGAAATGCCTGTCAGGGAAGGCTGGACGTCTGTCAGCATGTCTGTCGAAGGACTTGGGCTTCGAAATCCCCTGACACGGTCCCTTACACCGGAGGGGGAGAATTCCACGGCAGCGGAGAGGATTAGGGTACTTGTGTTTGACAAGGACAACAAGTTTTCATATGAGGCCAAAGTGACCTCCTATATTCCTTCCGGTAATCCGGCTGACAAGAAAGACAAGGGTACCATGACCTTGTTGGCGAAAAATACTCCTTCAGGCGATACCAGTACATTCGTGATGCTGGCCAATGTCACCCGGTCAGCTAATACAGACGCAGACGGACTGACTGGAAAGACACGGGAGGAAGTCATGCAACTTTTCACTTTCTCCATGCCGGACAAGGGGATATGGAAAGACGGGGAGTTGCCGATGTGGGGTGCCTCGGACCCAGTCAGGGTGGATCACAGTGCCGGTGCCGTTCCCAAACTTGGAACTGTCTATCTGGTCCGTGCCGTGGCACGTGTGGATGTGGGACTTAACTTGAGCAACATATCGGAAGGGGCTTCTACATTCGACGAGAAAGCCGGAGGGATTGAAGGGATAACGCTGACTAAAGTATTTTTTTATAATACCAATACGACGGGACGGGTCTCTCCGTTCGAGAACGGGATTTACTGGGATGAGGCCAATAGAAAGGCGAAACAGCCTTCTATTCCTGATCCTGCTCCGGCTGTGACAGGAAAGATTGATAAAACATCTTCCATAGTGGATGAGAAAATCTTGTTACGTGAGGTATATGTTCCGGAGGCGGTCAATGTGCCGACGGCTGCCACGCAAGGAGCCAACGGAGAGACTCTTCCTGAGAATAATACGGAAAATTACTTGAAACGTCCTTATATCATTGTCGGACTGACCGGTGCAGATAAGAGCCGTCCTGACAAGGAAACTTTCTTCCGGATAGACTACCTGAAACGTACCGGAGCCGAGGCTGATGCGACATACGAGTACCTTCCCTTGCTGCGTAACTACCGTTATCTGGTGAATATCAAGGCTGTAGGTGGTCCGGGATTCGATACGGAAGAGGATGCTAGGAAAGGACCGGCCGCCAACATTATGTACAATGTTGTGGTATGGAACGAGTCCACTATGTCTGATGTATTGTATGATGGGCAATATATGCTGGGGGTCAGTGCCGACCATTTCACTTTTTATAGGGAGGGAGGCAGCCTGACGGCGAAAGTGCAGACTTCCTGGCCGGAAGGATTTACGGTAGAGGGACTGCCTGCATGGATCAGTTATTCTATAAAACCTTCGGATCCGGATAAGACCGCACCGACGGATGAGAAAACCGTGACCTTTACGGTCACAGAGCATGTGGATGCATCCCGAAGGTGGCCGGAAAAGCCGGAAGATGCTCAGAATACGTTGAAAGCCGCTTATGTGAAGGCGGGGCGTATGAAATGGTTTCTTGGCTTTGAGCAGTCTAAGGATATCAATGTCACCTTACAGATTTTTGCGGACGAGGCCTGCAGCCGACCGCTGGAGTTTATTGAGGTCAATCAGTATGGCGAGAGCTATGGGCAGGCGGATAAGGTGATAACGAAAGACGGGCGGACGCTTACGGCGGAAGAGGCAGGTGCCAGGGTTACTTTCTATGTAAAGACAGAACCGCATGATTTGGAACCCGTATTCCATGCTGAAGCCGCCAATCCATTCAAGATAGAGAAAGCGGGTCAACTTGCCGGGGGAATATGGAAGTACACGGTGACGGCTCCCGACATTACAGGAAATACGGAGTATTTCGATAATTTCAATACCACTTATACTTTCACCGTCACACATGCGGAAACCGGTAGAAGTGCGTCGGGGAAACTCAGCCTCTTGCAGAAAGAATATAATGCTATCCCCTTTTTTGACAAATTCCTGCATCAGTCATTGCTGGTATCCAATAACAGTATCTATCTGATGGATGGCAAACAGAAGCAATATTATGTCAAAGCCAACAGCGAATACAAAATTGAGTTGGTTTCGGCTTTGTCTGACAACAATGCTGGTAATGTGATAGAAGACTTTACGCTTTTCTATGAGAAGGATCCTTCCCTTTCTGGAAAACCTGTGCCTTTCATAGCTGTTGACGATATGACGTCTCCGCGTCTTTACTCCGGTAAGGCGAAATTCAAGATTTATTCCCCTGATGGTCTTTTTCCGGAAAGAGAATTTGAGTTGGAGCTGGTTTCCGGAATTGTACAGCCTGAAGCGAATACATATATGCTTAAAGCGGGAGCAAAGCAAGGGATCTTTATTCCTGTTTCCCGGGTAAATACTGCCTATGAGTATTACAAAAAGCTTCTGGACCATGACGCTGTTTTGAGTGGTAAGCAGGGACTTCCCGGTAGCAAAGAGGATTTTATGTTGAATAAGTTGGATGCAGATGATGATTGGAGAGTCAATATCGTGTGGACGGACATTAAAGAGGCTGGCGGACATAATGATATAGAAAAAGCGGGACTCAGTGAATTGTCCGAACAGGGAGGTTCCGGTCCGGGATCATATATTTATGTCAAGCCAGGGCAGACTCCGGGAAATGTGTTGATAGAAATTAAATCTGGCAGGATCAAGGGGAATCCGACACTCTGGTCCTGGCATATCTGGATTGTTGACAACTATCCGACAGTCTTGGATGTTGCGAGTCAGGGAGGTGATGGTCCGAAAACGGTTCAATTGATGTCGCATCTGTTGGGAGCGTACGAAAGGGTCCAATCACAGTATAGTGCAGATGCATATAGGGAATTTGGTATGCAATATCAATGGGGCAGGAAAGACCCGTTCCCGGCACATGATGTTCGTGTCAATAAAAACTTTTATGACGGCAGTGGCAAGCTATTTGATTTCCTTTGGGAACAGAGAGGAAATGATGTGGATTATGGAAAAACAGATGCTCAGCAAGCGAGAGGGGCTGCTCTTACGATGAAACAGAGCATCGAACATCCAAACGCTATCGTCTCTCATCAAAGTTTCTGGCAGTATGAATGTTTCCCGCATGGGCTGGTTAGTTATTTCAAAGACCGTTGGGTGTTCCTGTATCCATGGAACCGGCCTTCCCAGACAGGGAGTCCGGAGGATGTAGGCGGGAAAACCGTATTTGACCCTTCTCCTTACGGATTCCGGATTATGTCACAGAAAGAGGCCGTGACTTTGAGATACGCATATTATTATGCAAGTCGTTCCGGCCTTAACACACCGCTGCCTGGAAGTATTTATGACGGCAGTTTTACAGATGGCAAGTCTGGGGGTAATGAAGTCATTTTCGCCGTGGCACAAGCCAGAAGCGATACTCATGCAGGGCGTTATCTGCTTAATTCCACTGGAGGTCCTGCCGGTTGGGCGCCTACTTCCAATACAAGCGCTGTTTACAGGCGTTGCATGACCTATTCCGTACGTCCGGTCATTGATCCGGATGTGCAGGAAGACTACAAAAAGTATTTGCCAGAATAAGTCATACTCCGTGTGAGCTTTTGCTTGCACGGAGTAAAAAATCTTGTTGTATTTTTCTGTAACGTATCATATTTTGGTGTCTTTTTATAGTCATATATTCACGAAATAAATATTGTGAGAACTTTGTTTCATATCACTTTTACACGAGCGTTTGGTAACTCAGAGACATATTTTATGAATACTGTTTTAGGAATCGGTATACCATCGGATGGTAGTCAGTCATAAAAATGCATGGTCTTATAACCTCCAAAACTCTTTATGTCCCAATGACCTATCAAAGACCGATTGATTGACCAGTATATGTTTTGTGTATTTAATTTGTCTGTTTTAGTTGAGAAATTGTCTGTTTTCACAAAAACAGCTATGTCTTGATTTTTGTTGTAATAAAAAATAAGAAATATGAAATTACTATATCTGAATGAACATTTATCCTGTCTGAATTACCAGATGAATTCGGATGTAGGATTTACTTGTCAGCAACTGGAGAAGGATGAGGTATACCGGATTGATAATAGCAAGTCGTCGTGTACTCTTTTTATGATTGAAGGTGATGTGATTTTTGATCTGGGTAAATATAAAGGTTTACGAATTTTACAGAACCAGATGGTGTTCATTCCACAAAACATAGGAACCCGGATGAAGTCTATAACCGGTTCGAAATGTATGCTTTTATTTTGGGACAGGAACATGAGTGTATGTGACAAATTGTTTTTGGGCTCGTTGTCTGTCAGGGGGGAGGACCGAACGGCTGATAATTTTATTCTTCCCGTCAGGAAGCCTCTTGCTGAAGTGCTGGATTCTGTCGGAATGTATTTGGAGGCAAGGTTACTTTGTAAACATATGCATTTGTTGAAGCAGCAGGAACTGCTTTTGGTGTTGAAGGGCTTTTATACAAAGAAAGAACTGACAGCGTTCTTTTCCGCATCGACCGGCATCAGACAACGTTTTGAGAAATTTGTCATGGAAAACTATAAGAAAGTGAACTCTGTCAAGGAATTCGCTGATTTATACTATGTTTCCGAACGCTCCTTCAGCCGGAAGTTCCACTCCTGTTTCGGGGAAAGTCCTTATAAATGGATGCAGAAAAAAAGGGCGGAACAAATGTTGGAAATGATTTGTGATCCGGAACTATCCTTTCAGGAAATATCCGGCAGGTTAGGTTTCAGTTCACCTTCCCATTTTACGGCATATTGCCGCAGAATGTACGGGATGTCCCCCACTCAGTTGAGAGAAAAAAATAAGAAATAAACAGATTTTTATAATTGCATTTTAACGGAGAAACTATGAAATATTTAAATACCGGTCTGGTCTGTGAGCAGTCAGGGCTTTCCTGTGTGGAGTTGCCGAAGATCTGTATACCAGTCTACAGAGAGGTTATCAAGGAAATGGCAGAAGTGATAAAGGACTCTCAGATGCGGGATGTTTTTTACTCTCTTTCTACCGGGATAGATATACTGGCAGTTTCCAAGAAAACAGGTGTTACCCCTAGGAATCTGGCATATATGTATAAAAAAGCGAGCAGGCAGGTTCGTTTGGAATGGAAATCTTATTCTGAATGGAAACAAGAGTTGGACCGTGTATATATCAGATGCCGGAATTATGCGGCACTCCTGACACATTCCCAAGAGTGTGGCGGACAGAATTTCAAGAATGTAGTGATAGTCGTAAGGGAACAGGATATTCCGTCGGAATGTGTAGACTTGTTAGTTACACCTTTAGGAAATTTGGATATAAATTTTAGGGTGTTACGTGCGCTTAGAAAATACAATATCTATCAGCTTGAGGATCTTTTACGCTTTATAAAATATAACGGATTTGATGCGCTGTGCCGAATACCCGGTATGGGAATGAAATCTGTTGAGCAGTTGTATCATACTTTAAAAGAGAGGAATATTTTGGAAAATAAGGAAACTTGTATCCTGTTCCGCTACCTTTTTGTGTAAAATACATAAAGAATGCAGGAACTGCATTCAGACATTTGCAATGACTATGGATATGATTGATGTCTTGTCTTTATTTTTGAAACGAATAGATATACTGATAAAATGGGATAATTCCCCTATGTTTAATTAAAAACTGGAATTGATGAAAAAAAACATCTTGATTTTATGTATGCTTGGAGCATCTGCCCTGACTGCAAATGGACAGACCTTATTGAAAGGGACAAAGTTTACGGACAACTGGTCTTTCGGAATCAATGGTGGAGTGACCACTCCGATGACACACAGCGCTTTTTGGAAGAACTCCCGCCCTGCCGTGGGTATTGAATTATCAAAACGGATAACACCGGTTCTGAGTCTGGGGACTTCAGTCATGGGACATATCAATACAAGCAGTAGTAAAACGGCTTTTGATGCTTCGAATGTTGAACTTTTAAGCAAGTTCAATATGATGAATCTTTTCGCTGGTTATCCTGGAACCCCCCGGACATTTGAAATGGAAGCTGTAGTTGGAGTAGGCTGGCTTCATGGCTACGTCAATGGTACGGGGGATGATAATTCCTGGGGTACACGGTTGGGAGTGAACTTCAACTTTAATATAGGGAAGGAAAAAGCGTGGGCAATCAGTCTGAAACCATCATTGGTATATGATATGGAAGGTGACTTTAATCGGCACAAGAGTCGTTTCAATGCCAATAATGCACGTGTTGAACTGCTCGCAGGGATTGTTTATTATATAAAGGGAAGTTCCGGCAGGCACCATGCAACTCTCGTAAAGGAATATAATCAGACAGAGGTGGACAACCTGAATACAAGTGTAAACAGACTGCGCGACCAACTTTTGGACAGCCGGAAACAAACAGAGGAAGCAATTGGCCGTGCGGGCATGCTCCAGAAGCAGCTGGCTGAATGTCAGAGCAAGAAACCGGTCATTGAAACTGTTATTGAAAAAGCCAAGACACTAGAGTCTATTGTAACTTTCCGCCAGGGTAGTTCCAAGGTTGACGTTTCACAACTCCCCAATGTGGAACGGATTGCCTCCTATATGAACAGGCATCCTGAATCCAAGGTTGTGATCAAAGGATACTCTTCACCGGAAGGAAGTATTGAGGTGAACGAAAGAATAGCTTGTGCCCGTGCGGAGTCGGTTAAATCCATTCTTATGAAGAAATACCGGATAGCCGTCTCACGCATTACTGCGGAAGGACAAGGCATAGGGGATATGTTCTCTGAACCTGACTGGAACAGGGTCTGTATCTGTACCTTGCAGGAAAATAAATAGTATCCGGTACTATGAGTTCTCGTAATCCACATAGTATATCTGCAAGGTGCATGAGCATTAGAGATTGTATATAAATCATGGATTGCAATGCAGATTATAGTCGGTCTGAAATGTAAGGAGGTGTCTGAAAAAGGATGCCTTCTTTCTTTGTTGTGCCATCTGTTTATTATCTATTTTTTGTTTCTTAATCAACGGGATAACCATGAAAATCGGACAATATTTGTGATGTAAATTATTAAGGGACAACCGATTCTATCATATTTTAAAGCGTTTTCGCAGCCGTGACTTTAATGACACTCCTTTAGGATAAGAGACAAAATCTGATAGGAAACCTCGTAATTGCCTGTATCGGGGTTGAATGTCGGCAGCTCAAAACTTCCATCTTTGAGACGCTTGTAGTAAAGAAGAAAGCTGTCACCGTTCCCACGCAGTATTTTTACACCCTATCGGTTCTTGCCAAAGAACAAAAAGACATCTCCTGATATGGGAGACAAATCTTTCATCTCTGAGCGTATGATTTTGAATAAACCGTCAATGCCAAGGTTCATACGAACAAAGCCCTGGTACAGATAGTAGCGATTGGCTGATGTTAGAGAATACATGGATCTCCCTCCTTTCTTTCGTAATCGCGTAACATTTTAATAATACCTCCGGGAGTGGCCCGTTTGACCGAAATGGTCGTTCCACTGTTAAAGGTGATTGTGATCCCGGAAAGACTAAACTCTTCTTCCGACAACATGACGGGGGCTATTTGAGTGAATGAAGGAGAGGAAGTTGTCGGTCGGGAGGGTCCAACGCCGCTATAATAATCACGGACCACATCTGCCTTGGTATACCCCCGTCTGGACATCCAGGAACTCATACTTCCAAAAGTGGTATGCTGATCGCGGCAAACATCGGCTAAAGAACAATTGTAGTCTACTTTCAATACTTCAAGGAAATGTTTCCAAGTTTTTCCAAATCGATTTTCTGCTAAATCCATAATGATTCATTTTTATACATGGCAAAAATATAAGAACAAAAAAAGGGCGACAAGATAGAATTGCGGAAACGCTTACGCTCAATGAATCATTTATGAAGGATCCCTCTCAAAATCCTTCACAACAACACATTGAAAAACAATGTATTGTGTAAATATGAAGGATTTGAAGGATTTCCCGGTGTTTTTTTATTTTAATAGGTTTTATGATAACTCCAATCCCAGTGCTTCTTTTAATTTCAGCAGATTCGGGTTTTTCTTGCTCATCATCTGGAAACGTTCCACGTGGCTGTAAGCACGGATGTTCTCGGTAGGGGCACTGACACGTACCGTCATGGTGATTTTCCGGTTGTGCAGACGTTCGCGTAAGTGATTCTGAACCGATGGTATTAATTGTACCATATATTTTTCCACCATATCATTGTCTACTGTCACTTCAAAAGTCGTGTCATTCAACAAATGCGGATGCATGTTCATCATTCGTGCGGAGTTAGCCTTCTCTTCTTTGGGCAGGGCGGCTGCAAATTCACGCCAGTAATAGTCCAGATCTTTTTCATTGAAAATATAATCTTCGTATGTGGCATCGTTTTGGACAGCGGTGCTTGCCGCTTTTGCTTCTTGCTTCTCCGCGGCTTGCTGTTCGTGCAAAGGACGGCGCAGGGATATACCGAGTGAGCCCGCCTTGAACACCGGGATTTTTTTCTCTTCTCTGGTCTGAGGCAGCGGGCTTGGACGGCTTGCGTTCATACTGCCGGCTGTACTTGTACCCTGTGGCTGAGGAGCGGAGGTTGCTGCGGTCTGTGCAGCGGCAGTTTTAGCCTGAGGCTGTGACTGCGTGGCGGCTGTGGAAGCCGCTTGCTGCGTAAATAGGGGTTTTAATATCTTCTTAGGGCCACGCCCACCACTTACATCATCGGCGTCGGGCAGAGTGAGTTGGGCGCATTGAATCAGTGTCAGTTCTACCAGCAGACGTTTGTTTTTGCTTGCACGATAGTTCAGGTCACAATCATTGCATAGCTTCATGGCACGGTACAGGAATTTCTGGTCGCATTTTTGTGCTTGTTCTTTATAGCGGTCGCGGATACCGGCGCCTACTTCCAGCAATTGCAGGGTGGAAGGGTCCTTGCTCACCAGCAAATCCCGGAAATGAGAGGATAGTCCGGTGATGAAATGGCTGCCGTCAAATCCTTTTTTCAATACGTCGTTAAAAAGCAGCATGGATTCGGGAACTTTGTTTTCAAGCAACAAATCGGTCAGCTTGAAATAATATTCGTAATCCAAGACATTCAGGTTTTCAATCACACTTTTGTAAGTGATGTTCCCACCTGTGAAGCTGACTACCTGGTCGAAGATGGAAAGAGCGTCGCGCATACCACCGTCGGCTTTCTGTGCGATGACAGTCAGGGCTTCGGGTTCGGCGTTGATATGTTCCAGTTTGGCAACGTATTGCAGATGGTCGATAGTGTCTTTGATGCCGATGCGGTTGAAGTCATAAATCTGGCAACGGCTCAGAATAGTCGGCAGTATCTTATGCTTTTCCGTTGTGGCAAGGATGAAGATGGCATGATGAGGCGGTTCTTCCAATGTTTTCAGAAAAGCATTGAAGGCGGCTTGCGACAACATATGGACCTCATCAATGATATATACCTTGTACTTGCCGATTTGTGGCGGGATACGTACCTGCTCAATCAGCGAACGGATATCTTCTACCGAGTTGTTGCTGGCGGCATCCAGCTCATGTATGTTGTAAGAACGCTGTTCGTTGAATGCCAGACAAGACTCACACTGATTGCAGGCTTCTCCTTCGGCAGTGGGGGTCTGGCAGTTGATGGTCTTGGCAAAGATACGTGCACACGTTGTTTTTCCCACTCCACGCGGTCCGCAGAACAGGTAGGCATGTGCCAGCTTGCCGGTGGCAATAGCATTTTTTAAGGTGATGGTCAACGCGTGTTGCCCTACAACCGATTCGAATGTAGCGGGACGGTATTTTCGTGCCGATACGATATAATTTTCCATAAGCGGAGTTCTTTTTTCTAATATGAGTTCTGCAAAAGTACATAAATTATCCGTTTTTATGGGTAGGATTGCTTGAAATATTTCTATCTTTGCAAAAATCAAAAAAGGGATTCTTTGTATGAGCAAATTGCTGACTATTTGGAACTACATCCGGCGCCATAAGTATATGATTACGGTGCTGATCTTTATTGTAGTTATTGGTTTTCTGGATGAGAACAGCTTGATTCAGCGGGTAAAGCATCGCAGTGAGATCAGCGCGCTGAATAGTGAGATAGAGAAATATAGAAAGCAATATGAGGAAGATACGGAGAAACTGAAGGAACTGACCACGAATCCTGAGGCTTTGGAGAAAATAGCACGCGAGAAGTATTTGATGAAGAAGCCTGACGAGGATATTTTTGTGTTTGAAGAATGAGTAAATCTTATAATATAATTTCGATGGCAGGGGCAGTCCTGCTGCTGGCAGGTGCGGTGTTGCAAATCACCCGGTGGGAGCTTGCGCCTTATCTGTATACGCTGGGTGCTGTGATGTTCGGCTATGTGCAGGTCATGGGGAATCGTTATGATGGAAGGAATTTTATCATCAAGCGTTTGCGTAGACAGCAGATTTTCGGGGCTGTCGCACTGGTCTTTACAGGAGTATTGATGTTTACCATGAAACGTAACGAATGGATTGTTTGTCTTTCCATTGCCGCTGTCCTGGAACTTTATACGGCTTTCCGTATTCCGCAGGAGTTGGAGAAGGAAAAACGTTAAGGAGCCAGTGTCATTTCTTGTCCGCGTTTATAGAGGCTTGTCTTGTGAAAAATAGGAGAACGCGGACGACACTTGTTACGTGTGGTCCGCGTTCTAAAAAATAGTTGTCCGGTATTGTTATTCCACAATGGTCATTTCATCTACCAAGTGTTTCGCTCCTGCAAACTTATCAATAATAAATAAGGTATAGCGGATATCCACACAGGCTGCACGTTGTAACTGGGGATTGTAAGCAATGTCACCGGTCAGTCCTTCGTAGTTGCGGTCAAAGCCGGTACCGATCAATTCCCCTTTGTTATTGAAAACGGGGGAGCCGGAATTACCTCCTGTATTGTCTGTTCCTGTAACAAAACAGATGGGCATTTCACCATTTTTCATGGCATAGCGCCCGAAGTCTTTCTTGTTATACAAGTCCTTCAGTTTGGTCGGAACCACGAATTCATAGTTGTTCGGATCCTCTTTTTCCATCACTCCTTTCAACGTGGTGTAATAGTTGTATTCCATACCGTCTTTGGGGCTGTATGAACCTACTTTACCATAAGTGAGACGTAACGTGGAGTTGGCATCCGGATAAATAGGAGTGCCTTCATGCTGTTTCAGCTTCATCATACCCTCTACCCAGGTTTTATGGGCCAGATTATAAGCATCGGTTTCGGCTTTCATGGCTGCATCGGTATCTGCATAACCTTGGTCTACTGATTTGGCATATTGCACCATCAGGTCATTTTCCAATGTCTTGGCATCCGGCTTTGCCACAAAGTTGTCAAAGGCTTCACGGCTTCGGAAGATGGATGTATCAAAACAAGCATCGACAAAGGCGTCAATGTTTCCTTTGAATTCTTTGTCTATTACTTTAAAGATGCTGATGCGCTGTTCGGCCGGAATTAATTCTGCGTAAGTCTTCAGCAAAGCTTTGGAAACTTTACGGTCTATTTCGGGATTATAGTCTTTATTGAAAAAATTATCGGCTTGTTTGATCAGTGTGCTTAATGCATGATCCAGCGGATTGATTTCTTTAGTAGCATGAGGTACTTTATATCCTTTTTTCAATGCTTGCAGGACTTTGTCTGTGGAAGGAATCTTATAGAATTCCGTTCCCAGTTTGCAAACTTCGTAAAGGGCTTGCTGATGATATACGGCATCCCGGCGTTTGCTCACGATTTCCCGGATAGCATCGAAGGCTTTCTGGTAGGCGTCAGTACCAGTCTCACGTCCGTAAGCCAGAAGCTTTTCCTGTTGTTTCTTTTTCGTATCAAGTACTTTCAGCTGAACCAGTCCTTCGTTCATACCGATAGCATTCTTCCAGTAATTGGCTGACGAGGCGTATTTGCTGGCATACTGGATGCGTACTTTATCACTTTTCAGCATTTCTTCCAGCAGATTATTCAATCGTACGGTGCGGACGGTCTTACGCATGAAGTTGGTAGTCTGCATACGTTCTTCCACTTCGTCCGAAATCATGTATCGCCAGTTGCGTCCGGGAAATCCCATTACGAAAGTGAAGTCTCCCTCTTTGACTCCTCCCAGGTTGATGGTCAGATGTTTTTTCACCTTCAAGGGTACATTGCTTTCGTTATAGTCAGCAGGTTTACCGTCGGGTGTTGCATAAATGCGGAACATGGAGAAATCGCCACAGTGACGGGGCCACATCCAGTTATCGGTGTCAGCTCCGAACTTTCCGATGGAAGAAGGAGGAGCGCCTACCATACGGACGTCTTTATAGATGGTCTTTATAAACAAGTAATAGCGGTTGGCTCCGTAGAAAGGCTTTAGTTCCAAAGCGGTGAACGGAGTGATCTCTATATTTTCTTGTTCGGCAAAACGTTTGGCTACTTTGCTCAGATAGGAGGGGGACAGGTAGTTCAGTCCTTCCGGGTCCTCATCTTTGGCCAGTTGTTCCTTTACATAAGGAGTGACGTCCAGAATTCTGTCTATGAAGGTGACCGTCAGTCCCTTGCAGGGAAGTTCTTCTTTGCGGCTCATAGCCCAGAAGCCGTCAGTCAGATAGTCGTGTTCTACCGAACTGTGTTGCTGGATATAGCTGTAACCGCAATGATGATTGGTCAGCACAAGACCTTCGGCAGAAATGATTTCACCGGTACAACCACCTCCGAAATGCACTACAGCATCCTTCAGACTGATGCTGTCCGGACAATATACTTTATCAATGCTGATATCCAGTCCCATATCATACATGGTGGCCGCATTCTGTTCTTTCAGATCAGTCAGCATCCACATCCCCTCGTCGGCATGGCCGGCAAGGGTTGTGAAAGTAAATAGCGAGAGTAATAGTATCTTTTTCATTATTCAACAATAGTCATTTCGTCAATCAGGTGTTTGCATCCGCCCAATTTGTCGATGATGAATAATACATAACGTATATCCACTGCGATACAACGCTGTAAGTTGTTGTCGAAATTAATGTCACCACTCAGTGATTCCCAGTTGCCGTCAAAAGCGGCACCGATGAGTTCGCCGTTACCGTTGATGACAGGAGAACCTGAATTACCGCCGGTAATATCATTGGTAGTCAGGAAACAAGCAGGCATATCACCGTTGGGCAATGCATAACGTCCGAAATCTTTTGTTTCATACAATTCTTTCAGTTTGGCGGGAACAACAAATTCCGGATTGGTAGGATCCTCTTTTTCCATGACACCTTTCAGCGTAGTGTAGTATTTATAGTGTACGCCGTCTTTGGGATTGTATGATTTCACATTGCCGTATGTCAGACGGATGGTGAAGTTGGCATCCGGAGCTTTGGGTTCCGGTGAATACATTTCACACAGGCCGCGTACATAAGTTTTGTGTAATAAATCCATGCCTTTCATCGATTCAGCCAGTTCGTTTCCCAGCTTGTCCATCAAGTCATATTTAGCCCGTACGTATGCAGTCATAGGATCTTTTTCTATGGCTTTCACGGTAGGTTTCTTGATGAATTTATTGAAATTCGCTTCGTTGGAGAAGATGGAATTGTCATAACAATGGTCTACGTATGCGTCATAATTCCCTTTAAAATCCTTCTGGATGGTAGTATAGAAGGCAGGTAAAGCATCGGCAGGAACCATTTCGGCATACAGGGGCAACAGAGCTTTGGCCACTTTGCGGTCTACTTCGTGATCGTAGTCTTTGTTATGTATATCGGCATATACTTTTTTCAGCGTTTCAATATTTTTATTAATCGCTTCTTTATCTTTATTTTTGATTGCGTCTTTCAGCTTGTCCAGAATCAGATAAGGAGTGCCGAATTCTATACCTCCTTGAAAGACTTCACGGAAACAGGTGTAGTTATAAAGAATAGGATTACTCTTTTCGATGGCGGCATCAATTTCGCTGACTACTTTTTCATAATCAGTGTTGCCTTTGGCTTTAGCAAATGTTGCGAACTTGGCTTCCTGTTCTGCTTTTGTTTCCAATACCTTGTTGTCGATAATGGCTTTATTCATGCCGATAGAGTTTTTCCAATAGTTGCTGGAACCTGCATATTTGCTGGCGTATTGGATACGTACTTTGTCACTGGCAGCCATTTCTTTCTTCAGTACATCCTGACGCACACCACGTATGCGGATACGGGGTTCGTTGGTGGAATGCATCCGTTGTTTCACTTCACTTTGAGTCAGATAGCGGTTGGTGCTTCCGGGGAATCCCATAATCATGGCATAGTCACCCTCGTTAATACCTTTCAGTGAGATAGCCAGATGCTTTTGGGCTTTCAGAGGAACATTGTTTTCATTATATTCTGCCGGTTCGCCGTTGGCATCCGCATAAATGCGGAAGACGGAAAAGTCGCAAGTATGGCGGGGCCACATCCAGTTGTCTGTTTCACCACCGAATTTACCGATGGATGAAGGCGGAGCGGCAACCATGCGTACGTCGCTGTAGGTTTTCAGATAAATCAGATAGAATTTATTGCCTGCATAGAAAGGCAGAGCTTGTGCGCTGATACCCGCTTTTCCGTTCAGGTCACTGGCTTTCAGTTCCTCGTCGGCCAGTTTTTTCTGGAAGTCGTATTCAAAGGTTTCCTCTTCTTTTACTTCGCCTGATTTTACTTTATTGTTTACTTTATCTGTGACATCGACAATGCGTTCTACAAATTTGAACTTCAATCCCGGAGTCGGTAGCTCTTCTTTGCGGCTTTTTGCCCAAAAACCGTCAGTCAGGTAGTCATGTTCTACCGAGCTGTGTTGCTGTATCGCTCCGTAGCCACAGTGGTGGTTGGTCAGGATCAGTCCGTCCGGTGAGATGATTTCACCGGTACATCCTCCTCCGAAAATGCCTACTGCATCTTTTAATGAAACGCGGTTCGGGTTATAAATGTCGTCTGCTTCCAGCAGTAAGCCTTGTGCTTTCATGCGGTCTGCCAAATGCTGCTCTTGCATCAGTTGCAACAGCCACATACCTTCGTCTGCCTTCGACGGCAAGAATGCTACACACATCAATGCGAGCAATAAAAGTTTGAATTTTTTCATGTTGTGTACTAATTGTTATTTCTTTATCCTTATATCGGTTACAAAAATAGAAAAAAAGAGGGAACTTTGCACTATAAATTGCCTTCTCGGTAATAATCTTCTATTTAGTTTTAAATTTTAATAAAATATTTTTGTCACTAAATTATAGATTGTACCTTTGTATGCGAAAAATAGTAATGGGGCGTAGATAAGCATGAATAAACTTTTTTTCTCTGTGGTATCTTTATTGGCTTTTACTTCATGTGCCAGTGAGTATAAGATAGAAGGTAGTTCTTCTGTTTCTCGTCTGGATGGGAAAATGCTATTTGTAAAAGTTCCTAGTGGAGACCGGATGCTGAGTATTGATTCGGCAGAGGTAATTCATGGAATGTTCAAGATGGAAGGTATAACCGATTCTACTTCAATGGCATCCTTGTATATGGATGATGAGAGCATCATGCCTTTTGTCATTGAAAAAGGGAAAATATCCATCAGTATTGATAATGCCCGTATTGTAGTTACTGGAACTCCGTTGAATGATCGTCTGTATGATTTTGTGGGAAAAAAGACTTCTTTGGATGACAGAGCATACGAGTTGGAGCGTCAGGAGAGCCGTATGATTATGGATGGAAAAGCACCGGATGAAATTCAACGTGAGATAACGAGAGAACGTGAGAAACTGGCTGCTGAAATGAATGCATTGGCTAAGGAGTTTATCCAGAAGAATTATGATAATGTATTGGGACCGGGTGTTTTCATTATGTTGTGCAGCAATTTTCCTTATCCTGTCATGACTCCCTTGATTGAGGAAATTATAGAGGAGGCTCCTGACCGATTTAAAAACAACTCCTTGGTAAAGGATTATGTGACAGTAGCCCGTTCGAATATGGAAAAATTAAAAGCTCCCCATTAATGAGGAGCCTTTTTTATCTGTCTTGGTCTGGATTGTCTATTTTTCCTTGATATTTTTCAGGTAAGTCTTTCTCAATTTCCCTGTAAGCCTCTTCCATGGTTGCTTTGATGTTTTCCATTCCCTGGCTTTGCGGATAAATGGGCTTATGTACGACTAATGTCATAGGATGCCAGGATACAAAACCGCCGGTACGGGGAAGAATATTAAAGGAGCCGATAATGGTGAGTGGTACTACGGGAAGCTGCAAATCATCTGCCAGTTGGAAAGCACCTTTCTTAAAATATCCCATGTGCCCGGTAAAAGTACGTGCACCTTCGGGAAATACCACTAGAGAAGTTCCATCCTGTAGTACGTGACGGGCGTGTTCTATGGTTTCTATTACCTTCTTGGGACCGGATTTATCAACGAATATATGTCCGGCAGCTTCACAGGCTTTGCCGACGAAAGGCATTTTGCGCAGACTTTTTTTCATCATCCATTTAAAGTTTCGTCCCAGAAAACCATAAATCAGGAAGATATCGAAAGAGCCTTGATGATTGGCTACAAACACGTAGGATGTTTTTTTAAGTACTTCCGGATGTCCTACTACCTTGACAGGAATAAGTAATACATAGCAGAAAAGCTGTGACCATATTTTTCCCGGATAATATCCCCAAAAATGCGGATTGCCTATCCATGAACCAATAATGGTAACTATTGCTGTAAGTATGGTTAATACCAGCAAAATGGGAAGTGCTATGAATAGTTGGTATAAAATATATAGTACTTTCATTTGTCTGAATTTTAGTTGTACAAAGATAGAAAAACTATTTTATATTTTATGTAACGTGATTACTGTAATTTCCGGCCATGCTCCAAGGCGCATAGGGAACATCAGGTAGCCCAAACCAATATTGACAAACAAGGATTGTTTTCCTTCCTGGTATAAACCGTTGTGTTCGGGATATACGAATTTAGCAGGAGAGAAGCCAAACAGGCTGAACTGCATTTCATGGGTGTGGCCTGAAAGCATTAGCTGTACATCACTTTCCGGCAAGACTTCTCTGTGCCAATGAGTGGGGTCATGGCTCATTAATATTTTATACATTCCTTCCGTTCCTTTTAATGCTTTCTGCAGATCTCCATAATTGGGAAATGGGGGATTTCCGCTGTTCTCTACACCTGCCAGGGCTATACTGTCTCCATGATGATGTAGAATGACATGATCGTTATTGAGTATTTTCCATCCCATGGCAGCCTGTTTGGATTTCAAGCTGTTCAGGTTGGCTTCTTGAGCTTCTTCTGTTTCCCATTTTATATAAGGGGAATAGTCATGGTTGCCTAAAACGGAATACACTCCGTCTTTTCCTTTTATCTGTTCTAGAATAGGGATAAATTCGTCCAATTCCGTTGCCACGTTATTGACCAGGTCACCTGTAAAAAGTACCAGGTCGGCATGTTGTGCATTAATAAGGTTTACAGCCTTCTGTAAAGCAGCACCGTTGCCAGTCCAGCTGCCGGAATGGATATCAGATATTTGTACAATGCGGTAGCCGTCAAAGCCGCTGGGAAGTTCATCGGAACTGATGGTTACCTCCCTGATTTGAAAATGCTGTTTTCCTTCGGTTGCTCCATATATTACATATATTAACGAGGCTAAAGCCAATCCTCCTGCTACATATCCTCCATACAGTTTTTTGCCGGAGATGATATATAGGAGCTTCATAAACAGGATAACAATGACGAAAAGTGCCTTGGGTACGGAGAAACAAAGAAAAATCAATAAGAAATTGCTAAGTCGCTGCATGGAATCCGGACGTGGCTCATGTATAGAAAAGACTAATGTCATTCCCAATAAAAGAAACAGACTGGGAAGCCAATAAGCCCAATGTGTCCATTTTTGGGAAACACGGCGTATATATGCCTTGTATATATACATATCGGGCAATATCAGTAGCAGTAGAAAAAACAGAAATAACTTTATCAGCATCATAATTTATTCGTTTTTTATAGATTGGCGGCGAGAAACTTTTTAGTTTCTTCTATACTCATGCCCCGGCGGGCGGCGTAATCTGCCAATTGGTCTTCACCTATTTTTCCGATGGAGAAATAGCGGGAAGCCGGATGGGCAAACATGAGTCCGCATACAGAGGCATGGGGCTTCATCATACCATTCTCGGTCAATGAAATTCCTATTTGCTTCATATCCAGCAACTCGTCTAATAGGAAATTGACGGATTGGTCGGGCAAGGAAGGATAACCTACGGCAGGACGTATCCCTTGATATTTTTCATTATGCAGGTCTTTTACGCTTAGGTTTTCATCAGGTGCATATCCCCAAAGTTTTTTGCGTACATCTTCGTGCAGTTTTTCGGCAGTAGCTTCCGCCAGTCTGTCGGACAATGTTTGCACTAACATACGTTTGTAATCGTCTTCTGCATAGCGCCGCTCCATTTCTGCATCTACCGTGGTGGCGAATGCTCCTACTTTGTCTGTGATACCCGATGATAATGGACGCACAAAGTCACTCAGACATAAAAACGGGTCATCTTCTTTCAATTTTGCTGTTTGTTGACGCAAAAGCGGAAAACGCTTGCTGTTCAGCAGCAGATCATCTCCGTCGGCATTGGCATCCATGATATTGACCACTCCGTGGGTCTGATACGCTGTATCCAGTTCATTCAACATCCGATTTGCCTCTTTGAAAAGCTGCATGGCTTCACTGGCTTTCGGACGGTCTTCTTCCGCAAAACCGGTGAGCCACATGGCCCGGCATGAATCACATCCATGTATGTCCGCAATGGCGGCAAACTTGGGTTGAAAGCCCCATGCATGGAAAAAATAAATCCAGTTAATGTATTCGCTTACTTCGTGAATCTTGTAATTTACAATCATCTTTTAAACCTTAATTCTTGTCCGCGATGACTTTGGTCTACCTTGTTGTCACTGTAAACCAGATCACCATTGACGAATGTTTTTTCTACCCGTGTGTGGAATTTCTGTCCTTCCATCGGAGTCCATCCGCATTTGCTTAAAACGCAGTCGGCAGTTACAGTCCATTCATGATCCGGATTTACCAATACGAGGTCGGCTTGATAACCGGGGCGGATGTAGCCTCGTCTTTCAATATGATAAAGTTCGGCCGGTGCATGGCACATTTTCTGAACCAGTTGCTCTATGCTTAATATGCCTTCGCGTACTAATTCCATGATAGCTACTAATGAAAACTGTATCATCGGCATACCCGATACGGCTTTCAATGCTCCCCCTTCCTTTTCTTTCAGTAAGTGAGGGGCATGGTCGGTACCTATTACATCTATCAGATTGGTAGACAATGCTTTGCGTAAAGCATTCCGGTCTTCTGAAGTTTTGATGGACGGATTGCACTTGATACGTCCTTTCAATGTCTCATAATCTTTGTCATAGAAGTATAGATGTGACACGCAAGCTTCCGCCGTAATTTTTTTTTCACTCAGGGGTTTGTCTTCAAGCAAATCCAGTTCTTGTGCGGTGCTGATGTGCAGGATGTGCAGGCGGGCATTGTTTTCTTTTGCCAGCCGGATGGCCAGTGAGGAAGAATATGCACATGCTTCCGCACTACGTATCTGCGGATGGTATTTTATATCAGGATCTTCTCCATATTTTTCTTTGAAGGCTGTTGTATTGGCACTGATTATAGATTGTTCTTCACAATGTGCTGCAATCAGCATACCTGCATTGGCAAATACTTTTCTAAGTACTTCCATGCGGTCTACCAACATATTTCCCGTGCTGGCTCCCATAAATAATTTAACACCGCATACCCGGCTTTTATCTAGTGTGGGGAGTACATCCGCATTCGTATTGGTTGCTCCGAAATAGAATGAATAGTTTACGATGCTTTTGGTTGCCGCATCCGCAAACTTGGCATTCAAAGCTTCCAGGGTCGTAGTTTGCGGAGTGGTGTTGGGCATGTCCATAAAACTGGTGACGCCACCTGCCGCCGCCGCTGTGCTTTCAGTATGTATGTCGGCTTTATGAGTCAGTCCCGGGTCACGGAAGTGTACATGATCGTCTATTACTCCCGGCATCAGATAATAGCCTTTCGCATCTATTGTTTCTCCACAAGGCTGGGAGGGAACTGTTTCTTCTGCCAGCACTTCAGCTATGACTTCATTCTCAATCACTATCGAACCGTGAAAAATCTTGCCTTCATTCACAATCCGTGCATTCTTTATCCATGTACGTTTCATACTGTTTTCTTTTGCGGGTATTTGCGGAACCAGCTACCCAGTTTTAATTGAATGACTCCTAATACAGCTTCACCGAAGATACTTCCGTTCATTTTTGAAGTACCTAATTCGCGATTGACAAAAATCACAGGAACTTCGGCTATCTTGAATCCGCACTTGTAAGCAGTGAACTTCATCTCAATCTGGAATGCATACCCTTTAAAACGGATGCCATCCAGACCGATTGTTTCCAAGACTTCACGGCGATAGCATTTAAATCCGGCGGTAGTATCATGTATGGGTAACCCTGTGATAATCCGTACATATTTGGAGGCGAAGTAGGACATCAGCACACGCCCCATCGGCCAGTTCACTACATTCACACCACTGACATAGCGTGAACCGATAGCTACATCATAGCCTTCAACGGCACATTTGTTATACAGCCTTGGCAGGTCATTCGGATTATGACTGAAGTCAGCATCCATTTCAAATACAAAATCATATTGATGCTCTATCGCCCATTTGAATCCGGCAATGTAAGCAGTACCAAGTCCTAATTTACCTTTACGCTCAATCATGAAAAGACGGTCGGGGAATTCTGTTTGCAGTTTACGGACAATGGTTGCCGTGCCGTCTGGTGAGTTATCTTCAATAATCAATATGTGGAAGAACTTTTCCAGTCCGAATACAGCCCGGATAATGTTCTCTATATTTTCCTTTTCGTTATAGGTGGGTATAATAATAATACTATCGGATTTCTCCATACATTTTTTGTATTAGCTGAATAAATATCATACAAAAGTAACTATTATATTAACACTCCCGTCAGAATTTAATTTTATTAATTAAAAAAAGAGGATTACCCCTGCCTGGCGCACGGATAATCCCCCTATTTAACAGAATAGTTTAGAAATCTTTAGAATGCCACACCAAGGCGGAAACCGAAATTGTTTAATTTATCCATATCATAGTTAAATACGGTTCCCTTGTTGGTAGAGTAGCTGTAGAATGCTGCCAGATGGAAGCCGATACTGTTTGTCCAGGGGTAGATATTCACACCGACTTCTGGTGATACATAGAAACCCCAAGTGTTGTCTTTCACTTCGTAAATGTAAAAGTCACTGGACATTTTGGTATAGTTGGCACCCAGCTTCAATCCGATATAAGGTTGGCATGCACCGTCACTGAAGCGATAGTGTGTTGCGAAACCGAAAGGCAACTGAAATACGGAATGTTGCTGGTCGGTTGTCAGGGCTGCCGAGTTGCTGATTGGTAGTGTCTGACGTGAAATATACTCATTATTGGTATGATAATTGATAAAGGCACCGATTGACAAATCCGGCAGTACATAATATCCACCTTCGAAGTTCATACCCCAACCGCTTGCTTTGTTTGCAAAGTTATTGCTGATAGGAGCGTTGAACTGCCAGTCTACATTGAAATAGGTAAACGGAGTTACCTGTGCTTTTGCCGGCAGGGCAAAGGCTATGGCGATAGCGGATACCGCCATCAGTCTGAGAGTTAAATATTTTATAGTTTTCATATTTCCTTTTTATTTTAAATGAATACTTGTTTCACTTACGTTTATTTTTTCAGATAAGGACTCTGAGTGAATGCCTGGTTGATGGCAGTAGTTGTACGGTTTACATTCAAACTGCCACTTCCGCCCAGCAACCCGCTGATGTATGCATTCCAGACAACAGTTAATTTTTCTTTTTGTCCTTCCGGAGCATTTTTTAAATTAATCATGTCGGCCAGCAATGAACCGGTGCTATAGCTGTAAGTGATAGGATAGGGATAGTACCACCCACCTCCCCAATTGCCGCCCCAGTAGCCGGGATACCAATAACCGGGATAATAGCCCCACCAGGGGCCGTCATTATAGTAACCGTGGAAATAATAAGTACTTGCTACGTAGCTTACCTGTAGGCCGAGGTCGGCTTCGTCTTTATTAGCTGCGGTGTAGCCGGCAGCGTTCATCTTAGTCTTGAATGCATTGATGATGATCTGTGCATTCTCGTCCTTCCAGTATTCAGGGTCTTTCTTGTCACCGATGATCAGGATGCTGTCGGGGATATAATAAGTACTGAAGTCATTGAACTTAGTACTAGTGTCATGACTGGTGAATACCAGATACTCATTGTCCAATTTGTCCATGTCCGGGTCTTTCTCGCAAGATACCAAGGCAAAGACCGCCAGTAGGATAGGAATTAATTTTTTCATGTCAAGTTTTTGTTTAAGTTAATACTAATTGTTTTTCGTCTAGTTTCTCTCATACAACGGCCAGCTTATGTTTTTGTTCACTAACAGTCTGTTCTTTAGTGAATTTTTTTGCAGCCAGGTTAATTAGAGTTTCTTTTTTAAAGTGTAATTTAGTTTAGAAACAGCTTTCTTGAAGTCCTTGCCAATCATTGTCAGTGCACTGTCACCCTCTGCCAGAAAGTTTGTCTTTTCGTGTCCCGGAGTAGCGGAAATTAATTGATAAACGATAGCGGTACTGTCATTAGGAATTCCAATAATAGTTACAACTGTACCACTGTCGGTAAATGCTTGGTTACCATCTTTTGTTCCTAAATAAGTGGTCGTCAGATTGTACGTGCCCAGTGAGTCTTGGCCTGCCTCCTGAAGTGTCAGTTGATAGTTGATACCTTCGGCATCGGCAGCTGGCAGAATACCTTCATAGCTATATGTTTGTAATTCACCCAGTGTGCTGTCGTTCACAGCGAAAATAGAGTCACTTTCACTTTCGGCTATTATTTCAGCACTTTTGTTTCCTTTAGAGCCACAGGAAACAATCATGGCAGCCAAAGCTGCTGCAATAAATACTTTTTTCATTGTTAAGTCAGGTTTTTAATGGTTATTTGGGTACATAACATTTGTTATGCCCGTTTTGTTTTTAATAAGTTCTCTTTTCAGAAAAAACAAGACCATGTTTAAAATGCATTAAACACGGTCTTTAATAAATAGGGCGTTGTATCTGGATAAATCGGACTACCGTAGCCGTATGCCGTTCATACTTCTTCGAATCAGTGAGTTATAGATAATTTTTCCTTTTGATACTTGTTCTTCTGTTTGTGGCAGGTCGGGCATATTTCCTGTCGTAATATAAGCTATAGTGTTCTTCAATAAATACTCTTTGGTGTTTCCCAGTGGGTAGAGAGGGGAGATGAGGTTACGTTCGCTCAATGTGAAATCGGGGGTGATTCCATTTACATAGTTGGCTTGTCCTGCCGAGTTGAGAACGTATGCCACAACCGGCCATAAAATAAAGTTGTAACGCTCATCTTGGTATGGTTCCATGGCTACATTTTTGCCAACAGTCGTTTCACCTATTACCACTACATTTTCTGTACCTATATATGGACAGAGACAATTTATGACTGCTTCTGAGGCCGATGCAGTAAATTTGCTTGTCAGTACGTAGAGCTTGCTTAAGTTCAAGTTTTCGGAAGCAAGTCCTGTATTGAGAGGGAAATCAATTTTTTGCGGGTCACTGATGTCATTATACAAAGTTGTGCAAAATACTTTCCCTAGATCTGCAGCGGGTGCCAGATAACTTCCTAAATCTGTGGCACAACTCAAATAACCACCAGGATTGTAGCGTAAGTCCAGAATAAAAGCATCGGGTGACTGTCCCTTGAACCGGGCGAATATCTGTTTCATCTGTTCCCTGTATTCTGTATCTGTTGCCTGGTTATTGGGGCCTGTACTGAATTCATTGTAGACCATATAGGCTATTTTTTTTCCGGATACTTCATATACTGTATCTATATAGAACGGATTCAATTCTACGGGGCGTGATGCCGCTACTTTGACTGTATCTGTTGCAATCCAGCTGGAATTGCCTTCCTCATCAAAAACCAAGCTTTCTCTGGCGAAAGTTGTATTGCCGCCTTCCATCAGATATCCGTAATTATTGTTGGTCAGTTCTTCTTTGCCAATGGCTGATATCCAGTTCCCTCGTTCCAATCCGGCTTCTGAGGCCGGTGAATTGGGCAGTACGAATAAAATACGGGCAAATACATGTGATGAGATTCCGGTAGGATCGGTCATTAATTCAAAATCAAATCCGTAAGTAGAAGTACGTTGCAGGTAGGAACGTGCCGCATCGGAAGCGTCCTTTATTTCTATATACGAATACGGGTCTCCTTTTCCGTTTTGTGCCTTGGTATAAACCAATTTTTGCAGGAAGTCTTCCGGTTCGGCAAAATAGTCCGTTTCCTTTATTGCCGGAATACTGTCATACCACAAATAATGCTTTTTCATTATTTGTTCTATCCATACATTCTCTCCAATTAATGCATAGTATTCCCCACTGCGGTCTTCGCCACATGAAGCCATTATAAATAAAGTGGTTAGAAGAAAAAAAGTGCTCCGTATATGCTTCATAATCTAATTCCTTTTTCGAACTGCAAAGCTAGGGATTTTATTTTAAAGTAGGGATAAGGTTTGGAATAAATAATCCAAAAAACCTTTATATAAAAAAGAAATCCGCCGGTTAGGTCAAGCAGACTTCACGGCGGACGTTCTTAATTTTTTATTTCTTTTCAGATTTCCATTTGTCAGCATATTCATTCAGAATTCTGCGGATACTGAGTCCGATTTTGATATAATCTTTCTCGTTCAGGTTGGCAAGTGATACACGTACACTCCATTCGGGTCCGTCGAATCCACCACCATTCAATACGACCAGGCCTGTTTCATTGGCAAGACGGAATACTACGTCCAATGGATTATAAGTTGTCTGCAGATGTTGTACGAATTCATCTCCGTAAAATTTCTTGGCCCATACCAGCATGTCTATTTCTGAATAATAACCGGCCCTTAGTGGATCGTCGGGGAGAATGAACCCTGTGTTGTCCCATAATGCTTTCAGACGGGTATGGATTAAATTAAGCATGGCATGACGATATGTATTTTCTTTGTCCAGCAATGAAAAAGAAGCAAAGAGTGACATCTGCATTTGTTGTGGCAAGGACAGTCCTGCTGTATGGTTCAAGGCTACTTGACGGCTATCTGCTACCATACGGTCAATGAATTTCATGTTTTCTACTTGCATACTCAAGCTGCCATACCGTTTGGTTAGTTCGCTTTTTCGTTTGCGGGGCAGATTGGCAATCATTCTGTCGAATACATTTTTCTCATGTAAGGCAATTACAGCAAGGCGCCAACCGGTCGCTCCGAAATATTTGGAAAAAGAGTAGACACAAATTGTGTTCTGTGGCAAATCAGCCATCAGGCTGCGGAAGCCGGGAACAAAAGTACCATATACATCATCTGTTATAATCATCAGATTGGGATTCCAGCGTGTTACTACGTCTTTCAGGGCATCTACGCATTCTTTGTTCAACTGATAACTGGGTGGATTGCTTGGATTGACAATAAACAAGGCTTTGTATTTCGTGTCTCGCAGTTTATTGATATCTTCCACTTTGTATTGCCAGGTATGAAGTCCTTCTTCATTTAGAGTACTTGCAGGAATATTGAGCACATCATAATCGTAACGTGTCAATTCGGGTATCTCGATATAGGGTGTAAAGATAGGAACCATCAATGCTATACTATCTCCTTTGTGTAGCAGGAAATTTTCTTCCAGCGAGTCGAATACATAGCACATCCCTGCTGTTCCGCCTTCGGTGGCGAATAAATCGAATTTACCTTGCGGGGGTTGCCCGTTGCACATTTCCTGATTCAGGTAATCCTGTACTAGAATTTCTGTATATTTCAAGATGCGGTCAGGCATAGGATATTGGTCGCCTACAATACTTTCGGTCCATTCGTGTACCAGTTCGTCCGGATCGGCTGCATGTTCCATCAGCATATAATTATAGGTACGTTTCAATAGATCTGTCCCCGCATTTCCTTCATGCTTTTTCAGGTACTCCTCAAAACGTTGGGCTATGCCTGTTTTTTGAGGAATACCGGCAATGCCTTCGGGCATGTCCATGACCCGGCGACACTCTTCAATGCCAAAACCGCCCAAGGCAAAGAATGCTTCACGAGCCTCCGTTGCAATCCAGTTGGGATTACCTCTGCCTGCATTCAGCATGACGTGCGCCATTTTCTTCACACTTTCATCTGCCATTTCAATCAAACGGTTTTTTAATTCGAAGGGACTGATCTTTTCCAAATTCTTGTCCATTCGGGCAACGCTGCTTTTATCACTTAAATATTCCATAATGTATGAGTTTAGTTTTTTAGTTGATTAATAATACAATGACCACTCCCCATATAATGAGTAGTGTATTTCCTACGGCGTAGGTCACGGTGTATCCTAAAGAAGGTGTTTCGCTGCCTACTGCTTCTTGTATGGCGCCCAATGCAGCAGTGGTAGTACGGGCTCCTGCCGTGCACCCCAAAGAGAGGGCGGGATGGAACTTGAATACATATCTGGCTAGAATCAGCCCTAATAATAGAGGCAAGGAGGTGGCCAACGCACCTATGATAAACAACATAGGACCTACTTCTTTTAGTCCTTGTACAAAACTGGGTCCTGCAGAAATGCCGACTACGGCGATGAACATATTCAAGCCTACATTATTCAGCACCCATAAAGAGGATTCCGGTATTTGTCCGAAGGTAGGGCGTTTGCTGCGCCACCAGCCAAATACTAATCCGGCTATCAAGGCTCCTCCACTAGTGCTCAGGCTAATAGGTACTCCGCCGATATGGATTGCAAGTGCTCCGATGATACCTCCCAGTAAAATGCCAAGTCCTACAAATATCATATCGGTGGCATTGGTGGGGCGGTCTATGTATCCTAGTTCTTTTGCAGCAGATTCCACCTCTTTTTTCAGGCCGACCAATTCCAAAGTATCTCCGCAGTCGATAGTGGTTTGTGCGAAAACAGGGATATCAATGCCTGCCCGTTTGATACGGCGTATACTGACGCCATGCATAAAGCTTTGACGGCGTATGAAGTCCAATTTTTGGTTGGAATATGGCTTTTTGTGTATCATGACAGGGAGTACTTCCACAGGGAAGTCAAGCAGTTGCGGATCGACGATTTCTTCTCCAATCCAGTCTTCTTCACCAATGGCGAATTCTCTTCTTCCGCTCAGTACCACTTCGTCCCCTTTTTGTAATAATTGTCCGGGAATAATATCATTGACAATGGAAGCTCTATGTCGCATTCTTTCAACAAACAGTCTTTTCCCTTGTGAAATAAAATAGGATTCTAGTTGGTCAACAGTTTTGCCGTTGCCAAACCAATCGTTCTCTATGCGGTAAGCACGAAAAACTACCGGACGGCGGGCCTGTTCAAATCCGGGTTCGTCTGCTTCACTGGTACCCATCCGGGTTTCCAACTCTTTGCAAGCGGCTTTCACTTTTTCTAATCCTCCCAACATTTTAGGACCTAAAGAAGAGAGGACCCAGGCAGAGCCTGCCGTACCGAAAATGTAAGTTACAGCATATGCCACGGGAATGATATTAATCATATCACTTTTTTGGGAAGAGGATATGTTGAGTCCGTTTATGGTATCTTCTGCTACTCCTATGACGGCAGAGATAGTTTGTGCTCCGGCCAGTAACCCGGCTGCTTCACCGGCATTATATCCCATTAAGATAGCTAATAACCAAGTGATAATCAAACAACCTACACACATGAGCGCGGCGAATCCTACTTGAGGTAAACCATCTTTTTTCAGTCCGCGAAAGAATTGTGGTCCCACTTTGTATCCGATAGCAAAAAGGAATAAAAGAAAAAACACGGATTTCACCGGTTCTTCTATTGTAATGTTAAGCTGTCCCACTAATACCCCTACTAGCAATACACTGGTGACGATTCCCAAACTGAATTGTTTTATTTTCATTTTTCCAATCCAGAAGCCTGCGGCGATTGTCAGAAAAATCGCCAGTTCTGAATGCTGTCTCAAAAGATGTATAACCCATTCCATATTTCTTTCTTATTATAATTGCTGTTTAAAACAGAGTGGGGGTAAAGAAGTTGAGTTAAAAAGCTCCAAATTGTACTTAGTTCTAATATTTTTTATTTTATTTGCATAGAGATGATACTTGACTTATGAAAATAAAGTTGTTTGTAAAATATATTTCTTTGTTAGTTCTCTTGTTTGTTGCTGATGGTTGTAAAGAAAAAAAAGCTGACACATATGTGACTAAGGTCACCGATTTAACGGGAGAGGAAGAACAAGTTTTGAAATTGGAATATGATCGTGATGGTAAAATTATAAAGTATGGGGATACCCCAGTAAGGTATGAGGGCGACCAGATAACCATCGGACAGATGAATTGTTTGAATACCGGCAATAAGCTTTGCAATGTTACGTTTCAAATAGGAAAAGGCAAGGCGAGGGAGAGTAGGGCCCGTTGTATGTTGAAGGTAGGAGAGGAGGTTTATGAAGCTGATAAACAGACTGTCTATGATTATAAAGGAGATACTATTTTTATCAATTCTGATTATCGTGCTACTTCCGATTATCGTTTCTTGAAAAAAGTGCAAGGAAAATATGTTTTTGATCAGTTGGGACGGTTGAAGGAGGTGATGACTGTTTTTACTGAGGCAAATGATAGTGTGTCCAGTTGTCATACTTATTATAATTATGATAATAACATCAATTATCAGGCGAATCTGAATTTACAGGCTTATGTGATTGATTATGATGGGGTGGATAGTTTCTTCTATTTTTTATTGAATCTTGGGCAGTTGAGGAATAGAACAGCCTTACCTAATGATATCGGATATTGTATGAATCATGGTTTAAGCACTTATAATGTGCATGCCAATTATCGTCTGGATGATGAGAATCCGGTCAGGATAGAAGTTTTATATAATTATACCAAACTTCTATCCCGAATAGATTTATCTTATAATCATCCTTTAAATTAATTCATCGGGAAGTATAAACAAGTCTACTTCATTGGCGCCTTGCTTTATCAAGTCTTTCTTATCTATTTGGTAAAGACGGACAAACTCATCATGACTGTCGCATAGTTCCTGGGCTTTGCGATAATATTCTATTGATTTTTCTGTTTCATTCAGGATATAATACACATGTCCTGCATTCATCCAGTCTTCCATAATGGGCTTGGGCTCGGATATCAGCAAGTCGTAATATTTCTTGGCTTGTTGATGGTTGCCGGTAATGAAGGAACACCATCCGATGGCGCGTCGGGCATTCTGTGGCTTTTTATCCAGATACTCCACTTTGAAGAAATAAGCCAGTGCTTCATCGTATCGTTCCAGTGCCATTAGGCATTGTCCTATTTGTAGTGCCAGATTCAGACTGTCGGGCTGTGCCTGTTCCACCTTGTTATAATATTCCAAAGCTTTTGGGTAGTTTCCCTCTTTTCTATAACATTGTGCCAAATGGCGGTTATTCCATGTATTATCAGGGATCAGCAGATCTGATTGCAGGTAATAATCTATCGCTTTTTTATAGGAACCGATTTTCTGATAAATGAAACCTGCTTTCTGCCATAATTCGGCATTTTTACGATTGTATAATTCAATTGATTTATCATAGAGAATTCCGGCTTCTGCCAAGTCGTCGTGTGTGAATAGGTAATCTGCCAGTTTGTTGATATACTCTTTGTGTAACAAGGCTTGAGACAATGCTTCTTTATTCCATAAGTCCAGAGTGTCCTCAAAAATGTCATGTATTTCATGTCTTCTTGACCATAATTTGAAGAAACGGTAGAGGTCATGAATGTATTGCCGGCTCACGAATTCAGCGCGGGCTTTTGATTGTGACATCTCTTTTAAACGTTCTTTCAGTTCTTCAGAAGCTTCATGTTGTCCGTTCAATTGTTGCTGCATGAGATTCCTTTGGCTTTCCGGCATTTGTAACATGGTAAAACAAAAAGAGTATTTGTCGGAATTGCAGAATACATCCGAATTCATCAAAATGTTGAGCAGAGAGATTTTTTGTTCGTCATTTCCGAGAGATAATTTGGCGATATCCTGATATTGGGGATCAAAAGGATAGAACCAGTGAGAAATTTTGCGGAAAAACGGGAATTGTTTCAGCTGTGAAAAGGTACTCATATACACATCTGCCCCGGACATTTGCAGTTCACCTAATTCGCGCAATTTATCGGTAATGCCTGAACGGTCAATCCATTCTTCCCATTCCGGATTATGATCTTCGGCATCTTCATCCAGTCCTTCCAAATTAAGTTTGGGATTTTTCATCATTTCGGGAATGATTTCTTCACGCATCTTCTTGTCTATCTTTCGGGTTTCACGGGAAGATTGCAATAATTGAATCTGGATATGATGCAGGTTTTTGATGAACTCGGAATTTTCATTCAGTTCATTTATGCGCGACACGGCTTCAGGGTATTGAAGGATACGCTTTTCATAATAGTAGCATGTTAGTGCGATCCCTGCAATAGCCCGCTGATTCAGCATGGTATCCTGATGGGTATAGGCGTTCAATAGAAACATGAACTTGCGGATGTCGAATATTTGCAGCAGGCTCATGGTAACGGCGCTGACCATTATGGAAAGGTCGTTGACTTGGATCAATAGCGAGTTGAACAAAGTTTGCGCTTCAGCATATTCCGATTCACTCCACCGGGTGGATACCCATATTTTTTCAAATAATTCGTCTACGGCTGTTTCGTGACGTTTTCTCATGGCATCCATTTCTTCATTTCTTTTGGCCTCGGTGGTATATATCAATGGTGCTGTAGCCATATCTTCTGTATACGCCTCCAGTTGCATTTGTAATTCGGCATAGCTGTGAGGAGGGCTTTGGACAAAAGTGCGCATTGTGTCATAATAGGCTCCGTAATTTTGTGTTGCCTGTACGGCTATATGGATACGGTCGGCCAGTTCGTATGCCGTGCGTAACATTTTATGGTATATTTCCACTTTATTGGGATCTTTCATCCCTTTTGAAGTATATTGCAGCATCAGGTCGTATGACGTTTGCAGGGCTTCTAGCTCATTCTTTAATTGCCAGTCGGAAGTATGGGTGGCATATCCTGTCATTTGGGATAATGCTTCTTTTAACCGATATTGGTCTAATAGTTTTATGATTTCTTCGCGCATATTTTAAAGTTCTATTTGTATGTCTTTTATAAACAAATGCGGGCAGACTTCGGTTCTTGGCTTATTTCAGCCAGGTTGCCCGTTTCCATATATATTCCATCGGACCGTGAGAGTGGTGATTCATCCACCAGCGGCAGAAAGAGAATTGCAAGATGAAGAAAACTATTCCTGCCAGGCAGCTGGCTGTGATACCAAACTGATTGTGCAATGCAAATCCCCAGTTGTAGTATAACATGGAACCTACTATACTTTGAGTAATATAATTGGTAAGGCTCATCTTTCCGTATGGCGTTATTTTCATTAATCCGTCGTGTAAGTTTGTCTTGTAAAAAGCGAAGACGACACCGGATACCAGAATCAGCATAAATGCAAAATTGGAAAGCGAGGTGATGATTAGTGAAAGAGGGGTCAGAATGGATTTATTTGTGATAAAGTCCGGTAGCATATTGCCCAACCCATATAAAGGGAAAAATGCGACGAGTGAGCCTGCAAGTACCTTGTTCCATACCTTCAAGTGCTCTTTCAAAAAAAGTCCCTTGCGCCCTATCAGCATACCGAGCAGGAAAAGGGCGGCTGTTTGGAATACCCGTCCGTGATCCCAGGCCCAGGCAAGGCTTGCCAACTGTCCTTCCCATAAATTGACACGGATGGTTTCCAGAAAATTACCATTGCTTTGCACTGCAAAAGTTGCATTCCAGAAGCTGCGGGTGGGGATGGCCGGAGTAACAAATTCCGGATCGAGACAGGCACGTATTACATAATAAAGCGGCAATGGCTGGATCAATAGCAGACATGCCAATGCAAATATCCATTTGTCTTTCAGCCGGCAAGTCAGTGGCAGGATGAAACCTACTAAAGAATAAAGGACCAGCACTTCCGCTGTGAAAAAACTGGCATTGATATTACCTATCAGGAAAAGAAGAATTAACCGCCAACAAAAACGTAGACGGAAATCATTGCCCCGTAGGCGTTGGTTGTCATCTTGAATAAAAAAGCTAAAACCGAAAAGTAAAGCGAATATGGCGTATGCTTTTCCGCCGAACATGAAGAATAACCCGTTCCAAATGGCTTTGTCCGAGAAGTTCAGCCACGCACTTTGTCCGGCTGTATCGGGAAATGAGTAGAAATTAAAATGTTCGATAGAGTGCAGGATGATGATTCCCATCACTGCCAGTCCGCGTAGCACATCAGCTACATCTACACGTGCGTGTCCTTTCAATTTTGTGTTTATTGCTTTTGTTTCCATGGGGTTATATATTAGCGTACAAAAATAGGAAAATCTTGAATAGTTGGCAAAAAAAGGAGGAAGTAATCAGATATTTCTTTAATTTTGTCCCCATCTTAAAAAAAGATATGGATATTTCGGAATTGCAACGTGTTTATGCCGGTCATCCTAACACTAAGGGACTGGCTGCGTTATTGGAAGATTCCTCAGTGAGGACTATTTTCCTGGGAGGATTACATGCTTCTGCGGCAGCTTTATTTGTTTCCTCCTTTCTTAGAGAGAATAAACAGACATTTGTATTTGTACTGGGTGACTTGGAGGAAGCGGGTTACTTTTATCATGACCTGACACAGGTGAACGGTGATGAGCATATTTTGTTCTTTCCATCCTCGTATCGTCGGGCTGTTAAATATGGGCAGAAAGATGCAGCCAATGAGATCCTGCGTACGGAAGTGTTGAGCCGTTTACAGAAAGGCGATCCGCTATGTGTGGTGACTTATCCCGAAGCGTTGGCGGAGAAAGTGGTATCACAAGAGGTACTGATGGACAAGACGTTAAAACTTGGTGTGGGTGAGCATGTGGACACAGAGTTTATCACGGAAGTGCTGGCCGGTTACGGATTCGAGCATGTGGATTATGTTTATGAACCGGGGCAATATGCTGTACGCGGTAGTATTATTGACGTCTTCTCTTTTGCTTCCGAGTATCCTTACCGTATTGACTTTTTTGGTGACGAGGTAGACAGCATCCGTACTTTTGAGGTGGAAAACCAGCTTTCGAAAGAGAAGAAACAGAGCATTGCCATCGTGCCCGAGCTGACGAATGCCGCCGACAAGAGCGGGGTGTCTTTCTTTGAATTCATTCCTCGGGAAACAGTTCTGGCAATGAAAGACTTTCTTTGGGTACGTGAAAGAATACAGGTAGTACGGGAAGAGGCACTCTCTCCTCAGGCGCTTGCCGCATACGAGGGAGAGAAGACGGAACTGATGAATTTGGAACTGAAGCTGATAGACGGGGCGGAATTTACAGTACGGGCTTTGGATTTCAAACGGATTGAATTTGGTAACAAACCTACAGGAACTCCACAGGCAACGTTGGCTTTCGATACGACGGTCCAGCCTATTTTTCATAAGAATTTTGATTTGGTAAGCACTTCATTCACTGATTATCAGAAACGAGGTTACACCTTATATATATGTACCGATAGTGAGAAGCAGGCAAAGCGTCTGAAAGATATCTTTGAGGAGCGTGGCGATCATATTACGTTCATTCCGGTCAACAAGACTTTACATGAGGGCTTTACAGATAATGTATTGAAAAGCTGCTTTTTTACAGACCATCAGATTTTTGACCGTTTCCATAAATACAATCTTCGTAGTGACAAGGCGCGTAGCGGTAAGGTGGCATTGACCTTAAAAGAGTTGAGCCAGTTTGAGCCGGGTGACTTTGTGGTACATATAGATCATGGTGTAGGCCGTTTTGGCGGATTGGTACGCATTCCGAATGGAAATACTACCCAGGAAGTGATTAAACTTATTTATCAGAATGAGGATGTGGTATTTGTTTCCATTCATTCCCTGCATAAAATATCCAAGTATAAAGGGAAGGAGGGAGAAACTCCCCGCCTGAACAAATTGGGGACCGGTGCGTGGGAAAAAATGAAAGAGCGTACCAAGAGCAAAATCAAAGATATAGCCCGTGACCTGATCAGACTGTATTCGCAACGTAAACAGGAAAAAGGATTCTCGTATAGTCCCGACAGTTTTATGCAACATGAATTAGAGGCGAGCTTTATTTATGAGGATACCCCCGACCAGTTGAAGGCGACTCAGGATGCCAAAGCCGATATGGAGAGCGACCGTCCTATGGACCGTCTGGTGTGTGGTGATGTGGGTTTCGGAAAGACTGAAGTGGCTATTCGTGCTGCTTTCAAGGCTGTGGCTGATAACAAACAGGTGGCTGTGCTGGTTCCCACTACGGTGCTGGCCTATCAGCACTTTCAGACTTTCAGCGAACGGTTGAAAGATTTTCCATGTAAGGTGGATTATTTGAGCCGTGCCCGCAGTGCGAAAGATGTTTCCAGAATAGTGAAGGAACTGGCGGATGGAAAAATAAATATTTTGGTCGGTACACATAAAATCATCGGTAAAAGCGTTAAGTTCAAAGATTTAGGATTGCTGATCATTGATGAGGAACAGAAGTTCGGAGTTAGTGTGAAAGAGAAGTTGCGTCAGATGAAAGTGAATGTGGATACACTTACTATGACCGCTACCCCCATCCCCCGTACTTTGCAGTTCTCGTTAATGGGCGCCCGTGATCTTTCTGTTATTCAGACTCCGCCTCCCAACCGTTATCCCATTCAGACAGAGGTGCATACCTTTAATGAAGATATCATAACGGAAGCGATCAATTTTGAAATGAGCCGTAACGGACAGGTGTTCTTTGTCAATAACCGCATACAGAATCTGGTAGAATTGGAATCCATGATCAAGCGGAATATACCCGATTGCCGTGTCTGCATAGGTCATGGACAGATGGAGCCCGAAAAGCTGGAAAAGATTATTTTCGACTTTGTGAACTATGATTATGATGTGCTGCTGGCAACCACCATTATCGAGAGTGGCATTGATATACCAAATGCCAATACGATTATCATCAACCAGGCGCAGAATTTTGGATTGAGTGATTTGCACCAGATGCGTGGACGTGTGGGAAGAAGCAATAAAAAAGCATTCTGTTATTTGTTGGCGCCTCCATTGACTTCACTGACTCCCGAGGCAAAGCGCCGTCTTCAAGCCATTGAGAATTTCAGTGATTTGGGCAGCGGTATCCATATAGCCATGCAGGATTTGGATATCCGTGGAGCAGGAAATATGCTGGGGGCGGAGCAGAGTGGCTTCATTGCCGATTTGGGTTATGAAACTTATCAGAAGATACTGGCCGAAGCGGTGAAAGAGTTGAAAGAGGATGAGTTTGCCGATCTTTATGCAGAGGAGTTGCAGGCAGCGGGAGAAGAGAAAATCAGTGGCGAGAACTTTGTGGATGAATGTCAGGTGGAAAGTGATTTGGAATTGCTTTTCCCAAATGAGTATATCCCCAGCAGCAGCGAACGTATGTTGCTTTATCGTGAACTGGACGGATTGGAATTGGATAAGGACCTGCTCGCTTTCAAGGCACGGTTGGAGGACCGTTTCGGAAAGGTTCCTCCCGAAGGGCTGGAACTTCTGCGTATCGTACCTTTGCGCAGATTGGCTAAACGGTTGGGGGTGGAAAAAGTATTCTTGAAAGCCGGACGAATGACTTTGTTCTTTATCAGTAATCAGGAAAGTCCTTATTATCAAAGTGCGGCTTTTGGCAAGGTGATTGATTACATGAGCAAGAATCCGCGTTACTGCAATTTGCGTGAGCAGAACGGCAAGCGTAGTATGGTAGTCAAGAATGTGGAAACGGTAGAGACTGCGGTAGGTATTCTGCAGGAGATGGTGAGTTTGTGATAAAAGATGTCTGTATTGGCGGAAACCGGCATTGCCGTAGAGTAAGCAGGATATGTTAACGTAAAATTGAATATTAACTAAATAAGCAGCTGATTTTTAATTAATTGTTTAACGGAATTGAATTTGGGGTGTTTTATATTAAAAAATAATATAAGACACTCCTTTTTCTTTTAACTTATCTATATTTTTACTATCTTACTTCCAGTTTAAAAGCGGACACTGAGATTTTTACTCACATATTGTCTAATTTAAAAAACACTTGTTATGGAAGTGAAAAAAGCACGAAGAGCCGACCTTGAAAAGGGTAAGTCCCGTTGGCTGTTCATGGGTCTCATTGTGACGCTGTCGTTTATGTTTGTTTCGTTCGAATGGACTGAACGTAATGTAACTTACGCGATCAGTGATTTAGTCAGTGACCCGGATTTCTTTGAAGAATTAGTTCCTGTAACCTATAATCAGGATAAACCTCTGCCGCCACCGCCTCCGCCGGCTGCCGTCAACCCGGAAGAACTCAATATAGTGGATAATAACTCGACGGAAACAGAAACCGATATTGCAGCTTCAGACCCTACGGATGCTCCGGTAATTATACCGACCCCTATTGAAGTACCCGAAGAAGTAGTGGATGAAAATGTGGAATTTGTGGTGGTGGAAGAGATGCCGGTATTTCGTAACGGTAATGCTGATTTGATGAGGTATCTGAGTGAAAACATCAAATATCCTACCGTCAGTGCCGAGCAGGGAGTTCAAGGAAGGGTAGTGGTGCAGTTCGTTGTGGGTGTTCATGGAGAGATCCTGAATCCGGTAGTGGTGAAGAGTGTGGATCCGTATCTGGACAAGGAAGCAATCCGCGTGATCAGTTCCATGCCAAAATGGAAGCCCGGCAAGCAAAGAGGAAAAGCAGTGAGGGTGAAATACACTGTTCCTGTAGTCTTCAGGCTGCAAAGTTAAGATTTAATTAGTATGGATGGAGGAAGCGTAATCTCAGAAGAGGACGCTTCCTCTTTTTTTATCGAGGAATAAATAGGGGATATTTATGAAAACATGTAAGAAAAAAGGGAGTGAAAGGAAATAGTTAGTAATAAAATGCTTGCTATCTTATTATATTTGTTACCTTTGTGGGTCTTATAATATGAAAAACAATGAAAATAACAATTCTACAGAGAAATATAGAATGGGCCAATCCACAGGCCAATATAGCAAGGGCGGACGAAGCGATAAGCTGTCTGCCGGATGCTGATCTGTTTGTTTTACCCGAAATGTTTTCCACCGGTTTTTGTACGCAACCCGAAGGAATTGCGGAGAGCGCCGACAGTGAAACCCTGCACTGGATGAAGCGTAAGGCAGCCGAGCGGAATTGTGCTATTGCAGGCAGTGTAGCTGTATGTGAGAATGGAAACTATTATAATCGTTTTTACTTTGTCCATCCGGACGGAGCCGTGCAGCATTATGATAAGAAACATTTGTTCACCTTTGGGGGCGAACACAAGCGTTTCACTGCCGGCACAGAGCGTGTGGTGGTGAACTTCCGTGGGGTACGTATTCTTTTGGAGGTATGTTATGACCTCCGTTTCCCTGTTTGGTCACGCAACCTGGGGGATTACGACATGATACTTTATGTGGCAAGCTGGCCCACTCCCCGTGTGGATGCCTGGAGCGCTCTGCTTCGGGCGCGGGCTATTGAGAACCAGTGCTATGTGGCCGGAGTGAACCGCATGGGAACTGATCCTACCTGTGAATATTCGGGTGGCAGCGCCATCATCGATCCCTACGGAAAAACGATAGCCGAATGTCCGTGGAGCAGGGAAAGTGCGGTATCGGCTGATATAGATATGGAGGCATTGCAGGCGTTCAGGAAGAAATTCCCGGTATTGGATGATGCAGACCCCTTTACATTGATATGAAACAATTAACAAAATAATAGATAATGGCTGAAAAGAAATTATTGTTGGGCGATGAGGCAATTGCCCTCGGAGCGATACATGCCGGCATATCGGGTGTATATGCCTATCCGGGTACACCGTCCACTGAAATCACGGAGTTTATCCAGAATAATCCTTTGGCAAAGGAAAGAAAATTGCACAGCACTTGGTGTACCAATGAAAAAACGGCCATGGAGGCTGCATTGGGTATGTCATACGCAGGAAAACGTGCTTTGGTATGTATGAAACATGTAGGCATGAACGTGGCTGCCGATGCGTTTGTCAATTCTGCCATAACCGGCGTGAACGGTGGTCTGGTGGTGCTGGCTGCCGATGACCCTTCCATGCACTCGTCACAGAATGAGCAGGATTCACGTTTTTATGGAAAATTTGCTATGATTCCCATGCTGGAACCGTCTTCCCAACAAGAAGCATACGATATGATGGATTACGCATATACACTCTCGGAAAAACTGAAGTTGCCGGTGCTGATGCGTGTGGTTACCCGTCTGGCACATTCGCGTGCCGGTGTGGAAGTAGCCGATATCCGTGAGGAAAATCAGTTGAATCCTGATCATGAACGTGCCCACTGGGTATTGCTGCCGGGTAATGCGCGTAAACAATATCTGGATTTAGTGAAAAAGCAGGAGAAGCTGGAAGAAGTTTCCTCCAAATCTCCTTATAATTATCTGGAAGGGTTGAATCCCGAATATGATTATGAATTCGGAGTGATAGCCTGTGGTATCGGTTATAATTATGTGAAGGAGGCGGATACGGACAGTTGCCATATTCCGGTATTGAAAGTTTCGCAGTATCCGTTGCCGGCTGAAGAAATCAGGACGATGGCAGACCGCTGCGGATATGTTCTGGTAGTGGAAGATGGTCAGCCGTTTGTGGAAGAGCAGGTAAAAGCGATACTTTCCTCGGACTATGAGGTAAAGGGACGCTTGACGGAAACTTTGCCGCGTACCGGTGAATTGACTCCGGATAATGTGGGCGAGGCGATCGGATGGGGAATCAAACGTCCGTTTGGTAAGTCTCAGGTGGTGATGCCGCGTCCGCCTGCATTGTGTCAGGGATGTGGTCATCGGGATGTGTATGATGCATTGAACAAGGTGGCTGCGGAATATCCGGATGCACGCATTTTCGGTGATATCGGTTGCTATACGTTAGGTGCGTTGCCCCCGTTCCGTGCTATCGACAGTTGTGTGGATATGGGTGCTTCCATAACCATGGCCAAAGGTGCTTCCGATGCGGGAGTATTTCCGGCCATTGCTGTTATCGGTGACTCTACCTTCACTCATTCCGGTATGACGGGCCTGCTGGATGCGGTGAATGACCATGCCAATATCACGGTGGTGATTTCGGATAACCTGACTACTGCCATGACCGGTGGACAGGATTCTGCCGGTACGAACAAATTCGAGGCGATCTGCCTGGGATTAGGGGTAGAACCCGAACATGTGCGTGTGGTGGTTCCATTACCAAAGAATATGGAAGAAATCACCCGTACCATTCGTGAGGAAATAGAATATAAAGGGGTGTCTGTCATTATTCCGCGCAGAGAGTGTATCCAGACATTGAATCGTAAACTAAGACAGAAAAAAGCAGATAAGGCATGAGAAAAGATATCATACTTTCGGGCGTAGGAGGACAGGGTATCCTGACTATCGCTACTATTATAGGAGAAGCTGCTACGGCAGAAGGCATCAATTTGAAGCAGGCCGAGGTACACGGTATGAGCCAGCGCGGAGGAGATGTGCAGTCCAATCTGCGTCTATCCGACGAAACGATTTATTCGGATCTGATTGCTCAGGGTGAGGCGGATCTGATTATTTCCATGGAACCGATGGAGGCGTTGCGTTATCTGCCTTACTTGCAGGAAGAAGGTTGGGTGATTACTTCCGCTAATCCTTTCAAGAACATTCCTGATTATCCTGAAGAAGTGGATCTGATGAGGGCTTTGGAGAGCCTTCCGCATGTGGTGAAGTTGGAAATAGAGGATATGGCAAAAGAAAACAGTATGCCTAAATGCGCGAATGTGATTCTGCTGGGCATGGCTGCGAAGTATATTGAAATCGTATCACCGGAACAGTTGCGCGAAAGCATAGGGCGTGTGTTTGCCGCAAAAGGTGAGAAGATTGTTGAAATGAATCAGAAGGCTTTTGATATAGGCTTGAATGCGGTAAAGAACTGGTAGTGCCATGAAGATATTTAGTGAAGAATTAGTGGAGAAGGCGGTGAAGGAACTGCACATCGCCAATCTTGCACAGGCTACTATCGGTGATGTGCTGTTGGTAGCCCAGTATCTGGAAAAGGAAACGGGGATTCCTTTTATCCGCATGGATCAGGGATCTCCCGGTCTTGCCGCTAATCAGATAGGGATTGAAGCGGAGAAAGCTGCTTTGGACAGAGGAGTCGGATCGCAATATCCGGCTGCCGCAGGAGTGCCCGAGTTGAAAAAGGAGGCTTCCCGTTTTGTAAAAGCTTTCTTGAATCTGGATATCTCTCCGCGCGCTTGTGTGCCTACTACCGGGTCGGTGGCGGGTTCATTCGGCTCGTTCATAGCCTGTACGCAGCGTATTCCGGGGAAAGACAAGGTATTGTTCATTGATCCCGGATTTCCTATTCAGAAATCCCAGCTTCGCATTATCGGCGTGGAGTGGGAAGAGTTTGATATCTATCATTATCGGGGACAGGCTTTGCGTGAGAAATTGGAAAGTTTCCTGAGTAAAGGCGATATAGCAGCGATTATCTATTCTAATCCGAATAATCCGGCATGGATTTGTCTGGAAGAGGAGGAGTTGCAGATAATCGGTGAACTGGCAACCCGGTATGATGTGATTGTCATGGAAGATCTGGCTTATTTCTGCATGGACTTCCGTCGGGATATGGGGCATCCTTTCGAACCGCCTTATCCGCCCACTGTGGCAAGATATACGGATAATTATATTCTGATGCTTTCTTCTTCCAAGATATTCAGTTATGCCGGACAGCGTATGGCATTGGCATGTATCAGCGACAAACTGTTCGACCGCCAGTTCCCTGCCTTGGCAGAACGGTATAAAGATGCAGGGGTGTTCGGTCCTACGCTGATTGCTTCCATTCTTTATATGATTACTTCGGGATGTACGGCTTCCACTCAGTATGCATACGCTGAAATGCTTCGTCTGTCCACCGAAGGTAAAATCAATTTTGTGGAAGATACCCGCGAATATGCCCGTCGTGCGGAACGCATGAAGAAAATATTTACCGACAATGGTTTCCATATCGTATATGATTATGATGCTACCCAGGTGGTGGGAGATGGTTTCTTCTTTACCATAGGTTACGGAAATATGACAGGGGGTGAATTGCTCCGGGAGTTATTGTATTATGGGGTAAGTAGCATCTCGCTTTCTACTACCGGTAGTGAGCAGGAAGGTGTCCGCGCCTGTACGTCACGGATGCGCGATGAACTTTATCCGGTGATGGAGGAACGTATGAGAGCCTTTCACGAAGACCATAAGTAGTGGTAAATGGTTAGTGATTAGTGGTTAATGCCTGGCGGAGGGTTCGCCACTAACCATTAATCACTCACTATTAACCACTAACCATTAATCATTAATCACTAATGCTATGATTTGGAATAAAAATAAAGAGTGCATGAGTCGGGACGAGATGAGTGCTCTGCAGGGAAAACGTCTGAACAAGTTGGTGAACCTGGTTTATCATAATGTTCCTTTTTATCGTAACAAGATGCAGGAGATGGATTTGTCTCCGGATGATATCCAGACTATCGAAGATATCGTAAAACTTCCTTTTACTACCAAGCAGGATTTACGTGATAATTATCCATACGGTCTTCAGGCTGCTCCTGCTTCGGAAATTGTACGTGTACACGCTTCTTCGGGGACAACCGGGAATCCTACCATTGTGGGATATACGCGTCGTGACTTGTCTGTATGGTCCGAAGTGATGTCACGTTGTCTTTCAGCATACGGGGTTACCCGTAATGATACCTTTTCTGTCAGTTATGGTTATGGCTTGTTTACAGGCGGATTGGGCGCACATTATGGGGTGGAGAATCTGGGGGCGACTGTTATCCCGGCTTCTACTGGAAATACGGAAAAGCATGTCCGTCTGATTCGCGACTTGGGTATAACGGGGATTGCCTGTACTCCTTCATACGCTCTTTATCTGGCAGAAGTGGTGGAACGTATGGGATTGACCAAGAATGATATCAATCTCCGTATCGGAGCTTTCGGAGCCGAGCCATGGACGGAAAGTATGCGTAAGGAGATAGAAGAGCGGCTGGGATTGAAAGGGTATAATATTTATGGATTAAGTGAGATTATGGGACCTGGTGTTTCCTACGAATGTCAGGAGCAACATGGATCACATATCAATGAGGATCATTTTTATCCTGAAATCATTAATCCTGAAACGCTGGAACGTCTTCCGGATGGAGAAGTGGGAGAATTGGTGTTTACTACCTTGACAAAGGAGGGGATGCCGTTATTGCGTTATCGTACGAAGGACTTGACTTCCCTGATGGAGGGTGAATGTCCGTGTGGAAGAACCAATATCCGTATGTCGGGTATTGTAGGCCGTAGTGACGATATGCTTATTATCCGTGGCATCAATGTTTTCCCGTCTCAGGTGGAAAGTGTTATTTTGGATATGCCTCAGTTTGAACCTCAGTATATGCTGGTGGTGGATAGGAAGAATAACCTCGACTCTTTGCAGGTACAAGTGGAAGTCCGCAAAGACTTCTTCTCGGATGATATGGGAAGTATGCTTGCCATGAAGAAAGCATTGAGCGACAAACTGAAAAGTGTCCTTTCCATCAGTGCCGAAGTGAAGCTGATGGAGCCTAATAGCATTGCCCGTAGTGAAGGTAAGAGTAAACGTGTGATAGACAATCGGATTTTAAAATAAAAAAGTATGCGATATGACAATCAAGCAATTATCTGTTTTTCTGGAAAACAAAACCGGAAGAATAAATGACGTAACCAAGACATTGGCAAAGTATGATATCAATATGCATGCGTTCAGCATGGCGGAATCTACTGATTTCGGTATACTTCGCCTGATTGTTTCGGATGTGGAAAAAGCGGTGGAAGTACTTCGTGCCGAGAATTTTGCCGTGATGCTGACCGATGTGGTATGTATCAGTTGCCCGAATGTGGCAGGTTCTTTGGCTAAAGTTTTGGACTATCTGGCAGCAGAGAATATCTTTATTGAATATATGTATGCTTTTGCTCAGGGAGATACGGCACATGTGGTTATCCGTCCGTCTAATGTGGAGAGATGTGTGGAGATATTGAATAAATTCAATTGTAATGTTTTGACTAAAAATAGTTTGTGATTTCTTTTACATATTCATTCGGTAGTAATGGAAATCCGGATAAGTATTAAAAAATAGTTTATCAGAATCTTTTTTAAAATTAGAAAGCCGCCTCCTCCGAAGCGGCTTTCCGTTTTTCTATCAGAACAAACTCCAAGCAACTGTCAGTCCGGCCATTACAATGGCGACCATACTCATCAGTTTAATCAGAATGTTCAAACTGGGTCCGGATGTATCTTTAAACGGGTCACCTACTGTGTCACCAGTAACCGTTGCTTTGTGTACTTCGCTTCCTTTACCTCCGAAATTACCTTCTTCTATAAATTTTTTCGCATTATCCCATGCGCCTCCCGCATTGGCCATAAAAATGGCAAGAACGAAGCCCGAGGACAAACCACCTATCAGCAGACCGATAACACCGGGAACACCAAAAATCAGTCCGGTAGCGATAGGGGCAATGATAGCCAGTAGAGAGGGGAATACCATTTCACGTTGTGCTCCTTTGGTGGATATTTGTACGCAACGGGCATAGTCGGGTTCTGCCTCTCCTGTCAGAATCCCTTTTATTTCACGGAACTGGCGACGCACCTCCTCTACCATGTGAGCGGCTGCTCGGCCTACGGCGTTCATGGTCAGACCGCAGAACAGGAATGCCATCATACTGCCCAAAAACATGCCGCTTAGCACTTTGGGGTTCATCAGGGTTACATCGTAATAAAGCATGTAGTCAGTGAAACTGGCGTTATGAACATCTACGGTAATGCCGTTTGGTAATTCCAGAATGGTTTGCCCCAACCGGGTTAATCCGATACGGATTTCTTCTACATAGGATGCCAGCAGGGCCAGTCCGGTCAGAGCTGCGGAGCCGATGGCAAAACCTTTGCCTGTAGCGGCAGTCGTGTTACCTAACGAGTCGAGGGCGTCAGTACGTTTGCGTACTTCTTTGCCCAGTCCGCTCATTTCAGCGTTACCGCCGGCATTGTCTGCAATCGGTCCGTAAGCATCGGTAGCCAAGGTGATTCCTAATGTCGAAAGCATACCTACGGCAGCGATACCGATGCCATACAATCCCATGGAAATATTGGCAAAATCAAATCCTGAAGCGAGCCAGTAGGACAAGATGATACCGGTTACTACTGCCAGTACAGGGATGGTGGTGGAAACCATACCTAGTCCGATACCGGAAATGATAACGGTGGCCGGACCGGTCTTTCCACTTTCGGCCAACCGTTGTGTGGGTTTATACGATTGAGAAGTATAATATTCGGTGGAACGGCCGATAACGATACCTACTATTAATCCCACTACCACAGCAAAGGAAATGTTTACCCAATTTTCCAAACCTAATGCCCAAAGGATAAGGAAAGTGGCAACGACAATCAGTACCGAACTTAAATTGGTTCCTGTGGCTAATGATCCGAGTAATTCCTTCATTCCTGCATTTTCTTTAGTACGGACGGCAAAAATACCGATGATAGAGAGAACGATACCCACTGCCGCAATCAGCATAGGTGCGATAACCGCTTTAAACTGCATCACGGTATCATCCGAGCCAATAAAAGCGGCAGCACCTAAAGCGGCGGTAGCCAGAATAGAGCCGCAATAGGATTCGTACAGGTCGGCGCCCATTCCGGCTACGTCACCTACATTGTCTCCCACATTATCGGCAATGGTTGCGGGATTGCGGGGGTCATCTTCCGGAATACCGGCTTCCACTTTACCTACCAGGTCGGCACCTACATCGGCTGCCTTGGTATAGATTCCACCTCCTACACGGGCGAAAAGTGCTTGTGTGCTGGCTCCCATACCAAAGGTAAGCATGGTGGTTGTGATGACACATAATTTAGCAGAAGGGTTCAAGGCGTCTGTGGGAATGCAATAGTCCAATAATATGTACCAGAAAGAAATATCGAGTAGTCCCAAGCCGACAACGACCAACCCCATAACAGCTCCGCTACGGAAAGCTACACGCAGTCCTTTGTTCAGGGAGTGCTGGGCGGCATTGGCGGTACGTGCAGAAGCGTATGTAGCCGTTTTCATTCCTAAAAAGCCGGACAGTCCGGAGAAGAAACCGCCGGTAAGAAAAGCAATGGGCACCCACGGATTTTGTAAGTTGAAGCCGTATGCCATGATAGAAAACAGAATAACTAATCCCAGAAATACCAGCCCTACCACCTTGTATTGTTGTTTCAGATAGGACATGGCGCCCTGGCGCACATAAGAAGCGATTTTCTCCATCGTCGGAGTTCCTTCGCTTTCAAGCATCATTTGTTTGTAGAAATACCATGCAAGTACCAATGCCAAGAGGGAGGCAATGGGCACAATCCAGAATAGATACGTTTCCATACGCAGTATTGATTTAAAAGTTGGTTTTGCCCAAAGATAGCAAAAAATAAATGATATTCAATAGGATAGGTCGTATTTTTATCAATTAATATTTGCGGTGCTTTTCTAATTAAGTTTAGGGGGGGAATAAATATCTGTAACTTGGAACACATGTACCTGTTCCTGTGTTTCGTCAAAACACGATGAAAGGTAAACAAGACGTTAAAAAACAGTTTCACCACAGATCAAATCTGTATAATCTGTGGTGAATTTAAAACTCAGGCTTTGTATTTACCATACAGCTTATCTATCAGATCAGCGCGTCCTATTTTGCGCAATTCATTGATGATGGCACGTCGTTCTTCGGGTTTATACCAGAAAAAGAACATCCGTTGAGCCAGTTTTTCTTTTGGTGTTTTAGCGGAAAATACCGGTTGCAACGTATATGGATGATAACCTGTATACCAGGTTTCAGTGGCTACAGTCATCGGAGTAGGAGTAAAGTCCTGTACTTGTTCCAGATGGAAATCCAATTTCTTGGTGATCACTGCCAGTTCTGCCATATCTTCTTCCGTACATCCGGGATGGCTGCTTATAAAATAAGGTATAATCTGCTGCCGCATATTCAACTCCTTATTTATTTTGTCGAAAGTCTTTTTGAAGTCATAAAATTGTGAAAACGAAGGTTTCCTCATGATTTGCAGCACTTGGTCGCTGGTATGTTCCGGAGCCACTTTCAAGCGCCCGCTGACATGATGGGCTATCAGTTCTCGGGTATATTCAGCCGTACTTCGGTTTACTGCCGGATCTTTGCTTTGATATTGTAACAGGTCATAGCGTACACCGCTTCCGATAAAGCTTTTCTTGATACCGGGAAGTGCGTCTACCGAATGATAAATATCCAATAAGGGGCGATGGTCCGTGTTCAAATTGGGACATACTTTAGGATGGATACATGACGGCCGTTTGCATCGCCGGCAAATTTTCTCATCTTTACCACGCATGGCATACATGTTGGCGCTAGGTCCTCCCAAGTCACTCAGATAGCCTTTGAAATCAGGCATTTCAGTTATGGCTCTCACTTCTCTTAAGATACTCTCTTTACTTCGGCTTACAATAAATTTCCCTTGATGGGCGGAAATGGTACAAAAGGCGCATCCGCCAAAACAACCACGGTGCAGATTGACCGAGAATTTAATCATGTCGAATGCGGGAATGCGTTTTCCTTTATATTTAGGATGAGGCATACGCGTATAGGGCAAATCAAAAGAATGATCCAGTTCGCCTTGGCTCATTGGAGGATAAGGCGGATTGACTACTACTGTTTCATTGCCTGTATCTTGCAAGATGCGGGAGGCTTCGTACTTGTTGCTTTCCTCTTCAATGAAGCGGAAGTTCTCGGCTTGTTTCTTTTTATCTTTCAGGCATGCTTCATGAGAGTGTAGGATGATATCTGGCTTTTCGTTCACACACTCAATTACAGAGGGCTCGGACGGAACTGATCCTTTCTTACGGATAAGGTAAGCCGTTTGTGGTATATCGTGGGGAATATCCTTTTGTAAGGGTAGATGGGCTCCGTCCTGACTGTCTTTGCTTTCTTTCATTCTCTTGCAAAGTTCCGTAATCGGTTTCTCGCCCATTCCATAGATCAATAAATCGGCTCCGGAATCTATCAGAATTGATTTACGCAGGCAGTCCTGCCAGTAGTCATAATGGGTGACACGGCGCAAAGATGCCTCTATACCTCCCAGAATGACAGGTACGTCGGGATAGATTTTCTTTAAAATCTGTGTATAAACGATGCTGGGATATTCGGGACGCATGTCGTGGCGGCCGTCGGGAGTATAAGCATCCTCGCTGCGCAAACGCTTGTTGGCAGTGTATTTGTTTACCATGCTGTCCATACATCCGGCGGACACACCGAAAAAGAGGCGTGGACGTCCCAGCTTCTTAAAATCGCGCAGGTCATCACGCCAGTTGGGTTGAGGCACAATGGCCACTTTCAAACCTTGCGCCTCTAATAATCTTCCAATTACTGCCGGACCAAATGAAGGATGATCTACGTAGGCGTCACCGCTGAACAAGATTACGTCCAGTTCATTCCATCCGCGCATCTCTACTTCTTTCTTGGTTGTCGGCAACCAGTCTGTAAGTTTGTATTCTTTCAATGATAAATACTGTTTTTTTTGTTTTGCTACAGAGAACACAGAGATTGTTTATTATATCTCTTCTTCATCTTTATTTTTCTCTTTCTCCCATTGGATATAAAGCAGAATGAGTTGATGAAGTCCGAAAGCTTTCATGTTATTATGATAAATTACATCGATACAAAGGTCGAGCAGCTCTTTATTGTTTCCTTCCTCGCTGGTTATCAGTGAACGGATATTCAACTTCAGTTTCTCCAGCACCGACTCGTCCACGATACCGTTGCTGTCTATCAGATGCTGGAATAAAGCATATTTCTCAATAGTTTGCAGGTTCTCTTCTGAGATTTCCATGCTGCGTGTGCCGGAGGCATTAGTCTGTATAGTGTACATAGTCGTTTTATTTTAATGGTTTATACGGACAAAGTTAGGCGTTTTTATGAAATAACCTCTTATTTGCCCTTTTATTTTCGTTTAAAAATATCACTTGCTGCCAAAGAAGCCCAGGATGGCACTCATTACCCGTGCTCTTTCCTTCACTCCCTGAATGCTTTCAAAGGGGAAACCCAGGACAAAAGTCCGATATTTGCCTTTATAGGCGATACCGGCACTGTAACTGCCCGGATTATATACAAAAGCGGAGTAAGCAGGGGCTATCGGGGTCAGACAGTCGGGAGCGGGTACGGCGTATGTTTGCTCGTTGATAGTGCGGGGAATACTGAAACGGGTGTTGGCTCCATATATTTCTCCCGAAGTGGAATTTATCATGCTGCCTCCGAAACTATATTTTAATATGTTTTCGGTGAAGTTCAGTGCTGTGGGACTGTTCATGTTGCTTCCTATATACGAGCCGCTGAGCATCAGGTTGCCGCCTCCTTGACAATAGGTTGTGAGCAACTGTTGCAATGTGTGGGAGAAAGGACGCCTGTCGGCCCCGAATATCAGGTCTGTAATGGGGTAATCTGCCAGCCGGACAAAACCATTTTCAACGGCTTCATCACTACACGATACAAAAGAGTATCCTCCGGCTGCCTGGATGGCTTTTCCATGAATGAACGGATAATCGAAAGTATTTCCGGCTATCAACATTCCTTCCAGTTCGCTGCCGCTATATCCCAGCCCGTCTTTAGTTTCCCGTCCTATGCGGCTGCGGTCGAAGCTTTGTTGCGTTCCGCAGAAGGCGGGTGTATTTATATAAGGTATTCCCGGATCCGTATTCAAGTCAAAGCCTTGCAAGAAAGGAGATTCTACGGTAGCAGGTCTGCTTAAACGGTCGAATCCGTTGACTATCAAGATTGTTCCTTTACTTTTCTTTGCCTGATAGGCTGACAGGATTTCGGAAGGAAAACTTTCTCCGCCCTTGTTGACTGCGGTTACTTTGAAACTATATACCAGTCCCGGTTCGGCTTCGAAGGTATATTCAGTACCGCGTACTAACGTTCCATTGTCAAATCCACCATGTCCCAGACGGGTATAGACTATGTATTGTTGAGCTTTGGCAGTCGGTTCCAACGGGTCGTCTACCGCTTGCCAAGTTAGTTGGAAGGTGTTTTTCCTACTTCCGGAGTGAATGGCAAAGTTATTTACCGGTAAAGGTTGGACTACGTAATCCGTCCCATGCATGGTACTCAGGTATTTTAGTATGGATTTGTAAACAGAACGTCCTACGGTAAACTTGAAACGCGGATCGTGCCCCAATTTCAAATCGGCGAAGTTCTGGTGGGAGAGGAGTTCCAGAATCATCGAGGGAACGGCAGGCAGACGGGTTTCGCTGTAATTGCGGTTCCACAGGCTGCGGCGTTGCCACCGGATACCGAATTGGGCGGAGATATCCTGTTGCAGACCGGTCAGTACCATGTCCGCCAAGTCGCGGGAAGCATAACGGGAGATACCGGCGTTCAGTTCACCATTATTATAATCGGTGGTATAGATACCCAGCGTGCCTATTAAATCATCTTCTTTGGAAAAACCTGCATCGCTGTGCACTCCCAAGGTCATTTCAAAAGGAACGCCCAATCCCTTCTCCTTTGGATTGTACACAGAATTTCCGCTGAGATAGTTTATTATCCGGCTGCGGGCGTTTATATCATCGGTATAGTCATTCTTACCTTCGCTGGGACTGTAAACCGAATAAGGAAAACCCGACCATTGTGCGGCATAGCGTGCCCCTTCCAGATAACGGGGCAGGCCGCTGGTTTTTCCACCGCGCGATATGTTTCCCATTCCTCCGCCAAAACGGACGGCATCGGCGCATACCACTCCTTTTTGTCTGCTCTCATTACTTAGTACCACCATACCGTAATCGTTGGTTCCTTTGTCGAATTCAAAAGTGCCCAGATAAACCCAGGTTCCTCCCCCTATTTGTTGGTTGACCAGAAATTCGGTGACACCCCCTTTATGGAAAACCAGATATTTAGCGTCACTCACACTTCCGGGTAAAGTCTGATAAGTCACATAGACGGCATATTTTCCTGTTTCGGGAATATGGGGAATCCATTGTGCAAAGGCTTTTTCCGGTTTTTTCTCGGTGGAGGCAAAGCGGGCTGTACCTTCTTCAAAAGGATTTTGTCCGTCCCGGTAAACCAATCGTTTTTGAGCGAATGCCGGGGTGGGGGCGGTTTTCCATTTACCTTTCCGGCTTTTTATCTCCTGATAGATGCAACCTTGGGGATGGGTATCATTATCCACAATCACCTCATTGCGTTGCCAGTCACGTTCACGAGGGGTATAAACTATGGCTCCCGCATTTTCCAGCATGGGTATAATATAAGGTATGACGAATGATTGGGTGAACAAGTCTTCTGTGGTACAGAACAGGCGGGGACGTTGCCATTCCCAACATCCCTTGTCCTTTTTATAATATTTTCCGTGGCTTTGCCAAAGGGCGATGTGTCTGCCTTCCAGTCCTTTGCCGGCAGTAAAGGGGCGGGAAATATTTTTTACCCATGGATCACCTTTATAATCTGTCCGTTGCCATAAGCGGCTTTTGTCCTGTTTCTTCCTCAGATAGTTGGGGATCAGGTCTTCGATTGATTTGCCATCGGCATAGATGGTTATATCGTAATAATTTACAGGACCGGGTAGGCTTTGTCTAAGTAACCGGTAGATAGCTTCTGTCTTTTCGGGGGTAAACGGTTGGTAGCCGAAGCTGGGGCTGGCATATACATTCAGTCTTTTTTTGTCATGATTTACTTCATAACGGTCTAATTTACATTTACCTATGTTGGCATAAGATGTTTCGTACCGGGTGAAAAAGTCTTTTAGACGTTGTTCCACATTACCATCTAACCCTTGTGCCAAAGTGTGTGATATTCCTGCCATTACCAGCAGGAAGGACAAAAATATCTTTTTCATGTTGTTTTCTTCTTTATTTATGGTTGCGAAGTTAGGAATTTTTGTTAGTTTTGTCATTCTAACTAATCTATAATGAACCTAAATGAAACGAATTATCTTTAATTTCTGCTTCGTATGGCTGGCTGTTTCCGCTTTTGCCGGAAGTAAGGTAGTCGAAATGCGAAATTATGGTCTGGTACCGGACACACACGAGAATCTTTCACCCAAATTGCAGAAGGCGTTACAAGACATCAAGTCTCAAGTTGCTTTGGGTGATAAGGTCACCCTGCTTTTTGAATCCGGACGTTACGATTTCCATCCTGAAGGGGCGGCTGTCCGTGAGTATTATATTTCCAATCATGATCAGGACAATCCGAAAACGGTAGGTTTCCCTTTGGAGGATTGGAAGGGGCTGACGGTGGACGGACAGGGTGCCGATTTTATCTTTCATGGACGTATGCTTCCACTTTCTCTGCTTCGTTCAGAGAATTGTACTTTGCGTAATTTCAGCATAGATTTTGAGACTCCTCATATTGCTCAGGTCAAGATATTGGAAAGCGGAGAGGAGGGAATTACTTTTGAACCTGCCGCATGGGTGAAATGCCGTATCAATGAGAAAGGTTTTTTCGAAGCATACGGTGAAGGCTGGTCCAGTGCTCCCCAGGGAGGAATTGCTTTTGAAGAAAAGACAAAGCGTCTGGTATACCGCACCAGTGACTTATGGTGTCCTATGGAAGGATTGAAGGAAATCTCTCCACGTGTCTACCATGCTCCTCAATGGAAAGACGCCCGGTTGAAACCGGGGACAGTGGTGGCTCTTCGTACTTATTATCGTCCTGCTCCGGGTATATTCTTGTCCAATGATAAAGACACCCGTTTGCAGAATGTGAAAGTGCATTATGCCGAAGGTATGGGACTGCTGGCCCAGTTATGTGAAAATATCACGTTGGATGAATTCAGCGTTTGCCTTCGTGGCGATAAGGATCCGCGTTACTTTACCACGCAGGCGGATGCTACCCATTTCTCCAGTTGCCGGGGGAAGATTGATTCTCGCAACGGGTTGTATGAAGGAATGATGGATGATGCGATTAATGTACATGGTACTTATTTGAAAATCAAGCAACGCCTTGATGACCATACGGTGATTGCCCGATACATGCATCCGCAAGCATACGGATTCGAATGGGGCGTGAATGGCGATGAAGTACAATTTGTACGTTCCGCCACCATGGAACTGACCGGTGGAAAGAACCGGGTGAAGGAAATCCTGCCCAATGACAAAGATACGGTGAAAGGTGCAAAAGAATATCGTATCACTTTTGCCGAGCCTTTGGATGCGGAGATTACGGATAAAGAAGGTTTCGGCATTGAAAACCTGTCCTGGTGTCCGGAAGTTTATTTTGCGGATAATGTCATTCGTAACAACCGTGCACGCGGTACGCTGTTCAGCACTCCCCTGAAAACGGTGGTAGAGCGTAACCTGTTTGATCATACATCAGGAACAGCCATATTGCTGTGCGGTGATTGTAACGGCTGGTTTGAAACGGGAGCTTGCCGGAATGTGCTGATTCGTAACAATCGTTTTATCAACGCATTGACTAATATGTTCCAGTTTACGGAAGCTGTTATCTCTATTTATCCGGAGATTCCCGATTTGGAGCATCAGAAAAAATATTTCCATGGTGGAAAAGGAGAAAAAGGAGTAGTGATTGAAGATAACTATTTTGAAACTTTTGACCGCCCTGTCCTTTTTGCAAAATCCATTGACGGATTGATCTTTAAAAACAATGTGATCCGCCAGAATACGGATTATCCGGCTTTTCATCATAACAAGTCCCGTTTCCGCTTGCTTCACACCCGGAATGTGAAGATAGAGAAGAATAATTTTGAGGATGGGGATGAGAGTATAGCAAGAGAATAGATACAAATAACACTGATTATGCGGGTGAAAATACAATCCGCATAATCAGTGTTTTCATATCTGAAGAACTACAACGGAAGGGTTATTCTACTTTTCCGATGCTGAAGTTTTCAGGATATTTGCCTTTGAAATTCTTATAATACAATTTGATTTCACGCATATCCTTGTCCAAGTCACCGCTGGGATGTATTACCTTTTCGGCTGTGATGCATTTCTTCTCGTAGTCGATAGCTACCAGAATAATAGGCAGACCGGCCCCTTGCGCAATATAGTAAAACCCTTTCTTCCAATTGGGATTGGCTTTGCGTGTTCCTTCCGGAGTGATAGCCAGATGGAATTTTTGACTCGATTTGGCAATTTTAATCATCTGGTCCACCAATGAAGTCTTGCGGCTACGGTCTACGGGAATCCCTCCCATCCAGCGGAAAATAGGGCCTAGAGGCCAGAAGAACCAGTCTTTTTTCATCATAAAACCGGTTTCGCGACCTATAGCTCCCATAAACAGTTTGCCTATGAACAAATCCCAATTGGTGGTATGCGGTGCGGCACAGATAATATATTTGTCATAATCGGGAACGGATACTTTAGTCTTCCATCCCAATAGTTTGTAGTAGATAAAACCACAAATAGCTTTTTTCATTCCTTAAATCTTATGCTTTTGTAGCTTTAGCCAGTTCGTCTGCAACCACTTTTATTTCTTTGTTCAAATCCTCATTCAGTTTCTTGTAGAAACCTTTTACGTTACCCGGTTCAGTGTGACTGATGCGTATAATCAGTTTGATCACATTGTGTACAGAGTTGCAAACTACTTCACGGTTAACACCTTCCATCAAACTGACTAAAAACAAATCACTTGCTATATTGGTTATTTTTTTCTTTAAATTTCTTCTACTTGCCATAAATGTAATGTTTTAAGTTAATACATAATTCTAAATTCGCGGTAAAGGTAATATTTTTATTTGTATACGTTTTCATATTTGCGAAAAAAGAACGAAATTTGCACGTGAATTATAAATGAAATTATACACCTTTAAATAGAATAATAGAATATGACTAAAAGTGCATTACAAATTGCCAGAGCTGCTTATCAGCCCAAACTTCCTAAAGCGTTGAAAGGCGCTGTAAAAGTAAAGGAAGGTGAACCTACACAGTCAGTTGCTGACCAGGAAGCTATCAAAGCCTTGTTCCCTAACACTTACGGCATGCCGTTGATTCAGTTCGTTGAAGGCGAAGCTGTCAATATGCCTGCCATCAACGTAGGTGTCATCTTGTCTGGTGGACAGGCTCCCGGCGGACACAATGTTATTTCCGGTTTGTTCGACGGTATCAAAGCATTGAACAAGGACAGCAAACTGTATGGTTTCATTCTGGGCCCCGGTGGTTTGGTAGACCATAATTATATGGAACTGACTTCCGATATTATCGACGAATACCGCAATACCGGTGGTTTCGATATCATCGGTTCGGGACGTACCAAACTGGAAAAGGTAGAACAGTTTGATAAAGGTCTGGAAATCATCAAGGAATTGGGCATCAAGGCATTGGTAATTATCGGTGGTGATGACTCAAACACAAACGCTTGTGTATTGGCAGAATACTATGCTGCGAAGAACTGCGGTGTTCAGGTTATCGGTTGTCCGAAGACTATCGACGGTGACTTGAAGAACGAGATGATTGAAACTTCTTTCGGTTTTGATACGGCTTGTAAGACTTACTCTGAAGTAATCGGTAACATTCAGCGTGACTGTAACTCTGCCCGCAAATACTGGCACTTTATCAAGCTGATGGGACGTTCGGCTTCTCATATCGCTTTGGAATGTGCTTTGCAGGTTCAACCTAACGTATGTATCGTTTCAGAAGAAGTGGAAGAGAAGAACATGTCATTGGATGATGTGGTTACTTACATTGCTCAGGTGGTGGCTAACCGTGCCGCACAAGGCAATAACTTCGGTACAGTGTTGATACCTGAAGGTTTGATCGAATTCATCCCCGCAATGAAGAGATTGATCGCTGAATTGAACGACTTCCTGGCTGCTAACGCATCAGAGTTCGCATTGATCAAGAAATCTCACCAACGTGAATATATCATCTCCAAGCTTTCTAAGGAAAACTCGGAAATCTATGCTTCTCTGCCCGAAGGCGTTGCACGTCAGCTTACTTTGGATCGTGACCCGCACGGAAACGTACAGGTATCACTGATTGAAACAGAAAAGCTGTTGTCTGATATGGTAGCCGTTAAATTGGCTCAGTGGAAGGAAGAAGGCAAGTATGTAGGTAAATTTGCCGCTCAGCATCACTTCTTCGGTTACGAAGGACGTTGCGCTGCTCCGTCAAACTTCGATGCTGACTATTGCTACTCGTTGGGTTACACCGCTTCTATGTTGATTGCCAACGGCAAGACCGGTTATATGTCTTCTGTACGTAACACTACTGCTCCTGCCGAAGAATGGATTGCAGGTGGTGTGCCTATCACAATGATGATGAACATGGAACGTCGTCACGGTGAAATGAAACCGGTTATCCAGAAAGCGTTGGTAAAATTGGACGGTGCTCCTTTCAAGGCGTTCGCCGCACAGCGTGAACGTTGGGCTATTGAAACAGACTATGTATATCCGGGTCCTATCCAGTACTTCGGTCCTACAGAAGTTTGTGACCAGGCAACCAAGACATTGCAGTTGGAACAAGGAAAATAATTTTTTCTTATTTCTATAAAGCATAAAGGAAACCCATCGGGGCTGATTGTAAAACCATTCTCCCGATGGGTTTTATTGCATAGTATGTGGGAATAGGTAAGGTAAAAACAGCTAAATAGGATAAAATGGTAAGAGCGAAAAGCACACGTCCTGCCCCTGTTAAAAAAAAGGCAGTCGCGAAACCTGTCCGCCGGACCACACAGCGGAAGGCGAAAAAGAAACCGCAAAGAGAGATGCCGTCATGGCTTCGGTATGTCATTGCGGGGATTATTGCTTTTTTATTCCTTGCCGCTTTCTTTTATTTCTTTATCCGTCCTTACTCTTACCGTTGGAAGCCTTGCTATGGCTTTAAAGCATACGGTGTATGTATGCCCTCAGGTTTTCATGTGCATGGCATTGATGTTTCCCATTATCAAGGAAACATAGACTGGAAAATGCTGACCCAGACCCGACAGGGAAAATTTCCTATTCATTTTGTCTTTATGAAAGCTTCGGAAGGAGGCGATTATGGGGACAAGGCTTTTAGCTCCAATTTTGATTCGGCGAAAACACATGGGTTTATCCGTGGGGCTTATCATTTTTACAATCCGAAGACAGATCCTGTCCGTCAGGCCGATTTTTTTATCAATTCCGTCAAGCTGGATTCAGGTGATCTTCCTCCTGTGCTCGATATTGAGAAGAGGGGAAAGGATGAGAATCAGCTCCGTCGTGACCTTAAACTGTGGCTTGACAAAATAGAACAGCACTACAAAGTGAAGCCTATTCTTTATACTTCTTATAAGTTTAAAACGCGTTATCTGAATGATTCGGTCTTCAATTCTTATCCTTACTGGATAGCTCATTATTATGTAGACTCGGTGGAATACAGGGGGGAGTGGAAATTCTGGCAGCATACGGATGTGGGTACGTTGCCGGGTATTCGTGAGAAAGTGGATTTGAATATTTTCAACGGTTCGTTGGAAGAATTGCAATTAATGACCATAAAGAAATAAGGGAACTGTGCCTGAGGTTCCGAAAACTTTGCTTATATTTGCTTTATGAACTTACTGCTCAATATTATTTGGCTGATTTGCGGCGGATTTCTGATCTGCGTGGAATATATTGTTTCCAGCCTGTTGCTGATGATTACTATCGTCGGCATTCCTTTCGGTTTCCAGACTTTGAAGTTGTCTATGCTGGCTCTTTGTCCTTTTGGGCGGGAAATACGCAGTTGTCCCGGTGATGGTGGATGTCTCAGTGTGTTGATGAATATCATCTGGATACTTGTAGGTGGAATCTGGATCAGCCTCTCTCATCTGGCATTCGGGGTGTTGCTTTGCATCACTGTCATCGGCATTCCATTCGGACTGCAACATTTCAAGCTGGCGGGCTTGGCACTTACTCCTTTCGGAAAGGAGATTGTATAATAAATATAATACCGTATGGTCGTTTGGTCACTTTGGATAAAATGCAGCGTCCTACGTGCGTTTGTCACCGCTTGATTCCGGTTCTAATTTTCAGGGAAGAAGAACAAAAGGACAAAAGAGAGAAAATCCGTTCTTTTGTCCTCGAATAAATCAATGCATATCCTGCGTGGTTGGTGGCAATTCCGTCTTTATCGCGTCTTTGCCATACTTGAAAATGGTATTATTTCATGATGAATTTCACAGCTGCCCAGTTGTTCTTTTCCCGATGATGTACGAACTCCATTCCCAGACTCTCCGCTTTTTCGCGGATAAAAGGAATATCCTGTATATAGAATCCACTCATAAATATTTCCGAACCCGGATGCATACAGGCGGCATAATGGGGAAGGTCTGCCAGAAGAATATTCCGGTTAATGTTGGCAATAATCACATCAAACGCTTTGCGCCCTTTCAGCAGATTGGCGTCACCCAGTTCCACTGTAATGTTATGGATATGGTTCAGTGCAATGTTGTCTTTTGAATTGTTGACGCACCAGTCGTCAATGTCGATGGCTGTCACAGGATTGGCTCCTCGCATGGAGGCAAGGATGGCAAGAATAGAAGTGCCGCATCCCATATCCAGGACTGATTTTCCTTTCAGGTCGGCTTCTAACAGCTCGCTGATTATAGAGCTGGTCGTTTCATGATGCCCTGTGCCGAAAGCCATTTGCGGGTTAATCAGAATTTCATACTCAGTTTTCGGAGTGTCTTTGTGGAACGTGCTGTGAATGCAGCAACGGTCACCTATGACGATGGGTTGAAAGAAGTTTTTCTCCCATTCTTCATTCCAGTTTTTGTCTTCGGCTTCCTTTATGGTGTATTCTATCCGGGTGTCAGGTAAAGGGAAGTTCACAACCATTTCTTTCAGTGCTTCCTCGTCAAAGAGAGTTTGCTGGATATAGGCCTGTATTCCCCCTTCACATTCTACAAAACTTTCAAATCCTATTTCTCCGGCCAATGCGGACACTACATCATTCACTGTCTCATTACAGGGATGTGTTGTAAAGGTTACTTCTAAATATTTCATATCTTTTCGTTTATTCTATCACTTTACGGAGCAATGCCTCCATCTCATTTTTGAAGATGCCCGCTTCATGCACTTTCACCCCGTCCACATAGAACGTGGGAACGTAATAATAGTCGTATTGGTCGGCTATATCAGGATGTTGGGTTTCTTCTATCATTTCTATTTCTATAGGTTGGAATTCAGGATATTCTGCTTTCAGTTCTTCAATATAGCGCAGTGCTTTTTTGCAGAACGGGCATCTTTCCTGATAAAATAATTTCACTGGTTTCATACGATTGTTGGTTTAAGGATGATGACAAAGATAATTTCTTTTCATTACTTTCACAAACAAACCTTCCGTCTTTTTGTTTCAGACTTGTGCTCTCATTGCAAAGTTAGATGCAATTATGCCCTCATGCCCTCATTCGTGAGGTAATTTGTTTATAATGAACAGGTTATTTGTGATGGTAGCATAGAAGAGTATGAGGGCATTGCCCTCATACTTTCCTATGGTAAAATAAATTATTTCAACTTTGTTACATGATATAGGGTACCTCTGGTACTGGTCTTTTTAGGAATGTTCAGTTTGCGGAGAATACGTCCAAACCAATTTATTTTATTGATAGACAGTTTGTCGCGTGTGTTCTCTTGAAGATAATTAAAAATATCCATGGCAGTCATCCATTCTCCCTCCTTTTCGTTGGTTGCAGAAGAAAAGTTACAATGGAATAAATGCTCCAAAGGTGATATTTGCTCAAATTCGCTGTTGCTTTGTCGTAAAACGGCCTCATCTTCGTCATTCAGCCAATAACGTTCGTTCTTATAAAGTAAATGCATGGCTTGCGCATAGAGTTGGCGGTAGTCTATGGTGACATTGGTATCAATGGGATCGGTCACTTCGATACAGATAAAGCGACGGCTTCCCGTGGGGTCGGTGAGCAAATCCTTCTGATTGCTGGTGCCGATGAATGAGGCATAGCGGCGTAATTCGCGCACGCTGGTTCCGTAAGGCTTGCGCAGATTGGCTGTCGGTTTTTGTAACAGATGTTTCAGAAAGCCTTGTTGATTTACGGTAATCTGGTCGAATTCGTCCAGGTTGATAAGGAAAAATCGTCCCAAGGCACGCTCCGCTTCCTGTTTGCTGCTGAAGTCCAGGCTGTCGGCATAGCCGAAACGGAGTTCGGGTGGCAGCAAGATACGGCAATAAGTGGATTTCCGGAATCCTTGCGAACCTACAAGTAAAGGTGAAGTGCTGTTTCCATGCTGGCGGTCCATCCCCCTCCAATGCGCCACCATGCCTAGAAACCAACGGTAAAAGAGTTCTTCCCAATGCGGATTGCCGCAAGGAACGAGCCGGGCAAGTGCGCGGATGCGGTCAGTACCGTCCCATCGGGGAAGGTCACACAAGTATTCTTCTACAGGATTGTAAAGCGGAACGAAATCGGAGGTGAGAAAGCGGTCTATATCCCGGTCCCACACTTGCAGCCCTTCTTTTAAGGCGCAGAGGGAGATGCTGTTGCGGGTACGTTTATCTAAAGGCTTGAAATAGAAATGAACGGAGTCCCGTTGACGGTATTCCACCTCGTCCAGCACGGTGTTGAAGCGGAATTCATACCGTCTTTTCAAGAATTCCTCCAGCCGGAAGGTGGCTTCCTGCTCTTTACTGAAACCGCTTTTCTTACCGAAACCTTTCATTTCCCGGTATCCGTTGCCAAAAGCTGTACGGATGGTTTCTGTGTCCGTTGCGTGAAAATAGTGCATCAGCGTGCGCTGTACGGCTTCCTCTTCGGGGATGCCTGTTTTGAAGCATTGTTCTACCAGATGGGGCAGTAAAGGTTCCAGCCCGTCATCACGTTTCCAGTTTTCCATCTCGGCCAATGCTCTTTTCCGTGCCGACTGGTACATCAGGGCAAAAATCTGCATACTTTCGCAGCCGGGTGTCATTCGTTCCGGTGCGCTTTCGCTGTTTTGTTTCCGTTGCCGGAAAGTTTCCTCATCGGGCAGGGCAAGCGGTTGCTCTATGCAGAAAGGGACGGACGAAGGGTTATAGTAAGGTTGTTCATCCACGGTCATGCGACAGCTTTGCATCAGGTCCGGTTCCTTCAGTGTGATGCCGAAAGGAAGCATGGGTTGGTAACATGTCACTGCCAGCCGATAGGCGTGGGCATGAAACAGGAGGACTTCTTGTGTGGCAGTGGGCAAGCTGCCGTCAGTGCGTGCGAAGCGTACCCATATCTTTACGCTCCGTCCGCTTGAACCGCAGAAAGCGGCAAAGGTTTGTGGCAGTTGCTCTACTTGGCGTTTCACATATTCCACCTCATACAGGTCGGCGAGCCGGTTCACTTCCAGCTGCACCAGTCCGTTGTAATGTTTCATACGTTTCTCACCCTTTTGTTTGCGGGTATATTCTACGGCAGGATAGACACGCGGCAGTTTGTCGATGTGGACGTAGCGGGCGGACGATCCTGCCAGCCGGGGTAGTATTTCACGCAGTTCCGATATATGCCCTGCTTTGTTCTCTGTCTTTACTTTCTCGAAGAATGCGTCCGTATCGCATAGTGACAAGGCTTCTGTCCCCTGTTCTTCATCTTTTCTGATGAGTGTAATTTTCATATTTGTCTTTCGTTTGAATGTTTTTTGGTTTTATGTACCTCCCATGGAAAAGATGATGTTCTGTCGTGTGGAGAAGACTGCGTATTGCGAGTGTCTATGTGTGCATATTTTTAGTAAAGATAAGGTTTCTTTCCGGATTCTGCAAATGCTTTCCGGATTAAATGCCGTCTTTTTCTTTTTCCTTTCTTTTCTGTGTTTTTATTCTTAGTCTCAGTGCATATTCCCCTGTCTCTTATTTGTTTTCTACCTTTTCTTTTCTTATTTTTGTATGTTTGTAATTGGTTATTCACCATTGTGATTAAGTCTGATCACAAAGGTGATTAAGATTAATCACAAGGGTAGTTAAGTTTAATCACGTCCGTGATTAACAGATATTGAACTTTCATCAATAAAAAAAGAACAGTATGGCAATACTATTTGATTGGTACGAGAATCCCAAAACCTCTGAGCAACAAGGGGAAGAGAATATGTTGCATCCGCGTCTCCGGCTGAATGGGAAAGTAAGCACGGCCCAGCTCCGTGCCCGTATACAGAAATATTGTACATTGACGGAAACGGATGTAATAGCCGTGCTCAATGCGCTGTCACACGCCATGGGCGAGGAATTGGCGGAAGGCAGGCAGGTGCATCTGGACGGCATCGGCTTTTTCCGTCCCAATCTGGTGAGCACCGAGCCGGTAACCGAAAAGACGAAACGTAAAAATACAAAGGTAAGGCTTAAGGGGATTGTTTACCGCCCCGACCGATTATTGATGGATGAGGTGGGAAAGGTAAAGGTGCAGCGTACCCGGTTCTCGTTTCATTCAAGTAAACTGACCGATGAGGAAATTGACGCATTGCTGACGGAGTTCTTCACAACTCATGATTTTGTGCAGCGGAAAAGTTTCCAGCTTCTTTGCAGTATGACACAAAGTACGGCCAGCCGCCATTTACACCGCTTGTGCGAGGAAGGAAAGCTGAAAAATGTGGGACTTCCCAAACAACCGGTTTATAAGCCGATAAATGGGTATTATACTGTGAATGAATGATTTAAATGATATGTGCAAGAAAATAGGAGTGAGGGCATGAGGGCAATGCTCTCACTTTTTAACATGCCCTCACTGTGGGTAGTGGTTTAATAATGAGTAGGTTATGACTTTTAGTGAGGGCATGAGGGTATAAGTGGGTGCAACTTATTATAAAAAGTTGTTTTACCACCAGATTTGTTTACCATCAACGTATGTGAACGGACGTTCTTCTGTTTTCCGTGTGTGTGCAGAAATAGATAAAATAGTTGAAGTCCGTTACTAAAATAGGGAAATCCCTACCAACTAATAGGGATTTTCTTTGTTATGAACTGAAACCTCTGGCTATCTTTGCACTAGAAAAAGTAGATAGAATAACAAATAAAACAGGTACGAGTATGAAAAAGATTGTATTAGCTTCGCTTATGATGGTGTGCTTGCCTTATTGGGCAATGTCACAAAGCGTTGATGACGACCTTTATTTCATCCCTAAGAAAAAAGCTGAAAAGAAAGAGGAGGTTAAGCAAGAGGTGAAAGTGGTGGTTCCGCAGAAGCAGAACACGACTACCGTTTACGCAGCCCCCGGTTCTACAGTGGTGGTGAAGGATGTGAAAGGAAAAGTGCGCGATGTGGATGAGTATAATCGTCGTTATACTTCACGAGATAATAACTTCTCGATGGAGAATGATACCTTGTATATTGAGGAGAAACCTTTGAATGAGAGAGGGGAATGGGTTAATGGTTTTGAGGGCTCTCAAGACGATTATGAATACGCGATGCGTATCGTCCGTTTCCGCAATCCCCGTTACGCCATTCCGGTAAGCAGTCCGCTCTATTGGGATGTGGTTTACGGTTTGCCTTCATGGGATTGGAATGTATATGATGACGGATTGTATGCATACGTTTTTCCCACTTACACGAACCGCTTGTGGTGGGATTGGCGTTGGAATTATCCATATGGCGCCAGCTGGGGATTCAGTTGGGGATGGAGTTCGCCGTGGTACTACAATAGCTGGTACTATCCCGGTTATTGGGGTGGCGGCTACTGGGGTGGCTATTGGGGCTACCATCATCACCACCACCATCATTATTATCCGCATTATTCCGGTCACGGTTGGGGCGGCGGCTACTGGGGAGGCGGTCATGGATGGTATGGCTCAAGCAGACGTAATCCGGGAATACATGCCGGAAGATACACCAACAGCTATGGCTCTTCACGCCCAAGCCGGAATAATTATGTGAATAGTTATGATAGGAATAGTCGTAATTCGTATGTAGGAAATTCCAGACAAAATGTCCGTAATAGTGCTAATAGCTATCGTACCGCAACACGTAACGGATCTTCATCAGGAAGAGTGGTTTCGGGATCTGACGGTGTAAATTCGGTTCGTCCTAATAGAAGCGCTATCAGAACCCGTACAGGAGCAACTCTTTCACCAAGTCAGGCTGCAGGAGTCCGTCCGGGTAATTCGTATTCACGTCCGATAGAAGGAAGGGGTTCTTCCTATACCAGACCAAGCAGTACCCGGAGAAGTGTGGGAAATGCAGCAGGATCTGCTTATCAGAGAACAGGGGCTGCAAGCCGTGGCGCCTATCGTAACAATAGTGGCGTTTCGAACTCTCGCAGCAGTTCATATTCCCGTAGCAGCAGTTCTTCCCGTAATAGTTCGTCTAACTCTTACCGTAGTAGTGGAACTTCTTCTTCCCGTAGTAGTTTTTCTAGTGGCGGTGGGGCTTCCCGTAGTTCCGGAGGCGGTGTTTCCCGTTCAAGTGGCGGTGGCAGATCGCGTACCAGATAAGTAGCAGATTAAACCAGACTGTTGTATTTAATAGAATTGATGTATGAAAAATAAAGTAATAGTAACCGCTTGTACGTTGCTGGCAATGGCAACGGCAAGCGCACAAAATGCTTATGATGCGGAAAAGTTGCTGGGGAATGACTTGAATGGAACAGCACGATTTGTTGGTATGGGTGGTGCCATGGGAGCTTTGGGAGGTGATATATCTGTCATGAGTTCCAACCCTGCGGGTATCGGCATTTTTCGTAGTAATGATGTGTCCGTTTCTTTTGGTTTTAATAATACTTCGACAAAGAGTAACTTTAGTGGCGTGTCAATGAATGAAGACAAAACGCGCGCTTCATTTGACCAGATTGGATTTGTTTATAGCAATAAGATAGGCAACAATACTTCTTTGCGTTTTGTGAATTTCGGATTCAATTACCATAAAAGTAAAAACTTCAACCGCCTTTTCTCTATGGGAGGGGCGTTGGATAATATGTCACAAAGCTTCCAGCTGGCTCAGGAAATGGAACGATATGGATTGACGGAAAGCGAGTTTAATGACATACTGGATGCGAAGAATCCTTATACCAAATATTGGAACCAGTTACCTGTTTTAGGAGTAATGGGGGTGAGAACCGGTGTGGTTGACTGGTTTAATGATCCTGAAAAAAACATTCATGCTCCATGGGGGTGGAATGGTTTTAACAATAACTTCTTTAGTAAGGAAACTGGAGGTATCAGTCAATATGATTTTAATGTTTCATTCAATATTGAAGATAGGGTCTATTTAGGAGCCACTTTGGGGGTCTATGATGTGAATTATGACCGTTATACTTCTTATACGGAGAATCTGAATGATGATAAGGGTGCGGATAATGGGGGATATACATTGGATAATTATTATAGGCTGGAAGGAACTGGGCTGGATTTGAAGTTGGGAGTTATTGTACGTCCTATAGAAAGTTCTCCTTTCCGTTTGGGATTTGCCGTGCACACGCCTACATGGTATGATTTAAGAGAAAGCTATAATGCCACTTTATCTTCTGATATTTTAGCTTATGAAAAACCCTATAACCAGACATTGAGTGATTTTCTGGTAACTCCGGAGTATGATTATTTGACCTATGATTATAATCTTACTACTCCGTGGAAATTTAATGTCAGTGCGGGTACTACTTTTGCGGGTGCGGTGGCAGTAGGTGCGGAATATGAATATCAGGATTATTCTTCCAGTAAGCTGAAGGATGTGGATGGTTATGAATTGGGAGATCAGCCTAGCGTTGAGAATTATCTGAAAGGTGTCCATACTTTCCGTATAGGAATGGAAACGCGGATCATACCTGAGTTTAGCATTCGTGCAGGGTATAATTATTCTTCGGCTGCATTTTCCAAAGATGCTTATAGTGCCTTGTCTTTATATAGCACGCGTACTGATTTTAATAATACGGAGTCTAAGAATACCTTTACGTTTGGTCTTGGATACCGTGGCAGTGTAATTTATGCGGATTTGGCATATAAATATGATATGTATAAATCAAACTTTTATGCTTTTGACGATATAGATCTTCCGGCAACTAAAGTGGACAATGAACGGCATCAGCTCTTGCTGACAGTCGGCGCCCGCTTCTAAGAATTTATTGTGAGTCTAATATAATTAACCTGTGATATACCGGAAGAACTTTATAGGCTTCCGGTATATTTTTTATTTATCGCGGAATTCTTTCCTTTTCCAGAAGTTGAATCCTGCATATACACGAACGGTTCCGAATGTATTAGTGAGAGAGAAATTCCTTTTCCGATAATCGTATGTATGCATCACCAGTGAAGCACCTACAAAGTACTTGTTGGTATTATAGACCACGGCGGCACGTGTTATCAGGTCAAAATTGATATCCTTTATCCAATGATTGTCGGTGTTAGGCGTATCGTCTATTTTTGATTTTTTATAGGCAATGGCCGGTAAGAGTGAAAGATTGGAAACCCAGTTTTTTGCAAATACCCAGTTATAGCCATAGCCCACGTTGATGCTGTAATCAGAATATTTCACTTTCTTGAAAAGCAGGGCATCATGCAGTTGGGCTCTCACTTCACCGGGAAGCTTTTCGTAATCAAAAGATATGTTGTGCTGGGAATAAGAAAAGCCCGCCATCAGGGAACCCGCGCTTTTACGCTGGTTGGTGGACTGGCTATAGGCTGCCGGATAAGAGAATTTTTTATAATTGAAAATCCAATAGGCGTTCAGTCCTTTGATTTTACTTTGCAATCCGTTGAAATTCAGATTTTTAATGGGAGTGTTCAGATCAAATCCGCTGGAAGAACGTATCTTGAAATCGCTTCCTGTCTTTCTGTAATATAAATCCACACCAAATTTGGAACTATAAAGATTCAGTGCCATTTCGGTTTTCTTTGCCTTGTTCTTGTGTCCGCCGAAAATATCTTTTACATCGAAAGAATATCCTAGAAATATCCAGCGCCATCCGAAATAGACCCCCAGCTTGAAACTGGCATTGGGGGAGAATCCCAAACTTTGTTCGCCGTTGTTTCCTTTACTGCCTAACCGATAGTATTCGTACCAACTGCTGGATTCCAGCATGAAAGCCAGATTGTAGAGGTTAGGCGAGATATAGGTGGTATCGACCGCGTTGAATTCTTTTCCCACTTTCCTGATTTTTCTTCCGGTATGACGGACAGTTGTCGCTATTCCATCGGTCAATGTAATGAGAACACCCTTGTTGTCCTGTACTGTCGAGTCCTTCTGTTCCGCTTGTGCATATACACCGAGGGCGGAAAGGAAAGACAGACAAAACAGGCATAATTGACGGATGTCCATAGGCAGAAATCAGAGTTTGTCAAGTATACGGTCCATTACCCAGTTGGTGGGTGTCGCACTGATGCCGTCGCAGGTACAGACAGCTTTTCCCTGCAAGTGTTCTACTACGGCTTTTATGAGCGGAAGTTGTACATGAGGGGGATTTTCGGGAAGAAACTCCTCGCGGCCTCTTTCAGTATGCAGGGCGATGGGATCGTAAGTGAAAACAGAGAAACAGATCATTCCCTTGTCTCCGATGATTTCTATACGGTCTTCCTTGGCCGATTCATGGGCAACGAAACACCATGATCCTGATCCCGGCAGACCGGAATCAAATTTGAAGCAGGCACTTATCGTATCTTCTGCCGGATATAACCCGCCACGGTTGCTCTTGTATCCTTGGGCTTCGAGAATGCAGCCGAACATATCTTGTAGCAAATCCAGTTGGTGAGGAGCCAGATCATAGAAATAACCGCCGCCGGCAATATCAGGTTGTACACGCCAGGGAAGGTTGGTACTGTTGTAATCCAAAGCGCGTGGAGGCTGGGCGAAACGTATCTGTATGTTGATGACATTGCCTATTTCTCCGTCCTCTACCATCTGGCGTACTTTTTGGAAATAAGGAAGATAGCGTCTGTAATAAGCTACGAAACAAGGAATTCCTGTTTCCTGTGATATGCGGTTGATGCGTGCACAGTCTTCATAGCTGGCCGCCATAGGTTTCTCGATGTATACGGGCTTTCCTGCCTTCATGGACATAATGGCAAAAGTGGCATGAGAAGAGGGGGGAGTGGCTATATAAATAGCATTGACATCTTCATCTCCTATTAACTGCTGCGGATCGGAGTACCAGCGGGGAATGTTGTGTCTTTTGGCGTATGATTGAGCTTTTTCTTTGTCACGGCTCATTACGGCCACTACCTCTGAACCTTCGATCAGGGCAAAGGCTGGTCCGCTTTTCTTCTCGGTCACTTCTCCGCAACCGATGAAGCCCCATTTTACTTTGTCTAATTTAACCATGGTAATAACTTTTTTGTCATTCCGCTTAAAATAATAACAATTTATATTGCAAAGATAGGACTATTTTGCAATTTCAGCCGGATAAAAATCAGTTATTGTAATATTTCTTGCGCAACAGTTTGAATGCAGGAGTCTTGACGTAGTCATTTAACCAGGAATTCAGGCTGTCAAGCAATATTGGAGAATGTTTGCTTACTCCCCATGAATAGAATTGTGAGAAGCTGATGGCTGTTTCTATATCCAATTGTGGAAAATCATTGATGGAGGCTTTGGCAATGCTCTCGTCGCATACGGCATAGTCTATGTCACCATGTGCTACCATGGCCAGTAATTGTTCTTGTCCGTATTTCTCCACTTCTTTGATATAGATGGTATCGCCTATTTCGTTACTTAAATTATGTATGCGCAGGATGGCAGGTGAGTTTTTGACTAGATGAAGGGTCTTGCGGGCTAGTTCCAACTGGCTGTGAATGTACAGACTATCGTTTTCTTTTTCGGGTTTACGCTGTACCAGTACTTGTTTGTTCAGTATAATGGGGCGGGTAAACAACAGGGAGTCTTTGTATTCTGTGGTAACTACCGTGCTGTTGGCCAATATATCGTATGTTCCTTTTTGTACGCCTTCCAGTCTTTTGGAAAAGCTCATTTCAGGAGTGATTTCCGGTTTCAGTCCTTTGCTGTGTGCAAAAGCATGGAGCAGTTCGTAGTGGAAACCGGAAACGGTGTCGCCGTCGGCATAAAAACTGATAGAATTGTACTCGGTAACGGCACGCAGGATTCCCGATGCCGCTATTTCTGCATAATCGCGGGGCAGACTGGTTTCAGCCTCCGTTTTCTTTTTGAAGAAGATGGAGGATAGGGTTACTGCAAGGATACCCATCAGAATGTATTTCAGATATTTTCTCATATAGACCGTCAATCAAAGAAATTCCATGAAAGGCCGAACTTTATCATTCGCGGATTGATTGGGTAGTGAGGCGCCAGGAAGTAATTGGATTTTCCCGAACCGGCATTGACGTGATACATCATAATAAAGAAGCGGGTACGTTTTAAATGCAGGTTGGCATAGACGTTGACTATCGGAAAAGCTCCTATCTCGATTTTGTCATCAGGATTCTGGTTATAGAATTGTCCGATGACGGGGGAGTAGTCTGGCGCGTAATATTTACTGAAATAGCGCACATCTGCTCCCATTTCTATCTGGAGTACTTTTTTGGCGAGACCGAATTTCATGTACAAGTTGCCGTAAGCCGACAATTCCGGTAAGGGCAGAATGTCTTGCTCACTTGATTTTTGATAGGCTACTTCACCGTCGAGATGAAATATTCCTACTTTCAATTTTTGTTGCAACATTGCTGTGAATATTTGTATATTGCCGGAGTGCTGTCTTACGGCTGCATTGTTCTTGAAACCGGTGACATTTCCTTCACTGTCTTTTACCGGTATGCTGGCATTGGCCAGATAAGTGTAGTTCTTTATATTTTCCACTCCGGCACGCAGTTGGGTTCCCCATCTGTTCAGACTTAGTTTTCCTTCCAGGCGGGTTCTCATTATTTTGGATAAATCGTTGTTGTCCCACCAGTAATGTTTGGATTGGAAATGCCTGAAATAGAATACGGGGTTCTGGTTCTTGATGAATGCATTTACATCCAGTCTCACCGTATCTCCGAATAAACGGAGATTCAGATCCCCTCTGCCTTCTACGCTGAATTGTCCTGCATCTTCACCGGCTATGGCCAATTCTCCTAGAATATTGTAATGTAATAGTTTTCCTTGTTTTTTGGATAGTTCGCCGCCAATGGAGAGTGAACTTTCCTTATAGTTGTTGATAATGCGCTGTCCCGGTATGTTTGTCGTGTCGGTCAAGGCGAAGTTTCGGTATTCATAACTTAAAAAGGCGGTAAGTCCGGCTTTCGCCCATTTGTTGAATCCTTCTTGTAAAGCAATGCCAATGGTATTTTTGATGGATGTGCGCTTCGTCTTGTCTATCGAGTCGGTCCCCAGATAGTTATGTTCAAAATACTTCTGATTCTGTGCGTCATCGTATGAGATGTATTTGCGATTGTTCAAGTCCACTTGTAATGTATGTATGAAGCTTGTGACAGGAACAAATACCTGCGTTATTTTTACGGAGTCCGTATCCACACTGTCCTGTTTTTCTTTATAGAACCCTAAGTTGTAACGATGTGTCAGGAAGGCATGGTAGCTGGTGTTGTGATTCCATATCTGACTCAGTCGCGTTGGGATTTCGTTGGCGGAATATTCTTTTTTGCCTTCTGCCATATCCAGCGGGTTGGTGATATACCGGTCGTCCGTGATACCTCCGTTTTCTGCCATCTTCAAGTTATCGTTGTTGAATATGAAATGCATGTCATATTTGTCTCCCCGGTAGCTGGAGAACAGGCCACCGTTGAAGAAGGCTGTGGACTGATCTTGGTAAAGCCCCCGGCCATACAGGTAATCTATGTAGAATCCAAACCCCAGTCTTTTGTTTGCATTGATGGCAAAATAGGATTTGAAGCGTTCTTCTCCGTCACGGCTGCCTCCTCCTTTGTAATAGCTCAGGTTCGTGAATGGAGAAAATGTATTGGTGAATATGACATCTTCCGGACGTTGTACGCAAAAGTCGTATGGGTCGGTGAAAAAGTATTGGCTGGGATCCCGACGGTCAAAAAAGATGCGTGAGAGGCGGGGGGAACCCAAATTTCCCAAGTAATTGTATTGTCCGGTGTAGCCGCCCATGTCATTTGAGTTCTGGAAAGCGTGCTGCAAGGTATCTACGGGGATATAAGTGACATTGCCAAAACGACTGTCCACTTTCCATGAGTACAGTCCGATGGGGATAGTGTTGGCATCTACTACGGCTGTCGTGTCTATGGGGTTTCCGTTACGGTCATATTGGTTTTTGTCCAGTCCGTTTGCCGAGGAACCGAACTGATTGTTCAGGGTATTCATTGTCCGCTGTGCCATCAAGGAAGTATGGAAGCACAGGAATAATAAAAAAATAATAGAGAATATTCTTTTCATAACGGCGGCAAAGATACAATATAAAAATAAAAGGAAGAGCTTTTCCGCTATGGAAAGTTCTTCCTTTTATTATTCGTTTAGAGTTATTTTAACTTACTGAGGTTTAATAATCTCCATTCCGATTCGGATGGCTTCTTCATTCATCGGTATCAGATGATGGTGACGTTCGGGTAATGTTTTGCGTAAAGCTTTTATTACACTTTCAATGGATACTACGGGACGCAGTTTCAGCAAGCCTCCTAAGACAATCATATTGAAGGTCTTTGCCATTCCTTTTTCGTTGGCGGCATCCATTGCGTCAATACGATAGATTTGTATGTCCTTACGTGTCGGAGGCTCGATGATTCCGTATCCGTCATAAATGAGGATACCACCCGGTTTGATTTTGCCTTCAAACTTTTCCAATGAGGGTTGGTTCAGTATGATGGCTGTGTCATATTGGCTGAGAATGGGTGAAGAGATGCGTTCATCACTGACAATCACCGTTACGTTAGCGGTTCCTCCCCGTTGTTCGGGACCGTATGCCGGCATCCAGGTTACTTCCTTGTCTTCCATCAGTCCGGAATAGGCAAGTATCTTACCCATGGATAGCACACCCTGACCGCCGAATCCTGCTATAATGATTTCCTGTTTCATGGTTTCTGTCTTTTTATTCTTTATCTTTCAAATCACCCAGCGGATAGAAGGGGAACATGTGTTCCACCATCCAGTCATTGGATGCTTGCGGAGTCATTTTCCAACCGGAATTACAAGTCGATACAATTTCCACCAAATTGGATCCTTTGCCATTCATTGAGTTTTCGAATGCCTTGCGGATAGCCTTTTTTGCTTTGCGGATGGCAGGAACCGTATGTACGGCCTGGCGGGTAACGTAGGCGGTGCCTTCCAAAGTGGCGGCAATTTCTGTCATTTTCAGCGGATAGCCATGAATGGCTACATCACGACCATAGGGGCAGGTGGCTGTCTTCATGCCAACCAGCGTGGTAGGAGCCATTTGCCCACCGGTCATTCCATAAATGGCGTTGTTGATAAAGATGATAGTAATGTTTTCGCCACGATTTAAAGCATGGATGGTTTCGGCAGTGCCGATACATGCCAGGTCACCATCTCCCTGGTAGGTAAATACCAGACGTCCGGGCCATAAACGCTTGATGGCGGTAGCTACGGCTGGTGCGCGTCCGTGGGCGGCTTCTTGCCAATCGATGTCTAGATAGTTGTATGCAAAAACGGCACATCCTACCGGTGACACACCGATTGCCTTATCTTCCATGCCCATTTCTTCAATAACTTCGGCTATTAACTTGTGAACCACACCGTGGCTGCATCCGGGGCAGTAATGCATCGGATTGTCATTCATCAGTGTCGGTTTCTTATAAACCAGGTTTTCGGGTTTTATGATTTCTTCTTTTGTCATAGTTTCTCCTCCTATTGCTTATAACATGAACCGCATAAAGAATTCCATCAGCTTGAGAAAAATAGCTGCTGCACAGACATAGATGAATACTTTGAAGTCACTTGCCATGAAGTAAGTGATGACAGCCGCTAGTGCCAGTGCCATGAAAAGTATGTTCAATATGTTTCTGATCAGATCGATATTCATACGGTCTTATTTTATTAGTTTCTCTTTCAGTGCAGTGATTACTTCATCCGGATCGGGAACAATACCACCCAGACGTCCGAAGTGTTCTACAGGCACTTTGCATTCTACGGCCAGACGGACATCTTCTACCATTTGTCCGGCGTTCAATTCTACAGTGAGGATACCTTTTACCTGTGCGGCGCGTGCTGCAATAGCTTTCGACGGGAACGGCCATAGGGTAATAGGACGGAGCAAACCAACTTTGATGCCTTCTTCCCGAGCCATTTCCATTGCTTTTTGGGCAATGCGGGCACAAGAACCGAAAGCTACGATCAAATATTCGGCATCTTCGCAGTGAAGTTCTTCGAAACGTACTTCGTTTTCTTCTATTTCTGCATATTTTTTCTGAAGATGGATATTACGTTTTTCCATCTCGGCAGGATCGAGTTCCAATGAGGTGATGATGTTGGGAGTACGGTGGTGGGTTCTGCCGGTAGTGGCCCACGGACAACGGGCTATGACTTCTTCATCTGTCAGGCGTGTGCGCTGTTCGGGCAATACTACTTTTTCCATCATCTGTCCGATAACGCCGTCTGCCAGAATAATGGCGGGATTGCGGTATTTGAAAGCCAGATCAAAAGCTATACCTACGAAATCTGCCATTTCCTGTACTGATGCAGGAGCCAGGGCTATGAGGCGATAGTCTCCGTGACCGCCGCCTTTCACTGTTTGGAAATAGTCGGCCTGACTAGGTTGGATGGTTCCTAATCCGGGACCTCCGCGCATGACATTGACAATCAGGCAGGGGAGTTCGGCACCGGCAATGTACGAGATGCCTTCCTGCTTTAAACTGACGCCGGGACTGGAGGATGAGGTCATTACCATTTTACCGCTCGCTGCACCGCCATATACCATGTTGATTGCTGCGACTTCACTTTCTGCCTGCAACACCACCATACCGGTAGTTTCCCAAGGTTTCTCTTCGGCCAGCGTTTCCAATATTTCCGATTGGGGAGTGATGGGATAGCCAAAGTAACCGTCTACTCCGATACGGATAGCGGCGTGGGCTATGGCTTCATTTCCCTTCATTAAAACGACTTCTTCTGCCATATTTGTTACATTTATTGTTGTTTTACTTTATACACAGTGATGCATCCGTCCGGACAGACTGTGGCACATGATGCGCAACCATTGCAGGTATCTTCTAATACCTGGTGGGCGAATGTGTATCCTTTTTTATTCACTTGTTTGGCATTGAGCGCGATTACATGCAGCGGACATGCCACTACACATAGATTGCAACCTTTGCAACGCTCTGTGTCTACTACAATAGCACCTTTAATCTTTGCCATGGGTTAGTTATTATTGATTATACATGTCTTTGTTATAGAAATTCAGAATATTCATAATCATGTCACGGGCGGAAACGGCCGGACTTTCCGGATTACGCTCGATGGCTTCCAGATAATTGTTCAAAGCTTGTTGCCAGTCTCCCATTTTGCGGTAGGCGTTACCCAGTAAGTAATAGGGTTCATCGTTGACGTGCGCATCGTTTCGGATGAAATTAGTTAGCGCATGAATGGCTCTTTCCGTATCACCCTGTTCGATAAGTGTCTTTATGTCCTGTAATTGTTCCGTCATAAGGCATGATTGTCTCATTGTTGTTTACAAAGATACTCTTTATTTGTTATGAAAGGGAAGATTGGAGCAGAAAAAACGGCTTTCTTGCTAAAAACATTTAAAAAAAGGAGAGAAAGATAGGGAAAAAATGGAAGAATGATTTCTTCTAATGGTTTGATTATTATAGAAATGGTTTCAAGTGAAACGGTTGATAGAGGAACGGTGTTATTTATTCTTAAAGGGGAGACATGTTTGAATGGTATTTGTCATGGTGCTTTTGGGGAAGTATATGGTAGATCGTTTGTATGTTTTTTAGGGGGAGTTGTCAGGTTATCTCCCCCTAAAAAAAGTTTTATGTATTATCAGAATAAACTGTCACGGTATAAATATATGGGAGAAAAGACTATTTTATTACTTCACCTACATACATATTATATGCCTTCTGACCGTCATTACTGGGGTTCATCTTTTTTGCTTCCTCACCGGTAACGGTCTGTTTCATCAGTTTCTTGCAGTTTACTATCAACCACGGCTCGCTATTACCTTGCTTGTAGAACGAAATTTTATAATTATCGCTCTGATCCATCAGCATATTGCCCATTGATTTGGCTTGGTCGATTACGCAGAATGCTACTTCTTTGCCGAATAACTGGCCGAAACCTCCCCAGCATTCTTTACCGATTTCGAATTGTTCATCGTTTCCGGCAGTAATTGTCATACGTGAGGATGCCTTGATTTGGTCATCTATGCTTTGTTCTTTGCTGGGAGTTGCATTATTGGCTGCTTTTATTTCGGTATTACCCTCAGAACCACCGATGACAGCCGGTTGGGCAGGGGGAGTTACCGGAGTGGCGGTAACGATTGTTGTTGCATTTGATATCGGAGTAGCTGTCACGCCCGGAGCAGGAGCAACTGCAATTTGTGAGTTGTTCAAGACCTTGTTGCCCAATGTATCTTGGATGGATTTGAACAGTGTGTCTTTCAAGTCAATAGTCTCTCTTCTGAATTTGCCGCAGATGGGAGCCAGCTTGGTCTTCGATTTGTTTAAAGCCATATCGTCTACAATCCATTCCTCTGCACTGTATTTTTCTCCTCCGTCACGAGCTTCATCATACCAATAACGGATACGGGTCATTTCGATATCACATTTTCCGTTTTCGCAGGTGATAAACAACTGATAATAAATTCTGGTTCTGTCCAATGACAATGCAGAGGAGGAGAATACCAGATATTCTTCGCCACCTGCTGCAATGGTTCCTTCATCTTCATTGGTGTAAAGAACACGTGCATTGAACTTGCCTTCGGGCTTGAAACGTTCTGTGGCCCATTTCAGCATGGTGCCATATAGCTGGTCTTTCGTTAAAGACGGTGCCTGTATCTCTGTTTTGAAAGAAACTTTACCGTCATCCATAGTTATCGCTCCCGCCAGATATTTGGGATCTGTCTGTGCCATAGCGATGAATGGCAGACATAGGAGCATTAAAAAAAGAATCTTCTTCATAGTAATATTTTTTATTTTATATTTTAATCTAAGCAAAGATAGGAATAAAAAAAAAGAGAAGCTATAATGCCTCTCTTTTTTTACTTTTATTATTATTGCGTGAATTTTACTTTACAGGTATCTTTTCAATGCGCTTTTGGTGACGTCCGCCTTCGAAGCCGCTGTTAAAGAATTCATCCAATATTTTTTCGGCCATTTCATGGTCAATGAATCGTCCCGGCATTACCAGAACATTGGCGTCATTGTGCTGACGTGACAGATGGGCTATCTCGGGCATCCAGCATAGTGCCGCACGGATACCCTGATGTTTGTTCAATGTCATGCTGATGCCTTCACCGCTTCCGCAAATTGCCACTCCGGGTCCGCATTCTCCGGCTTCTATAGCCAGTGCAAGCGGATGGGCATAATCTGCATAGTCACAGCTTTCTGTACTGTATGTACCGAAATCTTTGCATGGATAGCCTTTTTCAGTTAACCATGTCTTTACAAACTCTTTCAGTTCAAATCCTGCATGATCGGATGCCAGTCCTACTTTTTTCATGCCAGCATTTCTTTTACTTGGTTATACACGTTCTGTGCGGTAAAGCCCAGCTTTTCATCCAATACTTTGTAAGGAGCGGAGAATCCGAATGATTCCAGACCGAATACCTTACCGTTGGCACCTACCAAACCTTCAAGGTTTACAGGAAGACCGGCAGTCAGACCGAATACTTTAGCCCCTGTGGGAATGATACTGTTTTGGTATTCCTTGCTTTGGCTGCGGAACAATCCCTCAGAAGGAGCGGATACGATACGTATTTTTATGCCATCCTTGCGGAGAAGTTCTGCACCTGCCTCCAAAGTGGAAACTTCGGAACCTGAAGCGACTAGGATTACATCCGGATTTTCATCGGAGCCTGCAACAATATAAGCGCCTTTGGCAGCCTGTGAGTAGTCGTTTCCTGCAGGCAGATTCGCGATATTCTGGCGGGAGAAGATCAGTGCGGTGGGGGTGCTGGTATTTTCCATGGCCAATTTCCATGCCACAGTGGTTTCTTCCGCATCTGCCGGACGGAGTACCAACATAGAATTGTGTCCTTTGTGGTTTTTCAGTTTTTCCATCAGGCGGATTTGTGCTTCTTGTTCTACCGGTTCGTGAGTAGGACCGTCTTCACCTACACGGAATGCGTCGTGTGTCCAGATGAATTTGACGGGAAGTTCCATCAAGGCAGCCATACGTATGGCGGGTTTCATGTAGTCTGAGAATACGAAGAAGGTAGCGCATGCAGCAATCACACCTCCGTGAAGTGCCATACCCAGGCAGCAGCAAGCCATGGTTAATTCGGAAACACCTGCCTGCAGAAATGCACCGGTGAAGTCGTCTTTTGTGAATGCATGTGTTTTCTTCAAGAACCCGTCGGTCTTGTCTGAATTTGACAGGTCGGCAGAAGAAACGATCATGTTTTCTACTTCTGTAGCCAGTACACCGAGAACTTTGGCAGAAGCGCTGCGTGTAGCATCTCCGGCTTTTTGTTCGATAACATTCCAATTTACTTTCGGAGCTTTGCCAGAGAACCATAGTTCCAATTTAGCAGCCAGTTCGGGGTTAGCTTTAGTCCATTCAGCTTTAGCCGCATATTTTTCTGCAACAATTTTTTTCAGTTCCTCTGCACGTTTGGCATACAACTCTTTTACTTCAGGGAAGATTTGGAAAGGATTGGTTGGATCGCCGCCTAAGTTTTTGATTGTATTGATGTAAGCATCACCTCCCAAAGGAGCACCGTGGGTGGCACAGTTACGTTCATAACTGGAATCATCCGCTTTGCGTGCGCCTTTACCCATAATGGTCTTACCGATAATTAATGTGGGCTGACCGGTTACGGCTTTCGCTTCTGTCAGAGCCGTGCGGATTGCATCGGGATCATTACCGTCGATGGTAATTACTTTCCAGTGCCATGCTTCGTATTTCTTGGCAACATCTTCGCTGGTAACAGCATCGGTAGCGGTAGACAGCTGGATGTCGTTTGAATCATAAAACATAATCAAGTTGTCCAGCCCCAAATGACCTGCCAGACGGCCTGCACCCTGAGAAATCTCTTCTTGAATACCCCCATCGGATATATAGGCATAGATGGTCTGGTCCATGACATGACCCAGACGGGCTTTCAGAAATTTGGCAGCGATAGCAGCACCTACTGCAAAAGTGTGTCCTTGTCCTAACGGGCCGGAAGTATTTTCAATACCGCGCATGATGTCCACTTCAGGGTGTCCCGGAGTCGGACTGCCCCATTGGCGGAACTGTGCCAGTTCTTCCATGGTGAACTTGCCGGTCAGTGCCAAAGTGGAATACAGCATCGGTGACATGTGGCCTGGATCAAGGAAGAAACGGTCACGCCCTTCCCAACGCGGATTTTCAGGATCGTAAACTAAAAACTCAGAGAAAAGCACGTTTACAAAATCAGCGCCACCCATAGCTCCACCCGGGTGTCCTGAATTAGCTTTCTCTACCATCGAAGCAGCCAGAATACGGATGTTGTCCGCTGCACGGTTCATAAGTTTCTTTTCGTTCATATTAAAATAATATTATAATTTGAATGCTATTAGTGAGTCGGTTTATCTTTGCTATTTTATTTAATATCTGCAAAGATAACTCTTTATGTGTAAACCGCAACATGTAAAGAGGCTCTTTTTTAAGCCCGTTTGACTCACTTCTTAAATCGGGTCGCTGCTTCTTCAACAGGCAGTCCTGCCTTATAGTTTTCGATATATGTGTTGAATCCGGCTACATCTTCGGCTGTTGGCGATATTTCAATACCGGCATCACCGGCGAATACTTTGTCTTCCAGAAAATCTGCCAGGGATTGTTTCTTTTCATTGTTGACAAGGTAAGAACCTAGCAGGGCGATTCCCCATGCGCCACCTTCACCGGCAGTTTCCATTACGGAAATAGGGGAGTTTATAGCTGCTGCAAGTATTCTCTGGCCTACACCTTTCGTTTTGAATAATCCGCCGTGTCCTGTGATTCTGTCTACTTTGATTTTCTCTTCATTGAAAAGAATGTCATTACCTATCTTAAGAACTCCGACTGAAGCGTATAAATGGGTACGCATAAAGTTGGCGAGGTTGAATTTGTCATTTGCAGAACGTACAAACAATGGCCTTCCGTCGGCAAGTCCTGTCACGGGTTCACCTGAAATATAATTATACGAAATAAGACCACCGCAATCTGCATCGCCTGCGAGCGCATGATTGTAAAGTTTTCCATATAATTCATTCATATCTACGGGTATACCCAGCAGTTCTTGGTATTCTTTGAACAGATTGATCCAGGCATTGAGGTCGGAGGTGCAGTTGTTGCAATGTACCATAGCTACAAGGCTTCCGTCGGGAGTGGTAACCATGTCAATCATTTCGTATGGCTTGGACAACTCTTTTTCCAAAACAATCATGGAAAATGAGGAAGTGCCTGCTGATACATTCCCGGTGCGTTGCTTGACAGCGTTGGTTGCTACCATGCCGGTTCCGGCATCTCCTTCCGGAGGGCAGACAGGTACACCTGCTTTCAAGTGGCCCGACACGTCCAGCCTCTTGGCACCTTCCGGGGTAAGGAACCCTGCATTCTCGCCGGCGGGTAAGACTTTGGGCAGGATATCTGTCAGTTTCCAAGGGTATCCTTTAGGAGCTACCAACTTGTCGAACTTGGCTATCATTTCGGCAGAATAATTCTTGGTAGCCGGGTCTATGGGAAGCATTCCTGATGCATCACCTATGCCCAGAACTTTCTGACCTGTAATTTGCCAATGAATGAAACCTGCAAGGGTGGTCAGATAGTCAATGTTACTTACGTGTTCTTCATTGTCTAAAATAGCTTGGTATAAATGAGAAATGCTCCATCTCAGAGGAATGTTATATACGAATAATTCAGATAAAGCGGCGGCTGCCGGACCGGTATTGGTATTTCTCCATGTACGGAAAGGTACAAGGATTTCTTCTTCTTTATTGAATGCCATATAACCATGCATCATGGCACTGACACCGATTGCCGCCAAGGTTTCTATTTCTGTGTCATATAGCTTTTTTACGTTGGAACGGAGATCTGCATAGCAGTCTTGCAGGCCATGCCAGATAGCTTCCACACTGTAAGTCCACAGTCCGTCTACCAGTTGGTTTTCCCAGCTGTGGCTTCCCTGGGCAATGGGCTTGTTTTCCTGGTCAATCAAAACAGCTTTGATTCGTGTTGATCCGAATTCTATGCCTAGAATAGCTTTTCCTGCTTCGATGGTTGATTTTGCATCTGATTTCATATTAAAACCTATAATTTAAGGTACAACAATAATGATGATAAAATAAGGTGGGATGTGCCAAGAATCTTATTAGCCTTGACACATCCCCTCTTCATGGATGAATTAGCAAAGTGCTTTGTTCAGCATATAGTAGACTTCGTTCATGCGAAGCTCTTTCTTGAAGTTGCTGATGGTAGTATCTTTGTCGATACGGATCATTTCGATACCTGCAATCTCAGCATAGTCTTCCCAATATTCTGCTGTCAGATCATAAGAGAAGCAAGAATGATGTGTTCCACCTGCCAGGATCCATGCGCCTGCACCTACTTCGAAATTAGGCATCGGAATCCACAGGGCGGAAGCAACCGGTAATTTGGGCAACGGTTTCGGCTCGATGCATTCTACGTCGTTCACGATCAGACGGAAACGGTTACCCAAGTCTACTACAGTGGCGGTACAACCTGAGCCTACTTTTGAAGTGAATACAAGACGGGCTGTCTGGCTCTTGCGAATACCTATGCCTAGGAAGTGTACTTCCAGACGTGGTTTGGAAGCGGCGATAAGAGGGCAAACTTCCAGCATATGTGATTGCAGGATAGCACTGTTTGCACCATCGAAGTTCAATGTGTAATCTTCCAGGAAAGAACAACCTTTGGAAAGTCCTTGGTTCATCACCCATACGGTACGGTAGAGAGCTGCTGATTTCCAGTCACCTTCCGCACCGAATCCGTAGCCTTCAGCCATCAGACGCTGGGAAGCCAGTCCCGGAATCTGATCGAAGTAGCTGCCGTCTGTTTGGCCCAAATCATCAAAATTAGTAGTGAATCCTTTGGCGCCTTTGGCTTTAAGGATGGCACGAAGAGCTAATTCGGCTTTTGCAGCGTTCCATACTTTCTGATAAGCTTCGGTTGATTTATCTTCTAATGAAGCATCGTGGTCGTATTCGTTGAAGTAAGTTGCTACAAGTGCCTCTACATCTGTATCCTTGATGTTTTTATGGTATTCCATCAGTTCGCTTGCCGGACAGTAATCTACGTGATACCCCATACGTTGTTCTGCTTCCACTTTATCACCGTCAGTTACAGCTACATTATTCATCTGATCGCCGAAACGGATGATCAGCATATCCTGAGAGTCTGCCCAACCTGCACAAACGCGCATCCAAACGGCAATCTTGTGCTGGGTGTCTTCGTCTTTCCAGTAACCTACCACTACTTTGCGGCGGATGCGCATACGGGTACAGATATGTCCGAATTCGCGGTCACCATGGGCGGATTGATTCAGATTCATGAAGTCCATATCCATGGTATCCCAAGGAATTTCCTTATTGAATTGAGTGTGTAGATGTAACAGTGGTTTCTTTAACTGTTGCAGACCGTGAATCCACATTTTAGCTGGGGAGAAAGTGTGCATCCAAGTGATGACACCGATACATTTTTCATCGTTGTTGGCTGCTTTGAACACTGCTTCCACTTCTTTAGAAGAGTTGGCTGTTCCTTTATATACTACTTTTACAGGAAGTTTCCCTGATTCGTTCAGTCCGTTTACCATTTCATTGGAGTGAGCGTCTACTGCTATAACTGCGTCACCTCCATACAGAAGCTGTGCTCCTGTTACAAACCATACTTCATACTGATCAAATGCTTTTTCCATAATGTTATATTTTAAAAGGGTTATTAATTTCTTTGTTTCTTATTTCTGTCCATAATAGGCATTGGGGCCGTGTTTGCGGCTGAAATGCTTTTCTATTAATAAAGAATTCATCGTTAAATGAGGGTTGGCGGCAAAAGCGATACTTGCCATTTTGGCTACCTGTTCCATGACTACTGCATTATGTACAGCATCATTGGCATCTTTTCCCCATGCAAAAGGACCATGATTTTTTACTAGTACTCCCGGAGTATGTACAGGGTTCAGGTTCTTGAAACGTTTCACAATCACATTGCCTGTTTCCTGTTCGTAGGCACCTTTTACTTCCTCTTCAGTCATATCTGCGGTACAAGGAATGGCGTCATGGAAATAATCGGCATGAGTCGTTCCGATATTGGGGATATCCATTCCGGCTTGTGCCCAGGCGGTAGCATAGGTGGAGTGGGTATGTACCACTCCACCTATTTCGGGGAATGCTTTATATAGAACTACATGGGTGGGAGTATCTGAAGACGGACGAAGAGAACCTTCTACCACGTTGCCGTCCAGATCTACTACAACCATGTCTTCAGCTTTCATATCATCGTATGATACGCCACTGGGTTTGATTACTACCAGACCTGTTTCACGATCGATGGCAGAAACATTTCCCCATGTAAAAATAACTAGTCCGTGTTTCACCAAATCCAGATTGGCACGGAATACTTTTTCTTTTAATTTTTCTAACATAATGAATAATTGGGTAATGTGGCAATCTGCTAATTTGTCAATTGGCAAATTATTGCATCGGCACATTATTTTAAAGTTTAAATTTCGGATCTTTTCTGTAGGCCTTATCATTAAATTTATAAAGATAAGCACCTCGTCGGGAACCTGATTTGTCTATCAAATCTGTTTTTTCAATGAAATCCATTTCGGCTACCCGCTTGCGGAAATTCCGCTTGTCCATCGGTTCGCCATAGATTGCCTCATATAGATTTTGCAACTGTGTCAGGGTAAACAGTTCGGGCAGCAGGTTAAAACCAATTGGATTGTATGATGCTTTGTGCTTCATCAGTTCACGTGCTTTGGAAATCATGATCGGATGGTCGAAAATGAGCTGTGGCAGTTCGTCTATTTTTGTCCAATGGGCATTGTGCTGCTGCACTAGTTCCCTGTCATATTCATTTACATTGACTAAAGCATAATAGGCTACTGATATGACTCGTTCTCCCGGATCGCGCTCTAAGTCGCCAAATGTGCCTACTTGTTCCATATATACATTTTCCAATCCGGTCAGTTCTGCCAATACCCGTTTGGCGGCAGCGTCTACACTTTCGTCTTCTTGTACGAATCCTCCCATCAAAGACCATTTTCCCATAGCCGGTTCAAAATTTCGTTTTAGTAGAAGCAGTTTTAATTCTCCTTCGTCAAAACCGAAAATGATACAGTCTACAGATACATAGAATTTAGGGTTTATGTTATAATAGGTGGTCATGGTTTAGCGTCGGTTTAAAATTAACAGGCTGTATTCTTCAAGATAATTCAAAGCATACAGCCTTTAATTTATGGTTTACCAGAAATAAGCATAGAATAGTGCACAAAGCAGAACTACACCTAAAGAGGTAATAACATCCCATTTGTTCCAACTCTTTCTGATAAGTTCCTTGTAACTGCCGGTAAAGGTGATGGCTTCCACTTGTTTGGCGGTTGGAGCCGGAGTGAAGCATGATACAACAACCATTAACAACAAGAGGAATACAAGTAGCCATATTTCAAAAATAAGCCAGTTTGTCTGCCAAAACCAAGTTGTATTTTCCCAAAACCAGCCGGTCATCACATCTTTTCCGGTGTTGGTGAGGATATTAGTCAGCAAACGGAGCATACCAATTAGGAAACCTACAATCATGGCTGTTTCACCGGCTTTCGGAGTGATTTTCTTGGAGAATATACCAAGTGCAAATACGGCTACCATTGCAGGTGCAAGGAGGGACTGTATGCCTTGCAGGTAGTCGTAAAGGCTGCCGAGGCTCATCATTACAGGAATCCATGCCATGCCGAGGATAACTACAACTACGGTGGCGATACGTCCTACCATAACATAAGTAGCTTCGCTTTTGTTTTTAAACATGGGCTTGTAAAAGTCTTCTGTAAAAAGTGTGGCGCATGAATTAAAGAAAGCAGCCAGTGAAGCAACCAATGCGCAGATGAATCCGATAGTTACAATACCTTTTACACCGGCAGGCAGAACATCCTTTACCATTACAGCAAAAGCCGCATCTGTATTTGACATATCAAATTCACCTTTTGCAGCCAAGGCGGCAGCTACCATCCCCGGAATAAGAAACATGAAGACAGGCAGGATTTTAAAATAACCGGCTGCAATAGTACCTCTGCGGGCACGCTTCATTACCACATCATTATCTTCGCCTTTACGCTGTCCAAGTACACGCTGTACGATATGCTGGTCGGTACACCAATACCAGAAACCGATGATGGAAGCTCCGATAAATACCCAGAATCCAGGATAATCTTGATACATCGGGTCTGCTTCGGTCCAGTGAAACATATGGTTGGCACCATAAGCGTGTCCGTCTGCTCCTACATTCATGGCGCTACGCGCATGATCCATCATTTCTGTCCATCCTGTAGCAATATTACCGTCTCCCAAGGCTGACAGTCCCAGGAAAAGAACCAAGAAAGAACCGATGATTAAAATAGGGGTTTGAATAGCTGAGAGGGTCATTACTCCTTTCATTCCACTCAGTACGGTGAAGATGCCGGTCAGGACAATAAGTCCGATTGCCCCATACCAAAAAGGAAGTCCAAGTAAGAACTCCAAAAAGATACCTCCGGTATAGGCGGTTACACTCACTTTAGTAAGAATGTAGGCTATCAGTGTGATGATAGAAAGCCATGAACCGGTACGCGGGGTATAACGGTATTTAAGGAAATCGGGCATGGTAATGATTTTGCCCATTTTATTGTTTAATAGTTGGTAGAATGGAACAAAAAGCCATCCTAGAAGAAGAATCATCCAACCTTGCATTTCCCAGTGTGCCATACCTACTCCGGATTTGGCACCGGTTCCTGCCAAACCTACCAGATGTTCCGAACCGATATTGGCTGCAAAGATAGCAGCACCAATGATGTACCATGGCTCACCTTTGCCAAATAGATAATCTTCACTGCTTGCTCCTTGTTGCGAGCGTTTGTCTTTTTGTACAGAGCGCCATACCGCCCATATCACAGCTACAATGCCGACTGCCAGTATTGTCCAGTCCAGCCAGATGAATTCATGTGAATTCCAATTCATGATATTAAATATTTAAAGTTTAACAATTATTTTTCAACACCGAATTTAAAGATACATTGGCTGTGATAGGTCTGTCCCGGTTCCAGAATTACAGAAGGCCATTGTGATTTGTTGGGGCTGTCGGGATAGTGCTGTGTTTCCAGACAAACAGACGCGCGTTGCGGATAAGTAATTCCCTTTTTCCCTTTTACGGTTCCATCCAAAAAGTTGCCTGTATAAACTTGTATTCCCGGCTCATTAGTATATACTTCCAAAGTGATACCACTAGTGGGGCTGGTCAGTTTGGCAGCCAGCTGGTTGATATCGCCTTTCGTGTTAAGTACCCAATTATGGTCGAAGCCGTTACCGAATTTTATTTGTTCGTTTTCAAAGTTAGTCACATCGGGGGCAATGGTTTTAGGAGTATTGAAATCAAACGGAGTTTCTGTTACTGCCATCATTTCTCCAGTGGTCATGAATGTGCTGTCAACGGGAGTGATGCTGTCTGCATTTACATAAAGAATATGGTCGGTGGCCGGATTGGCAGGATTTCCACTCAAGTTGAAATAAGAGTGGTTGGTCATATTGATAACAGTCTTTTTGTCAGTTGTCGCTTCGTAATTTATGTCGATGGCATTGTCTCTTGTCAGTGCATAAGTAACAGTAGCGGTTACATTTCCCGGAAAATTGGCATCTCCATCCGGTGACTTCATAGTCAGTGTCATAGTACTGTCGTTTAATTGGTTTGCTTCATAAACTTGGTATTGCCATCCTTTAGGACCTCCATGCAGGCAGTGACCAAAATTATTTTGGGGTAATAGAATGGTTTCTCCATCCATTACGATGACTCCTTTATTAATGCGGTTGGCATAGCGTCCGATAGAAGCACCGAAGTCGCTTGGTATATTTTGGTAGTCAGCAATGCTGTCAAAACCCAGCACTACATCTTTTAGATTTCCGTTTTTGTCGGGGACCATGATAGATACAATACGTCCGCCAAAATTAGTTACGCATACTTCCATTCCGGCTGCATTCTTTAGCGTATACAGTTTAACAGGTTTTACGCCATCCACTATTGTTTCATAATTAGTGGGGTTTAATCCGGACTTTGTAAGTGTTTCTTGAGATTGTTTGGGAGCGCAAGCACTTAACAAGGTCAGTGCGATACCGGTTCCCAGAAAGGTTTTTTTCATGCTTTTCATGATATAAAAGTACTAATTAGTAATAGAGTATATGATTTTGGGTGTAAAAGTAACACTATTACTAATACATTGGATATGAAAAGAGTATGTTGTGCAACATAAAAGTGTATTTCCTACACTTTTATAGCATAAAGAAGAAAAAACCGCTTTGAATCCAAAGCGGTTTTTTCATATGTTAGCGAATTTGAGATCTTTTTTATACCAGCTTGCGAGAACCGTCACTGATGACTACATCGTAAACTTTGGGACTTCTTCCGAACTTCTCTTTGAATCTTTCTTTGGCAGTGGTGATGAATGTTTCGTATAGTTCATTTTTAACTAGGTTGATTGTACATCCACCGAAACCTCCACCCATGACACGTGAACCGGTGACACCGCAGTCGAAAGCAACATCATTCAAGAAGTCAAGTTCTTCACAGCTTACTTCATACAATTTACTCATGCCATAGTGGGTTTCATACATCTTCTGTCCTACGGTTTCGTAATCACCTCTTTCCAAAGCATCGCAAACATCAAGTACACGTTGGATTTCTTCAATGACGTATTCTGCACGCATATAGTCTTCTTCACTGATCTCGGCTTTTGCTTCCTGCAACATTTCCATTGTACAATCACGTAAAAATTCTACATGAGGATGTTTTTTCTGGATGGCGGCTACAGCAGCTTCGCAGCTTTGGCGACGTTTATTATAAGCAGAAGAAGCCAATTCGTGTTTGACTACCGAGTCAACCAATACCAATCGGTAACCTTCCGGTTTGAACGGGAAGTATTGATATTCCAATGAACGACAGTCCAAACGGATCAAACTACCTTCTTTTCCGAATACAGATGCAAATTGATCCATAATACCGCAATTTACACCACAATAATTATGTTCTGTTGCCTGACCTACCTTGGCTAATTCAAATTTATCTATTTTGTTGTCACCGAAAAGTTCGTTGATAGCGAAAGCATACGTACTTTCCAATGCAGCAGATGAAGACATACCTGCACCCAAAGGTACGTCACCCGCAAAAGCAGTGTCAAAACCTTTCACATCTACACCACGTTTGATCATTTCGCGGCAAACGCCGAAAATATATCTTGCCCAACTGGCTTTAGGGGCATCTTCTTCGTTCAAGCCGAATTCTACATAGTCTTTTAGATCAATAGAATAAGCACGTACCTTATCAGTACCATTAGGTTTGATTTCAGCAATCATACCTTTATCTACTGCTCCGGGAAAGACAAAACCACCGTTATAGTCGGTATGTTCTCCAATAAGGTTAATACGTCCGGGTGATGCATATACTGAACCTGTTGTGCCATCAAAATGTTTGATGAAGCGACTTCTTACGTATTCTATATCCATGATATTAATAGTTTAAAGTTAATACTATATGTTTTTATAATTATTCTACAGGAATGTCTTTGTTTACGTTCTTGCATCCTACCAAACCATAGAACAACAGATAAGCAAGCAAAGCGATAATTAACCAATAGCTGGCCATATATCCCACAGCGTCAGAAATGAATTGCTGTAATAATGGGAAAATACCGCCACCGACAACCATCATCATAAAAATACCTGAAGCTTGTGCGGTATATTTGCCTAAACCTTCTACAGCGAGGTTGAAGATACCTCCCCACATAATGGACGTACATAAACCACAAAGTACCAAAAATAGGGCACTGACAGGTACAGAGGCCATTTCGAATCCATTTTCTACACTATATCCCGGCATAGAGACGGTGATTTCTTTTGGAGTGAAGATTGCGATTAATATAAAACAGATAGCTGTTGCGGAAACAACAATCAATTGTGTGCGTGTAGCTACTTTACCGCTGATGACACTACTTGCAGAACGTCCCACTAACATGAGCAACCAATAGATGGCAGCAATAGCACCACCGATAGCGGCACCGTTGGCAAGCAGGCCCGCACCTTTTTCCGTTGGGTCGGCAAGATAGAAATTTAATGTGCCTGGAATACCGATTTCAATACCTACATACACAAAGATACCGATTACACCTAATACAGTATGGCGGAAATTCCAAGGGCTATGAGAGAATTTCTCTTTTTCATGACCTGCTTTTCTTAGATGAGGCTCTGGAATGGCGATGAATGAAAGAGCGATAAACGCTGATACGAATACACCCATTGCGATGAAAAGCAGAGGAGCTACATCTGACATAGCTGTTTGAGGGGTAACAGAACCAATCAAGGCACCTACGAAAAGCGGAGTCAAAGTACCTGACAATGAGTTTAGAGCACCACCGGCTTGGATTAATTGGTTACCTTTGTTACCACCACCACCTAAAAGATTTAGCATCGGGTTAACTACTGTGTTCAGCATACATACACAAAAACCACAGACGAAAGCACCAAGCAGGTAGATGATAAAATTCATTTTAATGGCATATTCTCCTAAATTGAATACGTCTATATCTGCACCGAACAAACTGGAAATATATTGGATAAACAAACCGATGAAACCTACTGCCATGGCAATGAGGGCTGTTTTTTTATATCCGATTTTTACAAGCATATTACCTGAAGGAATCCCCATAAACAGATATGCGAGGAAATTCATCATATTTCCCATCATACCCAAGGTATTGGCACCTGCATATTGGTTTTTCCATATTGTGCCGAAAGGCGCAGCAAGATTAGTAACGAAGGAAATCATCGCGAAAAGGAAGAACATTGTAATGATAGCGATGATATTACCGTTCTGTTTTTGTTGATTCATGGTTTTGAAAAAATTATAAGTTTATTAATTAGGTTATTTCATAAAATTATTTTTCTACACCGAATTTGTAGATGGTTACTTGATTGTAAGTTTCCCCCGGATGTAGAACACAAGAAGGGAAATGGCCTTTATTGGGCGTATCAGGAAAATGTTGTGCTTCAAAACAGATGGCACTTCTTGCTGGGAAAGTTGCTCCATGAGCACCTTCGAAACCATTGTGCCAGTTTGAAGTATAAACTTGTACACCGGGCTCTGTAGTGTATACTTCCATGCTACGACCGCTTTCGGGCTCCACACATTTTGCTGCAAAACTCAGTGTGCCTGCTTCACGTTTGTTTAATACATAGCAGTGGTCATAGCCGGCACCGAATTCTAGCTGTTCGAATGGGTCATTGATTCTACTGTCTACTCTTTGAGGAGTACGAAAATCCATAGGAGTACCTTCTACTTTGGCAATTTCGCCTGTAGGGATGGATACATTATCTATCGGAGTATAAAAATCAGCATTAATGGTTACGATGTTGTTATCAACGGTTGCCGTAGGATTGGCAATGCCTGATAGGCTGAAAAAACCGTGGTGAGTAAGATTTACCAATGTTGTTTTGTCTGTTGTAGCGTGGTAAGTAATGATGAATTCATTTTGATTACTTAAAGTGTACGTTACGTGAATATCCAAATTTCCCGGAAATCCTTCTTCGCCATCAGCAGATAAATAATGCAATTTCAAGCTTTGGGGAGTTTCCTGTTCTGCATCCCAAATGCGGGTATGAAATCCGGTAGGACCGCCATGCAGCGAGTTGGGACCATTGTTGATAGTCAGTGAATATTCTTTCCCTTCTAAAATGAATTTGCCTCCTGCTATACGGTTTCCGTAACGACCGATAAGAGTACTGAGGAAAGGTTCGTGGCTATTGATAACATGGGTTATACTATCATGTCCTTGAATGACATTGGCATATTTACCGTTTTTGTCCGGAACCATAATAGCTAATACTGCTCCACCATAGTTGGTGACAGCTATTTCAGCTCCGTTTTCATTTTTCAGAATGAAGAGGTCTGTTTGTTTCCCGTTCACTGTTGTCTGAAAATCGGCCCGTTTCAGGCCGCATAAATTCTCATCGGAAGTAGATGTGTTTATCATGTTATTGAAAATCTTTTTATTTTATGTATAAAACTAATGCAAATAAAAAGATTTTCTTCGGTATTCCCAAACTTTTTCTATAAAAGTGAACGGACTAAACGTGAAATTTTAATAAATCCGCAACGATAAAGCTGCTTCCTCCAACAAAAATAAAGTCATTTTTGTTAGCCTTTTCTTTAGCGGCTGTTACAGCTGTTTCTACATCAGGATAAGTATCTCCGTGCAGCCCGGATTGCATCGCTAAGCTTTGTAATTCTTTTTCGGATAAAGCACGCTTTACGCTGGCTTTGGTAAAATAATAGGTGGCATTTTTAGGAAGCATGGACAATACTCCACTGATATCCTTGTCGTTTACCATACCTATTACAATGTGTAATCGTTCATATTTCTGATGTTTTAATTGTTCTATGATATACGAAATACCTCCTACATTATGTCCTGTATCGCATATTAAAGTCGGTTCACTTTCTAATTTTTGCCATCTTCCCATCAGGCCGGTGAGTTCACATACTTGTGAGAATCCTTTGCGTATATTGCTTTCGGTAAGTTGATAACCTGCTTGTTTTAATAGGCGGATGGCAGATAAAAGTGTATTGGTGTTTTTAAGTTGGCAAAGCCCTTCCAGTTCGCCTTCCAGATTGAGGTAGTCGGCTGTTTGATATATTCGTTTACCTTTTTCATTTATGCTGGAGGAGTGTAATAACTGTTCTTCTTCTGCAAAGTAGATAGGAGCGTTTACTTCTTTAGCACGGGTTGTAAATATAGGTTTGGTTTCGGGTGTGGTTTCACCGATAACTACCGGGGTCTTTTCTTTGATGATTCCGGCCTTCTCTGTGGCTATTTTGGCTAATGTGTTACCTAAGAATTGTATATGGTCGAAACTGATATTGGTTATGACACATAGATCCGGACGGATGATGTTTGTACAATCTATTCGTCCTCCCAGGCCGACTTCTATAATGGCTACATCTACTTGGCTTTGGGCAAAATAGTGGAAAGCCATTGCGGTAGTCAGTTCAAAGAAAGAAGGATGCAGAGGTTCAAAAAAGGCACGGTGTTTTTCTACAAAGTCTATGACATATTCTTTGGATACAGGAATTCCGTTGACGCGGATTCGTTCACGGAAATCTATCAGATGTGGAGAAGTGTAAAGTCCTGTCTTGTATCCGGCTGATTGTAAAATGGCGGCTAAAGTATGTGAACAAGAGCCTTTTCCATTGGTCCCGGCTATATGAATGGTTCGGAATTGGCGATGGGGATGGTTGAAATACTTGTCTAAAAGATAAGTGTTTTCTAATCCTGCCTTGTATGCATCTTTTCCTATATGTTGGAATAATGGGGCACTATTATATAAATAATCCAATGTTTCTTCGTAATTCATGGCAAATGTTTTTATTTACCGCAAAGTGTCACAAAAGAATGCCAGGCAGATATAAAACCAGGTATTCTTTCTGTGACACTTTGTAGTATAAAAATTAATCGAAGAAGTTTTTGAACTTCTTGAATATTTTTTCTTTAATGCTTGTATTCGGTTTGAAGTTATCCGATTCTTGCATTTTCTCTAGTGCTTGTTTTTCATCTTTATTCAACGTTTCTGGAATATATACGCTTACATTGACTAATAAATCACCTGTACCGTTACTGTAACCATAACTATTGACATTGGGCAATCCTTTACCTCTTAGGCGTAAGACCTTACCTGGTTGGGTGCCTGGTTCAATTTTTACTTTTACTTTGCTATCAATAGTTGGTATTTCTACAGTGCCTCCTAAAGCAGCAGTCGGAACGCTTAGTAACAGATTGTAAATCAAATCATTTTCATCGCGTATTAGGTCTGGATGGGATTCTTCTTCTATGACAACAAGCAAATCACCGGGAACACCGTTATGTTTGCCCGCATTTCCTTTCCCATTGACAGAAAGTTGCATTCCTTCAGCCACACCGGCAGGAATTTTCACTTCCACGACTTCTTCTCCGTATACAATACCTTCTCCTGCACAAGCTTTACATTTGTTCTTAATTATTTTCCCTTCTCCGTTACATTGTGGACATACGCTTTGTGATTGCACCATTCCAAAAATGCTTTGTTGGGTGCGGGTGATACTTCCTGTTCCATGACAAGTGGGACACGTTTCCGTTCCTCCTTCTCCTTCGGCTCCTGAACCATGGCAATGGTCACATGTTACGTACTTTTTCAGTTTGAATTTCTTTTCTACTCCCGTAGAAATCTCTTTTAAGTTCAGTTTTACTTTTACACGGAGGTCTGAACCACGGAACTTGCGTTGTGCGGAACGTCCGCCACCACCGAAACCTCCAAAGCCTCCGAAACCTCCTCCATGTCCACCGAAGATGTCACCGAACATAGAGAAAATATCATCCATGGACATACCTTGTCCGAATCCTTCAAAACCTCCACCGGCAGCTCCACTCATTCCTGCATGTCCGAATTGGTCGTAACGGGCGCGTTTATCCGGGTTGCTCAACACATCATAAGCTTCGGCAGCTTCCTTGAATTTTTCTTCCGCTTCTTTATCTCCCGGATTCTTGTCCGGATGATATTGTATTGCTTTTTTGCGGTATGCTTTTTTTATAACATCAAGGGTGGCTGTTTTGTCCACCTCCAGAACTTCGTAATAGTCTCTTTTTGCCATGTCGTTTTATGATACTGTTTTATTGAGCCACAACTACTTTGGCGTGGCGTATTACTTTGTCATTCAGCTTATAACCGGTTTGTACACAGTCCAATATTTTTCCTTTCTTCTCTTCGGAAGGAGCTGGAACTAATGCAATTGCTTCGTGATAATCGGTATCAAAGTTCTCACCGTCAGTTTCTATTTTCTGAAGTCCTTCCTGGTTCAATACTTTCAGGAATTTGTTGTAGATCAACTCAATTCCTTCACGCATTGCTTTTACATCATCCGAAGTTTCTGAAGTCTTTACTGCACGCTCCAAGTCATCCAAAATAGGAAGAATGGCAGTAATGGCCTTTTCTCCACCATTTTTAATCAATTCGGCCTTCTCTTTCATGGTGCGTTTACGGTAATTGTCAAATTCGGCTGAAAGACGCAGGTATTTGTCATGCTGCTCTTCTATTGTTTTCTGAGCTTCCGCCAATTCCTTGTTCACCTTCTCTTCAGCGTTCAGTTCTTCTGTTGCTTCTTTCTGAGTTTCTTCATCAATGGCAGCTTCTGCCGCTTCCTGATTTTTCAAAACTTCCTCGTCTTGAGGTTGGTTCTTCTCTGTTGGGTTCATATTCTTATTAAACTTTTTGTTTTTCTTATTTTTACTCATAACAGTCAGGTCTTTTAGGTTAATTTACTGCTAACAAATTTCGTGCCTAGTTGTTTTCTTAGAGTAATAATTTTGCAAAAGTACGGAATTTCTGCCACACTGGCATACTTTTCTGAATTAAAATGCCTACCTTTGCAATTCCAAAATAGAATAATTATATAAATAAGGTATATTAGGATGATTACAGTTTCGAACTTGGCCATTCAATTTGGTAAAAGAGTGTTGTATAATGACGTAAATATGAAGTTCACCAATGGTAATATTTACGGGGTTATCGGTGCGAACGGCGCCGGAAAATCTACTTTCTTGAAAGCAATTTCAGGTGAGCTGGAACCGACTAAGGGCTCAGTGGTATTAGGACCGGGCGAACGTCTGTCTGTATTGAGCCAGGATCACTTTAAGTGGGATGAATATACAGTCATGGATACGGTTATGATGGGACATACTGTGTTGTGGAACATTATGAAACAGCGTGAAGAACTGTATGCGAAAACTGATTTTACAGATGAAGATGGCTTGAAAGTTTCTGAATTGGAAGAGAAGTTTGCCGAACTGGATGGTTGGAATGCCGAGAGTGATGCTGCTTCTTTGTTGAGCGGATTGGGCATAAAGGAAGACAAGCACTATATGTTGATGGGGGAACTGAGTGGTAAGGAAAAGGTGCGTGTCATGTTGGCGCAGGCACTTTACGGTAATCCTGATAACTTGTTGTTGGATGAACCTACCAATGATTTGGATATGGATACGGTGACTTGGTTGGAGGAATATCTTTCTAATTTCGAGCACACAGTGTTGGTGGTAAGTCATGACCGTCACTTTTTGGACTCTGTTTGTACTCATACTGTAGATATTGATTTCGGTAAAGTGAATATGTTTGCCGGTAACTATAGCTTCTGGTATGAATCAAGTCAGTTGGCACTTCGCCAGCAGCAGAACCAGAAGGCTAAAGCTGAAGAGAAGAAGAAAGAGTTGGAAGAATTTATCCGTCGTTTTAGTGCCAATGTGGCTAAGAGCAAGCAGACAACCAGCCGAAAGAAGATGTTGGAAAAACTGAATGTAGATGAAATTAAGCCGTCGTCCCGTAAATATCCCGGTATCATCTTTACTCCGGATCGTGAACCGGGCAATCAGATTTTGGAAGTATCCGGCTTGCGTGCGGAAACTGAAGACGGTATGGTATTGTTCAATGATGTGAATTTTAATGTAGAAAAAGGAGATAAGATTGTCTTTTTGAGCCGTGATCCGCGTGCCATGACTGCTTTTTTTGAAATAATCAATGGAAATCGTACTCCGCAGGCTGGTAAATTCGCGTGGGGCGTTACTATTACTACGGCTTATTTGCCTTTGGATAATACGGATTTCTTTGAAAGTGATTTGAATTTGGTAGATTGGCTGAGCCAGTTTGGCGAAGGTAACGAAGTCTATATGAAAGGTTTCTTGGGGCGTATGTTGTTTTCCGGAGAGGAAGTATTGAAGAAAGTGAATGTGCTTTCCGGAGGTGAGAAGATGCGTTGTATGATTGCCCGTATGCAGTTGCGTAATGCGAACTGTCTGATTTTGGATACTCCAACCAACCATTTGGACTTGGAATCAATTCAGGCTTTCAATAATAATCTGAAGACTTATAAGGGAAATGTGCTGTTCTCTTCCCACGACCACGAATTTATTGAAACGGTGGCGAACCGTATTATTGAATTGACCCCGAATGGTATCATTGACAAGATGATGGAATACGATGAATACATCACTTCTGATCATATTAAAGAAATGCGTGCGCGTATGTATGGAGATAATTAAATTATAAATATGAGCTGAAAAAGAAAGAGTCATTGGGAGCCATTGTTCCTGTGGCTCTTTTTTTATGGTTTAGCCGCAATTCTCATTCTGTATGAACCATAATGAGTTCAAAAATCTATGATAATGGACGATAATCCATGTCGTTATATTAGAATTAGGATTATTTTTGTGTCCATTAAAAACATGAAATGATACTTATGAAAAACTTAATTTTGATTTTGATTTTTGCAGCTGTTGGCTTGAATACGATGGCTTCCAATCCTGTACATGTGATTATAACTGCCGGACAGTCTAATACCGATGGACGAACTCCTAATGAAGATTTGCCGGCATATATTAAAGCATTGGCTACGGACACACTGACGTATGCCGAAGGTGCCTACCGTTATTGTCAGATAGCTCAGAATGACGGAAAGGGAGAATTTATTCCTTTCTGGCCTCGTGCCAAACGTAGCGGAAAAAATAATATGTGGGCTTTTGATGCAGTGACATATTATTGGTTGGAGCAGTTGTTGCAGGAGAAATTTTATGTGGTGAAATGGGCTGTTGGCGGAACTTCCATAGCACCTGATTATAATGCTTCCAAGGGACGTTTTTGGTCTGCGGCGCCTGAATGGCTGGCACAGGCTAAGCCAACTTCTGATGGAGGAAACTCCTTGTTGCTTTCTTTCATTCAAGAGATAGACATGTGTATAGACAAGACTCTTTCCCGCCTGAAGGATGGCTATCAGATAGATGCATTTCTTTGGCATCAGGGGGAAAGTGATTATGCTAAAAGTAAAGATTATTACCGTAACTTGAAGACAATGGTGGCTTATGTGCGTATGCATCTGACAGAAAAAACCGGAAAGGATTATTCTCGTTTGCCTTTTATTTTTGGTACTGTTGCCCGAAGTAATAAATATTTCAGCAGAGAAGTGGAGAATGCGATGAAGCAATTGGCTGCTGAAGATCCGAACATGCACCTGATAGATATGTCAGGCGCGGAATTGTTAAATGACAGACTTCATTTCACGGCTCATTCGGAAGAGTATTTGGGACAACAGGTATATAAGCAGTTGGAACAAATTATTAAAGGAGTTACCGTCAGGACTGATGAATTGAAAGGAAAACGTTTGGGAATTATTGGAGATAGTTATGTGAAGAATCATAAGGAACCTGTTAAGAATACCTGGCATTATAAATTTGCCGAGAAACATGGTATGGAATATTTAAATTATGGCAAGAACGGCAGCAGCATTGCTTATAGTAGCCCGCGTTGGGGGGAAGCGATGTATGTAAGATATAAGGAAATGCCGGATGATTTGGATTATGTTATTGTTGTGGGTGGGCACAATGATGGTTTTAAATTGGATTCAATTGGCGGTATTGATGTATTTAAAGAGAGGCTGGCAATGCTGTGTGAAGGGCTTATTGAAAAGTATCCCACAGCTAAGATTTTTTTCTTTACCCGATGGAACTGTAAAAATTTTGCAGGAAGTGATGCTGAGAAAGTGGTGGATGCTATGATTGAGGTTTGTGGAAATTATAGTATTCCTATTTTTGACAGCGCCCGAAAAGGAGGAATTTATGCAAGTAATGATCATTTTAGAAAAATATATTTTCAGAACAGCAAGAATAATACAGATACTGCACATTTGAATGAAAAAGGTCATGAACGTTTCTTGAAAGTGGCTGAGAGTTTTATATTGCAATACTGAATAATGTAAATGTAATGGATTATTTTTAAAATGTGATGACGCAGAAATAATCCATTTACAATTTTCTTACAGTTCGGAGAAAAAAGTAAGGTATTTTCTCTCCGCTAGGGAAAGTAATTCTCTTTTGATCTTTGTATTTTTCTTGAACCAGTTCATTTCTATATGTGTTGTTTGTTTTTGTATGACTTTATTCCAATTTCCAACTATTTGCCCGTTGTACAGAATAACCGGACGGAATATCCCGAAAGAATTGAATGCTTTGTGTTGGTATTCTTTGTTCAATACATCAGTACGGTCTTTGTAGCTGATTAGGTATTCATCGTATGAAGGAAGGATATGCAATATGTCGGTTGTTTTTTCTTCTTTATAAGACTGATGAACATATAATTTTTGTGCTAGGAAATGGTCAGAAAGCAATTCTTGTTCAATGGCGGCTATACCTTGTCTAGCTTCCGTTACCGAAAGTCCGGACCACCATACAAAGTCTTTCAGACTGGCAGGAGAGTGGCTTCTAAAATACTTGCGTGCCAAGATAGCTAGTGCCTCTTCTTTATGTAATTCTTGTATTGGAGGAACACGCTCATCCAAAAGTGCGAAGGTGATTTTATTATTTTTATCTGCTCCGCTGCAAATAAGTCCTTCAGCTTCAGCGTGAATCAGGAAACGGTTGGATAATCTTTCATTGGTTTCCAGCCCTCCTTCTTTAAATACGTTGTCAATTTCTTGCTTGGTCAGATGATTGTGTCCTGCTAGTGCCTTTTCCAATAATCGGTTTGCTTTGTTGTAAATGTCAACTGAAATGTCTTGTCCTCTGGACTTGGCAAAAGAGTCATTGGCAGTAATGATGCGTCGGGATGAAAGCTTCAGCATCCAGCGTATATCTTCTGCAGCTACATAATGCCAAGTAGGACGCATGACATGAATGCGCAATATATCTCCTTTTGCCAGTGCCTCATTGACTGTTTGCAGATTTCCTGCCTTTAGCCGGATACCAATAGCCCATTTGGACATGGTGTAATCTTGCGCTTGAATGCCTCCCATCCATGATACAAGATCTTTCGGATTATTGAAAACCGGATTTATTAACTGTTGGCTGTGCAGACGGATGGTAGGTATCATTTCAGATAATTTCCATCAAACGATAAAGGTAAAAGTCCGCTTACGTTTTCTAATATATAAATATCAGTCTTACTATAAAGCAGTATCCGCATAGGTTTTCCATATCGTTTTTCAGTTTCTAATAATACTTGCCGACAGGCTCCGCAAGGAGGAATAGGTGTGTCAAGAAAACCATTTCCTGTGCGGGCAGCAATGGCGAGTGTTTTTACTGCTTGATCCGGATATTGAGAATTGGCATAAAACAAAGTGGTACGTTCTGCACAAAGACCAGATGGGTAGGCTGCATTTTCTTGATTGGTTCCGGTAATGACGATATCATTTTCCAACAGTGCGGCGGCTCCAACAGCAAAATGTGAGTAAGGAGCATAGCTTCTTTTCGTTGCTTCACACGCGGCGTCTATCAGTTTGCGGTCCTTCTCTGTTAGTTCGTCATAATGGCAAGCCTCTATGTTTATTTCCAGTTTGATTTGTTTCATGATACGTTCCTCTTTGTTTTCTTGCAAATGTAATGTTTTGTTTTTAATCTCCCAATGTTTCTTTTCTAAAATCTGGTTTTAAATTTATTTGTTTTCTTATTGCTTGTCGGAGTTGAATGTGAGAAGAATAATATAGTTACCGATAAAAAAAGGAGAAAGTTGCAACTTTTTTTTTTATTTGTGCGTCTAATGAATATATAATTAAAAAAGAGAAAGATTATGTTAGCAACAACAACACCTACTATCGAAGGAAAACGTATAACCAAATATTATGGCATTGTAACAGGTGAAACTATTATCGGTGCTAATCTGTTTCGTGATTTTTTTGCTAGTATTCGTGACATTGTAGGCGGTCGTTCCGGTTCTTATGAAGAAGTACTTCGACAGGCTAAAGATACTGCGTTACGAGAAATGCAGGATCAGGCTGCTTTATTGGGAGCTAATGCTGTAGTTGGGGTGGATTTGGATTATGAAACTGTGGGGGACAGCGGTAGTATGCTGATGGTAACCGCAAGCGGCACAGCTGTCAGAATAGAAGATTGAGGTAAAGCAGATGTGCCTGTTGCAATATTTTTTAGGTTTATTGCAACAGGTACGTTTGCTTTTACTGTATTAGGGTATTCCTAATATCTCTTTGGCCTTGTTTTTACTTGAAATGAAATCTAGTGAGTTGACAATATTATCGTAATTTGTTGTGTCAGCTATATGGTCTTTCAGTACTTGTAACATTTTTAACTTGTCATTATCAAAAGTATAAAGTGACATAAGTTTAAGGCATTGTGCGCAACTTAATTTTTTATTTATAATGGCTTTTTCCAGAGTTGAATCTTTGAATACGGAATTTTTTGTTTCATTGTATATCTTTTCAAATTCGTTATCGTCTATTGAACCAACGGTATCGAGGGATATTTTGCTGGAATATAGGTCTCCTACTGAAGTCTCTTTAGCTATTTCATTGTAGGAATCCATGCTTGTTACCTTTCCGTTTCGAAATTCGATAATTAGAAATTTGCAAGACGTTGCAATTCCTCCGCTCTGATATTCCCATTGTTCCAAAGAACCATCGAAACGTCGGAAATCGGGTTTTCCAAGAAGTTGGCCTATTTCTTCTGTTGTCATTCCCTGCTGTACTTTCCATGCTTTCTGTTTGATACTTCCTGTGGTATGACAGCTGACAAGTGTTATACTGATAACAAGCAATAATAGTTGTTTGAATTTTCTCATATATTTATGTTTTTGTGTGTTGTTTAGGTTGAATTACCATTGGTTAGTGATTCCCAATATTTTACGTGCATCATCTTGTTTAAATAAAGAATCCAGTGTCTTGATGATTTCTTTTCCATTTTCACGGTCTACAATGCGGTTGGAAACCATTCTTAATACTTTCATTTTTTCATCGTCCCATGTAAATATGGACATGAGTCGGGCAGTTTGTTTACAGGTGAAGTAGTTGTTTACAACTCCTACAGATAATAATTCCATTTGGTCGTCCTTAAATGCTTTGTTTTTTACTTTTTTATAGAGGTTTTCAAAATCATGTGGATTCATGGCTTTGTGTTTTGGTCTGTGCGGGCCAGAATGATCAGGGTGGTTGGGTGGAACTACCGTAATGATTTCATTTGGCGGACACACTGCAACTGGAGGCGGAGTAATGTTGGACTCAAAAGAATCCATGTTTGTTACCATTCCGTCTACAAAATCGATAATAATTACCGTGTTTGCAGCTGTGGACATATTGGTCTTGGTATATTCCCATTGTTCCGAGCCGTTGTCGAATCTACGGAAATCGGGTTTCCCAAGTAAATGGCTGACTTCTTCTTGGGACATCCCTCTCTGTACTTTCATAATAGTGCTACTAGTAGTCAAACTGCAACTGATGACTAAAGTACAAATGGTTAACGCTAATAATGTTTGTTTCAATCTTCTCATTTTTTTGTTTTTTTGTTTGTAACAAAGATAAGTTGGGAAAAGGTATATTCTTCTATCTTTTCCCCTATTTATTTTTAGGGATTTCCCTATTGTTTATATGGTAATTCTTCTAAGAACTGAAATTTATTGATAGGAAGATTGAGTTTGAATTCTTTAAATTCATATTCCGGAAGATTGGTTGTATTTTTCTCTTGTAGGAAATGTGATTGATTATTTTAACTTCATCTATAATTAATGTAAAAACTTCATTTTCACTTTTAACTTCTTGTTCTCGGGTGGTTCTAACCTATAAACTTTTGACGAATAGATGATAAACGAAGATAAAATTAGGGAAGTATGGGCTTCCAACCCGGAACGGGGATTTAAACTGTTGATAGATTTTTTTCAACAGCCCATATATTGGCATATCCGGAGATTGGTTGTATCACATGAGGATGCAGAGGATATTCTGCAGGAAGTCTTTATTCGCGTCTTTCGCCATCTTCCTCAGTTTAGGGAGGAAAGTTCATTGGGAACATGGATTTACCGGATAGCGACCAATGAGTGTCTCCGTTTTCTGAATATGCGTAAGGAACAAGCTGTTTCGGCGGAAGAAGTTCAGGAAGAGTTAATGAATAAGTTGATGGCGTCAGATTATGTGGATTATGGGAACGAAATGGCGGTGAAATTTCAGCAGGCTATTTTGATGCTTCCTGAAAAGCAGCGGGTAGTTTTCAATCTTCGTTATTATGATGAACTGGAATATGAGGAAATTAGCAGGATTACGGACACGAAAGTGGATACGTTGAAAGTGAATTATCATTATGCAAAAGAGAAGATAAAAGAGTACATGATAAATAATTGAAGACAGGATGGAAAAGGAGTTTGATTTTAAGAATATTGGGAAGCGGATGCCTTATCGTACCCCTGATGGCTTTTTCGGAAAAATGCAGAAGCAAGTATTGGAGCGTACACAGGCTGAGAGGTTTAATAGGCAGCATAGAATAAAATTGATTATTGGGGCTGCTTTAGCTATTGCGGCTGTCATGTTGGGAGTTCTTTTCTTTCCGATATCCCAACCTGTGGCAGAGGAGTTGCCTTCTCCTTCACTTATTGTTTCTACGGATTTAGACTCTTCTTATTCAGATACTTTGGATCGTTATATAGAATCTATGTCTGATGAGGAATTAGCAGGATGGGTGGAATTATCTGAAAATGATATATTTATAAATTGATTAATCACTAAAAACAAAAAAATGATGAGAACAAAATTTTTTTTAATGATGTTGGCAGCCATTGTTATGGGAAGTCAGGTAACACTTTTTGCACAAGAAAAGAAAGGAGCTAAATCTGAAAGAAGGCAGTTTAATAAAGAGCAGATGCTGGAAATACAGTGCAATCAAATTATAAAAGGATTGGCATTGGATGACGCAACGACTGCTAAATTTATTCCGGTGTATAAACAATACATGGAAGAAATGCGGGCTACTCGTCATATGGGAGCCTGTCGAAATATTGCAAATAGAACGGCTGCAGATAAACAGACCCCCAAACCGCTTCCTACAGATGCTGAAGTGGAGCAGGCTATTAAGGCACGTTTCGCGCAGAGTAGAAAGATACTGGATGTTCGTGAGAAGTATTATAATGAGTTCCGGAAATTTCTTTCTCCTAAACAAATTCAGAAAATGTATAATATGGAGAAACACAATGGCGATAAATTCCGTAAAGAGATGAGAAAAAGACAAGGAATGAAAAAGCAGCATGATGGGAGAAGACATATGCCACAGGGCGATGTGAAGAAATAAATATGGATGAAAATGTAAAAATTGTGCTTTCATTGTCTTTATAGCTTTATTCTTTTAGTGGCTGCTGTTTATGGTAGCCACTATTTTGTTTTCTCAGTGGAAGTATATATTTTTGTGAAGCTAATAGTAGCTATTTAACTAATAAAAATAATACGATGAAAGTAAAGAAATTAAGTGGTCAAGTTCAAGATGCACGACAAATACCGACCTTGTTTGATAATGAGAACATTACGTATCATCCTATTGATATAGTGAACTGGAAAGAATATCCTTATCAACCTCAAGCTTCTTTTCGTATAGCCTATACAAATGATGCTATATTAGTCCATTATAAAGTAGTAGAAGACAGTGTTCGTGCCAAATACGGTGAAGATAACGGTAGTGTTTGGACAGATTCCTGTGTGGAATTTTTCTCTATTCCTGCGGGAGATGGCATTTATTATAATTTGGAATGTAACTGTATCGCTACGATTCTTTTAGCAGCAGGTTCGGAGCGTAATAATCGTGAAATGGCTCCTTCTGAAATAACGGATCAGGTGAAGCGTTGGGCTAGCTTGGGCAGAGAAACTTTTGAAGAAAAGATAGGAGAATGTACTTGGGAGGTGGCTTTGCTGATTCCGTATAAGGTATTTTTTAAGCATGCCATTACCGGGCTGGATGGAATGAGCATACGGGCTAATTTTTATAAATGTGGAGATGAATTGCAAAAGCCTCATTTCTTATCATGGAATCCTATTAAAATAGAGAAGCCGGATTTTCATCGTCCGGATTTCTTTGGACTTTTGGAATTCGAATGAAATTCGTAATTAATTTAAAAAGATTGCATACAGCCGGATAAAAATGGTAAGTTTGCAACTATATATAGCGGAAAAAGTATAGTCGCGATTTTGAAACAGTTTTATATGATGAAACATACGTTGAAATTTATATTAATCGGGTTGTTTTGTTGTCTATGTAATTTTACAGTGCAAGCGCAAACCCGTAACCGGCAGTATGAGGAATATATTCATAAGTATAAAGATCTCGCTATCGATGAGATGAAACGGTATCGTATTCCTGCCAGCATCACTCTGGCTCAAGGATTATTGGAATCAGGAGCGGGAAAAAGTACACTGGCTCGTAAATCCAATAATCATTTCGGTATAAAATGTGGTGGTGACTGGACTGGTCGTACTGTACGGCATGATGATGATGCCCGTAATGAATGTTTTCGTGCCTATAAGCACCCTCGTGATTCATATGAAGATCATTCTAAATTTTTAAAAGGACGTTCACGTTATGCATCTCTTTTTAAATTAAAAATCACCGATTATAAAGGATGGGCGCATGGGCTGAAGAAAGCGGGATATGCTACTGACCCTCGCTATGCATATCGTTTAATTGATATCATTGAATTATATGAATTACATAAGTATGATACCAAGGATGGTATAAAGTGGATGAAGGAATTCCCAAACCCGCATCAGCCTTATTTGGCTAATGATTTACTCTATATTGTGGTACGTCCGGGGGATACATTTAAAAAACTTTCTAAAGAATTTGATATCAGTCAACGCAAGTTGAGGAAATACAATGATCTTTATAAGGGATATGTATTGAAGCCAGGAGATATTATTTATTTGGATAAAAAGCATCGTCGTGCGGATAAGGAACACATAGTTCATGTTGTCCGTGGGGGAGAATCTATGTATTCCATTTCCCAAAAGTATGGTATTCGTCTGAAAAATTTATATAAGATGAATAAGATGAAACCGGAAGACCCTTCTCCTAAAGTAGGTGATATATTGCGTTTGCGTTAATCATTATTGTACGGTAACTGATGTTTAAAAGCGTACAGGGTGTCCGATATCGGACACCCTGTACGCTTTATTTGTTATTGATTATCAATAAGTTGTTTCCTTGGCACGGATGTTGTTTATTTTTTAGCACAAAAATGATAATAATAAAATTACAATAAGTTATGGACAGAGAAATTCCTAAAGAAGTGCGTGATAAGGAGCGCAAAAAGAAGTTCATTAAATATGGTGCAATAGGTGTGGCGGCAGTGGTATGTATAGCTGTATTGATTTCGTTTATGCGAAGCAGCGTCAATAGGAAAGATTTGGTGTTTTCAGAAGTAGACAATGGAACTATTGAAGTAAGTGTCAGTGCTTCCGGTAAGGTTGTTCCGGCTTTTGAAGAGATTATCAACTCACCTATTAATACTCGTATCGTGGAAGTTTACCGTAAGGGAGGAGACAGTGTGGATGTAGGTACGCCGATTTTGAAACTTGATTTGCAGAGTACGGAAACCGAATACAAGAAATTACTGGATGAAGAACAGATGAAACGTTATCAGTTAGAGCAGTTGAAAGTGAATAATAATACGTATCTGAGTGATTTATCGATGCAAGTGAAAATTTCCGCCATGAAATTGAACCGTATGGAGGTGGAACTTCGTAACGAACGTTATTTGGATAGTTTGGGCTCTGGAACAACGGACAAGGTTCGTCAGGCTGAACTGAACTTTAATACCGGAAAATTGGAATTGGAACAGCTCCGTCAGCAATACGCGAATGAATCGAAAGTAAAAGAGGCTGATTTGAAAGTGAAGGAGTTGGAATTCAATATTTTCTCAAAGAGTCTTGCTGAAATGAAACGTACATTGGATGACGCTCAAATTCGTTCACCGCGTAAAGCGATTCTTACCTATATAAATAATCAGGTAGGTGCGCAGGTAGCGGAAGGCAGCCAGGTAGCTATCATTTCTGATTTGAGCCACTTTAAAGTGGAAGGTGAAATAGCCGATACATACGGTGACCGTGTGGCAGCAGGTGGACGTGCCATAGTCAAGATTGGCAATGAGAAACTGGAAGGAACGGTAAGTAGTGTGACACCGTTGAGTAAGAATGGGGTGATTTCGTTTATTGTACAACTGAATGAAGATAATAACAAGCGATTGCGTTCCGGCTTGAAGACGGATGTATATGTAATGAATGCCGTGAAAGAAGGGGTTTTAAGATTGGCGAATGCTTCTTACTATGTCGGTCGCGGTGAGTATGAATTATTTGTTCAGGATAGTAAGGATGAAATAGTAAAGCGTAAGGTTCAATTGGGTGATAGTAATTTTGAATATGTGGAAGTCATATCGGGGTTGAAACCGGGTGACAAGGTGGTTGTCAGCGATATGAGCAGTTACAAAAACAAGAATAAGCTGAAGTTGAAATAAGAAGCAGCTATGACATAAACAACAAGATAAAACTCTCTCTTAATTAATACATTGATTGTTACGGGAAATGAAGTGTTTTTTCATCCTCTTCACTCATTTCCCGAACATAATTTAATTTGTTCTTAGGCTATGTCGTTTTTTTGATCGTTTACCTTTTTATATTATTCATAGTGCTTGTTGACATTTTTTTCCGGCATACAGCATCAGTCGTATTAGTCCGGTAAAAACGGTCACACCGTCTGTTATCGGACAGTATGTAGAATTAAAATTCGTTGAATATTAAATGATTATAGCTTTGGAATGTCTTTTGATTCATGAAAATAGAAAGTGTATAAGATTAACAATTTAAATAAGAAAAAAATATGGCAATGATTAAATTAACCGGTATCAATAAAATCTACCGTACGAATGAGATTGAAACATTAGCGCTGGAAAATGTAAATTTGGATGTGGCTAAAGGGGAGTTTGTCAGCATTATGGGTCCTTCCGGTTGTGGCAAGTCTACCTTGCTGAATATTATGGGGCTGCTGGACGCTCCCAGCAGTGGAAAGATTGAAATAAACGGCACGTCTGTAGAAAGCATGAAGGACAAGGAACTGGCTGCTTTCCGTAACAAGACCTTGGGCTTTGTATTCCAGTCGTTCCACCTGATTAATTCGCTGAATGTGATTGACAATGTGGAGTTGCCTTTGCTCTATAGAAAGATGGCTGCCAAGGAGCGTACCCGTCTGGCAAAAGAAGTGTTGGATCGTGTCGGTTTAAGTCATCGTATGCGGCACATGCCCACACAGCTTTCCGGAGGACAGTGCCAGCGTGTAGCGATAGCCCGTGCTATTGTGGGTAATCCTGAAATTATTCTTGCGGATGAGCCTACCGGTAATCTGGACTCAAAGATGGGTGCAGAGGTCATGGAATTGTTGCATAAATTAAATAAAGAGGATGGACGGACCATTGTGATGGTAACCCATAATGAAGAACAAGCCAAACAGACTTCCAGAACCATTCGTTTCTTTGATGGGCGTCAGGTGCAATAACTACTGATTACTATGAAAAGGAATTTATTAAGAAATAACAGAGATGATTAAACAGTATTTTAAGCAAGCTTTGGCGCAACTTCGCCAGCATCCGCTTATCAGTGTCATCAGCATTGCAGGAACTGCTCTTAGCATTTTCCTTATTATGTTGGTAGTGATGCTACAACAAGTGAAGGTCGCTCCTTTTTCTCCCGAGTCAAACCGGGATCGTTTTCTGCATGTGCATTATATGAGTATTAGTCATAAGGATTGGGGGGACGGAACAAGTAACGGACCGATGAGTGTGCGGACAGCGCGTGAGATATATAAATCATTGAAAACCCCTGAAGCTGTCACTATTTATTGCAGTATGCCGGTATCGACTCCTGTTTCATTACCCGCTATGCCGGCTATTGGAGCGGATGTGCGGGAAACGGATGATACTTTTTTTAAAGTGTTCGATTTTCGTTTTGTGAATGGAAAACCATACGATGAAGCTACTTTCAATGCAGGCACTCCTGTGGCTGTGATTACTGAGAGCATATCGCGGGCTTTGTTTGGTTCCACAGAATCTGCGGGCAAAGAGTTTTTGTTGAATCATGCTCCCTATCGTGTGGTAGGGGTAGTGAAAGATGTATCTACTCTTGCCGATGCTTCTTATGGCCAAGTATGGATTCCCTTTACTTCGACGGATTTGCCTAATGATACGTGGAGTGACCAGCACATGGGGATGATGAGTGTCACTATTTTGGCTCGAAGCCATGATGATTTTGGAGAAATCCGTGCTGAAGCCAAGCGGCGTATGAGTGAGTATAATTCTATTCTTGCCGATCAGGGGTATACGTTGATAGACCGTAACCGGCCATACGATCAGGAAACTCAGTCTATTTCATTTGCAGCTAATTTGGAGCCGGATTTGAAGTCGGCTCGTCGTGAACGTGCTATCATTTTTATCATTCTGTTGTTAGTACCTGCTATAAATCTGAGCAGTATGACGCAAAGCCGATTGCGCCAACGTGTGGCGGAAATAGGAGTACGCCGTGCTTTTGGGAGCACCCGCATGGAAATGGTTGGACAAATAATCATGGAAAACCTGGTCGTGACTTTGTTGGCTGGTGCCGTAGGTTTGTTTATCAGTATTGTTATGGCTTATTTAGGTACCGATATCCTGTTTGCACAGCCTTATAGTGCGACATTGAATGCCCCTACAGTTGATTCCAGTATTTTATTGCACCCTTCCACTTTCCTTTATGCGTTGTTGTTTTGCTTTGTTTTGAATTTGCTGAGTAGCGGCATTCCTGCTTGGAGGGCTTCAAGGACTAGCATTGTCAATGCACTGGGAGGAAGGATTCACTAAGGTGATAACGAATTAAAAGTAAAGAATCAAGATGAATAAGAAACTATTTACTCAGATAAAAAATGAATGGCGGTCTAATCTTTGGCTTGTCACCGAATTATTGTTGGTAAGTGTCGTTTTATGGTATATTGTGGACTACATGTATGTGCAGACCTCAATTTATAATGAACCACGGGGATTTGATATTTCTCATTGCTATTTGGTGCAAATGGGACGTCTTACGGACAAAAGTCCAGACTTTATTCCCAATCAGACAGACGAGGAAAAGCGGCAGGATATCAAGGAACTTCTAAGTCGTCTTCAGCATAGACCGGATATAGAGGCAGCCGGATTAGGACAAAATTCTTACCCGTATAATGGCAGTAACAGCAGTGCGTCAGTGGTGTATGATACATTACGTTCGCCGGGATGGACTATACGCAGATTGGTGTCTCCCGATTTTGTCCGTGTGTTCCGTTATCGTGGCACCCGTGGGGAGACCCCTGAACAACTGGCTGAGATGCTGAAACATCCGAAGAATTTCTTAGCTTCAGATAATCTTTATAAACGGCGCTATGGATGTGATTTGACTTCATTGGTAGACAAACAATTTTATTTGTTCGGGGATACAACGAATACATATAATTTAGCGGCTTCTTTGCAGGTTGTCCGTTATGGGGATTATTTTGAGGCATGGAACAGTTACTGCATGGTGGCTCCTATGCCGGAAGAATGGTATGATTTGGGCACGGAGCTTTGTGTACGCGTAAAAGAGGATCAAGATCGCGATTTTATAGCCCGTTTGAAAGCGGATAGTGAGAAACTGTATCGCGTGGGCAATGTGTTTATCGCGGATGTGCGTTCTTTTACCGATATCCGTCGTAACTTTCAGCAGTCACATACGAATGCCTGGAACAGTTACCTTTTCGGAATGGGTTTCTTGTTGTTGAATATATTCTTGGGATTGCTAGGTACTTTCTGGTTCCGTACTCAGCAACGACGTGGTGAGATTGCATTGATGAAATCATTGGGTGGAACAGATCATAGTATCTTTGTCCGTCAGTTGGCAGAGGGATTGATATTATTGGCGGTGGCCACAATTCCTGCGATTTTTATTGATTGGAATCTGGCAAATAGTGAATTGAATGCTTGGATGAATGGCACTACTATTGAAGGTGGACGTTTCATAATAACAGTTCTTATTTCCTTTATTTTGATTGCATTGATGATTGTAGTAGGCATTTGGATTCCCGCACGTAAGGCTATGAAAGTTCAGCCGGCGGAAGCATTGCATAATGAGTAATCTCTTTTTTGTTAAAAGGTTTTAGAGCATAGCACAAACATGATAAAACTATATATTAAACAGGCTTTTTACCAACTTCGTGAGAATAGGCTCATCAGCTTGGTTTCTATCATAGGAACGGCATTGGCTATTTGTATGATCATGGTCATTGTCCTGGTGTTGGAAGTACGCATTACGGATTGTGTGCCCGAGGTGAACCGTTCACGTTCTCTTTATATGAAAGCGATGTCTATTCATCAGAAAGGAGATACCAGTGATAATTCATCAAACGGCTGTATGTCACTCACAGTGGCTAAAGAGTGTTTTAAGGCACTTACTGTTCCTGAGGCGGTAACTATAGTGTCTACAGGAGGCAGGATGCGTATTTCTGTACCTGCTGGAAAAATGATGACAGTGGATAACCTTGAAACTGACGATACCTTTTGGAAAGTGTTCTCTTTTGATTTTATTGCCGGAAAGCCGTTTACGGCTGCCGATAGTGAAAGCGGACTTCCTAAGGTTGTACTTAGTGCTTCTGTGGCCCGGAATTTGTTTGGTACGGTAGAAGCGGTAGGACGTACGGTCCAACTCAACTTGGCCGATTATACGGTAGTGGGTGTTGTGAAAGACGTATCCAAACTGGCTGTTTCTTCTTATGCACAGATTTGGATACCTTTCAATTCAACAGAAATAGCCAGAAAGTGCTGGTATGACAATGCGATGGGAACTTTTCGTGTGGTCATTCTGGCACATTCGGAGAAAGATTTTCCTGCCATCAGAGAAGAGGCGGAACGCCTGCGTCAGAAATTCAATGACGGATTGCAGGATTCCGAAATTTTTTATCGTGGACAACCCGATGATCGTTTCTCTTTTATCTTTCGTCACTGGGGAAGAGAGTTACAGGCGAAGGAAGCTTATTTGCACTACCTGCTGGTGATTGTTATTTTATTGCTGGTACCGGCTATAAATTTGAGTAGCATGACTTTGTCCCGTATGCGGAAGCGTATGTCGGAAATAGGAGTGAGGAAGGCATTTGGTGCTACTGCCAATGTCTTGTTGAGGCAAGTGTTTTATGAAAATTTATTATTGACGCTCATAGCCGGAGCAGTAGGAATGCTTTTCAGTTATGCATGTACTTTTTTATTGAATGATTTCTTATTTTCCAATAGCGAGAACCGTGCCCAAATAGGAGAAACCAGTCTTTCGGCAGATATGTTGTTCAGTCCCTGGATATTCTTGGCCGCATTCATTTTCTGCCTGCTCTTGAATTTGCTGTCAGCGTGCATCCCTGCCTGGAGGGCATCGCGCATGAATATTACGGACGCTTTAAACCAACGTTAGATCATGAACAGGAATTTATTGAAACAGATATGGAACGAGCGCCGCAGCAATGCGTTTCTGTGGATGGAACTTTTTGTGGTGTTTGTCATATTATGGTATATTGTGGATGTGGTATATGTCACGTTGAGCATCTATAATTTGCCGATGGGCTTTGATATAGAAAATACGTATGTTCTTCGTTTTGAGCGGATGACTTCGAAGGCGGCTGCTTATCAGCCTGGCCGTACTATGAAAGAAGATGTTGCCGATTTGCATGAAATTGTAAACAGGCTTGCGCATCGTCCGGATGTGGAAGCAGTCAGCCTCTCGCAAAACTGTATACCTTATAATGACGGTGCAAACAGTTTTTCATTTTATCTGGATACAGTCCCGGTACGTAGTTTGAAACGATGGATAACTCCGGAGTATTTTAATGTATTCCGTTACCGCAATATAGACGGTTCGGGTAGTGAAAGCCTTGCTGAGGCACTGACACCGTCCGGCATGGTCTTATCTGTGAATATTGCCGATGTTTATCAGGATGCACCTTGGCATGGTAAGGAACTTTTAGGGCGTAGGGTGCCTGTTTGGCGGAATGAGCCGGAGGCGGAGCATCTTTCTATAGCTGCTCTTACCGAGCCGGTCCGTTATGACCATTTTACAGCTCCGGATGATTACGGCTCCCGTTATGCTGCTGTGTACCTGACAGATGAGGCGTTGGAATCCTTAGGTGAGACGGTTTATATAGAAGTTTGCCTGCGTGTTCGTGAGGGACAGAATGATGGATTCATAGACCGTTTGATAGTGGATGCCGACCGTCAATATCAGGTGGGCAATCTATATCTTTTGGATATAACTCCTTTGAGTGATGTACGCACAGCTTATGAAACGGATTCGGTGAATGAGTTGAATACGCAATTTTGTATCATATTTTTCTTATTGCTGAATATCTTTCTAGGCATTATCGGAACTTTCTGGTTCCGGACACAGCATCGGCGTGCCGAAATAGCGTTGCGTATGGCTTTAGGATCTACCCGTTGGGGAATCTGCGGTCGTCTGATGGGGGAAGGAGTCTTGTTATTGCTGATATCTGCTATTCCTGCATTGGTTGTGGCGTGGAATTTGGGATATGCCGAACTGGTGGAAGTTACACGTATGCCTTTTACGGCAGGTCGTTTTGCGATTACGGTTCTGGGCACTTTTATTCTGATTGCTGGAATGATTGTCATTGGAATAGGATACCCTGCCCGTCGTGCCATGAGTATCGAACCGGCTGAGGCATTACATGAAGAATAAATAAAATGAAGAGATAAAACGAATGAAACAGCTATTATTACAAGCATTTAATCTGATACGGCAGAATCCTTTTTATGCTACAATCAGTATTATAGGAACAGCTGTCACTATCGCTTTTGTTATGGTAGTAGTGATGATTTATGACTTCCGTACAATGGATATGGCTCCGGAAAGTGATCGGAGCGATATGATGTATACAGGTTCGGGAATGACCTATCGTAAGCTGGATCATACCAACCAGAACAGCGGTATGGGACGCAAGGCTTTTGAAGCATTGTTTTCAGAGCTTCCTGGTGTAAAAGAGGTTACTTGGTATCGTGGCGTTTCCAAGACCCCTTGTAACTTGTCCGCTTCGAATGAGATATTCAACTATTATGTGCGGCCTGTGGCTGATAACTGGTTTAAGTTCTTTGATTATGAATTTATAGCGGGACGTCCTTTCGCACAAGAGGAGTATGATGCCCGTCGGTGGGTCAGTGTGATAACCGAGCGTATGGCCTTGCAGCTTTTCGGCACGACAGATGTGGTAGGAAAAGAATATCAAAGTAATTTTTTTCCTACTAAAGTGGTAGGCGTGGTGAAAGATGTCAATGCTATTTTCCAGACAGCATACGCTGATGCTTTTGTTCCTTTCTCATTGGAAAATGAAGACTATTATGCTACTTGGACAGGGGGCTTGGGAGGAATCCGTCTGGGATTGCTCAAACTGCTGCCGGATACTCGTCCTGCAGAGGTACGGACTGAAGTACAGCATCGGCAGGATCGTTTGAATAGTTCAACGGCAGAATATGCTTTCGAGATGAACGAACTCTATACTCATACGGAATACACCTTTTTTCGTGGAAAAGATATTAGTGCACCGTTGGTTTACAGTATGTTATTGATGGTCTTGCTGATTGTTCCTGCTATTAATATCTCAGGTATGACCAATGCCCGAATGCAGGAGCGTGTGACAGAAATTGCAGTTCGCAAGGCGTATGGCGCATCACGTATTTCCATTATGGTGAGGTTGTTTTTAGAGAATCTGCTTACGGTCTTTTTGGGTGGAATTTTAGGATATCTGTTTTCGTGTGTTTTGGTTTGGCTGGGACGTGTATGGTTGTTTGGTAGCGGCGAGGTAGAATTATCAGGTATCAGTCTGGATGGAGGTTTGTTGTTGCATCCTGCTTTATTTGTGTTGGTTTTCGGCGTATGTGTTGTTTTTAATTTATTGTCGGTATTGATTCCGGTATGGATGGTCACACATCGTAATATTGCAACTACCATTAAAGGAGAATAGGAGGAAAGGAAAAATGATAAAGAGTTTATTCAGACAAATGTGGAACCAAAGGCACGCTAATGTATGGGTGTGGGTTGAATTGGTTGTTGTTCTTGTCTTGCTATGGTACAGCATCGATCTGGTTTATAATTATGAGGTTGCTGCCCGTCAGTCTAAAGGATATGACACGGAGAATGTTTTTGATATTCAACTGAATATTAAGCCGGCTTTGCAAAATGATTCTGTATTAATGAGTCATTCTGCTGAATATTTGGAGCAAATCTATCATTTGATCCAACAATATCAAGGGGTGGAGGAAGCTTGTTTTTATTATGGGACAATACCTTATACGGGAAATAATATGTATGAGGGATATGCTCCGCATTCGGATTCGACTCATGTGGTAGGCTGTTTCATCCGTTATGTCAGCCCTACTTATTTCAAGGTATTTCGCTTGCAGCCATTATCAGGTTCATTTGAGGCGGAGCGTTGGGACAAGAATGAATACCCCATGCCGGTGTTGATGAGTGAAACGTTAAGTGATTCCTTGTTTAGCGGACGCAATGGAGTAGGGGAAACTTGTTTCAATCCTTATTTCCTGAATAGTGTGCAGCCGGAAACTAATTATAAGGTAATGGCGGTACTTCCTGCTCATAAGACCGATGAGTACGAGCGTTACGAACCTTTTATTTATCTTCCCAGTTCGCCGCTGACTTATTGGCATCACATTGCGGTGCGTGTGGCTTCTAATTCCATACCGGGATTTACCGAACGTTTTATGCAGGATATGCAAGGGAAATTATCTATCGGCCCTTATTACTTATACGATATAAATTCGTATGGCGATATGAAGGAAGCTTTCGATATAGAGCAAGGAACGGTGAATTATCTGAATACTACCTATGCCGTTATCCTTTTCTTTGTTTTCAATATATTTTTAGGGATGCTGGGTACTTTCTGGTTTCGGACTCGTAAAAACCGAAGTGAGATAGCTTTGCGTATGGCACTAGGTTGCAGTAGGATGAATGTATTTGGTTATTATGTACTTGAGGGCATCCTTCTCTTGGTTTCGGCTGCCATTCCCGCTGTTTTTGTTTGTGCGAATATGCAGATGGCGGATCTTACTGTGCATACATTAATGGAACCTGCTTGGGGACGTTTTTTGCTTTGTTTTGTGTCGGCCATGCTGTTGTTGGGGATAATAATTTTGCTCGGCATTTATTTCCCCGCCCGGAAAGCGATGAGGATTGAGCCTGCAGACGCGTTGCATAATGAATAATGTTATTTCATTGTCACATGATCAGCAGTGTTCGTATATGAATGGAGTGTCCGATTTCGGACACTCCATTTTTGTTGTAAGGTGTTATAAAACAGTGAAATAGTTTTTTGGCATACCATTTGCCTTACCTTTGATAAAAAGAATAATAACGCAATGAAAAAACAAGTAATATCTCTATTTTTAGCCTTTGGCATATCGTTGGTTGCCGGAGCGCAGCCACAAGAAAAGCGACGTGCCATCACTTTGGAGGAAGCCATTACTATTGCCCGTGTGCAAAGTGTAGATGCGGCCGTAGCTTTAAACGAGCTGAAAACCGCTTATTGGGAATATCGTACTTTCCGTGCGGATTTGCTTCCGGAAATGAATTTTGAAGCCACTATTCCCAGCTATAATAAGAAGTATAATTCTTATCAGCAGGATAACGGTGCTTATACATTTGTACGTAATAATTATATGGAAATGAATGGTGAAGTTTCTATCGATCAGAATATTTGGTTGACCGGTGGTAAACTCTCATTGAATACCTCTCTTGATTTCTTGAAACAACTGGATGGAGATAAATCAAAACGATATATGTCTGTTCCTGTGGCATTGACTTTGGAACAACCTATTTTCGGAGTGAATACGATTAAATGGAACCGCCGCATCGAACCGGTGAGATACGCTGAAGCTAAAGCCGCATTTCTTACTGCAACCGAAGAGGTAACCATGACTACTATCAATTATTTTTTCAATTTGTTGCTGGCCAAGGAAAATGTAGGCATTGCCCGACAGAATCTGAAGAATGCAGATAAACTGTATGAAGTGGCTAAGGCAAAGCGTAGCATGGGGCAGATCAGTGAAAATGATTTGTTGCAATTGGAACTGAATGTATTGAATGCCCGTTCTACGTTGACTGAAAATGAAAGCAACTTGAAAAGTAATATGTTCAAACTCCGTTCATTTCTGGCATTAGGAGAGGATGAGGAACTGGAGCCGGTTGTTCCCGAAACGATTCCGACTGTTTTGCTGAACTATCCGGATGTTTTGGACAAAGCACTTGCCAATAATTCATTTGCACATAATATTCGTCGCCGCCAGTTGGAAGCAGATTTTGAAGTGGCTAAGGCGAAAGGTAATTTACGTGAAATCAAGCTCTATGCACAGGTAGGTTTTACAGGAACAGACAATGAATTTAATAGTGCATACCGCCGTTTGAAAGACAACCAGATTGTGGAAGTCGGTTTTAAGATTCCTATTCTTGACTGGGGAAAACGTCGTGGTCAGGTAAAGATTGCTCAAAGTAACCGCGATGTGACCGAAAGCAAGTTACGTCAGGAAACCATGAATTTCAATCAGAATCTGTTTATCCTTGTAGAACAGTTCAATAATCAGCAGGCCCAGTTGCAGATAGCAGACGATGCGGACAAGATTGCCCAGAAACGTTACAGTACCAATGTGGAAACCTTCATGGTTGGTAAAATCTCGACATTGGATTTGAATGACTCCCAGACAAAGAAAGATGAGGCTCGTCAGAAGCATATCAATGAGTTGTTCTATTATTGGTACTATTATTACCAGTTGCGCAGCTTGACATTGTGGGATTTCAATACCAATACTAATATTGATGCCGATTTCGAAAAGATTATCAAACAATAGGATTTTTACTATTCAATTCTGTTTGAATATAAAATGGGGTTGCCTTTGTACTTATTAAAATAATAATTTCTACATTTGCAGCAGTATGATATTAATTATAGACGATGACAGTGCCATTCGTTCTTCTCTGAGCTTTATGCTGAAAAGGGCGAAATATGATGTGCAGGCCGTACCGGGTCCCAAAGAGGCTATTGAAATAGTCCGTTCGGTTGCACCCCAGTTAATCTTGATGGATATGAACTTCACCCTGTCCACCAGTGGTGAAGAAGGATTGACTCTTTTGAAACAGGTCAAAGTGTTCCGGCCCGATGTTCCCGTTATATTGATGACGGCATGGGGAAGTATCCAGCTTGCCGTGCAAGGGATGCAGGCAGGTGCATTCGACTTTATTACCAAACCTTGGAACAACGTAGCGTTGATGCAAAGGATAGAAACTGCTTTGGAACTGACTTCACAAGATAAGAAAGCAGCGGTTCCGGTGGAAGATAATGACGGCTTCAACCGTAGTCATATCATTGGAAAGAGTAAGGCACTGATGGATGTGCTGGCCACGATCAAGCGGATAGCGCGTACCAACGCATCGGTCTTGATTACCGGTGAAAGTGGTACAGGTAAGGAGTTGATAGCCGAAGCGGTACATTTGAACAGTCCCCGTAGCAAGAAACCTTTTGTGAAAGTGAATTTGGGAGGTATTTCTCATACTTTGTTCGAGAGTGAAATGTTCGGTCATAAGAAAGGTGCGTTTACGGATGCCACAGCCGACAGGGTAGGACGTTTTGAACTGGCTGATAAGGGTACGATTTTCTTGGATGAGATTGGCGATTTGGATTTAAGCTGTCAGGTGAAACTGCTTCGCGTGTTACAAGAGCAGACTTTTGAAGTTTTGGGCGACAGCCGTCCCCGTAAAGTCGATATCCGTGTGGTCAGTGCGACGAATGCCGATTTACGGCAGATGGTGCAGGAACACACCTTCCGCGAGGATTTGTTCTATCGTATTAATTTAATTACGGTGCATCTTCCGGCATTACGCGAACGCCGTGAGGATATTCCGTTATTGGTCCGTCATTTCGCCGACAAACAATGTGAATCGAACGGTCTTCCCAAAGTGGAATTTACTTCTGAAGCGATGGATTATTTGAGCCGTTTGCCTTATCCGGGTAATATCCGTGAATTAAAGAATTTGGTGGAACGTACCTTGCTGGTCAGTGGAAAGGAAATATTGACTGCGGATGATTTTAAATCACAATACCAGCATCCTATAGAACAGAAGATGACAACGAATCTGCAAGGCATGACCTTGGAGGAGATAGAAAAGCAGACTATTCTGCAAACGCTTGAAAAGTATAACAATAATATGTCACAGGTTGCCATAGCCTTAGGAATCAGCCGGGCCGCTCTTTATCGCCGTTTGGAGAAATACAATATACAAGTGAATGATTAGCAAAAACGGAACCGGATAAAATATGAAACTGAAATTCTTGTTCTTCTTTTTAGCATTACTGTTGACAGCAGTATGGACTATCCTGCTCGTTCTTACATTGAAGGAACGCGGTGCGCTGTTTTATATAGGAGAGGGAGTCATTACATTCAGTCTTGTGTTTCTGGTTTATTTCTACCGCAAAGTCGTGAAACCGCTTGATATCATCGGCAACGGTATGGAACTTCTTCGTGAGGAGGATTTCAGCAGTAGGCTGACTCCTGTCGGACAAAAGGAAGCCGACCGCATTGTGTTGGTTTTCAACCGCATGATGGAGCAGTTGAAAGATGAGCGTCTCCGGTTGCGTGAGCAGAATCATTTTCTTGACCTGCTGGTCAGTGCTTCTCCTATGGGAGTTGTCATACTGACTCTGGACGGACATATTTCCATGCTGAATGCGGCAGCTCTTCGTTTTTTGGATTATTCTTCGTCAGAGGAAGTCAGAGGCCGATTGCTGTGCGAGTTGGCTTCCCCTTTGGCCGAAGAAATAGAACGTATTCCCAAAGATACTACGGAAACAATTCGTCTGAGCGACTCCATGATTTACCGCTGTTCCCGGCTTTCTTTTGTTGACAGAGGCTTTTCTCATCCGTTTATTCTGGTGGAAAGTCTGACTTCCGAGGTGGTGAAAGCAGAGAAAAAGGCATACGAAAAAGTGATCCGTATGATAGCACATGAGGTGAATAATACGACTGCGGGCATTACCTCTACTCTTGATACGGTGGATGGTGCCTTGGAATGTATGGAGGATACGGAAGACTTGCGCGAAGTGATGAAAGTCTGCATAGAGCGTTGCTACAGCATGAGCCGTTTTATCACGAATTTCGCCAATGTGGTGAAGATTCCCGAGCCTCAATTACAATCAGTGGACTTGAATGACCGCGTGGCCGCTTGCAAGACATTTATGGAAACGGTTTGCCGTAACCGCAAGATTACGCTGCATCTTAATTTATGTAAAGAGAATCCCGAAGTGATGATGGATACTTCCCTGTTTGAGCAAGTATTGGTCAACATTATCAAGAATGCGGCTGAAAGTATCGGGGAAACAGGAGATATCTTTATCCGTACTTCCGTATCACCTACGATGTTGGAAATTGCTGATACCGGTGCCGGTATCAGTAAAGAGGTGGAAACCAAGCTGTTCAGTCCTTTCTTCTCCACCAAGCCTAACGGACAGGGTATCGGTCTTATTTTTATCCGTGAAGTTTTGATAAAACATGGGTGTACTTTCTCTCTTCGTACCTATCCGGATAAACTGACCCGTTTCCGTATCCGTTTCTGATGATTTTCTACCACTTTACCACGCCGCGATGCTTCCGTAAGGAAGTGCAAAGGGAGGGGTATAGTAAACGTCTTTCGGGTGTTTCTTTTTGTGCTGTTGGTTCTTTCGGAATCTCAATTCAAAAGGAAACACCCTTTTTATTATGCTAAGCTGTCCACGATAAAAAATGTTCAATCAGGATTGGATGAAATCGGTTCGTTTGGTTTATCTTCATAATATTATGTGCTAAATAATTAAAATATGAAATACCCTATCGTCATACAAATTTTTAGTCAAATCCGTGAAAACGGATATGTTTATGTGGACAAGACCGACTTTATCTACCAGTTGGTGGGTAGAGGAAGTATCTATTTTCTTAACCGTCCGCACCGTTTCGGCAAAAGTATTATGAAGGGCGGAGAGAGGTGAGGTAATATCCGGGCAAGCCTGAAAATATCCTGTAGTTTGGAATAAGTAAGTAATGTTATAAAATAGCCTGATACATTATTTTATTCATCGTTAAGCCCAAATCCAAAAAAGTTGGGAGCGTTCATGCCCTCATGCTCTCACTGTATATGTAACATGTTGACCATGAATGATTTGTGTAGTTGTGGTAAAAATAGTTGCTCTCACTTATGCTCTCACTAATCCCTCATGCCCTCATTACGTTTTGAAGCATTTTTCCGTATAACATGTTTGTTGTCAGTTATATATACTTTTTTATAGGATATTCCGGCTTGATGTAAAGTAGGACGTTTTTGGGCTTTTTGAGAAGAAAAAGTGTGCGTAAAGGGTTTGTATTTCTATGGAATGTGATCGTAAAGTTCCCGGCATTTCATGCAGGGTAAAAAGATCAAGACGTTTTTAAAAAAGCTCGTTATCTTTTAAAAAAAGCTCTTGTTCTTTTTTAAAAAGGCCGTTATCTTTTTTTGAAAGTTCTTGATCTTTTTAAAAAACGTCCTTGTCTTTTGAGGTGAAATTCCGGATCCTACGCGAAAACTTCCACCACAGAGTTTTGCAAAACTGCTGCTACTGCTACCACCCTTTCCATTGAAAGCACCATGGGCAGGACGTTTCATAGGGTGATGGCAGCATTTTTTTATATGGTAAAAAGGGCTGCTGTTACCACTTTTACCTCTTTTTTACCCCAAAAAGTCCGTAGGAGGGGGAAGAAACAGGAGGCGAAGGATGACCAAACGCTGGGAAAAGGTGGGAATACAGGCACACAGCATCCGGAAACCGGATCGGCAGAATATTGTACACCAACAAACAAGACACTGACTACAGCCTGATGGGAATCTGATTGCGGATCGTCAGAACTATGGTTGCATCCCGACAAAGCCATGGTTACAATCCGGTGAAACCTTGGTCCCAGACTGAAGGAACTGAAGTTTCAACCCTACGGAACCGGTTGAAACTGAACCTTATGGCTGAATATGACGCCCGTACAATGAATATAGGTGCTGAATACAGCTTTTGGAAAGATTATATCAATGTCGTGATAGAGTTCAACCGCTGCCGTTACTTTTCCGGCGGAGTGTTTTTTAAAGTCCACCTGAAATAATAAAAGGAGTGGCTGTCAGTCTTTGATTTTCTTTTTATACACTTCCCCTCTGCTCATTACTTCCTTAACGAAATTGTAGGTTTCCACCCCTCGGAAGTATCCATTCTTACAAACCGGATCATTGAAATATTCTTCATTACTTTTAAGCAGAATATAGTTATCTACGCTGTTGTCCCATACATATTTATTCTTGCCGTATTTTTCAGCCAGTGCCATGGCATCCAGTACGTGTCCTATTCCGGCGTTATAAGCCGCCAAGACAAATTTCATCCGTTCGTTTTCATCTTTTATTGCGTTGAAAGAACGGGAAGTGGCAGCAATATATTTCACGGCGGCCTTTATACTCTCTTCCGGATTCTGTTCTTTACCGGGAGGAACTCCCATAGCACGCGCCGTCCGGGGCATGAGCTGCATTAATCCTTTCGCGCCTGCCCATGATACGGCTGTTGTATCAAAGTTTGATTCTGTATAGGCCAGGGAAGCTAAAATACGCCAATCCCAATCTATATCTTTGGCATATTTCTTGAATAGAGTGTCGAAGTGTGAAATCTTTCCGTCTTTGATGGACAAGATGGAACCGTGAGGTGTCCGTTTGCTTATTTCAAAATAACGCTTGCTACTGGCCTGATAGGCAGGAGAAGTCATATTTTCCTGATGCCATTTAGTAGCAGCTTCACCTAGTAGCGGTGAGGTCTTACGTACGGCCCATGAGGCACGTTGGTCAAAACTGACAGCCAGGTCAATATTCAGATTGGGGTAATAAGTCTTGTTTAATTTGGCAAGGTCGTTATCACAGATGGCATAATCTATCTCACCATTGGAAACCTGCATGATTAAATCCTCGGTGGTGATGCTGTCATTATCGACTTCGTGTATCAATATACCGCCACCCAGTTCTTTATCCAGATTGATGAGACGTTCCAGATACTTTCCTGGTTTTACATAGACCTCTTTCCCGATTAATTCTGTCACATTATTCAGTGCTTTCTTCTTTTTTTGAGTATTACGTTGTACCAATACCTGATGGGTGATGATATCTTCCCCGCAAAACTCTACACTGTCTTTGAACTCTTTGGTGACAGGCAGATTATAGGCTATCAGGTCTCCTTCTCCTTGTAATAGTTTATGGACCAGGTCACGTGCATTCTGTGCTACTTTTATTTTCAGTTTTACGTCCAATGAACGGGCAAACTGATCGGCCAGCTCATACTGGAATCCCATAGGCTCGCCCCGATAGTCGAAATAAGAAGTGGAACTGTTCAGTGTCAGGACTACTAATTCTCCGCTGTCTTTTATTTGCGGCAAATCATAATTTGTCACTTCGGCAGATTGTTGCCGGTTACGGCACGCTGTCATGCATATACAGGCAAGAACTAATAGCCAGACATTTTTCATCTTCCTAAAATCTTTTCAATATATAGTTTAAGGATTTCAATGGCCTTTTGGTTGTTGCCTCCATTGGGGATAATAATATCGGCATATTGCTTGGTAGGCTCTATGAATTCGTCATGCATCGGTTTCAGAATGTTCCGGTATTTGTCTATCAGCATTTCCAAGGGATGGCCGCGTTCCACCATGTCGCGGGTAATCACACGCAGCAAACGTTCGTCGGGTTCGGCATCCACAAAAATCTTTAAGTCCATCAAGTCTCGTAACTCTTTATCATAGAGACTCATGATACCTTCCACAATGATGACTTCCTTTGGCTCTACACGAACTGTTTCGGGCAGGCGTGTACATACTAGATAAGAATAGGTGGGCTGCTCAATGGGATGCCCTTGGCGCAGGTCGGCAATCTGTTGTTCAAAGAGCGGCCAGTCAAAAGCATCGGGATGGTCGAAATTGGTTTGTTTACGTATTTCCAAGGGAATGGATGACTGATCGTTATAATATGAATCTTGTGGAATGACTGCAACGGAACCTGGGGGCAGGCTCTCTATGATTTTTCTAACTACAGTGGTCTTTCCTGAACCGGTTCCGCCGGCTATACCAATAATTATCATAATAATAGAATGTATTTTAAAACAAAACTGTTACTTTTGCATCAGGTTAAATACTTTAGCCCTGTGTCGATTACAAAAGTAGGATAATTAATTAAAATATCAAGTATGGTTAAGCACATTGTTTTATTTAAATTGAAAGAAACTCTTTCACAGGAAGAAAAATTGAAAGTGATGAATGATTTTAAAGCGGCTATTGAAGCTTTGCCGGCCAAGATAGGTTTTATCCGTCATATATTTGTGGGACTGAATGCCAATTCTGCTGAAAAATGGGATATTTGTCTGGATAGTGAATTCGATACGCTGGCAGATGTCAATGCCTATGCCGTTCATCCGGATCATGTAGCTGCAGCCGGCCTTTTGAAGGAGGTTAAGGCTGATCGTGCTTGTGTGGATTATGAATTCTAAAAGATAGCCTATGAAAAAGATAATCAATCCCTGGAAAGGGATGGAAGGATATAATTGCTTTGGCTGTGCTCCCAACAATGAAGCCGGAGTGAAGATGGAATTTTATGAGGATGGGGATGAGGTAATTAGTATATGGAAACCTCAGCCACAGTTTCAGGGATGGATTGATACGTTGCATGGCGGTATTCAGGCGGTGCTGCTGGATGAGATTTGTGCATGGGTGGTTTTGCGTAAACTACAGACTACCGGTGTTACGTCCAAAATGGAAACCCGCTATATGAAACCTGTTAATACCAACGATTCGCATATCGTATTGAAGGCTTCCATAAAGGAGAGGAAGCGCAATATCGTATTTGTAGAAGCGGCTATTTATAATAATAAGGAGGAACTTTGCACCAAGGCGCTGTGCACTTATTTCACTTTTTCTCAAGAGAAGGCAAAGGAAGAAATGCATTTCTTGAACTGCGAGGTGGAGCAAGATGAGATAATACCTTTAATTTGAAAGAAAAAACAAAGTTTTTGCGATAATTATTTGCTGATATTAAATATAAACTTTATTTTTGTCGCAAGTAAAAAGAAAAGACTATGGTTAGAACTGCTACACATCATCATCATTTTCCTAACGAATAATTCGGTGGGCTAAGGTGATATTGTAGTATAATGATATAGGGCTTGCCGAAAACGGTAAGCCCTTTTTATTGCCGGTTAATAATTAAAAACAGATAGAATCATGCTTAGAATTGCAGTACAGTCAAAAGGCCGTTTGTTTGAAGAGACAATGGCATTATTACAAGAGGCAGATATTAAAATCTCCACTTCTAAAAGAATTCTTTTAGTACAGTCGTCTAATTTTCCGATCGAAGTTCTTTTTCTTCGCGATGATGATATTCCTCAGTCGGTGGCTGGTGGAGTGGCTGATTTAGGGATCGTAGGCGAGAATGAGTTTGTAGAGAGAAAAGAGGACGCTGAGGTGATTAAACGTTTGGGGTTCAGCAAGTGCCGTTTGTCATTGGCTATACCTAAAGATGTGGACTATCCGGGTTTGTCTTGGTTTGAAGGACGTAAGATTGCGACTTCTTATCCCGGCATTTTGAAAGATTTCATGGATCGGAATGGCATTCATTCTGATATTCATGTCATTACCGGTTCGGTAGAGATTGCTCCGGGAATCAGTTTGGCTGATGCTATTTTTGATATTGTCAGTTCGGGATCTACTTTGGTAAGCAATAGCTTGAAGGAAGTGGAAGTGGTTATGAAAAGTGAGGCGTTGCTGATAGGCTATAAGAATATGTCTGAGGAGAAGAAAGAGATTCTGAACGAACTCTTGTTCCGTATTGAAGCGGTGAAAGCTGCCGAAGACAAGAAATATGTCTTGATGAATGCTCCGACAGAGCGTTTGAAAGAAATTATCGAAGTGCTGCCGGGTATGAAGAGTCCTACTGTGATGCCATTGGCACAAGAAGGATGGAGTTCGGTACATACAGTGCTTGACGAGAAGCGTTTTTGGGAGATCATCGGAAAACTGAAAGCATTGGGCGCGGAAGGTATTTTGGTATTGCCCATTGAGAAAATGATATTATAGCCGGTCTATACGTCAGGCGAGATTTGTAAACTTATAAAAGAATACATGTATGAAGAAAATAATATATCCTGAAAAGAAAGACTGGATGGAAATTCTCCGTCGTCCGGCATTGAATACAGACACGCTGCGCAATACGGTTAAAGAAGTGCTGGATAAAGTGAAGATGGAAGGAGATAAAGCGGTGAGGGAATATGAAGAACGTTTTGATAAGGTGAAACTGGACTCACTGGGGGTTACTGAAACGGAAATTGCTGAAGCGGAAAAGGAGGTACCCATTGAATTGAAGGCAGCTATCATGCTGGCACAGAAAAATATTCATACTTTTCATAGTTCTCAGCGGTTTGAAGGGAAAAAGGTGCAGACCGTACCCGGGGTAACTTGTTGGCAGAAGGCGGTTGCTATTGAAAAGGTGGGCTTGTATATTCCCGGAGGCACGGCGCCTTTATTTTCTACCGTATTGATGTTGGCTACTCCGGCACAGATTGCAGGTTGCAAGGAAATCGTACTTTGTACTCCTCCTGATAAAGAAGGAAAGGTTCATCCTGCTATCTTGTATGCGGCAAAATTGGCCGGGGTAAATAAAATATTCAAAGCAGGAGGGGTGCAGGCCATCGCTGCTATGGCATACGGAACGGAAAGTGTGCCTAAGGTTTATAAAATTTTCGGTCCGGGTAACCAATATGTAACGGCTGCCAAGCAGCAGGTTTCTTTGCGGGATGTTGCGATAGATATGCCTGCCGGTCCTTCTGAAGTCGAAGTGCTGGCCGACGAGACGGCTAATCCTGTATTTGTGGCAGCCGATTTGCTTTCACAGGCGGAACATGGAGTTGATAGTCAGGCCATGCTGATAACTACTTCTGAGAAATTAATGAAGGAGGTGGAGTATGAGGTACAACGCCAGTTGGCTTTGCTTCCCAGATGGGAAATAGCCGAAAAGTCGTTGGCAAGCAGCAAATTGATTTTGGTGAGGGATATGGATGAGGCAATTGCTCTGACGAATGAATATGCTCCCGAGCATTTGATTATCGAGACCAGGGATTATATGGAACAGGCAGAGCGTATTGTCAATGCCGGATCTGTATTTCTAGGTTCACTTACTCCGGAGAGTGCCGGTGATTATGCATCCGGAACCAATCATACTTTACCTACCAATGGTTATGCCAAAGCGTATAGTGGGGTGAGTCTGGATAGTTTTATCCGTAAAATCACTTTTCAGGAGATTAATGGCGAGGGTATTCAGAATATCGGTCCTGCTATTGAGGTGATGGCGGCTAATGAACAACTGGGTGCGCATAAGAATGCAGTAACCGTAAGATTAAAAACAGTATAAAGATGAAAGATTTGAAAGAATTGACGCGCCCGAATATTTGGGCTTTGAAACCCTATTCATCGGCACGTGACGAATATAATGGAGCGGAGGCATCTGTTTTTCTGGATGCCAATGAGAACCCGTACAATACACCTAATAACCGTTATCCTGATCCTATGCAGCGGGAATTGAAGAATATGATAGCTCCTATTAAAAAGGTAGACCCCGATACGATCTTTCTGGGAAACGGCAGTGATGAGGCTATTGACTTGGTGTATCGCGCGTTCTGTATTCCGGGGGTGGATAATGTAGTGGCTATTGACCCTACTTATGGTATGTATCAGGTGTGTGCCGATGTCAACGATGTAGAATATCGCAAGGTGTTATTGGATGAAAACTACCAGTTCAGTGCCGATAAACTATTGGCGGTAACAGACGATCACACCAAACTGGTTTTTCTTTGCTCGCCCAATAATCCTACCGGTAATAACCTGGATCGTAGGGAAATGGAAAAATTACTGGATACTTTTCAGGGATTGGTGATTATAGACGAGGCCTATTCCGATTTTTCTGATGCGCCGTCTTTCCTTGCCGATTTAGATAAATATCCTAATTTGATTGTCTTTCAGACTTTTTCTAAGGCATGGGGATGTGCTGCCATTCGTTTGGGCATGGCCTTTGCGTCTAAAGAAATCATCTCTATTTTCAGTAAGATTAAATATCCGTATAATGTGAATCTGCTGACACAGAAAGAGGCTGTTATGATGTTGCACCGGCATTATGAGGTAGAACGTTGGGTAAAGTCGTTATTGGAAGAACGGACGCGTTTGGTCAATGAATTTGTAGAACTGCCTTGTTGTGAGAAAATCTATCCTACGGATGCCAATTTCTTTCTAGCTAAAGTGACAGATGCCAAGAAAATATATAATTATTTGGTAGGTAAAGGTATCATAGTGCGTAACCGTACCAGTATTTCTTTATGTCGTGATTGTTTGCGTGTGACCATTGGTACACGTCCGGAGAATGATATGTTGTTGGAAGCATTGAAGAATTATGAATGTTGAAGTATGAAGAAAGCGTTGTTTATAGATCGTGACGGTACGTTGGTTATAGAGCCACCGGTTGACTACCAATTGGATTCTTTCCATAAATTGGAGTTTTATCCTAAGGTATTTCGTAATTTGGGATTTATCCGCAGCAAACTCGACTTTGAATTTGTGATGGTTACCAATCAAGACGGCCTCGGTACTTCTTCTTTTCCTGAGGATACCTTTTGGCCGGTGCACAACCTGGTGTTGAAGACATTGGAGGGGGAAGGCATCATTTTTGATGATATCTTGATAGACCGCAGTTTTCCGGAAGACCATGTGTCTACCCGTAAGCCTGGAACAGGAATGATGGGAAAATATCTTACCGGTGATTATGATTTGGCAAACAGTTTTGTTATTGGTGATCGTGCTACAGATGTGGAACTGGCTAAAAATATGGGCTGTAAGGCTATTTTGTTGCAAGAAAATATGGATATTCTGAAGGAAAAGAATTTGGAATCCTACTGTGTATTGGCGACTACGGATTGGGATAAGGTCGCTGAATTCCTTTTTGCCGGAGAACGTATAGCGGAGGTCCGTCGTACTACGAAGGAAACGGATATTTATATCAGTTTAAATTTAGATGGCAGCGGAAAATGTGATATTTCTACAGGTATTGGTTTTTTTGATCACATGTTGGAACAGATTGGAAAGCATGGTGGTATTGACCTGACCATTAAAGTAAAAGGTGATTTGGAAGTGGACGAACATCATACTATTGAAGATACCGCCATTGCTTTGGGTGAATGTATTTATCGGGCATTGGGCAGCAAGCGTGGCATTGAGCGTTACGGATATTGCTTGCCCATGGATGATTGTCTTTGTCGGGTAGCTTTGGATTTTGGCGGTAGAGCATGGTTGGTATGGGATGCTGAGTTTCATCGGGAGAAAATAGGGGAGATGCCTACCGAGATGTTTCTTCATTTTTTTAAATCATTGAGTGATGCAGCTCGTATGAATTTAAATATCAAAGCCGAGGGGCAGAATGAGCATCATAAAATAGAAGGTATTTTCAAAGCTTTGGCTCGTGCCATAAAGATGGCTGTGCGAAGAGATATTTACCATTTTGAAGTACCCTCAAGCAAGGGATGTATTTAAGTCGGCTTCAAAGACAAAGTAACTTAACTTACTCGCCCAACTAAGTTAAGTTACTTTGTCTTTGAAGCCGACTTACTTTTTTATGTGGTTTATAGCTCTTCGCATTCTTTCAGCCATGAAGCTGCACTGGCATCGCTCGGCATACGCCAGTCACCTCGGGGACTGAGTGATACAGATCCCACTTTGGGACCATCGGGCAGGCAAGAGCGTTTGAATTGTTGTTGAAAGAAACGGCGGCAGAATATAGTAAGCCATTTTTTGATTGTTTCCTCATCGTATGTATCACGAAAAGCGATACTTGCCAGGAAGAATATCTTGGCGGGACGAAAACCGAAACGTAGGAATTGATAAAGGAAGAAATCATGCAGTTCGTATGGTCCTACCAAATCTTCTGTCTTTTGTTTTATATTGCCGTTTTCATCAGCAGGAATCAGTTCGGGACTGATAGGAGTGTCTACAATATCGAGCAGGGTAATACGTGATTCATTATCCATGCCATTCAAAGCCACCCAATTTACCAGGTATTTGACCAGTGTTTTGGGAATGCTTCCATTGACTCCGTACATAGACATATGGTCGCCATTGTAGGTGGCCCAGCCTAGGGCAAGTTCTGAAAGGTCTCCCGTACCAATGACAAGACCGCCCAATTGGTTGGCAACATCCATCAGAATTTGAGTCCGTTCGCGTGCCTGGCTGTTTTCGTAGGTTACATCGTGTACGGTCATGTCGTGGTTAATATCGTTAAAGTGTTGGATGCAGGATTCCTTTATGCTGATTTCTTTAATGGTAACACCTAGTGAAGCCATCAGATGGAGAGCATTGTTATAAGTACGGTCGGTAGTACCGAAACCAGGCATGGTGATGCCGATGATACCTTTTCGTGGCAGATCCAATTTATCGAAAGTCTTGGCACAGACCAAAAGTGCCAAGGTGGAATCCAGACCACCGGAAATACCGACTACTACAGTCTTGCAGTGAGTGTGTACCAGACGTTTGGCTAGTCCTGCTATTTGGATAGCGAAGATTTCTTCACAGCGTTCATCCAATTCTTTGCCTTGAGGAACAAAAGGATGAGCTTCTATACTGCGCGTCAGACTAAGATCGCGTGTGTTGACAAATTCTGTACTGATGTGGATGGCGGGACGCCCCGGGCAGTTGCCGATATTGGCGGCAAAAGTGGTATTGGTCAACCGTTCACCACGAAGACGCTCCACGTCTATTTCACTGATGACCAATTGTTCCTTGAATGAGAAACGTTCAGACTCGGCAAGTAACGTGCCGTTTTCATATATCAGTCCGTTGCCTGCAAAAACAACGTCTGTGGTTGATTCGCCGAAACCGGATGAACTGAATACATATCCTGCCAGACAGCGTGCTGATTGTTGACTGACTAATGAACGGACATAATTATGCTTGCTTATTCCTTCATTGTCGGCAGACATGTTGAAAATGATTTCCGCTCCTTTCAGTGCTAATGCGGAACTGGGCGGAATGGGGGCCCACATGTCTTCGCAGATTTCAATGCCAAAGCAAGTTTCCGGAGTGTCGAAAAGCAGGTTGGCGCTGACCGGTACATTTTGTCCGCAGAGGCGTACATTGGCATCCGGGTGGTTCAGAGCAGAGGTAAACCAGCGTTGTTCATAGAACTCTTTATAATTAGGTAAATATGTTTTAGGAACAATACCCAGTATTTTCCCTTTTTGGAAAACAACAGCACTGTTCAGCAGCGTGGAATTCATAACCACAGGCATCCCTATAATAGAGATGATATCCATTTGTCGGGTATTATTCATAATTTGCATTAAAGCCATTTCTGCTTCTTCCAACAGTAAAGACTGACCGAACAAGTCGGCGCAAGTATACCCTGTAATACTTAGTTCGGGGAAAATGATAATTTGTACTCCTTTCCCGTCTGCTATGGCAATTTGAGTTTCAATCTGTTGTGCATTAAATTTGCAGTCAGCCACTTTCACTATCGGAATGGCAGCCGCCACTCTTACAAAACCGTATTTCATATTATACCTATTATTATATATACCTGCAAAATTAATCATTCTTTCCCGATTTATACCTCTAAATAAAAAAAATAAAAAAAAGTGCGTGATTTATTTGTTTGTTGCGAATAACTATCTATCTTTGCACATGAAATAAAATTGTAATAGTTACAAAAAGGGAATATATGAAGAGTTACGATTATCTTATCAGTTATAACATTAAGCCGTCCGTACAGCGCATAGCTATTATGGATTATTTGTTGGCTCATAAAACTCATCCTTCTATCGATGAGATTTATTTGGCGCTATGTAAGGATATTCCAACCTTGTCCAAGACTACAGTGTATAATACACTGAAACTCTTTGTCGAGCATGGAGCAGCTTTAATGCTTACAATTGATGAAAAGAATGCGTGTTTTGACGGCGATACTTCCCTACATGCTCATTTCCTTTGCAAGAAATGTGGTAAAATATTCGATTTACCCTATAGTAATGAAGTGAAAAAAGTAGAGCAAATTGATATGAATGGATTCAAAGTGGATGAAATTCACCAATATTATAAAGGTATATGCCCTGCTTGTTCTAAAGAAGATTAAGAAAGAAGTTAAAAAGGATAGAGAGTAAATGACTAACTAATAAATAAAATATTGACTAACTAATAAAAAAAGAAATTATGAAAAAGTTTATTTGTACAGTTTGTGGTTATATTCATGAAGGTGATGCAGCTCCTGAAAAATGTCCGTTGTGTAAAGCGCCTGCTTCTAAGTTTAACGAAATGGTAGAAACAGAAGGTGGATTGGAATTTGCAGACCAACACGTTATCGGCGTAGCAAAAGGTTGTGATGAAGAAATGATTAAGGATTTGAACAACCATTTCATGGGTGAATGTACAGAAGTTGGTATGTATTTGGCAATGAGCCGTCAGGCAGACCGCGAAGGTTATCCTGAAGTTGCTGAAGCTTTCAAACGTTATGCTTGGGAAGAAGCAGAACATGCTGCTAAGTTTGCTGAGTTGCTGGGTGACTGTGTATGGGATACAAAGACTAACTTGGAAAAGAGAATGAATGCTGAGTCAGGTGCTTGTGCTGACAAGAAACGCATTGCTACTCGTGCAAAAGCTTTGAACTTGGATGCTATTCACGATACAGTTCACGAAATGGCTAAGGACGAAGCTCGTCACGGCAAAGGTTTTGAAGGTTTGTACAACAGATATTTCAAGAAATAATATACAATTTGCTATAGTATAAATGGAGAGAGAGGGAGCAATTATTATTGCCCCCTCTCTTTTATTGGTTATATTTAGATTAGAGATGTGTAGGGCTTGTTTCTCATTCTTTCAGTAACACTTCTTCAATGGCTTTCCTGAAAGTAGCTTTATTGGCTGCTCCTATAATGATTTGTGGCTGTCCCGTTTTGGGGATAAAGATGATGGTGGGCAGTGACTGTATTCCCATAACGGCAGATAATTCTTTTTGTTTGTCTGTATCTACTTTGTAAACTGCAATTTGATCTTTGTATTCTTTGGCCAGACTTTTTAGCAGAGGGGCAACCATACGGCAGGGACCACACCATGTGGCGTAAAAATCAATAACTGCCGGTTTCTCTCCTTTGTATTTCCAGTTAGTGGAACCGGAAGTGTAGTCAAATATATTATCCAAGAACATTTGTTTGTCCATACGTATGACTTTTCCTGAATTTTTATCTGACTTATCCTGGACAGGAGTTTGGGCACTGAGATATCCCGTTAATCCGGCAGTTAATAGAATACATGTGATTGTTTTCTTCATATTTTACTCATATTGGGCTAGAATAGTGCTTAAATCATTGGCACGCATTACACCGCTTTGTCGCCACAATTGCTTACCGTCTTTAAAAATCATTAGTGTGGGAACTGATTGAATCTGATAGTATGCAGCAATTTCTTTATGTTTGTCTACATCTACCTTGACAATTCTTACTTTTTCCCCTTTTATTCCTTTTAATTCTTCTAAAATAGGTTTCATGGCTTTGCAAGGTCCGCACCATTCAGCAAAAAAATCAACTAATACAGGGATGTTTGAGGTGATTAAATCTTCAAATCTTTCCATAATGTTCTCCTTTCGTTATTTTTATTATAATAAAAACGTTTATAGGGTGCTTTTTGTTTAAAAGTAAGAAGGTGTGTCGTAATACACGATGCGCCTTCTTTTTTTTCATTGACTATAAAAATCGACTCATTTTTTTAAGCTGCGATATTTTGAGGATTTCTTTGATTTATGCGTTCTCAACATCTAAATAGAACAACTGTAAGCTCATAAAACGGTCTAATCAGCCATCCATACCTTCTTTAGTCATTTTTGCACACATCTTTTTTATATTGAAGGCAATGGCAAAGAAGGCAAAGTCCATGAAGACCTTATCCTTTCCAAAATGGCGGAAACGTTTGTAATTCATATTGTTTTTCATTTGTCCGAACACGGCTTCCGGTTCTATGCATCTCTGTCCTCTGTGTTTCAGCCCTTCCTCTGAGCAGAGCAACTCTTTGGCTTTTTGCTTGTATTTTC
>CDYN01016451.1_pt1 | contig 135861 bp, 119 predicted proteins | sample 554911 | NCBI WGS metagenome assembly CDYN01 (sample SAMEA3182083, study PRJEB8094) | gut metagenome | biome: human; feature: gut; material: Stool; isolation source: human stools | place: Canada | collected 2012-12-04
ACATACAGCCAATGCGGTATGTATGATAGAAAAGGTCGAAAAGAAAAAAAGAAAGGCAGCATAATCTGACTAAAATAACAGGAAAAACAGGAGAGGTTTTAACTTCCCCTAAAAAAGACATGTACATAATGCATGGGTGGGAAGGAAAAAACAAGAATATGTAAACAATATTCTACAAAAAAGATAGAAGACTGGGAGAGTTGAACGAAAAAATCAAGAGAAAAGCTTTGCTTTACGTGAGCTTTTCTCTTGATTTTTTAGAAAGAGGAACATTTACTGAATATCCCTATCTATCTTTCTCAGATGCAGAAAGACGGATTTATAAAGTTAATGAAGTCGATTGAGTAAAGAGAAGAAAATTATATGGATAACGTGTTCCTTCTATTTTCCTTCTTCTCTATCCACTTTAAGCAATCCTCCGGTATTCGGGTCAAAGTACACTTTGATAGTCGAGTTCTTATTGAATAGAACCGGAGCCAGATACTCTATTATACCAAACTGAGTGACAGGAAGTTCACCTTCATAAAGTTTCTTCTTTCCGTCGGTCAGTGTAACCAATGCCTGTCCGGGTACATTGTAAGCGATTCCTTCCAAGTCTTTTTTCTTCTTTCCGTCTTCTTGCGGTATTTTTACCGTTTTCAAGTCTTTCAAGCTGATATAGAACGGAGTTCCTGCCAAATCGTTGTTGGCAACCACGCCCAGTTTCTTGGAAAAGCGGAAAGCCACTTCATTACTGAACTCTTTATCCGGTGTAAGGCGTACGGTGAATGTCTTTTCTTCTTTTTCCCGTATGCCGGAGAACATTTTTGTCATGGCTTCTTCCTGCAAGTTCAGATTGTCTATCATGATTTTGAGCTGTGCGCCGTCCGACGGCATATTGTCGGCCTGTCCGCGTAATAATGCGTTTTTGCTTTCACGGATATTATAGATTTCTTTGGCTACCAGTTCCGCCATCTTAGCGGTGGAGTTTGCCATCAGAATCTCTTCGGTCAAGAAGTCGCGGGGATTGGCGCTCATCTGCCCGGCAGGAGCGGTCGGAGTATTCTTCTTTGCAGAACTGTTTTGGCTGTAAGGCACGTTGATGGACTTTACGATACCATCCTCAGTCAGTTCCATAAGAGGAGCTACCGTTTTATCTTTCAATTTCACAAAGTAAGTAGCGTCGCCATTGGGCACTCCTACGGATTTCACTTTTACGCTTGCCAGTTCCCAATACACTTCGGGATCGGTAGAGACGTTGTTCAACCGTAAATAGCGGTCGGCGTACTTACTGAATTCACCCGGAGTATACTTCACTTTATTCGCTTTTATTTCAAGCTCTATTTGAGTTTTAGGAAGACTATATACCACTCCGTAGTCTTTTCCACGAGTGACTCCTGTCAATACTTCGGTCTGTGCGTAGGCGGAAGTCGTCATCAGCAGACCCGCCGCTATAATCAGTTTTTTCATATTCGGTTCTTTTTTAACTGTTTTGAAAACAAAGTTAATGAAGTTATTGAAATAAACACTAAGTTCTTAACTTTTATTCGCTTACAAGCCGCCAAGCTGCGGGCAGGCAGGTGATAATATCACTTGCAATCAGCCCGGTCATACCTTGTTTCTTCTGTGCGATGTCTCCTGCCAATCCGTGAATGTACGTACCTATTTTGGCAGCTTCGTCACTGGAGTAGCCCTGTGTGAGCAGCGCCAGAATCACTCCTGTCAGCACATCGCCGCTACCTCCGGTTGCCATTCCCGGATTTCCGGTCGGATTGAAGAAACATTTGCCTTCGGGAGTAATGATGGCGGAGTAGGCACCTTTTAGAACGATGTGAACATGGGCGGTATGGGCAAGCTCACAAGCCTTCGTCAATCGCTCGTAAGAATCCTGACATTTGCCGGTCAGGCGTTCCAGTTCCTTCGGGTGGGGAGTGAGGATAGAGCCTTTCGGCAGATGTGTGAGTGTATGGCGATGATTGGCAAGGATATTCAGTGCATCGGCGTCCAATATTACGGGAGTCTGGCAATGTTCCAGTTGCTCTATCAGGGCAGCTTCTGTTTCCTCGTTCCGTCCCAGTCCCGGACCTATGCCGACTGCTTGGTAATCATCGGTGTCGGTCGGCACGGCGAAATAGTTTTCGCTGGCGTCCGTCTCTACCATAGCCTCCGGTGCGGACATTTGCAAAATATCATAATTGCATATCGGGGCATGTACGGTCAGTAATCCTACGCCGGAACGGAGGCAGGCGCGGGCGGCAAGTACGGAGGCTCCCGCCATTCCTTTTGACCCTGCTATCAGCAGTGCGTGACCGAAGTTCCCTTTGTGTGCAAACTGTTTGCGTGGCTTGATAAGTGAACGGATTTCTTCTATCTCTAGCATTTCGTAGTTTGTCTCCGTTTCTTCGATTCCTTCTTCGCTCAATTGGATATCCAACAATTCCCATTCACCGACAAACTCTGTATTTTCGGCAAAGAGGAAGGCAAGTTTCGGTAGCTGCAGGCTGAAAGTAACGTCTGCACGGATGATATTGCTTTTCACGTTGAATGTGTTCTCTTCTCCCATCAGCCCCGAAGGAATATCGATGGCAACGACTGTGGCGGGAGAAGCATTGATGTATTTTACTACGGCAGCGAAACCTCCGCTTAACGGCTTGTTCAGTCCCGACCCGAATAGCCCGTCGATCACCAAATGTTCCGATGTCAGAGTCGGCGGTACGAACTGCGTACTGATTTCGTGGAATGTAACTTCTTCCATCATCTCCACCAATTCCTTGTTCGTCTGGCAGTCGGGTGAAAGATTTCCTTTAGTATTAAAGAGGTATACTTCTGTCTTATATCCTTTTTCAGCCATCATGCGGGCTATGGCTAACGCGTCTCCGCCATTGTTTCCCGGTCCGGCAAAAACGGTGACGGGGGTATCCGTGCTCCATCTGTCTGTGATGGCTTTTGTCAGTACTGTTGCCGCACGTTCCATCAGGTCAATTGATGCAATCGGTTCGTGCTCAATGGTATAAGCATCCAATTTCTTGATACTGCTGCTTGGAAATATTTTCATTGTGATGTTCTTTTTTAGTTTTTTACCCACAAATGTACATGATTCTTCTGACTTTTCCGGTTTGTTATAGGAAGAAAACACATTTATTGTAGGTAGACGACCGGCAGAATATAGGTCGATAAGTTTTTTCTACGGGATATAAAGTTCTTTTGTATAGGTAATAAACTTTCTTTTATCAGTAATAAAACTATAAACGAAGCCTCTGATTATATAAATGAAACTTTCGTTTATATAATCAAAGCCTTCGTTTTTATAAACGCAAGCTTCGTTTATAGTTTAGGAATAGTAGAAAAGAACTTTATAACCTATCGTTAGTAAGTTTACATTCAATAGAGAGTAACTTTTTTAAGGCATTTTATTTAGTTTTTTGTACCTTTGCGCTCCATAAACTACTAAAAAATAAACTCATGAGCGCATTGAAAGGGCATCCTAAAGGCCTTTACCTGATTTTTGCAACAAGCACGGCAGAACGCTTCAGCTACTACGGTATGCGTGCGATTTTCATTCTCTTTCTGACTCAAGCTTTATTGTTTGATAAAGAAGCGGCCGCGTCTATTTACGGCAGCTATACCGGATTGGTTTATCTGACTCCGTTGATTGGCGGATATATAGCCGATAAATATTGGGGCATTCGCCGTTCAGTGTTCTGGGGTGCGGTGATGATGGCCGTCGGGCAGTTCCTGATGTTTATGAGTGCTTCCACATTGAATAATACCGAACTAGCACATTGGCTGATGTATGGCGGACTCGGCTTTTTGATTCTGGGTAACGGTTGCTTTAAGCCGACGGTATCATCGCTGGTTGGGCAGCTTTACGAGCCGGGCGACAAACGGTTGGATGCGGCATATACCATTTTCTATATGGGAGTGAATGTCGGTTCTTTTGCTGCTCCGTTGATTTGCGGTTACTTGGGAGATACCGGTGATCCACATGATTTTAAATGGGGATTTCTGGCAGCCGGAATCATGACGCTATTTACCGTCGTACTTTTTGAGACCCAAAAGAATAAATATCTTTTCTCTCCATCCGGCGAAGCTATCGGTATCATTCCTGATGCAAAACGTGAGAAGAAAGAAGATGAGGCCGATCACATCTCTCACCCGAAGATGGACGCACGGACAAAAATACGCAATCTCATAATAATAACTGTCTTGGCTGCTGTTCTATTGGCATTCTTTGGCTACATATTCACAGGCGACTGGATTAGTGTCGGTATTTTCACGGCTTGCATCGTTTTTCCGGTACTTATTCTGTTGGATGGTTCGTTGACAAAGATAGAGCGTAGCCGTATTTTTGTCATTTATATCGTTGCCTTTTTTGTGATTTTCTTCTGGGCTGCCTATGAACAGGCGGGAGCTTCTCTGACCCTTTTTGCCTCCGAACAGACCAACCGCGATATTTTAGGTTGGGAAATGCCTGCTTCCTGGTTTCAATCCTTTAATCCGCTTTTCGTCGTTGTACTGGCTTACATCATGCCGGGAGTATGGAGTTTCCTGAACAAACGGAAAATGGAACCTTCTTCCCCTACTAAGCAGGCTATCGGCCTCCTGCTACTCTCTTTGGGATATCTTTTCATCTGTTTCGGAGTGAAAGATGCGGTTCCGGGAGTGAAAGTAAGTATGATTTGGCTGACGGGACTTTACTTTATCCACACTATGGGTGAAATTGCCCTGTCGCCTATCGGGCTTTCTATGGTGAACAAACTGAGTCCGTTGCGTTTTGCTTCCCTGATGATGGGTATATGGTATCTTTCCACTGCCACCGCCAACAAATTTGCCGGTATGTTGAGCGGCCTTTATCCCGAAGATGGAAAAGTAAAGACCATTCTGGGCTTCCAGATTGCGACGATGTACGATTTCTTTATGGTATTTGTGGTAATGTCGGGCGTCGCCTCACTGATTCTGTTCTTGCTGTCGAAGAAATTACAGAAGATGATGCACGGAGTAGAATAAGGTATTATATGTAGACAATGTGCAAAAAGAAAGTGATTGCCTCATTTTATTATACTATTTCTTTTATAGGATAGAAAAAACTAACATAATATATATGCCGAAATGATTTTTTATTAACTTTGCTCTTGATTTCTTTAATTAAGAGCAAATAGCTTATGGCAAAACTATATGATTTATCAGATAACAGCCGGATTGTAAAAGCGTTGAAAAAAGGAGATTCAACGGCTTTTGAGGCTGTGTATAAAGCATATAGTGGTTTGCTGCGTACTTATGCAACAAATATTTTACAAGATACCGATGCGGCTTATGAAGTGGTGCAAGATGCTTTCATGGCTATTTGGCTAAATCGTAAATCGTTGGATGACACGAAATCATTACGGAATTATCTGTTAAGAGCGGTTCATAATAATTCATTAAGATTGATTAAAGCGGAAGAAATACGGAGGGCCCGTGAAGAAAAAGCTATGGAGGAACAAATGATGGATTGGGAGGAAGTGCCTGTTTCTTCACAAAGAAACGAATTGTTGATTCCTGCCATAGAACGTCTGCCGGAACAGAGCCGCAAAGTACTTCAAATGAGTTATTGGGAAGAAAAGAAAAATGCAGTTATTGCTGATGAACTATCAATATCTATCCGTACAGTTGAGACTATTTTATATAAAGTAAAGAAGAAGTTACGGAAGGAAATCAAGAAAAAATAACCTTTTCTCAAAAAAAATATCGAACCGGATACGTAAATTCATCAGGTGCAGTATTATATATAATGAGTAAATTTCATTATATATGGATACAAAACACGATATCCCGCACCGGGAGATAGGTGAACAAGACGATGAACTGCTGGAACAATTGTGGAAGCAGTTGCCCGATTCTCAGGAAGATCCTTTTATAGCCGATCAGGGGTTTAAAGACTTGCAAGGTCGGATTCAGAGAAAACTTCGTATAAAACGCAGGTTTCGTATATTGACAGCCGGTAGTATTGCTGCGGCATTGATTACGGGCGTTTTGATTTTTCGGACACTTATTCCGTCGGAACAGGTTTCTACTGCCATTGCGCAGTTACAGGATATGGGGGTCACTATATCTGATGATCAAGTTATATTAAAGATGGGGAATGAGGTTGTTATGTCCCTTGACAGTGCAGCACGTATTGAGCTGAATACAGCAGATGATGTGGCTCTACAAACTGCTGCCGGTAAAAAGCTGGCGTTGGCAAGTGAGCGTATCTTGAAACTAGAAGTTCCTGCCGGACGTCACTTTCAGATGACTCTGTCGGACGGTACGAAAGTATGGCTGAATGCTTCTGGAGTATCCTGCTTCGTTTGAAGGTAAGAAAGAACGTAGGGTGAGACTGACGGGAGAGGCGTTTTTTGAAGTCAGTCGTAATGAGAAATGTCCGTTTTATGTAGAAACTGGTAATCAGGAGTCTGTACAGGTATTGGGAACTAGCTTTAATATAAATGCCTATCCGGAAAATAGTAAACATTTCACTACGCTTGTAACGGGAAAAATCAGTTATCAGGTAGAGGAGGGGAAAGAACCTGTCATCTTATCTCCTGATCAACAAGTGAGCTTCGATTGTGTGTCTGGAGATATGAAGGTGGCACAAGTAGACGCTTCGGCTTTTGCGGCATGGAAGGATGGCTGGATTTACTTTGAGGATGAAACTCTTCCGGACTTGGCAAAACGCCTTTCAAGGGTATATGGGGTTGAAATAAAGGTTGCCGAGCGATTGAGAAACTATTCCTTTTCCGGGAAAATCAGTTATGAACGTGGCGTTGACTATATTACTCGCCTGATGGAGGAAACCAATGGGGTTGTCTGTGAGGTTGAGAATGGGGTGCTCTGGTTGAGATGAGAGATACAACAATATAAAAAGAATGAGATAAGAGTATGAAAAGGAAGAAAAGTTTTATTCACATTGATTGGAAGATAGGGCTTATATTTCTTGTGTTTTCAGTCTGTTGTCGTACTGTGTATGCTCAAACGGTAAGTGTGGAGCTGAAAAAAGCGACAGTGGCGGAAGCATTGAAGAAGATGAGTGCTGTCACAGGGTATGAATTTTTTTATAATTCAAAACAATTGTCGGAATGTCCGAAGAGGATAACAGCTAATTATCATAATATTTCTTTGGTACAGGCACTTCAAGAAATTCTGTCCGGTACAAATTTCACTTTTAAGGTTGAGAATCGTACTATCATTATTGTTCCGCGACCTGCTTCCGGAAAACAGGAACTGCGGGAAGAAGAGAAGGAAATGGAACTTAAAGGACGGATTATTGATGGAAGTGACCGATCTCCGATGATCGGAGTTTCGGTAATAGTAGGAGGAACAGGACCGGGAATGTCCGGCACGACCACGGATCTGAATGGAGAATTCAGTATAAAGTTACCGGTAGAAGGCTGCGACCTAACTTTCTCTTTTGTCGGTTATGAAAAGATTACGAGACATTTTAACGGAAAGAATGCTTCATCTTTTGCAAATATCGTAATGCAACAACAGTTGCAGGAGATTAAAGATGTGGTGGTTACGGGAATCTATCAACGTAAAAAAGAAAGTTTTACAGGTTCTTCCACAACATTTAAGGGGGAAGAGTTGAAATCGGTAGGTTCGCAGAATGTCTTGCAAAGTTTGCGGACACTCGATCCTTCTTTTAAGATCATGGAAAATAATCAGTTCGGTTCCAATCCTAATCAAATGCCGGATATCGAGATACGGGGAAAGAGCAGTGTAGTAGGGTTGAAGGAAGAATATGGTACAGATCCCAACCAGCCGTTGTTTATTTTAGATGGATTCGAGACTACGCTGGAAACTGTAATGAACCTGAATATGAACCGTGTAGCTTCTGTTACGATATTGAAAGATGCTGCCTCTACGGCTATTTATGGTTCGAAAGCTTCCAATGGAGTAGTGGTAATTGAAACTAAAACACCGGAGAAGGGACGTCTTCAGCTTTCGTATAAAGGAGATTTTGGAGTAGATATAGCCGACTTGTCTGACTATAACCTGATGAATGCCCGTGAAAAGTTACAGTTTGAAACATTGGCAGGAGTATATGAGGACAACACCAACAGTCCTTCCAATCAGTTGCGTTTAAATAGCTTGCGGAACGAGCGGCTGAAGGAAATAGAAAGAGGAGTAGATACTTATTGGCTGAAAGAACCGGTACGTAACGGGTTTACGCACAAACACAATATCTATGCAGAAGGTGGTGAAGAAAAGATACGTTATGGAATAGGATTAAGCATAGGTCATGTGAATGGGGTAATGAAAGAATCCGAACGCCAAACGATTGGAGGAAATATCGATTTGATATATCGTACGGGAAAATTTCAGTTCAGCAATAAGCTGACAATTGATTATTTGGAGACGGTCGACCCAACTGTTTCCTTCTCGGAATATGCACAGGCGAATCCTTATTACCGGAAATATAATTCGGCAGGTGAGATAGAAAAATACCTGTACTATCCGGAGGATGGCATAAATGATTCTTCTGTTTCCAATCCGTTATGGAACGCTCATCTGAACAATTATAATAAAGGGCAGGAATTTGGATTTACCAACAATTTTATCATCGAGTGGTTTGCTACACATGATTTTCGTTTAAGAGCCAAATTCGGCCTGACGAAATCGGATGATACGTCGGATGTCCGTTTGTCTCCGTTACATTCACAGTTTGATGATGTAAGTGATACGGAGAAAGGGTTATATACGCACACACAAACCAAAGGATTAGTATATGAAGGGGATCTGGCCGCTACATTTGGTCGTTTATTTGCCGATAAACACATGGTTAATGCTGTGGCCGGATTCAATTTTAGCAGTACCAAAAGAGAAAATTATGGATTCTCAGCCAATGGTTTTACGGATGATCAGTTTGATTCTCCATCTTTTGCCAATAGCTATCCAAACGGGGAAAGTCCGGATTACAGTCGGACGGAGAAACGTGCGGCAAGTTTTTATATCAATGGCGGTTATGCTTATGATAATCGCTACTTGCTTGATTTTAATTATCGTAGTGATGGCGCGTCTATGTTCGGCACGGATAACCGTTTTCGGAATACATGGTCTGTCGGGCTTGGTTGGAATATTCATAATGAGAAGTTCCTCAGAGATAAAGATTTCTTTCAACTTCTCAAGCTGAGAGCTTCTGTCGGAAACCCGGGAAACCAGAATTTTGCCGCTTATCAGGCATTCTCGACTTACAAGTTCAATGGCTGGATGACGAATGTATTCGGAACAGGTGTGATTCTGAATGCATTGGGAAACAAAGACTTGGGATGGCAGGAAACAATCAATTATAATATCGGTACTGATATTACGATGTGGAATAACCGGATCAATGTGACTTTGGATTATTATTGGAAGAATACTGATCCGTTGCTGGCTGTCATCACGACTCCGGGTTCTATGGGAGTGACAAGCCTGACAATGAATGCCGGTATGCAAAAAACAAAAGGTTGGGAAGCTACATTGAAGTTTTCTCCTATTTATCTGCCGGAACAGGGAATCAATTGGAATTTGAGCGTGAATGCAACGCACTCTCGTTCGAAATATGCCAATATCGGTGACTCTTTTAGTGCTTTGAATAAGAGCGGACAGGCTTCATTGGCGGGTACTACCCGTTATTATGACGGGGGAAGTCCTACAGCTATCTGGGCTGTGCGGTCTGCCGGAATAGATTCGGCTACCGGTAAAGAGCTCTTTATAAAGAAGGATGGTACATATTCTTTTTCCTATGATGTGAATGACGAAGTAGTGGTAGGAGATACGGAACCTGATATAGAAGGATTGTTCGGGACTACATTCTATTATAAAGGCTTTTCACTCAGCTGTTTTTTCCGTTATCAAATAGGCGGGCAGTTATTCAACACTTCTCTTTTCGACAAGGTAGAGAATATAGGTACAGAAGAAGTGTACAACAATCAAGATAAGCGTGCGCTATACAATCGTTGGTCGGAGTCCAACCGTGAAGCGCAGTTCAAAGGTATATCTATGGTGCAGACTACTGAGAAATCTTCTCGTTTTGTGATGGATGAAAACACACTGACTTGCGAGTCTGTCAGTCTGGGCTATGAGTTCAATCAAGGATTTGTCAAGAAGCTAGGTTTGGCAGCTTTATCTTTACAGGCAAATATGAATGATATATTCCGTTGGTCTACCGTTAAGGCGGAACGTGGAATTGATTATCCTTTTGCACGAACGATCTCTTTGTCTATCGGTGCCACCTTTTAAACAATGGAAGAGAAAACTTATAAAAACGAATGAGTTATGAAGAATAAAATATATACAGGTATGTTGCTCGGTTGCTTTCTGCTATGTGGCTGTAGTGACTGGTTGGATGTGAAGCCTTATGATAAGATATCGGATGACGAACTGTTCTCTACGGAGGAGGGATTCCAAAAATTATTGAATGGCGTATATGTGGAATTGAATAATGACAAGCTATACGGATGCGCTTTGACTGTGGAAATGATTGAAATAATGGGAGGTGCTTATACAATAGGGACGGACAATTCCGTGTGGGGAAATTACAAAGATCTTGCCGACTATCAATATGAAACGGAATATTGGCGTGGAAGACTGAGCGAGACGTGGAATGAAGCGTATGCGATGATCTTGAATTGTAATGAGATTCTTGAGAATATGGAGAGCAGGACATCTCTTTTTACCGGTGATAATTATAATATTATACGCGGAGAAGCACTTGCCCTGCGGGCTATGCTACATTTTGACATGCTTCGACTGTTTGGCCCGGTGTATTCACGCAATAAAGATAAGCTGAGTATCCCCTATTATACAGCGCAGACCAATTTGCCGGAAGAACAGCTTCCTGCTTCAGAAGTGATTCGAAAGGTAATAACCGACCTAGAGGAAGCGCGAATCTTATTAGTGAATGATCCGGTAAAGACGGAGGGTACGATGATGAGTGGAGATGTAAATCAGAATTCTAACTTTTTGCGCTATCGTGCTTTACGGATGAATTATTATGCGGTGACAGGATTATTAGCACGTGTTTGTCTGTATGCAAGTAGCAATGATGAGGAAGGTGGAAGTGCAAGAAAGAAAGCATTCAACTATTCTACGGAAATCATAAAAGCGGTAGATAGCGGTATTTTTCCGTTTGTAGATAAAAAACTGGTTACTGGTTCACCGGATGATCCGGACCGTATTTTCTCTTCTGAAGTGATCTTTGCTCTCTCTCATGCAAGCCGTAACCAATTGTTTAAAAATTATTTTGACCCGACTCGTGTTCCTAACTATGTATTCAGAATGGATAATGATCTGATGAATAATCTCATTTTCGGAGGCACAGCTACCGGAGGCAACCAGGACGACTACCGTTATCGAGTGAATTGGGTGGCTTCAGGTTCTAACAGGTATTTCTATAAATATGCGGATATGGAGGATACCGGAAAAATAGAAAATACAATGATTCCAATGTTACGTATAGGTGAGATGTATCTTATTGCAGCCGAGAGCCAGTCTACTTCTTTGACGGCAGGTTCCAGTTATGTCAATACGTTGCGACGGAATCGTGGGGTAACTACTGTTTCATCATTGACCCAAGATTTGCTTGTGTATGAATATATACGTGAGCTATACGGTGAAGGGCAACTCTTTTATCTCTATAAGAGATTGTATAGACCTGTTTTATTCTCGTCCGTATCTAGTAAAAATCCGGAAGCAAGTGATCAGATATTCGTAGTCCCTCTTCCTGATTCGGAAACAGAAAATTGAAAGTAAATGCTTTTAAATGAACAAAATAAGATGTATGATGAAAATGAAAAATAGATATATCGTGGTTTTTCTTAGCCTGCTGATTGGTCTGTCGGCCTGTGACGAACGCGAGCCCGGTACTTTTCAGAATATTAGCGGTATTTATTTTAATAACCGTTCTTCTGCGAGTGCTTTGCAGGATAGCATAGATGTTACTTTTGTCTACGAGAATGGAGATGATATGGAAATTCCTGTGAAAATCCAGTTGTTGGGACGTCCTGTAGATGAGTCCCGCCCGGTAGATATCCGTGTTAGTTCCGAAAATGCTGTAGAGGGAACGGATTATGTGTTGTCGGATAAGGTAGAGATACCGGCCGGAGCTTCAGGTATAAATTATATAGTTACTCTAAAACGCACGGAATCTTTGAAAACAATGAAAAAGACTATTTATATGGAGCTTCGTGCGAACGACTATTTTGCACTTCCTGTAACGGAAGAGATACAAGCTGGAGGAGATACAGTATCTACCTTGCGCTACCGTATTATATTTTCAGATATGTTTACCTCTGCTCCTGTAGCATGGGAAGAAAATCTGTTAGGAGCATTTTCGCAACAGAAGTTTGAATTGATATGTGATGTGCTGGATGTTGCACCGGCTGATTTTAATGACGTGTCGGTAATGACCTTTGCCATGCAGGTATATATTAGTTCGGAAATGACTCAGTATGTGAAGGAACAAGAGGAAAAGAAGAATGCAGGTGAAGAGTTTGATGAAAATGCCTTTGATGGAAATGGAGACCCTTTGACGTTTAAAAAGAACTGATATGATGAAGAATTTGTATAATAATTTATGGAGGATTCTGGTAGCAGGCTTTCTATTGGTGGCTTGTACGGAAGATAAAGGAAATTATGATTACCGTAATCTGACAGAACTTGAAATTTCCGGAGTGGATGATAATATTTCTGTCTTGACTCATAACCGGTTACAATTGACACCGGATTTTGGTACTTCTGCTCTTCCTGACGACAGGTATGAATTTGAGTGGAAGGTAATCAATCAGGATATAGAGAATGAAGTGGAAACTGTGATTGGCAATACTCGCAATTTGGACTATGAAGTAACTTTGAACGCTGATGTATACACCCTGTATTTTACGGTGACGGAGAAGGATACGGGCATATATTGGCAAAAAAATTATACTTTGACTGTCAGCGATACTACTTCTGAAGGTTGGATGGTGCTTTGTTCAGATGAAGAAGGACGTGCACGTTTGGATATGGTTTCTAAGGTTACAGGAGATACATACTTTGATCTTCTGAAAAATTATAGTGAAATCTCTCAATGGAAAGGTCCGCGAAAGATTCAATCTCTTTCATCGACAATGACGGATGCCCAGTCTCCTTTTTACTTGTTGACAGATGATGGAGCTACTCGTTTGGGAAAGAATAATTTCGAGTGGAAGGAAGAATATAATTTCGCTTATGAAGCAGCTGCAAACGGTGCATCTTTGCGTCCTTATTCTATTACTGCTGCTGGTTTGGGTAAAATGATTGTCAGTGGTAAAGAAGCCTATTACTGTGAAAGGGGGATGGGGATAGATGGTCTGTATCAGAGTGTGGTGAATAAGACTTTTGATGTAGCTCCCTACGTGGGGGCGAATGTGGCAGCATCAATGTATGTAGCTGTGTATTTACTGTATGATACGACTAATAAATGTTTTATGGCGTATTGTCCGATGATGGCTTATGAAGATTTAGGTAGTCTTGAACCTTTGGTAACGATGGATAAAATGGAAGAAATAGCTACCAGTTTTAAAGGTGATAATGGAGTGGTGCATAGTGTGTCTTATGATTATCCTGAAGGGTATGATTATGTTTATATGGAGAATACGAAATATGATCCGGGTAATGCCAAAATGGGGACAACTTATACTATTCTGACTAAGGATGGCAGGTCTTATCTTTATGGCATTCAGTTGGGGGATTTACTTTTATATGCAGATTGCACTTATGTGTTGGGAAAATCCTATTATGGTGACTTGTCCGGTTGTACGGGAATAGGGGAAGAGGGCACTTTGTATGCTTTTAGCTCTTTGAAAAATTATATGTATTATGCTGTGGACAATACGGTTTACCGGGTCGACTTATCTGTTTCACCTTTGGAAGCAGAACGGCAATTTGCATTGAATGGGGAAACTATTACTTGCCTCAAATTTAATCTTTATCGGGAAAGTGCCAATGCCTCTCGTTCATATGATTTGGTTGTAGGAAGTGTAGATGGTGCTGGAAAGGGAATATTACGGGTTTATGAAGGATTGGAGTCTGAAGGTGATTTCAGTTCTGTTACACCGGAAAAGTATACTGGGTTTGCTCGAATCGTAGACGCTACCTATCGTGAAAGGAATAATTAAATTTTTACTAAAAAGGAAATATATGAGAAATTGTTTATTTGTAGTGTTGTTGGCCGGTTTGATAAGTGCTTGTACCTCTTCCGGTAAACCGGATAACATTGTGGTTACATTTGATGTTAAGAATCCTACAGCTACCGAAGTTGTATTGGTGTATCATAGAACGATAAATTCAGTTCCTCTGAATGAGCAGGGATATGGAGCGGATACAATTTCCGGTGTAAATGCTTTATATGCTAATTTGTTCTATGGCCAGAACGAACGGAAAATATATTTGGAAAAAGGAGATCGTGTACACATTACTTTTGATGGCAATGATTATGTCGGAACGTTTAAGTTTGAAGGTGAAAAGGCACCAGTAATTGATTATCTGAATACTGTTACACTCACGTCGTTGTCGGATGAAACGTATGCTCTTCCTCTGAATGAGTATATGCAGAAAGTAGAGCAGAAAGAACAGGAAGCATATAAATTGCTGAATGTTCGCGGACTGGATGACATTGGTAATTTTAACAAAATGGAGGCGGCGCGTATTCATTATTCTTATGGAACAGGAGTAGTCATGTATCCGATGGGACATATTATGATGACGCAAGATAGTACTTATCGCCCGGATGAGGCTTATTACGATACTCTCCGGAAGTATATGGTGGAAGATGAGGATTGGCTGGATATGGATGAGTACCGTGACTTTGTTGTGGAACTGTCTCATATACTTGATACTCCTAATCGGGAAGTTACCGACTATTATCCGAAAACCGTTGCTCAAATGCGATACATTGCAGATAATTTCAAGAATGAAAGAGTCAAAGAAGTGTTGCTGAACAGTCTGGCTGCGGAATATGTAGAAAGGTTTGGTATTAAGAATATTACAGATTTGGAAAATATTTATCATACTTATGTGAAGGATACTGTGCTTTTGGCAGATTATCAGGATAAATATGAGAAATGGAATTTGTCTTCTCCCGGTAAGCCTTCTCCGGATTTTCAGGCGGTTGATATAAATGGAAAGTCTTATTCTCTAGCTGATTTTAAAGGAAAGTATCTTTATATAGACTTGTGGGCTACTTGGTGTGGTCCATGTCAGAGGGAATTACCTTTCCTAAAAAAGTTGGAGTCAAAGTTTGAGGGGAAGAATATTACTTTTTTGAGTCTTTCGATAGATCATGATAAGGCAAAGTGGGAGGCAAAAGTAAAAAGTGGAGATTTGTCCGGTGTTCAGTTGCTTATCGGTCGTGGAAGCTCTTTCCAAAGAGCATACAATATTGAGGGAATTCCCCGTTTCTTGCTTTTGGATAAGGAAGGAAAGATTATAAACAATGATATGTTACGTCCTTCATCAGATGATACAGAGCGTATATTGAATACTTTGGAAGGTATCTAAATTTGTTGGATTAATATAAAAATCTGTATGAGAATATTTTGATATACTTTACAAATATTTGTACAACTAATTACTAATTTAAAATTTACTGGTTATGAAAAAAATCTGGTTATTGATGTTGATGGTATGTACAGTGATCGGTACATTTACAGCATGTTCATCTGATGATGATGGTGATCCAACTCCACAACTTCCAGTTAGCGGTGTGAGTATCCCTGCTATAGCAGAAGTTGGTGGTGAGGTTATTATTAGAGGTACAGGATTTACGGCTTCTGGTATTAGCTTGTATTTAGAGAACTCTTCTAAAGAGAAAACAGCAATAGATGCTGCTTTTTCTAATGCAGGAGTTACATTTACTGTCCCTATGTCGTTAGTAGCAGGAGTTTATAATGTGATATTGACACAAAGCGGAAACGAGTGGACACTTGGTTCTATCACTTTGACGGATGCGGACAGTCCGATTACGAGTCCTTCGTTGTCCAATGAAGAGGTAAGTCCAGGAAGCGAAGTGACGCTTGGAGGTAGCGGATATGCGGACGGCGATAAGATTGTGTTGAAAGCAGAAGGAGCAGAAGCTATTGAAATTTCCGAAGTTACGGTTACTGCTGATGGATTGACATTCACTTTGCCGACTGACTGTCCCGAAGGAGAATATACCGTAAATCTGGTTCGTGGAGCCAATTCTTGGAAATTGGAGAATGTTGTGCTGAAGGTGCAAAAGGCTATGAGAGTAAAATCTATTAATATGGATATGGGAGAAATGGGCTTTTTACTTCTTGAATTAGGATATGATGCGGAAGGACGTTTGGTCAGCGCTACGACAGATGATAAGCTTTTAAACCGTGAGTTTAAGTATGAAGGAAATACGATAACGGCAATTAGTCTGGATGATACGAAGGAAAATTTAGTTTACACATTGCAAGACGGTAAAATAGTAAAAGCTACCGCTGCCGATAAGTATGATGAAACGGAAGAATTTAATACTTGGAGCTATGAAGGTGATTATTTGTCTTCTGTTACAAATCCTGGAGATTTCTATGAAGGTATGAATCTGACATTTGCGTATAATGCGGACGGTAACTTGGAAGATTTTAATTTTGTCGGCGATGTACATTATACTTATGGAGAGACTTCTATATTGACTGTGCCTAATACAATTGATCCTGCTATCGCAATCCATTTGCCGAATCTTATTTATAGTAAAGAAGATGCTTCTTTAGCATTCTTGTTGAATAAGATAGGAAAAATATCGAAAAAGATCCCTGATTCATTTCAGTTCCCTGTTAGTCAAGATGAAACAACAGGAGAGTTAATTTATCAGACTTATACTGTTACAGCAGTGATGAATAACAATGTGTTGTCAATAGATTGCGGCAATGCTGCGGCTGAAATTGGAATTCCCAATTTATCAATTACCTATGAAAATATAGATGATTAATAAGATATTTGTAATATAACAAGTCAGGGCGAGGAGGTATGTTTGCAAGAGCACATCTCCTCGCTTCTTTATAAAAACGTTCATATAGATTTCACTAAGTAGAATAAAAATTGTATTTTTGCGACAACTTTTTTAAAATAACCGGTTATGGATACCATTCAGATAAAAGACAAACAGTTTACCGTTTCTATTAAGGAACAGGATATTCAGAAAGAAGTGATTCGTGTAGCGAACGAAATCAATCGCGATTTGGCAGGTAAGAATCCGCTTTTCCTTAGTGTGTTGAACGGTTCTTTTATGTTTACCGCTGACCTATTGAAGCATATTACGATTCCTTGTGAGATCTCATTCGTGAAGCTGGCTTCTTATCAGGGAGTAACTTCCACAGGAGTTATCAAAGAGGTAATCGGCTTGAATGAAGACATTGCCGGACGTACGGTTGTCATTGTAGAAGATATTGTGGATACGGGGCTCACCATGCAACGTCTGCTGGATACATTAGGTACACGCAATCCGCAGGAAATTCACATCGCTTCTCTGCTGGTGAAGCCGGAGAAGTTGAAGGTAGACCTCAACATCGAGTATGTAGCGATGGAGATACCGAATGACTTTATCGTGGGATACGGTCTGGACTATGACGGCTTCGGACGTAACTATCCCGACATTTATACAGTAGTAGACTAAATTCAAATACAAATTAATTTTTTAGGTAAAAAAGATGTTGAACATTGTAATTTTCGGTGCTCCGGGTTCCGGTAAAGGGACGCAGAGCGAACGTATTGTAGAAAAGTATGGAATCAATCACATCTCAACCGGAGATGTATTGCGTGCTGAAATCAAGAACGGCACAGAACTAGGTAAAACGGCTAAAGGTTATATCGATCAAGGCCAATTGATTCCCGACGAATTGATGATTGATATTCTGGCAAGCGTATTTGATAGCTTTAAAGATAGCAAAGGTGTAATTTTCGATGGTTTCCCAAGAACAATTGCACAGGCGGAAGCATTAAAGAAAATGTTGGCGGAAAGAGGACAGGATGTTTCTGTAATGCTCGATTTGGATGTTCCAGAGGATGAACTGATGGTACGTCTTATCAAACGCGGTAAGGACTCCGGCCGTGCTGACGACAATGAAGAGACGATCAAGAAACGTCTGCACGTATATCACTCGCAGACTGCTCCGTTGATTGACTGGTACAAGAACGAAAAGAAATACCAACACATCAACGGTCTGGGCACTATGGAAGGTATCTTTGCGGATATCTGTGAAGCGGTGGACGGACTGTAGTCTTCTTTAAATATAAATCACTAACCAATTAATCATTAACCAACGTGGCTGAATCGAATTTTGTTGATTACGTAAAGATATACTGTCGCTCGGGTAAGGGCGGAAGAGGCTCTACGCACATGAGGCGCGAGAAATATTGTCCTAACGGAGGTCCCGATGGGGGCGATGGCGGAAGAGGAGGCCATATCATCTTGCGCGGCAACCGTAATTACTGGACTTTGCTACACTTGAAGTTTGACCGTCATGCGATGGCAGGTCATGGAGAGTCGGGAAGTAAAGGACGTAGTTTCGGCAAAGACGGCGAGGATAAGGTAATTGAAGTACCTTGCGGAACGGTTGTTTACAATGCCGAAACCGGAGAGTACATTTGTGATGTGACTGAAGACGGGCAGGAAGTGATTCTGCTTAAAGGTGGTCGCGGCGGTCAAGGTAACTGGCATTTCAAGACGGCAACCCGCCAGGCTCCGCGTTTTGCGCAGCCGGGAGAACCGATGCAGGAAATGACTGTTATCATGGAGCTGAAACTACTTGCCGACGTCGGTCTGGTAGGATTCCCGAATGCGGGAAAGTCTACCTTGCTTTCTTCCATTTCGGCTGCCAAACCGAAGATTGCCGATTATCCGTTTACGACACTCGAACCGAATCTGGGTATCGTTTCCTATCATGATGGGAAATCTTTTGTAATGGCGGACATTCCTGGAATTATCGAGGGAGCCAGTCAAGGTAAAGGTTTGGGACTCCGTTTCCTGCGTCATATCGAACGCAACTCCTTGTTGTTGTTTATGGTTCCGGCGGACAGTGATGATATCCGTAAAGAATATGATATCTTGCTGAACGAACTGCGTACATTCAATCCTGAAATGCTGGACAAACAACGGGTGTTGGCAATTACCAAGAGCGATATGCTCGATCAGGAACTGATGGACGAAATCGAGCCTACATTGCCCGAAGGCATACCGCACGTATTCATCTCTTCTGTTTCCGGTTTGGGAATCTCGGTGTTGAAAGACATCCTTTGGGAAGAACTGAATAAGGAGAGTAACAAGATAGAGGCGATTGTCCACCGTCCGAAAGACGTGACCCGCTTGCAACAGGAACTCAAAGACATGGGCGAGGATGAAGACATCGTTTATGAATATGAGGAAGATGCGGATGATGACGAGGACATCGACTATGAGTACGAAGAAGAAGATTGGGAAGAAAAATGATTTCACTCACAGAAGATAAAAGAATGTTGGGATATGAGTCGCTAAGCTCATATTCCAACATTTCTCATTTTGTAACTACCCGGCGGGGAGGGTACAGTGAAGGGGCTTATGCGTCTTTCAACTGTTCGCATTACAGTGGGGACGAACCGGAACAGGTGTGCCTTAACAGAAAGCTACTTTTGGAAGCATTGCCACAGTCTCTTGTTGAGCTGGTAGTCCCTGTGCAAACACATGGTACGGAGATTTTGCATATTGAGGACACTTTTACCGGATTATCTCCGGAACAGAAAGAAAAATCGTTGTATGGAATCGATGCGCTGATAACTTCCGAACCCGGATATTGCATCTGTATTTCTACGGCGGACTGTGTGCCTGTCTTGATGTATGACCGCACTCATCAAGCCATTGCGGCGGTGCATGCCGGATGGCGGGGAACAGTGGCACATATCCTTCGCGGTACTTTAGAGAAAATGCACTGTATTTTCGGAACGGAAGGTAAGGATGTTATAGCCTGCATAGGTCCGAGCATCTCATTGGAGTCTTTTGAAGTGGGTGAAGAAGTATACGAAGCATTCAAAGAACAAGATTTTGATATGCTCCGTATTTCGACGTGGAACGGGCAAACCGGAAAACATCATTTGGATTTGTGGGAGGCTAACCGGATACAGTTATTATCGTTTGGCGTTCCCGACAGTCAGATAGAACTGTCCGGTATCTGCACTTATACCCATTGTGACGAGTTCTTCTCCGCCCGTCGTTTAGGGATTCGTTCCGGACGTATTTTGTCCGGAATCATGTTGACCTCTTCCGGCGGTTAGGGGCGTGGCATACCGATCATAGAATGGAAAGACTGGATATCGGTCTCTGTCAATCCATATTGGATAGCTGTGGCATACAATTCCTCGCTGGTGGGTGATGTCTTGAAAAATTTCCGGTTATAATAATCCTGTTTGATATACGACATGAAATAATAGAAAACTGCTCGCGGTTCAATCATAACTGCGGCATTCAGATATTCTTCTATTTTGTCGATTACCGGGCGGAGAGTGACAAACGGTTTTTTTCCTCGTAACAATGAAACTGCTGCCAGAAAGAATGGTTCGGGATTATCAAAGTTATCTTCCATCGCTTTTTCGAATGAGGCAGATGCCTTTTCGTACATCTTCAGCCTCAGGTAGCAGATGCCGATAGACAGATTCAGGTCCTGGCTGTCCGGATTCTCTGCCAATGTTTTCTTGTATGAGTCTGCGTACTTGCTGATTTGCGGCAGAGGCATATCTGCAATGTTCGTAAAAGAGGTGATGATAACCGGGCTTTGACAGTACTCGCAGTTATTCTGTCGGGTAGATACGGGAGCTCCGCAATTGGGGCATGAAAGTGATATTATTTCCATGATTATTGTTTTATCTATAATGTTATTCTGTGATTTATCCTCGCGACAGATTGCGCAACAGCGTTATTTCATCTATTGCATTTGAAGCGAATCGTTTCATTTTACGGTCAATCATATTCAAATCCGAATCAGGTACTTCTTCCATCTCAGCAACAATCTTTTCGCAATTTTCCAGCATATTGCTTAGCTGTTTGACTGCCATATCATTACGGAAGATGGAAGGAGTGAGGTGATTTATCTTTGTAATGAGTGTTCCGAGAACCTTGTATCCGTCCCATTGTGAAAGGTCTGTATCTTTATCAATCCCTTGTTGCAAATACTTGGAAGCTAATTGGTTCATCTTTTCGGTGTAGAACCGGATACTTCTCATCTGTTGCGTCTGCTCTTCCGTCTTTTCGTGATAGCTATTATCGGTCCGAGTGACTATTGAGCCTACGATTATAAATAACAAGAATATGATACTATGAACCGCGATATATACTTTGTATGAGAGTATAGCGGTCAGAAGCAATGAGTAAGCTATCATCCAACCACTACCGAATATGATATAGTAGATTGCACCGACGCTGATAATGCTGTAAAATGCTCCTGAAATATTCTTGCTCTCTTTTTGTAGCAGACTCAAAAAGCCGAATAAAAAGCCTTCCAGTAGTAACGTATATATCATATTGGTGTAGAACAAAGCTCCGGCATTTTCCGGGCGGAATAAAAGGAATAATACTAACGTTATGATACCCGTCAAGATGGGAATAAGAATATTGGATACAAAAGATATTCTGGAATTTGCCATATCCTGATTTTATTAAGGGTGATTATAAAATGGGTGGAGGAGGGGGAACTGCGCTGAATAATGATTGCAGTTCGGTACTTTCGCCTGCTTTAGTCCATTGCGGCATTCCGTTTTTCCATACGTAAGTATCACGTGTAAGCGTTCCGTTCTGTGCCATTTGTTGTAATGTGGGGAGATCGTAAGGTCCTTGTTGTACGTTATTGACCAGAACATGATACGTTACAGGCATAGGTGGTGGAGGCGGAGTTGCGGCAGAAGACGGCTGTTGGCTGGTCATCACTCCGGCAATGTTACCCATCTGAGTTCCGAATGCCCCTCCGATACCTACTCCCATACCTAGCCCCATACCGGCGCCCATCATTTGCCCGCTTCCTCCTTCATTACCGGCAGCGGTCTCCATGACATCAAACTGACGTTCTTCCTGGAAAGTATATTGTTCGATGTTGCGTCGTTGCGCACGTCCTTGCGCTTCAAATATTTCTGCAGCGGCATTGGCTTGTGCTTCGAGTACTTTTTGGACATTCGGATGGCCTTCATCATAATTGATACTGGCCAGATTAAAGTTTTCCAGACTGATGCCATACCTCGCAAATTCACTCTTCAGACAGTTTTGTAAGTATTGTGCCATTTGCGGAGAGTAAGCCGGCAAGTCTACTACGGAGATTCTTTCCTGTTTGACGAACTGTCCGAAACTGGCGTTTAATTGCTGCAAAACGACAGACTTAAATTGCTCTATGATACTTTCCGTGTCGAATGTATGAAGTGTACCGACCAATTCGCCTAATAACATTGAAGCGTCCACGACTCGGATACCGTATTCACCGAAAGCTCGTACGGGAATGGGGATACTGTAAAGCGGGTCGCGTACAGGAACAGCGTTGATTGTTCCGAATTTGAGATTACGACGTACGGTTTTGCTGACGAAATAGACTTCTGCTGTAAAAGGAGTTCTGCCTCCAAAGGGTAGATTAATTAATTTTTGGAGAACCGGAATATTATTGGTTGATAGCGTATGTGTACCTTCGCCAAAAATATCACATACCGCACCACCACGCAAGAATATTGCTTCCTGACTGTGATTGACAATCAATTGTGTGCCAATGGAAAGATTATCGTACGGGAACTTCCATACAATGTCTTCTGCTTCTCCATTGAATGAAATACGATCGATAAATCCTTTTCGTTCTTCCCCCTGACCGTCGTATGTCCGGCCGTCTGTTCGTTGTTTATTAAAGAATCCCATATATGAATTTAGGTATTAGTTTATGGATAATCAATGCCGTATTCTATTCCCCGACATGTCTTGAATAAACGGATGTAGATTTTGTATAGTCCTTTTACAAGACCATACTTTTTCAATGCGAGGATGGCGTATTCAGAGCAGGTCGGTTTATAAAGGCATTTTCTTCTTGTTTCTTCGGGTGCATAGCGTTGATATAACTTAACTATGCCTATGAGTATTTGTTTTCCGGTGGAAATGAAACATAATAAGTTGCCCGGAATATAATAAATAAGAAAAGTACCCCTCCATAAAGATAGCGCATATGATAGAGAACTTACCAGAATTTCAACTCCGATCAGAATGCCCAATACTTTGCTCCATTTAAGTTTCGGGCGTTCCAACGGACGAAAGAGGCAGTATTCTCTCGCTTCTTTTTGCTCTTTAGAGAGCAGGCACTTTTCTGTCACTCACTTATCTATTAAAACATCTCAGGCTTTCTTCTCTCTAAGTTTAGCCTTCATGCCTTGAATAGCCCTTTCTGTATAATCGTTCTGTTCCATAGAGCAGTAGAACTTGTCACCCGGAACAGTCAGTGCAAAGCGGTTGCTGTCCACGTTGATAAGTATATTTTTCTTTTGTTTCGGGTCGTATTGTGGCGTTTCTTCTGTGTCTGATGAAGTAGAGAAGTTAGTGATGTCTTTGTAGAAATATTCTTCTGTCGCTTCTTTTTTGCCGTCTTCATCCATATTGAATGTGTACTGGTATAAATATACCTGATTGGCACTGAAGAATAACCAGGAAACCTGATAGGCTGAGCTGCGGTAAATATTGTCTTTGCCTAAGCGTGCATATGCTTTCTTTCCAAACACCCATCCTTCGAAATGGACTGGCTCGATCTCGTTTACTTCGCTTTCATCCAAACCGATCTTGTTTAGCGCTTTTTGTTTGAAGTCCATGCTGTTCAATACATTGCGTACCATCGCATCATATTCTTCATCTTTCATTCTTTTAGAGAAACAGCCGTCATCATTACAGAAATAACGGATTACTTTTTTCTGATTCTCATTTCTTCCTTTAATACGTTGTTTCACGTAATCATTGTCGTTGTTCCCCAAAAACTTATAAGCAACATAGGCAACGATAAGCAGTACAATAATAACTCCAATCATAATATGTTTATTTTATATAAGATTAATAATGAATGCAAATATAGACGAGTAAATGATATGGAGATTTGAAAATCTGTCGAAAGAACTGACAGGTAGCGTCAATAAATTGCTACGTTTTTAATTTGCATCGGAATAAAATAGGTTCTTCTTTTTCTAATTCGCATTCCTTCACCACTTTAACGATGAGATAGCTATTGGATGTGCCGGGAGAGGATGTTTCAGACCGGTTGCTATAAGCATAAGAGATGAAATCGAATTGCAGCACTTCAGATATGGTGACTAGTAGGTCGATGTCGATACTCTTCCGGTTGAATATGTCATAAACTGTGGTGCGGGTTTTGTGAATTGCTTCTGCAAAATCAGCTATGGATAAGTTACTTTCCGATAACTTTAGTTTAATAAGCTTCCCTATATGCACATCCTTTTTCATCTTATATTCATTTAAGATTAATCGTATATCCGGTTCTCCTCAGATGGATTACTTAAAAAAGAGGCCTTATGGAAAAGGACATAAAAAGCGTGGAGAACTTCATTGTGCCACCAATATCAAGGCATCGCCAAACGCCCTACAGAAAGTAAACACACTCCCCTCCACGCCTGAATTATAGGAATGTGACAAGACGCCACGAGCCTACAAAACAAAGCGAGAACGTCGTATTGTTTTATCCTTTCTGTTAAAAAATTGGCGATCTTTTGATATTTAGGATAAAAGCATAAACGCTTTCTCTTTTTAACATGTAAAAAGCTGCGATATAGAATCTCTATTCTTTACAGCTTTGCAAAGTTACTAAAAAAAAAGAAACAATACGATTCTAGAGAGGAGTTTTTGGGTGGAATATAGATAATAACCACAGGATCGGTGTTATATATTGAGGCGAAATATCTATTTTTGTACTGCCAAAAACTATTATCGATTGAATATGTATACTATTTCCATTTCTCAAGAGATTAAAGAAGCTTGTCCGGTATTTGCCGGAGCAGCTGTATATGCAAAAGTCAGAAACACAACTTATAGTGAAGGGCTCTGGCGTGAAATTAATGCCTTCACCGAACAGTTGACTTCCACAACGCAGATGGAAGACATCAAACGGCAGCCTGTGATTGCAGCCACTCGTGAGGCATATAAGCGTTGTGGTAAGGACCCCGGACGTTATCGCCCGTCGGCAGAGGCTTTGCGCCGTCGTTTGATGCGTGGGATTCCTTTATATCAGATTGATACGTTGGTAGATCTCATAAATCTCGTTTCTCTCCGTACGGGGCATTCTATCGGAGGGTTCGATGCGGATAAGATACAGGGCACGTGCCTTGAACTGGGTATCGGCAAGGCGGGAGAGCCCTTTGAGGGAATCGGACGCGGTGTGCTGAATATCGAAGGATTGCCTGTGTATCGTGATTCTTTCGGAGGGATAGGAACACCGACCAGTGACCATGAGCGTACGAAAATGGATATCAATACTACCCATATTCTTGCTATTGTCAACGGTTATAATGGCAAAGAAGGTTTGAAAGAAGCTGCCGGAATGATTCAATCGTTGTTGAGAGACTATGCGGAATCGGACGGGGGCGAACTTCTATTCTTTGAATAATCCGCTTTGCCTGTATTCTGCGCTTTGACATACTCTCTGCATCTCTGATTGATTCTTATTTTCTGAGTTGAGGTAATTTTACTTCTGCTATCTCCTTTATTCCCTTCCCAGAAAGTAGATAATTCATTATCAATAATATGATTGACAGTTCCTTGATTGCCTGCCCGTTTGCCGGTATTCGTCACTTTACAAGTGACATACGTCTTTTGATTAGGAGTGATGATGGCTGGAGGAGATATCTTTTTAGTACATTTCTGTACGGACAGGCTTATAAACAGTAGGAATCTTGGATGTTTTTTGTGCAGGGAGGGTAGCACAACTTCCTAGAAACAGGCTAATGAGTAAAAGTTTCTTCATGGTATTTTCTCGTGTTAAGAATAAATTTGCCCGGTAAAGATAATGCTTTGATATAATATTCACCAATGTCTTTTCGTTATTTAGAAAATGTTTCTTGTCTTTTATATCTGGTTGTGGTAGGGGAAGGTAGGAGTAAAGTGATAATAATTGCAAAAGAATGATGAACGATACCAAAATATTTTCTATCTTTGCATCCAATAAAGCAGAATTTTCAGCTTGTTGCAAAGTCATGGGCTTGACTGGATTTGACAGCGGGCAGAAATGGTAGGTAAGCATGCAGTGGGTCGGTAATTTCCACTTAAATCTCAGTTATCAAAATTTTATCTGGCGAAACTAATTACGCTCTTGCTGCTTAATCGAATCATAGTAGATTAGCTTAATCCAGGCACAAGGTGCCAGGACGAGACATCACTCGGAAGCTGTTGCTCCGAAGCGTTCCGGTTCAGTGGTGCAGTTACATCGGGGATAGTTGAAAGTGGCCTCGCACTTTTGATGAAACTTTAGAGGATAAGGCAGGAATTGATGGCTTTGGTTCTGTTCCTGTTCGAAAATCTAGGCAAAGATAAGCATGTAGAAAGCTTATGATTTCCTCGTTTGGACGAGGGTTCGATTCCCTCCAGGTCCACTTTAAAAGTAAACAAAAGTTTTGTTGGTTAAAGCTTTTGTTTACTTTTATTTTTTTTCTTTTATGTCCAGTTTTGTAGAAGTAGGTTATCTTGAAAGGTGATCAAATCATGAAGATTTGAATTATTAAATCTAAAATACAAGAAACGGTATAAATATAAATTTGATTAGATTTATACCGTCATTGTTTCTAAGAGAAAGCCTTAGGGGACTTTTTTAGTGTCTTCATCATTTTGATGTACTCTCATACATATTTATTACAATATTCAATGGGGGGTGCTTACTTTTCCTTGATTTCTTTCATCGTATGATATCATACTCTCTTTTCCTTGTCTTATCTGAAAAGCCAATTCGAAAAAGGAACTGGTAGGCGATGTCGGTTTTATCACATAATTTCCTATATTTAGAGGGAGCTTAAACTCTTTTTTCCCTTCGGATGGAGTACTCCAGATAGGAGTATTCATACTTTGCATTGAATAAATATTGATTATGAGTTCCTGTGGTGGATTCTTAAATGTAATAGTCAATGATCCTTCCATTAAAATTTCATCTTGGTCATTACAACTAGGTACTAGACATGAGATGAAGATTGATAAAATAAAAAAAAATATGTATTTCATAAGGCTTAATTTTTATAAGTTCTTTGGAAAAGAGAGCTGGAATGTTTTTATTATAGTAGAAGTTGCACCTCCATCCAATGGTTTTATTTCCACTGTAAAACGGACTCCTAATTTTAAATCTTCAGGAAAGTCATGACGGTTTGAGTAAGCAGGAACATCTCCTATATCCCAAGTAAAGCTAGAAGGTTGTAGCCAAACATTCTTTTTACCATATTCGTCCTTATAACTAGCAACAAGTTCTTGTTTTTTGATTGTAACTGTAGCTATTTTCGAGACTTCAGGATTTATTCTAAGATAATTAGAAAAATCAACCTCTTCTGGAAATTTACAATAGCCTTCCAGAAGATAAAGAATTCGCCCATCAATATCCTCCATTGTACTAGGAAACTCTTGATAGGTATATGGGACAGCTGGTTGTCCTTCGAAATTCAACACACCTAGTGACTTGTTGTATAATGGTATATAACCTATAGCATTCGGTGGTATATTTGTTCCTGGACACCAAAAAGATACTGGAGTTGAAGGGAATGCACCTCCTTCGGTACCACGTCCTTGGAGCTCTATCTGAGTGTTGAATGTAAAACAAACAGGAATGGGACCACTTGTACTACTACCACCAACAATAGCTGATAATAAATTAGCACCCATTTTTGCTAAGTTTCCAGTAGCCCCTGACAAAGCATTGCTTATGCCAGATGACAAATTTTTAAATATATCCTTTGGAAGACCTAATTTGTTTTCGCCAGTAGTTGAATTTAATGTGTTTTTTGAAATTGTATTCAGACCTATTCCTGCTAAAGCGCCTGTTGCAGCGGTTTTTCCAACTCCCATTAATGCTGAAAAAATATTGCTTTTTGAAGAAGAACCTATAACACCATTTAATTCTCCTACAGATGTTCCTCCTAAACTAATGTTTTGCACATTATAATAATTAAGAGTCCAATTAAGTTGAATGCTACTATATGGGATATCACTTATATGTGCATCATATGCTAATTCATATTGCAACATATACCATCTATTAGAAGCCAGTGGAAATGAACCATCAGGGGGAGTTGGTTGCATTTGACAATATTGCATTTTATTGTTTGTTGTATCAATAAAATCTTCACCTAAAAAGTTAAGTAAGGATATTTCTCTGTCTGAGATAATAGAAATTCCATCTTGAATATAAGATGAAGAAGCTACAAATGAGGTTGTTGTATAGAAAAAAATACGCATAATGCCTCTATACTTATTATAAAGGATAAAATACGGGTTTACAAGTGACGATTCTTCAATATTGAAACTATTATATAACAATTCCCATCCATCAATTTTCTTACGGTCATTAACAATCTCTATACCAAATGTAGAAGCAATACTTCCTTGACCAATCCAAGGTGAAGGAATTTTAGCTTGTTGAGGAGGAGTAGGCATCCAATCTGCATTTTCCCAATCAAATTCATAAACAGGAACAGCACGCCTAGAAACAATAGACTCAAAAATAGGAAGTGTTCTTTTATTGGTAAAGTCTTCCATGTCTTTCTCGTCATAACAACCAGTAAATAACAATAATGATAATAGAATAGAATGATAATTTTTCATAAGGCATTTGTTTATTTGTGATACAATAGTTATGTTTAAATGCATTCAATTCATAAGTAGTTTTTTATTATTTATCCATTAGCTCATTTTTTAATTATTTGTATTTATTTTATTTAAAATATTTTCAAATATACACACTTTTTTGGGATTATCAAGAAAATGATGGCGTTTTTTCTTTGAAAAAGAGGAAAATTAAAAATAGATTGAAAAAATATTATGTTTTGTATGAGACTTATAATTAAATTGCTTAGAAATACACTGTAAAATGGATACCATTCTTATATATTTGCTTTACGCTCGATTCGCCACCTCAAATTGAAAGATGTAGTTCAAGTTTTCTTTAAAAACAAAAGATTGTTTTAGAACGCATTTTTTTAATAAAATACAATTTGTCTTTTTAGAAGATACTAAATACTTTTCGTATTTTTGCATTGTATTAGTTCTTTGATAGACTGAAGAAGGCTTTGATAACTAAGATTATGTTAAAAACTAAAGCGAGTAATCGCACCAGTAATTGGTAAATTGGAGAAGGCATAGGTTTGAAGAATGGTAATCATAAACAGGCTGTTTGGTCTATTTCGTGTTTGCATATTGTTCTTACTTATACATATCCTATATTATAGTGTATTTTTTATAGCACGTGAAAATAGAGAGTACAATAGAAAGCAATGTCTAAGCATATTTTAGTTAGGTCATATTGATTTTAGCACGTGGCAATATTGCCCGAACTAAAAAATTATGTTATGACAAAGAAAAAGAAGAAGCTTTTAAAGAGAGGGATGAAGGCAAAAAGAACTTCCCTCCATTGTTCTCCAATGATTGTAACAAAGGAGAGAAGGATTAGGAAATGGACAAAATGGATTAAAGCCATTGTCGAGTTTGCAAAAGCATTGATTCAATTATCAAGTGCAATAAAGTTTTGATAGAATGGTGTAAATCTTTACTTGAATTGTTATAATCAGCTCTCTAATCTCTTTTTTACTGATGATAACGAACGAAAAGCATTTACTATACATATTAAGTGTTAACAAGGAGCAACTAAATTATTTGCTAACACATCTTGAAGATTACTATTGCTCTTTTGAAAAAGTAAAAATCAATAAATTCACAGGTAAACCAAAGAAGAATAGTAATGGCAAAATTGTCACAAGACAAATCAACTTATCTAAAGGAAAACTAAAAGAGGTTCAAGCACGTCTATTTAATTTTATGGTTAAGCAAGTTGAAATACCTCAATACGTTTATGGTGGCGTTAAAGGGAAAAACAATGTATGTAACGCTCGTTTTCATAAAGGGAATAAATACATATTTACAACTGATTTGAAATCATTCTTTTCTACAATCTCTCACAAACAGGTTTTTCAAATGTTTCTTCGAGAAGGTTGTGCGCCTACCATAGCAAGAATATTGACCAAACTGACTACTCGTAAACATCAAGTTCCGCAAGGTATTCCAACATCAACACTAATAGCTAATTTAGTGTTTAAACCCTTTGGCTTGGAAATTAATCAGTTGGCAAAGGAACATCATATTAAATTTTCAATGTTTGTTGATGATATCACTTTGTCGTCTAAATCAGATTTCAAAGATTTAATACCCCAATTTCTTTCTATCTATTAAAAAGTCTGGATTCAAAATAAGTCATAAAAAGATACATTATCAAACAAAAAATCCAATAGTGACAGGTGTTATATGCCAAAACAATAGACTTCTTGCACCTTTAGGTTATAAGAAGAAAGTGGTAATATTATCAAAAAGACTTCAAACGAATGAATCTATTAAGAATAAGTTACAGGGTATAAAAGCATATCTTTCAATCATCGAAACTTCAAATCAACTATCATAGCCACGCATCTTTCATTTCCCCTATAAACTTTGTCCATTTTCATAATAAGAGTTACGAAAAAAACTCTGAAAAAGAACCCGCAAGCTATCTTTTCAGAGTTCTTCATATAAAGTCTATGGCAGACAGGTGTTTCTTTTAAATATTGTTGATATCTAACTGAAAATGAGAAAATTTTGTTACTACGGAGTTTAGTGTGTTATCGTATATAGTTACCTTTTTTGTAATCAAGTTACTGAAAGAATCGGAGGGTTTGATAAAGTGTTTTTCATAAAACATTTTTTCGTTTTAACTTTTTAAGTGTATTTACTGTAATATCAATATTGAATAATTTTCTTTCTGTACATTCTATTTTTTTCATGTAGTAACCAAACTCTTGGTTTTTTATTTTGTATATTTCGTTAAGAATATTAATATTATCAATGAATGTCTACTACTAGCTCTCTTTACATTCGGGAATTTGTAGTAATATTAGTTCTGTTAATGTCTTCCAATGATTAATAGAAAGATTATATATTAACATGGATGCTTTTTACATCTCAGTAGAACAGTGTGATAATCCGGAACTTTGTGGCACCTTTGGTGGTAGGTCACGCATAGGAAAAGGGAGTTGTGGCCGCTGCTAGCTATGAAGCCCGATGTTACGGTATCCGTTCATAAGTATCGGATATCATCGAACTTTTTTCTTTGGATGAAGCTTTCTTAGATGTGACGGAGAATAAGAAAGGCATTTCATTGGCAGTGGACATAGCCAAAGAAATAAAGTAAAAGATTCGTGAACACCTCAATCTTGTTGTGTCTGCTGGAGTATCTTATAATAAGTTCCTAGCTAAAATAAACCTTTCCATCTGTCAATTATTACTATAAAGGAGTCATTTCCAATATAAGTTTTCTAAATATTTTGCTTTTAAATGAGAAGCAAATCAACTTTTTTGTTGATAATGGAAAAACAAATACTATTTTTGTAACATAAACGAGGAACGAAATATGAATAAATAATTGCGTTATGATTGAAGTAAAAGGAATAGATCCTAAAATGATTGCAAACAACATCGACCCTTATGAGCCGACTCATCCTGGAGAACTGATCAAAGATGAAATCGAGTTTCGTGGTATATCACAAAAGAAACTTGCTGATAGAATGGGGGCGTCATATACTGTTGTAAATGATATTATTAACTGTAAACGTGCTGTAAACCCTCAATATGCTCTTTTGTTTGAAGCTGCATTGGGTATTCCTGCGCATATTCTTACAGGTTTGCAGGCTGATTTTGATATGCTTAATGCTAAGCGTAACCAGGCTTTCGCCAAACGTCTCGAAAACATTCGGAAGGTTGCCGCATTGCTATAATTTTGTGTTGAACAGTATTGGGTAATAACCTTTTTATGCGTTCTATTCTTTCTTTTGTTATTTTTCCATGCAGCACTAATCTTTTTGTAGTAACTTCGCTCTGCTAATGTCTTCCAATGACTCATAGAAAGATTCTACATATCGACATGGATGCTTTTTACGCCTCAGTAGAACAGCGTGATAATCCTGAACTTCGTGGCAAGCCTTTGGCGGTAGGTCATGCAGAGGAGAGGGGAGTTGTGGCTGCTGCCAGCTATGAAGCCCGGCGTTATGGTGTCCGTTCGGCGATGTCCTCCCAAAAGGCGAAACGTCTTTGCCCGCAGTTGATCTTTGTGCATGGGCGGATGGATGTCTATAAAGCAGTTTCCCGGCAGATACATGAAATCTTCCATGAGTATACGGATATTATTGAACCTCTTTCTTTAGATGAGGCTTTTCTGGATGTGACGGAGAATAAGAAAGGCATTTCATTGGCAGTGGACATAGCCAAAGAAATAAAGCAAAAGATTCGTGAACAGCTCAATCTCGTTGCATCTGCCGGAGTTTCTTATAATAAATTTCTGGCTAAAATAGCTTCAGACTATCGCAAACCGGACGGATTATGTACCATTCATCCGGAACAAGCGCTTGATTTTATCGCTCGTCTCCCTATCGAATCATTTTGGGGAGTAGGTCCTGTGACCGCCAAGAAAATGCATCTACTCGGCATTCGTAACGGACTCCAACTACGGAAATGCTCTTTGGAAATGCTGACAGCGCATTTTGGAAAGGTAGGAGCTCTTTATTACGAATGTGCACGGGGGATTGATGAACGTCCGGTGGAGGCTGTCCGTATTCGTAAATCTATCGGGTGCGAACGTACATTGGAGCGGGATATTTCTACCCGTTCATCGGTGATTATCGAACTATACCATGTGGCAGTGGAGCTCGTCGAACGACTCAACCATAAGGATTTCAAAGGAAACACCCTAACGCTGAAAATCAAGTTTCATGATTTTAGTCAGATAACCCGAAGTCTTACCCAGCCGCAAGAATTAACAACCCTGGACCGTATACTTCCGCTTACAAAAGAATTGCTTAAAAGTGTGGAATATGAACAGCACCCGATTCGCCTTATCGGACTATCCGTCTCTAATCCGAAGGAGGAAGCCGATGAACAACACGGCGTTTGGGAACAGTTGAGTTTTGAATTTAGTGATTGGGATTGAACTTAAAATAAGGCAATGACGAGTACGATTTTGGAGGTATGTACTTTTTTGCCATTAGGTTCGTATGATTTACTCACCTTATTTCATAAGATATATACTATCTTTGCCTTACTTAAATGAACAAAAATACCATGAATCGAATGAAACATTTGCTTTGTGTTCTTTTAGTAGCCGCTTTAGGAAGTTTCACTTTCAAAGCCAATGCTTACACCGAACGCAATATGCTGCAAAAAGCGGCAGACGAATCTACATTGAAAAATGTGTTAGTGATGAAACAAGCGTGGGTGCCTTATCCTGCTTATACGGATCGTGCCGCTTGGGATTCGCTGATGGGTCCCAACAAACAACGTCTTATCGAAGCCGGTGAAAAACTTCTCAACTACAAATGGCAACTGATTCCTGCCACCGCTTATTTGGAATACGAGCGTAGCGGCAACCGAAAAGTGATGGAGGTTCCTTACGATGATAATCGTAGAGCACTTAATACCCTGATGCTTGCCGAACTGGCGGAGGGAAAGGGACGCTTTATTGACCAACTGCTCAATGGAGCTTATATGAGCTGCGAAATGAATTCATGGGTTTTATCCGCACACTTGCCCCGTCAGAGCAGTAAACGTTCGCTTCCCGATTTCCGTGAACAGATTATTGATTTGGGCTCAGGGGGGTATGGAGCCTTGATGGCGTGGGTACACTATTTTTTCCGTAAGCCATTCGATAAGATCAATCCTGTAGTATCCCTACAAATGCGTAAAGCAATCAAAGAACGTATTCTCGATCCTTATATGAATGATGATGAAATGTGGTGGATGGCTTTCAACTGGCAACCGGGAGAAATTATCAATAACTGGAATCCTTGGTGTAATTCCAATGCTTTGCAATGTTTCTTCCTGATGGAAAATAATAAGGACAAGCTGGCCAAAGCCGTTTATCGTTCTATGAAGTCTGTGGATAAATTCATTAATTTCGTAAAGTCCGATGGCGCTTGTGAAGAAGGAACCTCTTATTGGGGACATGCTGCCGGAAAACTCTATGATTATCTCCAAATTCTTTCCGATGGTACAGGAGGCAAGATATCCTTGTTTAATGAACCGATGATTCGCCGGATGGGTGAATATATGTCCCGTTCCTACGTAGGCAATGGCTGGGTAGTGAACTTCGCCGATGCTTCGGCACAGGGTGGGGGTGACCCTCTGTTGATTTACCGTTTCGGTAAAGCGGTCAGCAGTGATGAAATGATGCATTTTGCAGCTTACTTGCTGAATGGCAGAAAGCCGTATGCTACTATGGGCAATGACGCTTTCCGTTCCCTTCAATCCCTGCTTTGCTGTAATGACCTGGAAAAAGCGACCCCGAAACACGATATGCCGGATGTTACCTGGTATCCCGAAACTGAATTCTGCTACATGAAAAATAAGAATGGTATGCTGCTCGCTGCCAAAGGCGGATTCAATAATGAAAGCCATAACCATAATGATGTAGGAACGTTCTCTTTGTATGTAAACACGATTCCTGTATTTATTGATGCCGGAGTCGGTACCTATACCAAGCAGACGTTCGGAAAAGACCGTTATACTATCTGGACCATGCAAAGCAATTATCATAACTTACCGATGATAAACGGAGTTCCGCAAAAATTCGGTCAACAATATAAAGCGACCAATACTGTTTGCAATGAAAAGAAGCGTATTTTTTCTGCAGATATTGCCACAGCTTATCCGGCAGAAGCAAAAGTAAAGAGTTGGATTCGTTCGTATGCATTGGACGACCGTAAACTGATGATTACGGACAACTATACATTGAATGAGGCACTGGCTCCCAATCAACTTAATTTCCTGACTTGGGGAAAGGTTAGCTTTCCTTCTCCCGGCAAAGTGCGTGTTGAAGTGAAAGGACAGAAAGTAGAGTTGGATTATCCGTCTCAGTTTAAAGCAGAACTGGAAACTATTAAATTGGATGATCCCCGCCTTTCTAATGTTTGGGGCAAGGAGATTTATCGCATCACACTGAAGACAGAAGAAAAGAAAGCGACTGGGAATTATAAGTTTGTCATTCAACAAGTGAAGTAAAATAAGAACTTAGAATTATAAAGGTATTAAACAATTAAATCACAGTAAGATGAAAAAAGTAGTATTTGCCGGCCTTTTGGCTATTGCAGGAGTAAGCGTAAGCGCTCAGAATCTGATTAAAAACGAGAAATTCGCAACAGAAGTAACGAACAAGGTGACCAATCCGAATAAGGCGACAGCCGGTGAATGGTTCATCATGAATAATGAAGCTGACGGTGCAACTACCATTGCTTGGGAACAGACGGGTGATGCCAAATATCCTAATGCCATGAAGATAGACAACTCCGGAGCTGCAAAGAACATTTCCTGGTACAAGGCTTTCTTGGGACAGCGTGTTACAGACGGGTTGCAGAAAGGTATCTATGTCCTTACTTTTTATGCGAAAGCAAAAGAAGCCGGTACTCCGGTAAGTGTATATATCAAGCAGACGAATGAAGAAAAGAATGATAATGGCAAGTACAATACCACCTTCTTTATGCGTCGTGATTATGATGCTGATTCTCAACCGAATGCTTCGGGAGCACAGTACAACTTCAAAATTAAGGATGCAGACAAATGGACGAAAGTGGTAGTTTATTACGACATGGGACAAGTTGTGAACGCTATCAGCAGTAAGAAAGCAAATGCTGATTTGGAAGTATCTGATACGGATGATGACGCTGCTATCTTGAAAGACTGCTATGTAGCTATTCTTGCTCAGAATAAAGGTGGCGTTGTAGAAATCAGTGATGTCACATTAAGAAAGAAATAAGAGGAAAAAGTGGTTAAAGCGTAGATTAACGCAAATTATCACAGATTATTTCAAGGACATTTACTGAATATCCCTAAAAAAGCAACTAATTCGCAATGAAGTAGTTGCTTTTTTTATTTCAGGATATCCTTATCTCAATTATAGGACTTATATCTTTTAGTTGATTCCGAGTTTCTTTCTCAATTCTTTCGGCAGGGAGTCTTTGTGTACCATGACGCAGATTGTTTTAGCGCGTACATAGCTTTCGGACATATTAAGATATCCCCCGAATTTATTACCGTCCGCTCCCCAAGAGTTTTTAGTTATATAGTATTTAGTGCCGTTTTGGTCTTTGGCAATACCGGTAATGTGCATTAAATGGTCATCTGTCGTTACAAATTTCTCGTAGCCTTCTTGGCGGATTTCCGGTGTTACCTTGATTTCCGGATAAGGATGTTCAAACTTAAAAACTTCATCCAGACGTTGATATTTAGGCATCTCTTCAAAACGGGCACGGTCGGTAGTGGAGTAGTCTTTTATATCTTCCACTTGCGGATTGATGGCAATTCCGTTCTTAAAAGAGAAACCTTGTTCGCTGACGTCCCCATCCCAACATACGGTATACCCCTTGTTTAATGCATAGTCGATGGCTTCTATCAATTCATCCAGAGGGAGGTTATACATTGGCTGGTTTTCCCAATTATCGGGTACTTCCGGTGAGAAAGTTTCATAATAAGGTTTGTGGGTAAAACTGGTCAACTCGATATAATTATCCATGTTCAGTCCCAGACTTTCAGTGAAAGACTGCGGTGTATATTCTTTTCCTTTATAAGTGAACTTCTCTGGTAGTTTGCCCAGATACGTATCGAATAGATTATCAATAAGTGAATAATACTGTGGGGTACGTTTCTTGGAAGCGATATTGGCATCGACCAAAGCTTTGAAGTAGCGGCATAATGCTCCGTGATTATGATCCGTATTACCATTGATCAGACCGGAATAGGCTTCTTCCGGTACGATCCCCACCTGTTTATAGGCATTTTTGAAAGTATGTGCCAGACTTCCTTCTCCAATGTTTCCTTTGCCCCGGCGAAGGTAGTTGTCTTCCATTTGGTTCATGTATTTTTGGCGGACAATAAACATTTCCGAGAGGTCGTATTCCCCCTTTCCCATACGAAGTAATTCGGATTCCATGAAAGAAGCGGTGGCAAAGCACCAGCAGGTTCCGGTGGAAGCCTGGTCCTTGACGGGAGTCGCTTTGTGCGATACAATGGTTGTGAATTCATAACCGGGTGTTTGCGCAAAGGTGGTTGCGGCTAATAAAAGTACTGCAACCGACATCAATAGTTTTTTCATAATCTATGTGTTTTATTATTTATTGAGTACAAATGTATAAAAAAAGCGAGGATACTCGAAAGTTCCTCGCTTTTTTCAATATAATTAGTGTGTTTATTTACATGGCTACCTGCTGTGACAGCAGTTTTTGAAGTTTACCGTTCAAGGTTTGGCACATAGCGCCGTTTCCCATTGCTTGATAGCGTTTGATACGGTACTGTAACATCATAATCTTTTCATTTGCATTCTTTTTCATAATTTGTTTCCTCTTTTTTGCCCTCCACGTTTTGAAGAGCGGTTTTACATCTTGTTTTCTTTATTAACACTGCAAAGGTACGAAATGTTTTTGGATTATATGCTGTAAAACATAAAAATCTTCTTTATCCTTTAAAAAAACTTTTTATAAGAGGTCCGAACACGGTGGATATTACAAATGCATTACATTTATTTACAGAGAGTTATTCCGTATTCATTATTGCCGACACATTCAATCGGGTAGTCTTTGTCTCGCAAGGGTATACTATCGGTCTTGGCGAGCAACTGATGAAGAACATTCGTGGATTGTAGTCATTATTCTCCGGACGGTAGTTACGTTTCGTTCGTATTCGTCAATATTTACGGTTCCGCCCATAGCCTTCCGGAATACCTGCACATAGTTCTACCCGATTGGCACCTCCTGTCTGAGCTGCCAGGCAACTTTCTACGGAATTGGCACAGACCTCGAATTGATACTCTTTCATAGTTTAATAAGACTACTCACCACAAATTACACAGATTCTCACAGATTAATCATTAAACTATTGTTTTTTAATGAAAATAATCTGTGAGAATCTGTGTAATCTGTGGTGAAATTATTCTCTGTTTTTTTTATTTAGCGAAGCTAACCGCACGTGTCTCACGAATAACGGTGATCTTCACTTGTCCCGGATAAGTCATTTCATCCTGAATCTTCTTGGCGATTTCACCAGACAGGTTTTCAGTCTGTTTGTCGTCAATCTTATCCGCACCTACGATAACGCGAAGTTCACGACCGGCCTGAATAGCATATGTCTTTGTCACACCCGGATAAGACATAGCTAACTGTTCAAGATCGTTCAGACGTTTGATATACGCCTCTACGATTTCACGGCGAGCACCCGGACGTGCACCTGAGATGGCGTCACAAACCTGTACGATAGGAGCGAGTAAACTGGTCATTTCCGTTTCGTCATGGTGGGCACCGATAGCATTGCATATATCCGGTTTCTCCTTATACTTTTCCGCAAGCTTCATACCTAGCAATGCGTGCGGCAATTCCGGCTCTTCGTCGGGCACTTTACCTATATCGTGCAACAAACCTGCGCGTTTAGCTTTCTTCGGGTTCAATCCCAGTTCCGAAGCCATCACTGCACAAAGATTGGCAGTTTCGCGTGCGTGTTGCAAAAGGTTCTGACCGTATGAAGAACGATATTTCATCTTACCTATAATACGGATTAATTCAGGATGCAGACCGTGAATACCTAAGTCGATTGTTGTACGTTTACCGGTTTCGATAATTTCTTCTTCCACTTGTTTGCGTACTTTCGCCACTACCTCTTCGATACGGGCAGGGTGGATACGTCCGTCGGTTACCAACTGATGGAGAGCCAGACGGGCTACTTCACGGCGAACTGGGTCGAAAGCAGAAAGAACAATCGCTTCCGGAGTATCGTCAACAACGATTTCAACACCGGTAGCAGCTTCCAATGCACGGATATTGCGACCTTCACGTCCGATAATACGTCCTTTGATTTCATCCGACTCGATATGGAATACTGTAACGGAATTCTCAATAGCCGTTTCTGTAGCTACCCGTTGGATAGACTGTACTACAATACGTTTCGCTTCCTTGTTAGCAGTCAGTTTCGCATCATCCATGATGTCGTTGATATAGGACTGGGCTTGTGTTTTAGCTTCCTCTTTCAATGATTCCACCAGGCGTTCTTTTGCCTCTTCGGCGGACAATCCGGAGATTGCTTCCAACTTCTCGATTTCCTGCTGTTGCAGTTTGTCAAGCTCTTCTTTTTTCTTGTCTACAATGACAAGTTGCGCTTCCAGATTCTCTTTGACAGCTTCGGCTTCCATCTTCTTGCGTTGAATTTCTTCCTGGCGCTGTCCGAGTACCATTTCGCGTTGTTTCAGCTTGTTTTCCGCTTGCTGAATCTTTTGATTTCTGAGTGCTACCTCTTTTTCTAGATCTGCTTTCTTGTTCAGGAATTTCTCCTTCACTTCCAGTAGCTTGTTCTTCTTAATTACTTCCGCTTCCGTCTCTGCTTCTTTCAGGACATTGTCGTATTTGGACTTTAAAGCATACCTGAACAGTATGTACGAGAGTACTCCACCTACGATGAAGCAAGCAATTGCTGTTGCTATTATTACTATCATTCTACATTTAATTTAAGTATATAAATAAAAACGCACCACCAAATATCTAAGCAAGTTCTTGCTCGGATATTGTGCAGTGCGTGGTTGTTTTCTCTTATCAGCGAATAACCGGATAAAATTTATTCTTTCTTGAAATAATCCTCCAGCAATTCAGTCAGTTCTTTTACCTTTTCCGTATAGGGAGCGGTATCATTACGTTGCAACAATTGCAGTTTCTCTAATGAGAACTGATAGGCTACCATAACTATAATTTTTTCCGGTTCCAAATTCAGATGCCCCCATTTTTCCCGGTACTCACCAAGTATGGTATTAACCTGCTTGGCGGCCGCCCGTACTATCTCCTCATTCTCTGGATTGATAAATACCGGATAACACGCATCTGCCATATGCAGGTTTATTCTTATTATATTATCGCTCATACATCCTTTCTTTCTTATTCATTCAACAAAGCGATGCATTTATCGACTTCACGCACTAATTTTGACAATCGCAGCTTCGTCTCTTTTACGTCGCTGCCGTTAAGGCTGATTGCCGTAGCTGTTTTTAGGTTCGTATAGTTGACTTCCAATTCATCGTATTGAGCCTGTATCTTCTCATTTTTCAGTTTTTCGAAATCAAGAAGCTTTTTCAACTCGACATTTTCACGCTTTAACTCATCATGCAAATAGAGCAAATGCCGTAGCCGCGTTTCAAAGGTATTCAATAACTTTTTTTCTTCTTCTGTCATTACTACACCAAAATTGTACACAAAAATACGATTAACTCTGATATTACAAAAACTTTTCGGGATAAAATGTTCTTTTTAGCTCAAATTAGTTGTATTTCAGCGTTAGGGTGTGAAAGATATAGACTTTGAATGTGTGGTAGTTCGGTGTGACATTTTTGTTTTTATTTTAAGTATTATACGGGGAAAAACAAAAATGTCACATCGCTGCTAATCAATTAATTAGTACCTAAAATAGCCCCCAAATAAGCGAAGTTTACAAAAAACTATAAGAGAATCAGATTTTTTCCGCTAGAAAAGTTGCACTTTATAGTCAATTATTTGAATTTCAGTATTTTAATTGTTCTTTCTGTGCGATTTCGGTTATTTTCTATCTCCGCATATTGTTCCAACTCCTTTGTCGTGATACCTCTTCCCGTGTTCAGTCCCATTTTTTTATATACTTGCTTCAGCATACTTTTCGCTTCCTGAACGGAAAGTTCGGAGCCTATGGGGAAAGTTCGTTGGATAGATATACGCATTTGTGCCGATTTCTTGATGGTGTGTTCGCTGCTTGCGTTCAATGCCGTGCGCAACTTATTCTCGTTATAATCGGATTGGCGGATAAAATCCGCTCCGAAACAGCAGAAACAATCGTATATGTATCTGTCGGCAGTCGAAGTAATCAGGTTGCCTAGCATACGCTGGTAGCGTTTTTGTAACTTTTTGTCAGTTGTCCTGCTCATCTTCTCCATCTCTTCCAGTTTGCGGACGATAAGTTCCGCCCTTTTTTTCTTTGCTAGCCGGTGTTGTATCGCCATGCGTTCATTGTCGGAAACAGGCATTAGACGCTCTTCATGAGAGAAAACAAAATAATCGGTCTGCCGATAGGCATCGCAAAGCAGGTCAGTAGAAGTGTATAGTCGTTTCACCTGTTCCTTTTCGTAAAAGTTGGCAATCAGGAACGGATCCGGTTTGCCTTTGTCGTCCAGATAGGGGAGGTATGAATTTTCTCCGATCGCTTCCTGCAATAGAGTCCGTTCGCCAATATTAGAGGTACGTGCCAGTTGGAATTTCCAATTGTTGTAGACGGTGGAAGCGCCATGAATCCAGTCGTCGATTTCTGTGGATGACATACATTCCAGATCCGGACGGATGGAAGCAATATGTGTCACGCTATTTACTCCGCCACGAAACCGACCGATAATCTGAATCGCTTCGGTAGCAGGATCGATAACCGATTGGGTAGCACCAAACAAATCGCTAATGAAAATCACGTGCGGAGGGTTGGGAGAGATGATATCTACAGCCGAGTAAAACCTTGAGGTGAAGAAGTTGTAACGTTCCAGTTCGGTAATCATCATTGACTTTTTCCGGCGGTTGCCTTTCCAAAGTTTATATTGCCCGTCTTCACTGCAAAAGGTACAGGCGTTGCTCAGTTCCGGAATCAGACGGTAGAAACTGTCTATCGAGTCAATGCTGTTGCAGAAAATGCAGACTGTTCCTCGTTTGGCTTCGATTACTTCCTGCAGTGTCTCCAGCACATTATTTGTAGTAATTAGTTTTAATTTCTGCCGGTATGCATAGTCCGGTTGGATTAGTACCCGTGCGAAGCCATCGAAACGATTGTCTTTTTCGGGAATAATGGGAGTTGCGGAAATCAGCGCCTTATTTTGAAAGAGGAAAAAATCGTTCATCGGTTCACGGATAGAGTCACGGTAGTGTACGTCCTGCACTAATTTCTCACATTCGTCGAATAAAATGAAACATTCCTCGTATATATCTATGCCCACCGTTTGCATCGCCTCTTTTATCTTGGCGAAACCTTCGGGAGTAGTCAGCAGTTTGTAATGCCTGTCGTGGTTATCTTCCAGGAAATCTATAATTTTCCGGACAGTCACTCCTTTGTAGACGGCTAATGCATTCTTATGTTTTTTAGCTTTTGATTCGATGACAGGCACATTAGGCTCGATAATGATTGATTTTCGTGGAGCTATCAGTTCGCAATGCGTAGCACCCAGTCCGGGCAGTAGCTTGTTGATGATACAATTTGTCGGTATAAATTCTTTCCCGGCACGCTTCAACGCATCCGCAAAGTATTCGCCTTTCCGGATGGAGTAAGTTCTGGTGTATTCCATTTTGTTCTAGTATTTGCGTTTGTTGTGTCTTTCGGGATTGTACTTTTCAAATCCGGCCGTTGCTATACGTTTCTTCAGTTGTTTTTCAGCTTTGAATACAACATTCTTTATTTCTATGGATTCCGCCCGATGATTTTCGCCGGGTTGTTTGTCCTTGCAGAAACTGCCGTTCAGTGAGAAACTGCCGAAGTCGTCCAGATTGAGGATGTTTCCGTTTTTCAGAACAGCTTCTATACCTTCCAATACCATAGTAAGATTTTTGTAGGCATCCCCTTTCGATAGATTGTTCTTGTCCGCCAGGTACTCAACGAAGGCTTTGGTGTCCAATGTATCCCATGACAGGAGTTGTACGCGTACGTTCGTTTCTTTGTTACCCGTAAAGGTATCTGCAAAACGGGTTGATTTATAAAGTATGCTCACGAGTGATCGTTTTTTATGGTTACTACTTGTTTGCAGTTGAGTAACTTCCGAGTAGGACAAGTGTAGCTGGAGAGTTGCACAAGTGCGGCTGGATGGTTGCTCAAGTGCAACAGATTAATTCGTGCGGATGATTTTGCTAAAAGATAAGGGGAAGTTATTAATCTGTTCAGTAGAATTTATTAAATCTTCCTTATGAGTCGGTAAAAACATCTTGTCGGTTGCGACGGTACAAAGATAGGACTTTTCTTATTATGTAGGTTACTATTATTCATTATTATATTATATGTAAAATAGATAATATTTTATCTACTTGTGTATCTAGTGTGATTTTCATATCTTTGTCTATATATAGTGAGTAATGGAATGAATTAAAGAATATATGTTGAAAATATTAGTGACCTACGCCGTTCAAGGCGAATTTGTAGAGATAAAATGGCCTGATGTCGAACCGTATTATGTGCGCACAGGCATTGGAAAAGTAAAATCGGCTTTTCATCTGGCAGAAGCAATTCGCCAGGTACAGCCGGATTTGGTGTTGAATATGGGAAGTGCCGGGACAGTCAATCATCAGGTAGGAGATATTTTTGTCTGCCGTAAGTTTGTGGATCGTGATATGCAGAAGATGAAAGAGTTCGGATTGGAGTGCGAGATTGATTCATCGGCTCTGCTCGAAGAAAAAGGTTTCTGTAAGCATTGGACGGAAAACGGGATTTGTAATACCGGAGACGGGTTCCTGACGGAATTAACCCATATAAATGGAGACGTTGTAGATATGGAAGCTTATGCACAGGCATTCGTTTGCCGTTCGAAAGAGATTCCTTTTATTTCCGTGAAATACGTGACAGACATCATCGGTCAGAATTCTGTGAAACATTGGGAAGATAAACTTGCAGATGCACGCCAGGGGCTATCTGATTATTTCAATGTCTTGAAAGAAAGGATATGATAAGTGATTCCTGCGGCAATCAGTCCCAAGAGAACCTTTACCCATATCAGGGGAATCAGGAAGAAAATACAATAAAGCATGGTTCCCCACATTAGTACGAGGGAAACTATCTTGGCGCGGAGAGGAATCGCTTTGTTTTCACGGTAGTTGCGGATATAAGGACCAAAATAACGATGATTGAGCAGCCAGTTATAGAGACGAAACGACCCTTTGAAATAAAGGGCTGCAGTAAGTAGCAGGAAAGGCGTGGTAGGCAATAGCGGCAGAAAAATGCCGAGAATGCCGAGTGCCAGGGAAATCGTTCCTATAACAATATATAGAGTCTTCATGCGGCAAAGATAGTGTAAAAAAGGGATTCTGCAATATCATAAAAGTATATGTGCGGTGGCGAACATTTTTTCCTCCGGCCTTGTTGTAATAATACTGCTCAATTGGATAAACAATGCAGTGGAAGAAGCTTAATTATTACATGATATATTATGAAAGTAGGTTTGTTTATTCCTTGTTATATCAATGCTATATATCCCAATGTGGGAGTGGCATCGTATAAGCTATTAAAAAGTCTGGGAGTAGACGTCGATTATCCGTTAGATCAGACTTGTTGCGGACAACCGATGGCGAATGCCGGTTTTGAAGATGAATCAATGAAGCTGGCACTCCGTTTTGATGACTTGTTTCAACAATATGACTACATTGTCGGTCCCTCCGCCAGTTGTGTCGCTTTTGTGAAAGAGAATCATCCGGGTATTTTAGAGAAAGAAGGTCATGTCTGTCAAAGTGCGGGAAAGATTTATGACCTTTGCGATTTCATCCACGATGTGATCAAACCCACGAAACTGCCTGCACGCTTTCCGCACAAAGTCAGTATTCACAACAGTTGTCACGGTGTGCGTGAATTGTTCAACTCCGCCCCCAGCGAATTAAATATCCCTTATTACAATAAATTACGTGATTTGCTCAATCTGGTAGAAGGAATCGAGGTATTCGAACCCAGCCACATTGACGAGTGCTGCGGTTTTGGCGGAATGTTTGCCGTAGAAGAGCAGGCTGTTTCCGTATGTATGGGACGCGATAAGGTGAAAGACCACATGGCTACCGGAGCCGAGTATATTGTCGGAGCGGACAGTTCCTGCCTAATGCATATGCAAGGCGTTATCAAACGGGAACATCTGCCCATTCAGATTATCCATATTGTAGAAATTCTAGCATCGCAATCATGAGTACAAAACATTCAAAGGCTGCCGAGAAGTTCTTGCGGGACAGCAAGATGGCAGCATGGCATAACGAAACCCTTTGGATGGTCCGTGCCAAGAGGGATAAGATGAGTAAGGAAGTTCCCGAGTGGGAAGAGTTGCGCAACAAGGCCTGTGAACTGAAACTATATTCCAACAGCCATCTCGAAGAGCTCCTGCTGGAGTTTGAAAAGAATGCTACCGCCAATGGCGCTATCGTGCATTGGGCGAAAGACGCTGATGAATATTGTGCCATTGTGTACGAGATACTGAATGAACATAATGTGCATCATTTTATCAAAAGTAAATCCATGCTCGCAGAGGAATGTGGGTTGAATCCTTTCCTGATGGAGCGTGGTATCGATGTCGTGGAGTCCGATTTGGGCGAGCGTATTCTGCAATTGATGCATCTCGAACCGAGTCATATCGTGTTGCCTGCCATCCACATCAAACGGGAACAGGTGGGTGAACTTTTTGAGAAAGAGATGGGAACGGAAAAAGGTAACTTTGATCCTACTTATCTGACTCATGCCGCCCGTAAGAACCTGCGTCATCTTTTTCTGAATGCTGAAGCTGCCATGACTGGCGCTAACTTTGCCGTAGCTTCGACCGGTGATATCGTGGTGTGTACCAATGAAGGAAATGCCGATATGGGAACTTCATATCCGAAGTTGAATATTGCTGCTTTCGGTATGGAAAAGATTGTGCCGGACCTGGAGGCGTTGGGGGTATTTACCCGTTTACTGGCACGTTCGGCTACCGGACAACCGGTTACAACCTACACTTCCCATTACCGTCGCCCTCGCGAAGGAGGTGAATATCACATCATTATTGTGGACAATGGCCGGAGTGCATTGCTGTCCAAGACCGACCATATCAAGACACTGAATTGTATTCGTTGCGGTGCGTGTATGAATACTTGTCCCGTATATCGTCGAAGCGGTGGATACTCTTATACTTATTTTATTCCCGGTCCTATCGGGATCAATCTGGGTATGGCCCATGATCCGGAGAAATATTATGATAATCTTTCTGCCTGCTCTCTGTGTATGTCCTGCTCTGATGTCTGTCCGGTGAAAGTGGATCTTGCCGAACAGATTTATAAGTGGCGTCAGGATTTGGACGGACTGGGCAAGGCGAATACGGGAAAGAAGATCATGTCCGGTGGAATGAAGTTCCTGATGGAGCGTCCGGCATTGTTCAATGCTGCTTTGTGGGCGGCTCCGATGATAAACAGCCTGCCACGATTTATGAAATACAATGATTTCAATGATTGGGGAAAGGGACGCGAGTTGCCGGAATTTGCCAAAGAATCGTTTAATGAGATGTGGAAGAAGAACAAAGTGCAGGGAAAGGAGGAATCTAAATGAGCAGTAGAGAAGAAATATTAGCCAGTATCCGCAAAAATATGCAAGTTCGTTATGATAAGCCGGATATTGCGGATATGAAACGGTTGTCATATCCCGATAAAATAGAACAGTTTTGTGCTATCAGCCGTGCGGTGGGAGGTATGGCTGTTGTATTGGGTGAGGGAGAAGATGTGAATGCGGTGATTCGCCGGACCTATCCGGAGGCTATGCGCATTGCTTCCGTGTTGCCGGATATTTCGTGCGCGACGTTCAATCCCGATAATCTGGATGACCCGAAAGAGTTGGATGGCACGGATGTGGCTGTGGTGAAAGGAGAAATCGGAGTTGCTGAGAACGGGGCTGTATGGATTCCGCAAACAGTAAAGTATAAAGCTGTTTATTTCATTTCAGAGAAGTTGGTTATTTTGCTCGACCGAAATAAAATAGTAGATACGATGTATGACGCTTACCGTGAATTGGACGGGCAGGAATATAAATTCGGCACGTTTATTTCCGGTCCTTCAAAGACTGCTGATATCGAACAGGCTTTGGTGATGGGAGCACATGGAGCAAGGGACGTATTGGTGATATTGATGTAGTTGTTAAATGTAAATGATATGTATGCCAATAAAGTAAAGAAAATAGCTGCCATTCATGACCTTTCGGGGATGGGACGCGTATCTCTCACGGTCGTTATCCCTATTCTTTCATCTATGGGCTTTCAAGTCTGTCCGTTGCCTACGGCTGTGCTTTCCAATCACACGCAATATCCCGGTTTCTCTTTTCTCGATCTGACGGACGAAATGCCGAAGATTATTGCCGAATGGAAAAAACTGGAAGTGCAGTTCGATGCTATCTATACGGGATATTTGGGCTCTCCGAAGCAGATTCAGATCGTTTCCGATTTTATCAGGGACTTCCGGCAGCCGGATAGTTTAATCGTGGCTGATCCCGTGTTGGGAGATAACGGTCGGTTGTACGCTAATTTTGATGGGGAGATGGTGAAGGAGATGCGTCACTTGATTACAAAAGCGGATGTAGTTACCCCGAATTTGACAGAACTGTTTTATCTGTTGGACAAGCCTTATAAAGCGGACAATACAGATGAGGAGTTGAAAGAATATCTTCGGCTCTTGTCTGATAAAGGTCCTGATGTGGTTATCATAACTAGTGTTCCCGTACATGGTGAACCTCATAAAACTTCTGTTTATGCTTATAACCGTCAGGGAAACCGTTATTGGAAGGTGACTTGTCCTTATCTGCCTGCCCATTATCCGGGTACAGGGGATACTTTTACAAGTGTTATCACGGGGTCTTTGATGCAGGGTGACAGTTTGCCAATGGCGTTGGACCGTGCCACGCAGTTTATTCTACAGGGTATTCGCGCTACTTTCGGATATGAGTATGATAACCGCGAGGGTATTTTGTTGGAAAAAGTACTCCATAATCTGGATATGCCGATACAAATGGCCAGTTATGAACTGATTTAATATTTAACACTCGTAAGCTTTTGTTTTTCAGGTATTTCTTTTATTTTTGCGGTTGTTGAATTAATCTGAAATAATTGTATCTAATGACTCAAACACTGAAAACGACTGAACGGCTTGGAGTAGTGGACGCTCTGCGTGGGTTCGCTTTGTTAGCTATTGTATTATTACATAATCTGGAGCATTACAATCTGTTTTTTATGCCGGAGAATGTACCCGCATGGTTGCAAACAATTGATAAGTATGCATGGGATACTATATTTTTCTTGTTTGCGGGAAAGGCTTATGCGACTTTCTCATTGTTGTTCGGGTTTAGCTTTTATATTCAGTTTCACAATGCGGAGAAACGGGGAATCGATTTCAGGGGACGATTTGCATGGCGGATGTGCCTGCTTCTCCTGTTTGCACAGTTGCACGCATTGTTCTATAACGGTGATATTCTTTTGCTATATGCAGTAGTCGGGTTTGCACTGATTCCGGTTTGTAAGTTGAAGGATAAGACGGTTTTCTGGATTGCTTTGATTCTGCTTTTACAGCCATACGAGTGGGGACGTGCCATCTATGCGCTGATAAATCCGGATTATGTGGCGGTGACCGGTCATTTTATTCCTTATGCTATGCGTGCTGAGGCAGCGACAGCCAACGGCAGTTTCTTTGATGTATTACAGTCTAATATCATTGACGGACAGTTGTATAGCAATATCTGGCAGGTGGAAAATGGACGCTTGTTCCAGACGGCTGCTCTGTTCATGTTCGGGATGTTGTTGGGACGCCGGAAATATTTGATAAAGAGTGAAGAGTCCGTACGTTTCTGGAAAAGAATGTTGATAGGTGCTGTCATTGCCTTCATTCCTCTCTATTGCCTTAGAATTTTTGTTCCGGATTTTATTACGGATTCCTCCGCACTGATTCCTTATAATATAGCTGTTCCGTCTTATGCTAATTTTGCGTTCATGGTGATTCTTGTTTCTCTCTTCACCCTGCTTTGGTTTAAGAAAGAGACAGGATATAGCTGGCAAAGCCTGCTGATTCCTTACGGGCGCATGAGTCTGACGAATTATATTTCCCAATCTGTTATGGGAGTCACTATCTATTATGGATTCGGGTTGTCTATGTACAAATATGCCGGAGCAACGGCAAGCCTGCTTATTGCATTGCTTATCTTTACCGTTCAGTTGGTCTTCAGCCGTTGGTGGCTTGTTCGACACAGGCAAGGACCACTTGAATTCTTATGGCGCAAGGGTACCTGGATTTAGTGGTTTGCGTTAATCGAATTTGACGGTTACCTCCGCCTGCTTGTTCCCGTATGTCCAGTCCGGTCCTTCCTGAACCAGACGGATTGCCTCTTTGTCGGAAGATTCGCAGAGACTCTTCTTTACTTTAATGTGGAAAGGCCGTCCGTCCCTATTGACCAGAAAGGTCAATACTACTTTTCCTTTCACTTGTGCGCACGTTTCGTCCGTTGGGCGGACCAGATTCTTTTTCAGATATTTCAGATATTTACGTTTTCCGTCAACGGGTTGCGGAGTGTTATCTTTATTTGCCTTTTTATTGACTCCGTGTCCCACTACCACCACTTCGCTGAGTCCTTTTTGGTCTTCGTTCATGGCAATGAGCATTGTCCGGCTGGTATCTACCGGAACTTCTACCGGGTCATATCCGATATACTGTGCTGTCAACTGCTTGTTCTCTGCTTTTTTGAGTAATGAAAATTCTCCATTCACATCTGTAACGGTTCCGATATTCGTTCCTTTGTACATTACGCTGGCGCCGATAAGCGGTTCCCCTTTTTGGTCGGTCACTTTTCCTTTGATTATATCATTGGTGGGAATAACTGCCATTTTAGCTATTCTCATCTTTTTGACGGATTCGGGATCAGAAGCTCCTGTTGTCATTATTACTTCTTCGTCTGTTGCTGCAACCATTTGATCCGAAGTTTCCTCCTCCATAGGCATTGTTGTAATGGGAGCACTTGGAGGCTTGGAAATGGTAGTCCGGCTTTTGGCGATGATATCTTTCTTATCCGCTTGTTTCATGGAAACTGGGGAAATAGGAGTGGAATCCGTCTTTGTCTTTGTGGGAACTAGTGCGATTTCCTTTTGTGGAATTATCGGAATGACAGGCTCTGGTGTCTCTTTCGGAAACAGGAAATAACTGCTGATTCCGAATCCGATCACCAGACAGGCGGCAACACTCCAAATGATAGCGTAGGTATTTCTTTTCTTTGTAGAACGGGCAGAGATTTGTATCCGCAGTTGCTCAATCCGTTGTTCGTGATTTCCCTCCACTTGGTTGTATCCATCTATCGCATCAGCCAGGAAAGGGTCTTTCATCGACTCTTTTTCCAACCGATGTGCTTCTTTTCCTTTGCGGAGTCCTTGTATGTAGTCCGATAGTCTCATAGGGTTTGTTTCTTGATACAGATTTTTAAGTTTCGCTTTCCGTTCTGGATATAGCTTTTTACATTATTCAGAGTAAATCCGGTCTGCTCGACAATATCCGCATACGACATTTCCTCTAAAAAGAAACGTGTAATGCTCGTCCGTTGTTCTTCGGGCAACTTTTCGAGACAGTGATGTAATGCTTTTAACTGGTCTTCCGAACTTTCCTCTTCACTTAATAGATGCAGAAATTCATCGGATTCCATAATATTAATGGTGTAATCTAACGGAATTTCTTTATTCTCCTTCCGCAGAAGTTGCAAGCAATGATTTTTTGCTACCCGGTAGAGCCAGGGCTTGAACACTTTGATCTCATAATTTCCCAGCTTAGGCAATAAATCTTCAAACAACTGCATGACCGCTTCCTGTGCCCGGTCTTCGTCTTGCAGATATTTCAGGCACAGTCCATACAGTAACGGGATATAGCGGTTGTATAATTCACCGAAATATTCCGTATCACCGGACTGAGCGTAGTGTGTGAGTAGCTCCTCGTCCGATAGTTTGGATATGGTTCTTTTAAAAAACAATGCCTATTCTTCTTCGTCGTCAATAATGACTTGATATTTTTCTTTCATTATTTCAAAATCATCTGCAATCTGTTCCAATATTTCATGTATATCCGTGCTCTTTACCAATGTGGGCATACCGTAATAGATAGATGCTTTATATGGCAACAGTATCATTTTGCCTTTGGGCAGAGAACGTCCCATGCCGGTCATGAATACGGGAATATATTTTACTTCAGGTCGCAGAGACAGGATACGGGCTATGCCGGATTTAATTTTTCCCATCTGTTCCGGCTTTCCTCTGGTTCCTTCGGGAAAAAGAATCAGTGAATATCCTGCATCGATGGCTTCAAGCATTTTGCGGATCGGGTCATGTTCCGAATCTTTTTCTCCTTTCCTTCTGATTAGCAGTGTGTTGATGAAATAGTTACTTATGGAAGCCTGAAAGCGGTTTTTACCAAAATAATCTTCTGCTGCTACAGGTTTGACTTTCCATAAAAGTTTTCCGGGCAGAGAAGATAATAAACTTAAAGTGTCCAAATGGCTGTTGTGGTTGGCAAGAATGATGAACTGCTTTTCTTTCTTGAGGAATCGGCAATCGGTGAACTGAACTCCTACGATCAGTTTCAAGAACCATTGGCATATACCTTTATATATAATCTGCATGATAGCAGCTTGCATGAATCTCTTTTCCATTTTAATATGCAATGTAATAAACTAAATGAAAAAAGACGGGAGCGGTGTAGGACAGAGAGTCTATCCGGTCGAATACTCCTCCATGACCGGGAATACTGTTCCCCATATCCTTAATTCCTTTATCCCTTTTGATGGCGGAGATGACTACGTCCCCCGAGAATCCGGCAATGGCAATAAGAGCGCTTACCAGAAGAACGTTAGGAGCGGAGAGGGGAGTCAGGAAACCGAGAAAGTAACCAATGACGGTAGTGCTGATTACACCACCTAAAAATCCTTCCCATGTCTTGTTCGGACTTACTTTCGGAAGTATCTTATGCCGTCCGAGAAGTTTACCCCAGATAAATTGCATTATATCGTTGATTTCCGTAAGGAATACAAGGAACAATAACAGGCCTCGTCCTCCCGCATTGAATCCCGGCAGTTCGGGAAGTGACAGGAGATAAGCGAGGTGGCTGATACCGAATACCGAAAGCATTAGGATCCACTGCAACAGAGCCATCGACTTGGTAATTCCGTGAGTGTCTTCTTTTAAAACCAGTCGTAAGGGTAATACGAGAAACATAACTACCGGGATGAAGATGATGAATGCTCCATACCAGGCAAGGTAAGCAAGGTAATATTGAATGGGAATGGCCAGTATCCCCCAGAATAATGCTCCACGATCTGCCTCTCTGAATCCCAACACCGAATACAGTTCTCTGAAAGCAATGAAAGAGAGAAAGGCAAGGAAGAAATAAGAAATGTTATAGCTGATAAATACAGCGCCGATAAACATGCCCGCCATGATCCACCATGAACGTGTGCGGGCGGAGAGTTCGCTGATATTTGTTTTTGGAAAGATCTTCTTTACAAAAAAAAGAATAAGGCTTGCCGTAATGAGCAGTCCGATGATGAGCGAAATGACGATAATCAGTTCATCACTTAGCGTAGGAAATATGGTATCCAGTAGTTCTTTCATTTTATTTCATTGTTTGTTGTGTGTGACATGAGGTACAGACGGTGTATCAGTGTTGCGACAAGGCCGACATTTATAATTATCAGGGCTATGAGACATACCATCCGGTCGTATCCTGCGTGAATGGTGCAGGTGGCTACTACAAAGGCAAGCGTGAGCAATGCCATGCGGTGTTGCTTGGCCATCGGACCGTTAAAGAAATGCTGGTGCGTTTTGTAGGCTCCTATCCAGCGGAAATAAGCTGTCATAACGGCAAGAAGGGCCGCTAGCCATCCCAGTTCAATACCGAATCCACCTGCTATATATCCGATGGGAATGATGAACAAAGCATCAGCAAAGCGGTCGGGCATATCATTGTAGAGATCTCCGTTGGCACTTTTCTTCCCTCCTTCAATAGCTACCATCCCATCGAACAGGTTGCAGAGTAACCGCGACTGCATGCAAACGATGAACAGAATGTAGGCTACATACTTGTTAAAACCGGGATCAATGACTGTGCCGATCAACAGAAGGCATCCCACCATAGCGAAGAATATGCTCATCATGGAAATTTGATTGGGAGTGATACCCCAACGAGTTAGTTTGCGGGCGATAATAGTGGCCCAGACCGTGTTTCGTGAGGCTATTTCCCGCCTTCCATCAACTTCGTTTTTCATATTTATGATATGTTTATGTTTGGCAAATATACATATCATATTAAGAGTTACAAAGGAATAAGTAGGAATTTTTAAGTGACTTTTTTCCGCTCGGGTAAAAAAAGTTCAGGCAAATTATGGAATCTGTGTGAAATCTGCATCTCTATAGTAAAAGCGATGAATAGTAACATTTTAAAATAATGAAGTTATGAGAACAAACCAATTCAGAGCAATCATGCTCGTACTGCTGATGGCAGTTATTTGCTTAGGAACAATGAATGCGCAAACTATTACCGTGACCGGTATTGTGACGGACGCAGCGGATGGAACTTCGATTACCGGTTGTTCGGTAGTGAATAACCGTTCCAAAAGTGGGGCAATCACAGATGTGAACGGTCGTTATTCCATTCAGGCCCAAAAAGGGGACGTATTGTTATTCCGGTTTATCGGGTATAAAGAAGAAAAAAGAGTGGTTAAGTCGGCCAAACTGGATGTTAAAATGAAGACTGATGATGTGGCGTTGGAGGAGTGTGTCGTAGTGGGATACGGTACAATGAAAACAAAGGCAATGACCGGTGCGTATGTAGCGGTGTGTCCGACTGCCATGTATGATATGGATACGAGAATGAATACGGAAGAGTATGACCGGATTCAGGAGAATGGTTTCAAAAGTGTAGCCGATACTCCGCTTTCTACTTTCTCTATTGATGTGGACCCTGCTTCTTATAGCAATATGCGTCGTTTTATCAATAGAGGAGAATTGCCTCCTGCCGATGCAATCCGTACGGAAGAATTAGTGAATTACTTTTCTTACGACTATCCGAAACCAACGGGCAACGATCCTGTGAAGATAACTGTGGAAGCCGGAACTTGTACTTGGAATACAGCTCATCGGCTTGTTCGTATCGGATTGAAAGCTAAAGAAATTCCGACGGAGCAGTTGCCGGCGTCCAATCTTGTATTCTTGATTGATATTTCCGGTTCTATGTGGGGGGCTAATCGGTTGGATTTGGTAAAGTCATCGCTCAAACTATTGGTGAATAATCTGCGGAATAAAGATAAGGTGGCAATCGTGACTTATGCAGGCAGTGCCGGTGTGAAGCTGGAAGCTACTTCGGGCGGTGATAAACAGAAGATCCGTGAAGCGATAGATGAACTGACCGCAGGCGGATCTACTGCAGGAGGCGCGGGCATTCATTTGGCGTATCAAATAGCTAAAAAGAACTTTATCTCTGATGGCAATAACCGTATCATACTTTGTTCCGATGGTGATTTCAACGTCGGTGTTTCTTCCGCCGAAGGATTGGAACAATTGATAGAAAAAGAACGGAAAAGTGGCGTACACCTTACTGTACTAGGCTATGGAATGGGTAACTACAAAGATAAGAAAATTCAAGTATTGGCTGAAAAAGGAAATGGGAATCATGCCTATATAGATAATTTGCAGGAAGCCAATCGTGTTTTAGTAGGCGAATTTGGTGCTACATTGCATACTGTGGCAAAAGATGTCAAACTGCAAGTGGAATTTAATCCTTCTCAAGTCCAGGCATATCGTCTGATTGGTTACGAAAGCCGTCTGCTGAAAGACGAAGATTTTAATAATGATGCGAAAGATGCCGGAGATATGGGAGCAGGACATACGGTAACAGCTTTTTATGAAGTGATTCCCGCAGGTGTGAAGAATGAATATGTAGGTAAAGTAGACGACTTGAAATACCAAAAGAAAGAAAAAATGACGCTGAAACCGACCGGATCTGATGAACTCCTTACTGTGAAATTGCGTTACAAAGCTCCGGATAAGGATGTCAGCAGGAAAATGGAACTTCCTTTTGTAGATAACAAAGGAGATAGTGTTTCTTCCGACTTCCGTTTCGCTTCGGCAGTAGCCATGTTCGGACAGTTGCTTCGTGATTCTGACTTTAAAGGAACTGCCGATTATGACAAAGTCATTAAGCTAGCTAAACAGGGGGTGAATAATGATGAAAGAGGATATCGAAGAGAGTTTATCCGACTGGTTGAGGCTGCTAAAGGATTGGAAAAGACGAGTAAGAATTAGTATAAGAGAGAGTTTTCAAACTGAGCCGAGAGTAGTAACTTATCTGTGAGGCAATAATAAGAAAACCGCAAATGGCTTGACGACTATTTGCGGTTTTCTTATTGCACGGGAGGAGAGGCTCGAACTCCCGACACCCGGTTTTGGAGACCGGTGCTCTACCAACTGAGCTACTCCCGTGTTTGCGGCTGCAAAGGTAGTAGAAACTTCTGAATCTCCAAACATTCGGGTAAATAAGTTTTGAACTATTTTAATTTTTCCCATTCGTCGGGCTTGAAACCGACCAATACCAAACTGTCTGTTACTACTAGAGGACGTTTCACCAACTTACCGTTTGTTGCCAACAGTTCTATTTGTTCCTCTTCGCTCATGCTTGGCAACTTCTCACTCAGTTTCAGCTCTTTATAAACGAGTCCGCTAGTGTTGAAGAATTTCTTTATAGGCAGACCGCTACGGGGAATCCATGCTTTTAGCTCTTCTACTGTAGGATTTTCTTCTACAATCAACCGGTTTGTATACTCAATGTTATTTTCTGTTAACCACTTTTTGGCTTTTTGGCATGTGCTGCATGCCGGGTACTGCAAAAATAAAGGTATCATACTCATTTCTAATTTATTATTTGATATTTGTTGTTTCACATTTAGGGTAGTAACTGTAAATCCTGATACATGATTCGATAGGCAGCCGCTTTCTTATCCAATGCCAATGGGTATGCTCGCGATGATGAAGGCATACGATACAGCCTTATTGCGCGTTTCTCAAAAACAAACTCCGAATAATCGCCGACTTTCGGTTCTTCTACATCCAATTGTTGCCGGAGTGTGTCAGTAGCTTTCTGACCGGTAGTAACGATGGCCTTACATTCGGGAAGCCGACGAAGCATTGCGGGAATATCGGTGGCTTCCACAACCTCCAGAAACTTATCGGACGCATTGTCTTGTAGTCGGCGAACGGATGAGGCCGTATCGAACAGTGCAATTCCTTTCTCATTTAGAAAGTCTATAATCCGTTCACGGCAAAACGCTTTCCGTGTAGGATTTAGAAAGTAGTCTTTGTCATTAAAAAACAACACACCGAAAATGCGCCACATATCATTATTCAGGTTCGGGTAATAGAAATCCATGGACCAACGCTTTTTCTGCGGTGGAAAACTTCCCAGCATTAACAGTTTGGCTTTTGCCGGAAGAAATGGTTCTAGTGGATGTTTCTCGATTTCCATCATTATGTATCATTTTAATTTCATGCAAAAATAGTGATAATGTTTATTTCGTTCAAAATCAATGTGAAAAAATGCAATATATAAAATATTTACGTATTTTTGTGGCATAATGAATAGACAGTCTTTTATAATATCATTGAGAGTTCAAGTTGTTGTAAGTTGTTTATTGAGTTCATTCTTCTTTTTAAGCGAGAATGGTTACGCTTCGGAACAAGTTACGTTTATAGAAACCCCTACGGATAATGCGACGGCAACGGTAAGGGGACGTGTTGTCGATACCAACGGCGAGCCGCTTATCGGGGCAACCATTCGTGAGAAAGGAGGAGCGAACGGAACTGTCAGTGATATAGACGGTAGCTTCTTTTTGTCCGTTCCGGATAGCGCTGTTCTGCAAGTTTCCTTTATCGGTTATGAGACAGTGGAAGTCAAAGTAACGGGTAGGGCAATGCTTGAAATCTCCCTTCGGGAAAATACGGTCATGCTTGATAATGTAATTGTGACTGCTCTAGGGCTTGAAAAGGATGAATCTACTTTGGCTTATTCGACTCAGAAAATAAAAGGGGAAGAACTGAATCGGGTAAAGGAGATAAATATGATAACAGCCCTTGCCGGAAAAGCTGCAGGAGTGCAGGTCAACAAGAATTCTTCCGGTATGGGTGGTTCTGCCAAAATCACTCTTCGGGGAGTCCGTTCGGTATCCGGAGATAATCAGCCGCTTTATGTAATAGACGGTGTACCGATGTCCAACACTTCTCCGGAACAGGCTTATTCGGCGATTGGCGGAACGGCAAATGCCGGAAACCGAGATGGAGGAGATGGTATCTCCAATCTGAATCCGGAGGATGTAGAAAGTATCAGTATCTTGAAAGGCGCCCCAGCAGCGGCTTTGTATGGAAGTTTGGCTGCCAATGGAGTAATCCTGATCACTACCAAAAAAGGAAATTCTACAGGGAAAAGAAGTATCCATTTCTCTACCGGACTTACTTTTGAAAAGGCTTTCAGCTTACCTCAGATGCAAAATAGCTATGGGGTGAGTGATGTGATAGATAGTTGGGGTGAAAAGGAAAGTTTGGAGGTGCATGATAATCTGAATGATTTTTTCCGTACCGGACTTACTTCCATGACTTCCGTATCCGTCAGTCACGGAAATGAAAATCTGCAAACTTATTTTTCTTATGCCAATACTACTGGACGGGGCATTATTGAAGGGAATAAATTAAAGAAGCATAACATCAATCTGCGTGAAACGGCTGCCATGTTCAACAAACGTCTGAAGTTGGATGGCAATGTCAATGTCATGAAACAAACGGTTGAGAATAAGCCCGTCTCAGGAGGTTTTTATATGAATCCGTTAGTAGGGCTTTACCGTTTTCCGCGTGGCGAAGATCTGTCTTATTATAAGGAGCATTTTGAAACTTATAATGAAGAGCGTAATTTGAATGTGCAGAATTGGCATACGTTTACCGAAGATTTTGAGCAGAATCCATATTGGATAGTGAATCGTATCCAAAGCAGGGAAACACGCACACGTGTCATTCTTGCTCTTTCCGTCACTTTCAAGGTGAATGGTTGGCTGACGATACAAGCACGTGGCAATATGGATTATTGGGCTGATAAATTGCGTCAGAAATTCTATGCTTCTACCGCAACAGCTTTATGCGGAGTGAACGGGCGTTATCTTGAGATGGACTATCAGGAAACGCAGATGTATGGTGACGTGATGGCTATGTTTAAGAAAACATGGGGTGATTTTACTCTGGATGCGGCTATTGGCGGCAGTATCAATGATAAGGTGGTGAACTCAACCCGTTACGACTCGAAGAATGCTTCTTTGAAATACGCCAATGTGTTTAATATTGCCAATATCGTGATGAACAGCTCTGCCAGTATTGATCAGAAGATAGATGCACACCGGCAGTTGCAATCATTTTTCGGTACGGCTCAGATAGGTTATAAGGAAAAGATATTTCTTGATTTGACAGCCCGTAATGACTGGTCGTCCACGTTATCCTATACCAAACATGAGAAATCAGGATTTGCTTATCCGTCCGTCGGTCTTTCCATATTGCTTGATAAATGGCTGAAATTGCCCGAATGGGTTTCTTTTGCAAAGTTACGCGGGGCTTACAGTAAAGTGGGAAATGATATCCCTCTGTACATCACAAATTCCACTTCGCACGTCAATGCCGGTGGTGAGGTACAGGCAAATGATGCTGCGCCTTTTAAAGAAATGGAACCGGAAATGACTCATGCTATGGAATTCGGAACGGAATGGAAGTTCTTCCGACACCGTTTGGGAATTAACCTGACTTATTATCGCACAAATACGTATAATCAGTTTTTCAAGCTTCCTGCTCTCGCCGGTGATGAGTTTGCTTATCGGTATGTGAACGCTGGAAATATTCAAAACAAGGGATGGGAAATTACGCTGAATGCTACTCCGGTGTTAACTTCTGACTTCACATGGAAGACGTCGCTCAACTTTTCTTCCAATAAGAATAAGATTGTGAAGTTGCATGATGACTTGAAGGAGTTCGTTTACGGACCTACAAGTTTTTCTTCAAGCTATGCTATGAAATTGGTGAAAGGCGGTTCTATCGGGGATATATATGGAAAAGCTTTTGTGCGCGATGATCAGGGAAGGATTGTTTATGGGACGGAAGGAGACCATAAAGGGCTGCCGTTGGTGGAAGGAGATGGTAATACGGTGAAAGTAGGAAATGCCAATCCGGTCTTTTTAATGGGATGGAATCATACGTTTTCTTACAAGGGATTCAGTTTTTACTTTTTGCTCGACTGGCGTTATGGTGGTAAAGTCCTTTCGCAAACGCAGGCGGAAATGGATCTTTATGGAGTGTCGGAAATAACTGCAGATGCTCGTGATAAAGGATATGTTATGCTGGAAGGGGAACGGATAGACAATGTGAAAGGATTTTATAAGAATGTGGTAGGCGGACGTGCCGGAGTGACGGAATATTATATGTATGATGCCACTAATCTGCGTTTGCGTGAAGTGTCGCTGAGTTACAATTTCCCTAAGGAATGGATGCAGAAAACTAAAGTATTGAAGAATGTGCAACTTTCGTTTGTAGCCCGTAATCTGTGTTTCTTGTATAAGGAAGCACCTTTTGACCCGGATCTGGTACTTTCTACAGGAAATGATAATCAAGGTATCGAGGTGTTCGGAATGCCTACTACCCGTAGCCTGGGTTTTACGCTGAAATGTGAGTTTTAAAAGCTGAAAAGGGAAAATGAAGAAACGATACATATATTTATATTTGATAGGATGGTGGCTTTTTTGCGTAGCATGCACGGGTAACTTCCGCGATTATAATACCGATCTGTCCGGCATTACGAATGAAGATCTGAACATTGACGATAATGGTTATGGAATCCGTCTGGGGATTATCCAACAAGGCATTTATTTTAATTATGATTACGGAAAGGGGAAGAATTGGCCTTTCCAGTTGATACAGAATTTGAATGCGGATATGTTCAGTGGATATATGCATGATGCCAAACCTCTGAACGGTGGTTCCAATAATTCCGATTATAATATGCAGGATGGTTGGAACAGTGCGATGTGGACACATGTGTATTCGTATATTTTTCCACAGATATATCAGTCGGAGAATGCTACCCGTGATACTCATCCAGCCCTGTTTGGTATTACGAAAATATTGAAAGTGGAAGTAATGCATCGGGTAACGGATTACTATGGTCCTATTATTTACAGGCATTTTGCGAATGCGGAAAAGCATTATCAACCTGATACGCAGAAAGAGGTCTATTATGAATTCTTTAATGAACTGGATTCTGCCGTTGTCGCTCTTATCGGTTATATAGAAGAAAAACCGGAATCCAATGGGTTCGCCCGGTTTGACATTCTGCTGGATGGCAAGTATTCCTCTTGGGTGAAGTTTGCCAATTCTTTGCGCTTGCGTTTGGCTATGCGTCTTGCATCAATCGCTCCCGACAAGGCACGTTTGGAAATAGAGAAGATAAAGGAAAATGATTACGGTTTCTTTGAGAGAGGATCGGAAAAAGTTGCGGTTTCTACAAAATCGGGATATATTAATCCGTTGGGAGAACTTAATTTGGTGTGGAATGAAACGTATATGAATGCTTCAATGGAGTCTATACTTACGGGATACGATGATCCTCGACTCAAAGCCTATTTCGTTCCTTGTACGGATGAAAAGTTTAGGGGAGAGTATCGTGGCATTCGTCAGGGAACTTGTTTTGCACATAATCATTATGCAGGGCTGTCCCGATTGTCGGTCACACAGGCTACGGACGCACCTCTGATGACGGCTTCTGAAGTCTGGTTTTTACGTGCTGAGGCCGCTTTACGCGGTTGGACAGACGAAAATGAAGAAAACTGCTATCGGAACGGAGTGATGACTTCTTTCGAACAATGGGGTGTCTATGGAGTAGAAGATTACTTGAAGAGCGAACGGATAGCTTCGAATTTTGTAGACACTTATGAAACGGAGAATAATGTGGAAGCTCGTTGTAAGGTATCACCAAAATGGAATCCGTCGGATGATAAGGAGAAAAAGCTGGAGAAGATTATTACCCAAAAGTGGATTGCCATGTTTCCCGAAGGCTGTGAAGCTTGGGCTGAACAACGACGTACGGGATATCCCCGCTTGTTTCCCGTACGTTTCAATCATAGCAGGAACGGATGTATAGATTCGGAGACGATGGTACGCCGACTTCACTTTCCCGGTACTTTGCAAACAGAAGATCCGGAGCAATATTCTGCCCTTGTGAAAGCTTTGGATGGAGAAGATCACGAAGGTACATACCTATGGTGGGATACGGGAAATAATAGTTTGGAATAAAAAATCTGTGTAAGTAATGTGTGTATATGTGCAGGTTTGACTAATTTTGCGCTTTCATTAAAAAACACATTTATTCATGAAACAGATTATTGCTGCTTTTTTCCTTTGTATGTTGCTTTGGCCCGTGTCGGGATTGCGGGCTCAAAACATACAGTTGCATTATGATTTCGGACGTTCCCTGTATGATAAAGATTTAAAAGGTCGTCCTTTGCTGACTTCTACTGTAGAGAAATTCCATCCCGATGCTTGGGGAAGTACCTATTTCTTTGTTGATATGGATTATACTTCCGATGGGGTAGCTTCCGCTTATTGGGAGATTGCCCGTGAGTTGAAATTCTGGAAAGCTCCTTTTTCCGCACATCTCGAATATAACGGTGGTTTGGCAAAAGGATTTTCTTACAATAATGCTTATCTGGCCGGTGCTACCTATACTTATAACAATGCTTCTTTCTCAAAAGGTTTCACTGTGAGTGCCATGTATAAGTACATTCAGAAGCATAAATCACCTAACAATTTCCAATTGACAGGTACTTGGTACATTAATTTTTGCCATAACTTGCTGACTTTCTCCGGGTTTGCCGACTGGTGGCGTGAGGAAACGGATTATGGGAAAACGATCTTCCTTACCGAACCACAGTTTTGGGTAAACCTGAACCGTATTAAAGGAGTAAATAAGAATTTCAACTTAAGTATAGGCTCGGAAGTGGAATTAAGTAATAACTTCGGTAATCGTGATGGCTTTTATGCAATCCCGACACTAGCCCTAAAATGGACATTGAATTAAATGAAAACAGATTTAATCTACGGTGTTGAAGACCGTCCTCCTTTTAAAGATGCGCTGTTTGCCGCTTTGCAACATCTGTTGGCTATCTTTGTTGCCATCATTACACCGCCACTTATCATTGCGAGTGCTTTGAAACTGGATGTGGAGAAGACGAGTTTTCTGGTCTCTATGTCTCTCTTTGCTTCAGGAGTATCAACTTTCATTCAATGTCGCCGTTTCGGAACGATAGGAGCAGGGCTGCTCTGTATTCAGGGAACCAGTTTCTCTTTTATTGGGCCTATTATTGCCACAGGGCTTGTCGGTGGATTACCTCTAATTTTTGGTTCCTGTATGGTTGCCGCGCCCATCGAGATGATTGTCAGCCGTACTTTTAAGTACTTGCGTAATATCATCACTCCGTTAGTATCCGGTATTGTTGTGCTACTTATCGGATTGAGCCTGATAAAAGTCGGGATCGTGTCTTGCGGAGGCGGATATTCTGCTATGGATAACGGAACCTTTGCAACTTGGGAAAATCTATCTATTGCTGCACTGGTGCTTTTAAGTGTATTGTTTTTCAATCGTTGCGGAAATAAATACCTGCGCATGAGTTCCATTGTTCTTGGGCTTTGTCTTGGTTATGGTTTGGCTTTTGTCTTAGGGAAAGTCGATATGAGCTCTCTGAATGTAGGAATGCTGATGAGTTTCAATATTCCTCAACCTTTTAAATATGGCGTTGACTTCAATGTTTCTTCTTTTATAGCTATTGGGCTGGTTTACTTGATTACGGCTATTGAAGCGACGGGAGACGTGACTGCCAATTCTATGATATCCGGTCTTCCGATTGAAGGTGATTCTTATCTGAAACGAGTTTCAGGTGGAGTAATGGCAGACGGATTCAACTCTTTCCTTGCCGGAGTTTTTAACTCCTTCCCAAACTCTATTTTTGCGCAGAACAACGGTATTATTCAACTGACTGGAGTAGCCAGTCGCTATGTGGGTTATTATATTGCTGCAATGCTTGTACTTTTGGGCTTGTTCCCTATTGTAGGGGCTGTTTTTTCATTAATGCCCGATCCAGTACTGGGTGGAGCAACCTTGCTTATGTTCGGTACGGTAGCCGCCGCAGGTATCCGCATTGTCTCTTCTCAGGAAATCGGTCGTAAAGAAACGTTGGTATTAGCGGTCAGCCTTTCTCTTGGCTTGGGAGTAGAATTAATGCCGGACGTACTGCAACAAGCCCCCGAAGCGATTCGAAGTATCTTTTCATCGGGAATCACTACCGGAGGCCTGACTGCAATAATTGCCAATATAGTAATACGTGTAAAAGAAGAGAAAGATTAATCTTCAATACTCAGATTACTCATTTTGTCAGTTATATGGAAGGGGAAATCCGGATATTCGTAGAGACTGAAACGAGTTTCGGTTTCCCCTTTGGTGTAGTTCCATATCGAAGCATAATCTTCCGGGTCTTCTCCCATTTTAGCCAATTGGCGCAGATAAGCGGCCAACGATTTGTTCTCTACAATATAAATTTGTCCCATCCGGTCAATAATCGGACTGTGGCGGCGCGTTCCGTCATGTTCAAAACATAGGATGCGTTTCCCTTCTTCTGTAAGTCCCACTAATTGGAAAGTCATACTTTTGCCGATGGCTGGTAAATTCAGTACACTGCGATCTGTAGCAAGGAAAGGTAAGTGATGTTTTCTCATGAACCGTCTTAACTGTTTGGCAACCTCTTCTTTTTCTTTCATATCTTTTTCTGCTCCCGTCTTCGTTTCCAATATCTTATATAATTCTTCTGCCTGTTCCGGTGTCATTCTGCCATATATTTTTTCCTCCTGCTGTTCCTGCATTGAACGGCTGTTGGGTGCGAACACCGCATAATTTTCATTAAAGCCCTTCACGGAAAAAGTATAGTAACACATCACTCCCAATGAATTAAGCACTTGTCGGAGCCGTGTTGTATGTCCTCGTCGCGAAGCTGCCACTGTGTACACCAATTGGTTCGTGATGATCCATCCAGCGGAAAGTATCTTCCGAATAGCCTCTTTAGCTTCCGGAGTCACCTCCAATGGGGTCTGGAAATGGGTCTGGATAATAAACTGTTTCACACCGGCTGCCGAAGCCTTTTCTTTGAATTCCCGCAATATCTCCACTAACTCGTCATTAATGCGCATCGGTAAATAGGCTGGTAAACGGGAACCTAACCTTACCCGTTGCAGTTCTGCATATTTTTCACCCTCCGGACGGTCAAGGTTCGCTTTCTGTTTGCGTACGGCCATTCGATATACTGCATCCAGAATGTGTTGAAGTGTCTTATTCTGACTCATCAGCGCATCTCCTCCGGTGATAAGAATATCCCGCAATTGCGTATCTTCTTCAAAATAAGTCATCAAGCGTCGTAATTTGCGTTCCCATGACTCTTTCGGTCGTAACGTTTCAAACTCAAAATTCAACCGTTCGCTCTGAAAATCATACATCCGTTGACAAGAAGCGCAAAGTCCTCCGCACGCTCTTCCCATCGTATCGGGAATAAGAATAGCAACCTCCGGATAACGTCGATGAATATTATGTCCATCCGGTAATAGCCATCCTGCTGCATTCGGTTTTTCCGCCTCTACAATATCTTCTTTCTCCCATGCGCGGATATTTCCATAAGTTTCTACCAGTCGTGGTGAGTAAAGAATATAGCTCCGGATCGCTTCATCGTTATATCCATATCCCGTAACATTGAGTAATGACAGGTAATAAGGAGTGGCAAAAAACGGCATCCTTTTCTTTCGGGCACGATGAAGCAAATACATTGTTTCTGACGAAAGTGAATTTCCTAGAAAACGGTTCAACTCTCCCGGACTCTTAACAGCCATTGCCAAATGAAAGCGAAAGTCATTCCACCATTCACTCACCAGTCTGTATTTCTCTTCATAACTCATCCCTTCTTCAAAATGAAAACGTGCCGAAGGTTTCGACTTTCTGTTTTCAATCTTTTGAATCAGTAAATGCAACATCCGCTCCTTATTCTCATCCCGCACTTCCCGTACCTCTTCATCTAATCCTGTTTCCCAACGGTCATTCCGGTTTTTGATACGTTGCGGAGACGGTAAAGGTATTATATCCCCTTTCAATCGTTTGAACATTTGAAAGAGTTCTATGAATAAGTCTGTCGGTAATTCCATGTTTTCTAATGTTCCCGTCAGAAATTCATAAAGCAACCGTATTGTCTGTATTGACATATCCTGTCCCGTAGACAGTTCATGGACATCCTGTCCATCATAATGGAGTAAAAGTCGAATTTGCTCCCTAGCCTCTTTCGCAGTCTTATTCTCCATTCTGCAAGTCTCCAGAAATCGTTGCATTTTTAGCTTAAACTCCTCAACAGAAGAGCTTTTATCAGCCATCTCCACCACTTCCGGAATTTCTTGATTATAGATTTGTTTCAATTGTGAAAAAGTAAGTGTAAGCATTTTCTTTTGTTTCATAAGCAATCTCTCTATTTAATGGTATATAAAGATACGAAAAAAGCGGAAGTTTCATACTTCCGCTTTTTCTATCGTGCTAATCTTTACGATTTTCTAACATTTTAGAGCAACTTATTTTTTCGTTTCCGTGTCATCATTCTTGCGTTTCGGCTCTTTTTTTGCCAATAAGACAATATTATACACATAATCCGTCATCCACTGTTCCGAGTATCCCAGACGTTCCTTGTATTGACGTACAGCCGCTGCAGTCTTGTGCACATCATCAGCTTTCCATACAGTCTTTGTGCAAACATCGTGGACCGTTTTCTGAGTCATGCCATAAAGTGCTTTCTTAAAGATAGACGGCATGCGGAACTTCCATTGCATCAGATTCCCCATCAACATCATCAAGTCGTTAGAGAATCCTTGATACATAAACAGATAAGATTGAATATCATTCTGAGTACGGCAGTTGCGTTTTACGGAAGAATCGATTTCTTTAAAGAAACTCTCATTCAATCCATAGTCCTGCATCAACATTTTGCGCGAAGCTGACTTTTCGGCCAATCCTAACTTGCCGTTTTGCGTAGGTATCTTGAATAAACGTTTGAAGTTGGCTACATCCGGCAGGAAGCGGATATTTGTGATACCAAGGTTAGTGGCGATAACTGACTGGAAATAGACCCGGGTCAGAGAAATGAAATCTTCTACATTGCCGACTTTTGTTTCATCGGATTTTTTCTTGAATAAACCAAATAAGCCCATTGTTGTATTTACAATTTTATTATTTACAATTTACTAATTGAACGTGTGTGATTGCTTTGTTGCATACCAACCAAGCTGATATTTCGTGTGCAAAGGTACAAAAAACAGTTGGGTTTCACCAACATTCCAAGTCCTTTTCAATATCCGGCATTGTCTCTTTTCTGAAAACAGGATTCTGAATGCCGACTTTCTTCTGCGATGAGCCGGAAAGTACCATCATTGTTTAGCATAAAGTCTCTAATGTAATTGCGATCATTCACTTTTCATCCGGAAGTAGAATTTATGATTTTCGAATACAGGTTCTGCAATACCATAACGAACGAATTTGGCAAGCAGATGTTCGGCGGCACGGCGTGAGATTCCTGTCTGACGACAATAACGGTTGAGTGATAGTAGAGTACCGTGTTCCAGTTGATCGAGCAAAAGCTGTTCACGTTCAGTGTAACGGATTAGTTCGCCACGGGGATTGTCGCTCTGTTGCCACACGCGGAGATGTATAGGTGTCGCCAATATGTTTTCGTCCTTGATACGGAGATAGGCGAGCGGTTTTCCGGTTTCGTCTTTGGCATACACCGGTTTGTGAAGGGTCTCTTCGATAGTGACTACCAATACCTGTCGTCCTTCTACTATGTATGTTTGCATTGTATATTCCACTTCGGGTACACAATAAAGTTGTGCGGCCGCCTCAATCATATATTTTTCCTCTTCGGAACGTACGCCTGCTATTTTTCCATTGTCTTTCACGCCAATAAGCAATCTTCCTCCGTCGGTGTTGGCAAAAGCGGACAAGGTTTTGGCTATCTTGCGTGCATCGGAAATTTCAAATTTGAAGTCCTGTTGTTGATGCTCTCCTTCAGCAATCAAAGTATGTATATAATCGGTATCTGTAAGCGGTTTCATGGCTACAAAGGTAGGTAAAAATGGCGAAAAGACCTTTTTTTGCATTATTTTCAAAGAATATTTCAAAAAAAAGATTGTTTTTATGCGTTTATTTCGGGAAACAGTGTATTTTTGCGACACATTATTAACGAAAAAAATAAAAGGATTATGAAAGAATTGGTAGAAAAAGTAGCAGCTCTGTATGCTGACTTCGCAAAAGATGCTAACGCTCAGATTGAAAATGGTAACAAAGCAGCAGGAACTCGCGCTCGTAAAGCTTCTTTGGAAATCGAAAAAGCAATGAAAGAATTCCGTAAAGCATCTTTGGAAGCTTCTAAAAAGTAAGATTAGAAACTACTAAGATATCAGAAGAAATGAGAGGGTATATTATCATGATATATCCTCTTTTTATTTTTTAAGCTTCTCTTTTTGCAACTTATGTACTGAAAACCGGGCTTGTGAAAGTCTGTTTTTTGTATTCTTAATATTAATCGTATATTTGCGAAAAGAATCAAGATCGGGAATGATGAACGAAAACGTCTTAGCTAAACTGAAGATACTTGCAGAATCTGCCAAGTACGATGTTTCCTGTTCTTCCAGTGGTACGGTGCGTTCCAATAAGCCGGGAACGCTGGGAAACACTGTGGGAGGATGGGGGATATGCCACAGTTTTGCCGAGGACGGTCGATGTATCTCGCTATTGAAAATCATGCTTACCAATTATTGCATTTACGATTGTGCCTATTGCGTCAACCGTCGTAGCAACGATCTTCCCCGCGCTACCTTTTCCGTTTCGGAATTGGTGGAGCTGACGATGGAATTCTACCGTCGTAACTATATCGAAGGGCTGTTTCTTAGCTCCGGAGTGGTCCGTAATCCGGACTATACAATGGAGAGACTTGTGCGTGTAGCCAAAGATTTGCGGCAAGTGTACCGTTTTAACGGTTATATCCATCTCAAGAGTATTCCCGGAGCCAGTCGCGAATTAGTGAATGAAGCCGGATTGTATGCCGATCGTCTTAGCGTCAACGTCGAAATTCCCAAAGAAGAAAATTTGAAACTGCTTGCACCGGAAAAAGACCATAAAAGTGTATTTGCTCCGATGAAATACATTCAACAAGGCGTGTTGGAGAGTAAAGAAGAACGGCAGAAGTTTCGCCACGCACCGCGTTTCGCACCTGCGGGACAAAGTACCCAGGTGATTGTGGGAGCTACCTCCGAATCGGATAAAGATATTCTTTTTCTTTCGTCGGCACTTTATGGGCGCCCCACCATGAAACGTGTCTATTACTCGGGCTACGTTTCCGTGAATACGTATGATAAGCGCCTTCCGGCATTGAAACAGCCGCCTCTGGTACGTGAAAACCGGCTCTATCAGGCTGACTGGTTATTGCGTTTTTATCAATTCAAGGTAGATGAAATTGTGGATGATTCCTATCCGGATCTCGATCTCGAAATAGACCCGAAACTTTCGTGGGCTTTGCGCCATCCCGAACAGTTTCCTGTCGACATCAATAAGGCAGACTACGAAATGTTGCTCCGTGTGCCGGGAGTAGGGGTGAAGTCGGCGAAACTGATTGTTGCTTCCCGTCGTTTTTCGCGGCTGGGATTTTATGAACTGAAGAAGATAGGAGTGGTGATGAAGAAAGCGCAATATTTCATCACTTGCAAAGAACTGCCTCTCCAGATGCAGACAGTGAACGAACTTTCTCCGCAACGGGTGCGCAGCTTATTGTTGCCGAAACCGAAAAAGAAAGTAGATGAACGTCAGTTGTTGCTTGATTTTGGCGAATAAGAATAATTTACGATTAGACAATTTACTATTCAAAAGTGATACCAAGCGTAAATTGTCTAATAGTAACTTAAATAGTAAATCGTAAATTGTCTAATAGTAAATATGTTTAGTGTTTATATTTACGATAAAACCTTTGATGGTCTGCTGACGGCTGTGTTCGACGCCTATTTCCGCAAGACTTTCCCCGATGCCTTGCTGTCGGAAGGAGATGCTTTGCCTTTATTTTGTGATGAGCTGCATACGGTAGTGACCGATGAAGAAAAGGCCGGGCGTGTGTGGCGGGGATTACAGAAGAAAGTTTCCTCTTCCGCTTTGGGTTGCCTCACACAAAGTTGGCTGTCGGAGCTTCCGGAAGTAGGGATGCTTATTTTTCGTTATATCCGTAAAGCGATCGACGCGCCCCGGTCCATTGAAACCAATTTTGGTGATCCGGATGTTTTACAATTGGCGCAAATATGGAAGAAGGTGGATGGCGAACGTGTACACCTGATGCAGTTTGTCCGTTTCCAGAAAGCTGCCGACGGTACATTCTTTGCCGCTTTCGAACCGCAGTATAATGCGCTCCCGTTGACGGTTCACCATTTCAAAGACCGTTTTGCCGATCAGAAGTGGATTATTTACGACATGAAACGCCGTTACGGATTTTATTATGACTTGCAGGAGGTGACGACTATCTCGTTTGATGATGACAGTCGTGAATCCCATTTGATTACGGGGATGCTGGACGAAAGTCTGATGGACAAGGATGAGAAGCTTTTCCAACAACTTTGGAAGACATATTTCAAGGTCATTTGTATCAAAGAACGCATGAATCCGAGGAAGCACAGGCAGGATATGCCTGTACGTTATTGGAAGTATCTGACGGAAAAGCAAAAGTAGATTTCCATTTTGGGAGAGGAGCGAAAGTCTGACTATTCAATTCGCTGCACCGTTACATCCGGAAATTCCTGTATCAGCGAAAGCAGATGCCCTTCATCATTATTTCGTTTCGACTTGATAACCATCGTAACCTGATAATATTCTGTTTCACCCGTGTGTTGCGTTTCCATCTCGTAAGAGACTATCAGGTAGTCTTTAGAGTTGAATCTGTCCGCTATCTGTTTCAGTATGTCTTTGTTGGGAGTTGAGAAAGAAACCATCGAGCTTTTCATTCCGATGCTTTTAAATAGATAGCTAAGTAGTTCCAGTCCGACGAGGGTTAACACCGTGGCGGCAATACCGATGGTGTACATTCCTGCACCTACCGCCAAGCCGATACCTGCTGTTGCCCAGATTCCTGCGGCGGTAGTCAGTCCGCGTACAATCTGTTTTTGAAAGATGATGGTTCCTGCACCGATAAATCCGATACCGCTGACAACCTGTGCCGCCACCCGACTGGGATCGAGTGTGACACTACTTTCTTTTATAATTTCCTGAAATCCGTATTGGGAAACAATCATAATCAAAGCACTACCTAGCGACACGAGAAAATGAGTGCGGTATCCGGCCTCTTTGGCACGGTATTCACGATCCAGTCCGATGATGGCTCCCAATATTCCGGCGACCAATAAACGGATTACAAAATCCATATTCAACATCATGTGTTCAATCTCCTTTCTGTTTTTTATTGTTTGTGGAAAAATGCTTAGGACTATAAATATACAATTATTTCCCCTTTTTGTATCAATCATTTAGTAATATTTGAACGTATCCAATTCATTTTATCGTATATTCGCAGATTCAAATAAATGTTTAATCCCGCGACCGAGCAAATAATGAAGAAAAGAATTTTTTATATAATCAGCTTTCTGGTGATCTTCTGTATGGAGGTGTTGATAGCTTTGTATGTGCGCGACCGTTTCATACGACCTTATGTCGGAGATATGTTGGTGGTAGTGCTGGTATATAGCTTTGTACGTATCTTTCTACCGACGGGGATTCCGCGGATGCCGTTTTATGTCTTTCTTTTTGCCTGTTTGGTAGAAGTCTTGCAATACTTCCGGCTGGTGGAAACATTGGGTGTCACGAACCGCGTAGCCCGAATTGTGCTGGGTTCTACGTTCGATTGGGGAGATATTGCCTGCTATGCTGTGGGATGCGTTTTCATTGTCTTATTCGAGCATTTCGTCCGGCGTAGATCGTAGAGGATTTATTTCTCTTCCGCTTTGGTTTCGGATGGGTTTAGGCTGTGACCGCAATATTTGCAAAACTCTGCATTATCTTCGTGTCCGGAGCGATGGCAGTTGGGACATTCTTTGTCTCTCCTGCGTTTATACTCTTTCATCATGGAGGCAGATACGATACCTGTGGGTACGGCAATAATCGTGTAACCGATCAGCATGACACAGGCGGAAAGGAATTTTCCGAGGCCGGTGGCGGGAGTAATATCTCCATAACCTACGGTAGTCATGGTGACGATAGCCCAATAGATGCTGTTCGGGATATTGTTGAACTGGGAGTTGGGTTGCGTTCCTTCAATCATATACATTAGCGTTCCGATGGAAGTCACCAGAATGACGACAAACAAGAAGAACACTGCAATCTTCTTACTACTTTCACGCAAGGCAGTGAGCAGCCGTTCCCCCTCATTCAGAAAGTTGAAAAGCTTGAAGACGCGGAACACACGTATCAGGCGGAAGGCACGGATGATGAGTAGATAGCGGGCGCCCGGGAAGAGCAGACCGATGTAAAGAGGCAACGTGGCCAGTAAGTCTACGATACCGAAAAAGCTGAATATGTATTTCCGGGGACGGGGTGAACAGTAGATCCTCGTCAGGTATTCGAAAGTAAAGAAGCCGGTGAAAAGGAATTCCATAATGACGAACGGAGTCGTCAGATAGGTGGGAAGTCCTTTCAGACTTTCGATGATGACGAGCAATACGCTGACCAGAATACAGGCGATAAGAATCACGTCGAACAATTTCCCGGCAGGGGTGTCCGATTCGAAGATGATGACGTATAACTTTCGTTTCAGTTTCTCGTCATGTAAAAAACGATGGATTCTTTCTTTCAGTTTCATATCAATAGTGCTTGGTCGGAATTAAAGAAAAAGTCTTTTTAGTCGATGACCCACTGTTTATTGTAGGCAATGGTCTTTTGCGGGTTGTAATACATTCCCTCTTGTGTAGGAATATAGAGAATGTATGTCTTTCCGGTCTTGTTCTTCAATGAAGTGTCGCGCAGCCAGGGGTTGGCATCACGGAGTTGGGCATAGGTGATTCCCTGTGATTTTGCGTACTCGTTCAGATCGTCGATAGAAGTGTTGACGGTTACCTCTTTATAAGGAATAGGCGGATACAGATGTTCCCGTTTCAAGAGGAATCCGTAACGTTGCGGGTTGTTGAATATCTCTTTGGCTGCCAGCAAGCGGAACATGTAGCGGGAAGTTTCCTCTACCAGCCATAAGTCCATGGCATGACTTGCCAACTGCTTTTCAAGTTGGGAGGAGATGCGTCCCTGTCCGGCGTTATAGGCGGCGGAGACAGCCATCCAGTCGCCATATTTGGCATACGCCTGTTTGAAGTATTTGCAGGCGGCAACGGTTGCTTTTTCAATATGATAGCGTTCGTCTACGTTATCGTTCACTTCCAGCCCGAATTCCCGTCCGGTGGCAGGCATAAATTGCCATAGACCTGCTGCTCCTGCCGGAGAACGTGCGATGTTATTCAGATTGCTCTCGATGACCATCAGGTATTTGAAGTCATCAGGAATACCGTTTGCTTTCAGTATCGGTTCGATGATGGGGAAGTAACGGTTGGCACGCTTGATTAATAACATGGTGGTGGAGTGCATATAGGTGAAGGCCATCATCTCGCGGTCCATCCGTTCGCGGCGGTCATAGCGCCGGAGGTCAATCGTTTCCCCGTCGAAGGTGACCTGTGCGGGAACAGTAGGCGGAGTGACACAATAAGGCACTTCCGATTTGGCGGAATGTTGTTCGTTCACTTGGCTGCTGCCTGTCAATATTGGGATGGAAGCACCGATGCAAAATACTAATATAAGTGTAAGAATATAGTTGATTTTCATTTGTCTTTTCATTTTATAACCTTTTTGGATGCTTCAATGTTTACGTCTATCTTGCAAAGATAACCTCATTTTGCTTTTTTCAAAGAACTTTTCTTGCATTTTATACGTTTTTCTAATAGAGTTAAAATAAACAACGAATCAAGATGAATATAGCAATGACCGGAGCTACCGGATATATAGGTAAACATCTTTCTAATTATCTTACAGAAAAGGGCGGACATCGGATCATTCCTCTAGGAAGGTCGATGTTTCGCGAAGGTATGTCCGGTTATTTGATTTAGACACTGACCCATTGTGATGTTGTCATCAACCTGGCAGGTGCACCTATCAATAAACGTTGGACACCGGAATATAAACAGGAGCTTTTCAACAGTCGTATTGTCGTAACCAATCGTATTATCCGCACTTTGAACGCAGTCAAAACGAAACCGAAACTGATGATTTCGGCTTCTGCCGTAGGTTATTATCCTTCGGAAGCGGAGGTGGACGAATATACCCGTACCCGTGGAGAAGGTTTTCTGTCCGATCTTTGCTATGCGTGGGAAAAGGAAGCGAAACACTGTCCCGAACCTACAAGGCTCGTTATTACACGCTTCGGCGTAGTGCTTTCTCTGGACGGGGGAGCGATGCAGCAGATGCTTCGCCCTTTGCAAGCTACCAAGATAGCCACTGCCATCGGTCCCGGTACGCAGGCTTTTCCGTGGATATCGATACGGGATCTTTGCCGTGCAATGGAGTTCTTTATCACTCACGAAGAGACACATGGGGTATATAATCTGGTTGCTCCGCAGCAGATTTCGCAATATGCTTTCACCCGTGCGATGGGAAAGGCTTATCGGGCATGGACAACGATGGTAGCTCCGCAACGAATTTTCCGTATCTTATATGGTGAAGCGGCATCTTTCCTGACTGCTGGCCAGAGAGTTCGCCCAACGCGTCTGACGGAGGCGGGATTTCATTTTTCCATTCCCAATGTCGGACGTCTTTTCAGAGGTACGGACCATAGTACGGTTACCTCTCTCGACCTGCACCGGTATATGGGACTTTGGTATGAAATAGCCCGCTACGAGAATCGCTTTGAATACGGACTTGTAGACGTCACGGCTACTTACACGCTCCGTCCCGACGGCATGATTCGTGTGGAGAACCGGGGATGCAAACGTAATTCTCCTTACGACATCTGCAAGACTGCCAACGGACATGCCAAAATACCCGATCCCGCACAGCCGGGCAAACTGAAAGTGTCTTTCTTCCTTAGTTTCTATTCTGATTATTATGTCTTGGAACTGGATGAAGAGAATTACAATTATGCCCTGATAGGCAGCAGTACTGATAAATATCTCTGGATACTAAGCCGTACACCCCAACTGCCGGAAGAAATCAAGAAGAAACTCGTCACCGCTGCCGAACGTCGTGGATACGATACGAGCCAGTTGAAGTGGATCGAGCAACTCTGATCGCAATCTGCGCCTGATAACCTAAGATTATTTTGCCGGAGTGCTTAACGAACAATGAGACAACTTTAAAACAACAGCAATTATGAATTACGAAATTATTCATCAGCCCGAACAAAAATTGTTCAAGACAGAAGTAGACGGTCGCACCGCCTTTGTACAATATCGCCTGATAGGTGATTCTCTTGATATTATCCACACAATTGTGCCACAACCCATTGAAGGGCGGGGGATTGCCGCTGCCTTGGTAAAAGCTGCTTACGCCTATGCATTAGCTAACGGGATGAAGCCGAAAGCAACATGCTCTTATGCAGTGAAGTGGTTGGAAAGACACCCGGAAATAAATGGTTAAATACTCGCTTTTGATTCGTCGGAAAAGGAAATAATATTATCTTTGTAATTGGAAATCAATGAAGAAAAATAGTGTTATGATAAAAGAAGGTGAAAAGGTAAAAGTGGATCCTAGGTTAACGGGACTCGATGAATGGATAGAGGGTACAGTAATTGATATTGAACATAATCCGTTCAAAGGCTTAGTTATAGCGATTCGTGATAAATTTAACCGTATTTTCTTTGGTGAGCAGAAATATTTTATTCCTGTAAATGAGGATAATGTATGTATGCAATAGCCTTTGATATGGTCATTACAGACCTACGTGCCAATTATGGAGAGCCTTATAACAATGCCTATTTTGAAATAAATAAAGTGTTGCGTCAGTATGAGTTTTATAATACGCAGGGTAGTGTATATCTAACAGAGAAAACTGATATGGCAAATCTTTTTCGTGCAATTGACGCATTGAAACGTATTCCTTGGTTTCAGGCGTCAGTTCGTGATCTTCGTGCGTTTCGTGTAGAAGACTGGTCGAACTTTACGGATTTTATAAAAGAAAATAAGTAGATAAGCTTTCAGGTCTGAATATGTATTCATGCCTGAAAGCTCCTTTTATTTCTCAATTACTGTTTCCACCTCTTCAACTGTGGAAAGTACTCCTTCATCGTTTTCCGTGCTTCCTCCACTGTGTATTTCACTTCCGAGTCTTTATTGAACTCATCCAGATAATTCAGATTAAGCTCGATCATCTCGTCCATGGTACACTCTTTCGTGAAATGTCCGTCCGCATAGCAATAGTGGCAATAATCTTCGTTCTTGCTACCGTCCGTTTCTTTTCCAAAAGTTGAGTCGTCTATCGGCATACCGCAACTTTGACAAAATTTTTGTTCCATCTTTTTTTGTTAGATTATAAGTTTATGTTACAAGACAAATGTAAGTAGAAATATTGGAAAAGAAGTAGTCTGGTCTTGCTATTTATTCATTTATTTCTTTCCTGGTTTGCTTTTGGTGTTAATTGGTTTTCACGGGCAGCCGTTTCCACATCCAACGGGGAATCATTTTCCAGAAAAAGACCAGTATCCGGTAGCGCCAGTCGATCACTACTATCCGTTGTTTCCGCTCCAGTGACCAGGCGATGTGACGTCCCACTTTCGCTGCATCCATCAATAGCGGATAATGTTTCCCGTCGTTGAGCAAGTCGGTGGCAACAAATCCGGGACGGATATCAGTAAAACGGATATTCAGTTTTTGTAAATATGAAAGTTGTTCGAGAGCATCTATGTAAGTGTTCTGGAAGCGTTTGGTGGCAGAGTAGGCAGGAGCCACTCCAAGTCCTTTCGTTCCCGCGATGGAACTGATGACTGCCAGGTGGCCGCCTCCGCTTTTCCTGAAATAGATGAAAGCGGTATCCACCATGCGGATAAATCCCTCTACATTCGTGTATGCTGTGTTCAGCTCCACCTCCATGTTCAGATTCGTATTCTGGAAACCGATGCCCGAGCTAAGAAGAAACAAATCCATGCCGCCCACCTTGTCGATGAGCATATTCAATTTCTCGCCTGCATCTTCCTGGGTTACGTCCAACGCTTGAATTTGAATCTGATCCGGTGCTGCCCGTTGCAGGTTTTCGAGAGCGGATTGCCGTCTGCCGGCTACTCCGATTTGCCATCCATCCAGTAACAGACATTTTGCAACTTCTTGTCCGATGCCGGAGGTAGCGCCAATGATAATGGCTTTTTTCATTACTGATTTTTTTAGTAAGTTATAGGTTCAATAAATGTCGTATGGCCTGCCAGGGTGCATAAAGCAACATCCTCGGTCCGGAGAAACGCATCACCTGTCGCATTCGTTCGCGCATGACGGGTTTGTAACAATGTACGGTGCATTCTTTGCATGCACTCTTCTTCTCTCCAAACGGACAATGGTCGAGACGTGCGTGGGCATAGCGGAGCAACTCTTCACAGTCGGCACAAAGAATTGTATTTTTTTCTTTTTTCCGGCAATAGAGGCGGATCATCAACTCTACCGTTTTCTTTTCGTGCGCAATGCGTGATGCTTTCATCTCTTTCTTTTTTACACTTTGGAATGACAAAGATAGCGAAGATTATGCAGAAATGCAGGCGTATTCTGTTAAAATACACCTTCTTCTTTTTTCTATTTTGAAAAGCACCCTTTCATTTTGGTAGGGTGTTTAGAGATTACTTTTTCAAAATGAAAAAAATAATGCATTGATTACAAGCTAATTATCAGAATCCTTTTCATTTTGGCATACTCTTGGCTATGAGGGGAACATACAAAATAATTCATGAGTTATGGAAGAGTACATTTCAGATAACAGTCTGTATATTCGGAGTAAGAATAATAGCATGATTAACCGGAAGATGATAGGGCGCGTGCTGGGTATGTTGCTATTCATCGAATTGGGGATGTTCTTACTTTGTGCCGGAGTGTCGGCTGGTTACGGGGAAAGTGATTATAAATACTTTCTTTACACCTGTATCATCAATGCTGTGGTAGGCGGATTGTTACTGCTCTACGGACGGGGAGCGGAGAATAAGATGAGCCGGAGAGACGGATATTGTGTGGTCACTCTTTCATGGGTGTTTTTTACCTTTTTCGGCATGCTTCCTTTTTATTTTAGCGGAAGCATTGATACGATAACCAATGCCTTTTTCGAAACCATGTCCGGGTTTACCACTACAGGAGCTACTATTCTCGATGATATTGAATCCCTTTCCCACGGTATGCTTTTCTGGCGAAGCCTGACGCAGTGGATCGGTGGTTTGGGGATTGTGTTTTTCACGATTGCCATTCTTCCTATCTTTACCACGGGAGGAGTGCAACTCTTCTCTGCTGAATCTACGGGAGTGACGCACGACCGTACCCATCCGAAAATCAATGTCATGGCCAAGTGGTTGTGGACAATTTATCTGGTATTGACAGTTTCGGAAACTGTCTTATTGATGTTTGGGGGCATGAGCTTGTTTGATGCCATTTGCCAGTCGTTTGCCACTACTGCTACGGGCGGATATTCTACCAAGCAGAACAGTATATCTTACTGGAATTCTCCGTATATAGAATATGTGGTGGCTATCTTTATGATTGTTTCCAGTATCAACTTCTCTTTGTTTCTGATGTGTTTGAAAGGAAAAGTCGGTCGTTTATTCAAAGATGAAGAGCTGCACTGGTTTCTGGCGTCAGTGGGTATCTTGACTTTTCTTATCACGTTGGCGCTCGTCTTTCAAAATCATTATGACTGGGAACTGGCTTTCCGGAAAGCATTGTTCCAGGTGTCTACGGTGCATACTTCCTGCGGTTTTGCTACGGATGATTATAATATGTGGCCTCCTTTCACGTGGTTACTGTTGTTTATTGCGATGCTTTCGGGAGGGTGTACGGGTTCTACCAGTGGAGGTATCAAGAATATGCGGTTGCTGATTGTGGCACGTGCCATTCGGAATGAGTTCAAACATCTGCTCCACCCGAATGCCGTGCTTCCCGTACGTATCAATAAGCAGACGGTGTCTTCTTCTATTGTAACTACCGTATTGATTTTCTTTGCTTTTTATCTGGTTCTGATCCTGATTGGGTGGACGGCTCTTTTGTTTTTGGGAGTTGGCTTTTCCGAGTCCGTCAGTACGGTTATTTCGAGTATAGGCAATGTCGGTCCGGGATTGGGAACTTGCGGGCCTGCATATTCGTGGAATTCTTTACCTGATCTGGCAAAGTGGATACTTTCTTTTCTGATGCTGGTGGGACGTCTGGAATTGTTTAGTGTACTCCTGTTGTTTTATCCGGGATTCTGGAAGAATAGATAAACTGTAAATCATGAACGGGCTTCTGAAACATCGTTGGAAGAGTTTGTGGTTGACGGAAACAATCTGTATCTTTGCAGCATGAAAAAGTTATTGTGTCCGCAATGCAAGATTGCAGCTATGTATGTGAAGAATGAACAGGGTGACAGGCTGCTGGTTTATGTGCTCGAAGATGGTGAAGTTGTTCCCAAATATCCGGAAGATTCGATGGAGGGGTTCGATTTGACAGAAGTCTTCTGCCTGGGATGCTCGTGGCATGGTTCACCTAAACGGTTGGTGAAACGATAGACCGGGAGACTCATGCTCTCATACTGATTTTTTTGATTTATGTCAACTAAAAGAGGAACGCAAATCAAGAACTAATTCATTGAATTTTCCGTATCTTTGCATCCGATTTTAGAACATAGACGTATGGCAACTTCTAAAGAAATGACGGCAGGGCCGGCATTACCTCTCATTTTAAAGTTTACGCTGCCGCTTTTACTCGGCAATCTGTTGCAACAAACGTATTCGCTTGTTGATGCTGCAATTGTAGGAAAGTTTTTAGGAATTAACGCGTTAGCTTCTGTTGGAGCTAGCACATCGGTGGTGTTTCTTATTCTCGGGTTCTGCAATGGATGTTGCGGAGGTTTCGGAATACCCGTTGCGCAGAAGTTTGGGGCGCGGGATTACAGTACGATGCGCAGTTATGTGGCCGTCAGTCTGAAACTGGCTGCGGGAATGTCTGTGGTGATTGCTCTTCTCACCTGTATTTTATGTGAGGATATTCTTCGGATCATGCGTACGCCGGAGAATATTTTCGAAGGGGCGTATGCTTATTTGCTTGTCACGTTTATTGGTGTGCCGTGTACTTTCTTCTATAATCTTCTTTCGAGCATTATCCGTGCGTTGGGAGACAGTAAGACGCCTTTTTGGTTTCTGCTGTTTGCGGCTGTTCTGAATATCATTCTTGATTTGTTCTGTATTTTGGTACTTGGCTGGGGAGTGGCGGGAGCTGCTATTGCTACTGTCTTTTCGCAAGGATTGTCGGCTGTTCTCTGCTACATTTATATGTACCGGAAGTTTGAAATATTGCAAGGTACTCCGAAAGAACGCCGGTTCCAGTCGAAACTGGCTAAGACGCTGCTTTACATTGGTGTGCCTATGGGATTGCAGTTTTCTATCACGGCTATCGGCAGCATCATGCTTCAGAGTGCGAATAATGCATTGGGAACAGCGTGTGTGGCAGCTTTTACGTCTGCTATGCGCATCAAGATGTTCTTTATCTGCACGTTCGAGAGTCTGGGAATTGCGATGGCTACGTATAGCGGACAGAATTATGGGGCAGGAAAACCGGAGCGTGTCTGGTTGGGAATTAAGGCGAGTGCTTTGATGATGATCGTTTATGCGGCATTTACATTCGTTCTTCTGATGGTGGGAGCTAAATATTTTGCATTGATCTTTGTAGATCCGTCGGAAACGGAAATTCTGTTGGATACCGAGTTGTTCCTGCATGTCTCCTGTATGTTCTTCCCAATGCTTGGTTTGTTGTGCATCTTGCGTTATACCATTCAGGGAGTAGGCTTTACCAATCTTGCCATGTTCTCCGGAGTGGCGGAGATGATTGCTCGTATTCTTGTCAGTCTCTATGCCGTACCGGTATTCGGTTTTATTGCTGTCTGCTACGGTGATCCGATGGCTTGGATAGCGGCAGATTTGTTCCTCGTACCGGCATTTATCTACGTTTATCGCAGGTTGAAGAAGCAGGTGTTCACAAGTACGGTTACTGTTTAGAAGTCGGCCTCTTTCTGTATGCGTAGAATCTTTCCGCTGATGGGATGACGGAACTCTATATATTCGGCGTGGAGGTATAGTCTGTCCGCTTTCTTTCCGTAAAGTTCATCCCCAAGAATGGGGCAACTCAAACCCTCCGGATGGGCGGCGTGTACCCGTAATTGGTGTGTCCGTCCGGTCAACGGATAGAAAGCAATCCGGATGTGTTTTTCTGATTCACTGATGATGCGGTATTCTGTAATCGCTTCTTTCCCATGTTCTCTACTGACGATTTGCCGGGGACGATCAAGAGGATTCAAACAGAGAGGGAGTTCGATTCTTCCTGTTCTTCCGGGCGGCAGTGCTGTCTTCTCTACTGTTGCTGTTGCCCCATCCAACACGGCTACATAGCGTTTCTTGATACTTCTGCTTGCAAATTGTGCCTGCAAATGTTGATGCACCTCTTTCGTTTTAGCTACGAGCAATAATCCGGAAGTCGCCATATCGAGGCGATGTACAATCATAGGTCCGGTAGCATCGGGATACTTCTTTTTCAGGCGATGATAGACTGAATCTCTGTCCTCCTCCTTTCCCGGAACGGACAACATTCCTGCCGGCTTATTGACTACCACTAACCATTCATCTTCATATACGATTTCCAGTTCTTCATCCTCATGGATGGAGTTCAGCAACGGATTCTCGTCTACTTCCAGTCCTTGCAACATATGCTGCAAAATAGGTTCACATTTTCCCTTGCAGGAAGGATAATAATATCCGTGATGCCGGATTTCGTTTTTAGGAGAGTCTCCCCACCAGAATTCAGCCATAGCCAATGGCTTTAATTGATGAAGATACGCATATTGCAACAATTTAGGCAAAGCACATTCACCCGCACCGGCAGGAGGAACTTTCTGAACTGTCTGCTCAAAGATAGTGTATAGGTCTTTCACTTCTCCTCTGGCATTCAGCATCCGGAACTGCTCGAACAACTTTCTTTGCAAGGCTGCCGAACGTTCCTTCCGTTCGGTTTTCAGTTGTTCTATTTCAGTCTCGAAGTGTCTCGTTTCCGTTTCGAGTTCTTCCAATCGTTTCTTCCATTTTTTTTCCAGTCGTTTGTATTCCGCTTTCTGGTATTGGCTTTCCCGGATCAGGGAGGCTTGTTCCTCTTCGGAAAGGGTAGAGGATGATTGGCGGCGAATCTCTCTCGCCTCCTTTGCTGCTTTGAGTTCTGCCTTAGCCTGATTCAAAATTGCTTTAGCCTGTTCCGTTTCCGTCTTCCACTTTTCTTTTAAATCGAGATAAGAACGATTGTTTTCTAATTCACGAATACGGATATTGATGGAAGATATTTGTTCTTCTTCAATTTTGAAGAATCCTTCCGGTTGCAATAAGTCGTAAACAGGAGGGACAAAATAAGGATGCAGATTCTTCCCTGCCAGATTGCCGGAGAAAGCAGCGAGATAACCAATTTCATTGACTGCTTCTTTTTTTGCAGTCTCTTGTTTATTCTCTTTTTGTACAATCAGTACCCCGAACATTTTTCCGAAAGCTAATTCTTCTTGCCATTCTTCTCGGCTCGCGATATATTCTTTCACTTCTTCCGCTGCCAACACGCACAATGGATGAGGCGTATAGTGGAAAGGATAAGTGAATTTATCCGGTAACGCAAGGTGAGAAATGGGTTGCTTGAAAAAATGTATCATCGGTTTATATATATGAATGTGATTACCTTTGCAAAAGTAAAGTAAATCTGTGAATTATCGAATGAAGTAACATGAATAGAATGGGAGAGAAACCTAAATTTGCCTTTCTTGGCAACAGTCACATGGCATTTTGGGCATTGGATGTCTACTTTACTTCCGGAGTTGACTCTCGACGATTTACATTTGAATGGCAGGGGTTACAGTATTTTGTCAGAAGCACTGAAACGGGCTTCCGGTTTGTAAAACATACCTAAATACTTCATTCCTTGCTTTTATTTATAAATTTGGTGGCATATCAGTTTATTTTTCCTATTTTTGTCCCCAATTTAATAGTAAATAACCCCCATAAAAACGATAAGACTTATGGAAAAAGTAATTATCAATTCGTACGAAGAATTCGAAAAACTAGTAGGCCAACAGATAGGTGTTTCCGATTATGTGGAACTCTCGCAGGAACGTATCAATCTTTTTGCTGATGCAACGCTGGATCATCAATGGATTCATGTAGATACGGAACGTGCTAAAGTAGACAGCCCTTATCATAGCACGATTGCTCACGGCTACCTGACATTATCCATGCTTCCTTATTTGTGGAATCAGATTATTCAGGTGAATAACCTGAAAATGATGATTAACTACGGCATGGACAAAATGAAATTCGGTCAGGCTGTATTGTCAGGACAGAGCATCCGTCTGGTGACTACTTTGCACTCGCTGACTAATCTGCGTGGTGTGGCAAAAGCGGAAATCAAGTTTGCTATCGAAATAAAAGACCAACCAAAGAAGGCGTTGGAAGGAATTGCTGTATTCCTTTATTATTTCAATTAATGGCAAGCTGTTAAAGAAACAGATTTTATCCCCGGAAATGATCGAAATACGTCTCAAAAGTTAGATACAAAAACTTTTGGGATGTGCTTCAGATGGATCGTTTCCGGGGATAATTTTATCCTTTTACTCCCATAAATCTGAACGGCTGTGCCGGTTTAAACTCTTTCGTTGCATTTCCATGATAAGTTTCACCGTTGGCGATAGATAATTTGAGTACCGGAGCTCCTTCCGACAAGTCTGTTTCTTTTCCGAATAAACGACTCTTGTACACATAATTTTAATTTCTAGTTAAAGGTTTATTATAAGCTGCTTTCACGGGGTATTCAACCGATGCGGATTCCTCTCGCAAAAGCATATTCTCAAAACAATAATGTTCCATTTATGTTTTATAATAAAGCATTGATATATGAAAATGAAAAAGATTTTAGCAGTTTTATTAATCCTGTTGCTTATACTTATTCTGGTTTTGATAGTACGGACCGTAACTTATAAATTTGGTAAAGTGCCCAAGAATGCGGATGATAAAGAACTGGTGAACACAGCTCCTTCGGAGCAATCAGTACGTCGTTTTGTCGGAGGAATACGAATCCCGACAATCAGTAATGAAGTGTATGAAGAGACTGATTTCAAGCCTTTCGATGAATTTATGAAGTACCTGGCCGATTCTTATCCGGAGGTATATAGGGTGATGGATGTAGATACCATTAATACATACGGGCTGGTGTTTCATTGGAAAGGCAAGAACAGTGATCTGAAACCGATATTATTCTTGTCCCATTACGATGTGGTTCCAGTAGTCGGATATGATCCGTCTACGGCGACTGTTGCAGATACGGTTTTCCGGTTTGACGACAAACCGTTGCCTCCCATCAGGACTTATTCGGAAAAGTGGGATTATCCTCCCTTCTCAGGAGCTGTTGCAGGCGGACGCATATACGGTCGTGGAACACTTGATATGAAATGTATGCTCTTCTCTCTGATGGAGGGAGCGGATAACCTGATAGCCGAAGGCTTCCAACCGGAAAGAGACATCTGGTTTGCTTTCGGGCAAGACGAGGAAGTGAGCGGACGTCAGGGGGCTTTCAAAATTGCCGATTATTTTAAACAGAAAGGGCTACGCTTCAGTGCGGTTTATGACGAAGGAGGCATCATTGCAGCTCCCGGTTCGGCAATAGAATCCATACAAGAACCGTTGGCATTGGTGGGAGTGGGAGAAAAAGGCTTTCTGACCTTGCGCCTTACGATAAAAGGGATGGGAGGGCATTCTTCGATGCCACCTTCAAAGAGTTCTCTGGTGTATGCTGCAGAAATCATAGAGAAGCTGAATGACAACCAGTTCCCGGCAGAAATCATTTCTCCCATAGCAGCATTTTTCGATAATGTAGGAGAGGAAATGGGATTCTTTTCGCAGATGGCGATAGCCAATCAATGGCTGCTCGAACCGCTACTGCTGAAGACTATGGAAAAATCTCCCGCCTCCAATGCGCTGGTACGCACTACAACCGCCATCACGATGGCTAAAGGCAGTGATGCGGCCAATGTATTGGCTTCGGAGGCTGAGGTTACTGTAAACTTCCGCATTTTGCCCGGTGAATCGGTTGCCGGGGTGATAGAGCATGTAAAGAAGTTGTGTGAAGGTTACGATGTTGCCATTCATGTGGTATCGGAACGTGAGCCTTCAAGCATCTCTCCTGAGAACGTTAGAGGCTTCGAGATTATCAAGGAAGAGATGGCAAAAATATATCCCGCAGCTATCGTTACCTCTTATATTACGATTGGGGGTACCGATTCCTACAAATATCAGACGGTGAGCGATGACATCTACCGTTTCTTGCCTATTTGTCTGAACCAGTACGAGCAGCGTACGATACATAACGAAAATGAGTATATATCCCTGGAGAATTTTGGGAAGATGCAATGGTATTTTAAGGAACTGATGAAGAATTATTAGTTCTTCTTTGCCTTGATTGCCTTCAACGTGTTTTTGCGCACAGAGCGGATAGCGGGAACCAGTAATTCGGGTTCCATGATTTCCAGCATTGTGCGCAATTCTTGTTGAAGCTCCGGGATGAAACGGGTCAGCTGGTAAGCAAGTTTGATGCAAAGTGACTGCACTCCGGGCGGTTCCTGCCGGGATACCATACGCTCTATGCAGAAATCCAGCAAGTCCACCCGTGGAGGGTCGGCTAGCGGTTGCTGACATAGCAGGTTCAAGAGCATTCTTCGTTTTCCTGAATGCGGGCAGGTAAGCGTTGCATCAATCAATTCATTTTGTTTCCCGCTCAGCCATTCTACTTCCGGTTTCGAGAAATGGGTACAAACCCACAGTGCCTGGTAAGAGACGATGCTGTCCTCATCATATATCAACCGGTAGATTTCTTCTCTGAGGCGTTCGTTGTCTTGTATGTAATGAAGTATCTCTCTGATATTCTCGATGTGTACACGCTCAGATAGTCTTGCACGCAGGTTCATATGGCTCTCGTTTTTTGGGGGGAATGAGTTGTTTTTATTTGTTGCCGTTCTCTGCCTCCGGTAGTTGCAGATGGAGAATCGGATAAGGCTTGCCCATACCGTCTGTTTCATCTCGGCCTATGATCCGGAATCCCATGCGGAGATAAAATCCGAGTGCTTTGTCGTTCTGCTCGTTTACGTCTACTTTATTTATCTGTTTTCTCCGGGTGGCGTATTCCAGCAATCGTCTGCCATATCCTTTTCCCTGTTCGCCGGGGCTTACGAACAGCATTTCGATGAGTTCGTCGCTCAGTCCCATAAAGGCGACAATCTTTCCATTGGTATTGCGGATGATATACAGTTCTACAGCCGATAAGTAGTGGTTGCGTACCAATGGTTTGTAGAATTGGATATGCTCTTCCGTGAGGAAGTGATGCGTATGGCGTACGGAATCTTCCCATACTTGCAGAATCTCGTCGTAGTCTTCCGGAACAGGTCGGCATATATTAGGCAGATAATAGCACAGGTGATCGTATATATTTCCGTTGTAGGTAAGTTCCGCCTGATGCAGTATACCTTCACAGATAAAGCCGTTACGTTCCAATACTTGCTGAGACCGCTTGTTGTGCGGATAACAGTTGGCGGTGATAAGGCTGAGCTGAAGTTCGTTGAAACCATAATTAAGCACAGCTTGTACCGCTTCCGTCATATATCCTTTTCCCCAGTGAGGCTCGTCGAGCCAGTATCCCAGCATACGTACTTGCGGGTTCTCCCGCTTCGGGTCGGGGACGATGCCGATGGAGCCGATGAGCTGTCGTGTGTCTTTCAGTGTTATAGCCCAGATATCCTCCTGACCGATAAACACGTTCTGGAGGATTTCGCGCGATTCTTTTATCGATTTATGGGGAGCCCATCCGGCATTATTGCCCAGATTCGGATTCTGGCAACAAGCGAAGAATGTTTCTGCATCATTTTCCCGAAAAGGCCGGATGAGTAAGCGTTCCGTTTCAAACGAACAATCATCCTGTGGTTCGTCTGCCTGCGGGGGGCATACGCATTCTATCCGGTTACCGTCAGGATCAAGAACTACACTTTCGAAATAACCATCTCCCGAAGTACGTGGCTCGCCTGCTATGATGTATCCCTCGGAGCGCATTTGTTCCGTGAAGCGAAGCACTTCTTCTCGGCTGGGGAAGGTGAAGGCAAGATGCGTCAGCCCAAGACGGTTCTCTTCTATCGGAGTATTTTGTACGTCTGTCCGGCTCATCAATTCCAGAGAAGGGCCTTCTCCGAAAGAGATGAAATAGGACTCGAATCCTTTCTTCGGATTGATGTATTTTTCATTACTCGTTCCACCTAGAAAGCGGACATAGAAATCTTTTAATTCTTCCAGACGAAAAGTCCAGATAGCGATATGATGTAGTTTCATGCTGATTTTAATTTTTGTCTTTATCTTTATTGTTATCGTTGTTGTATTACTTTGTTGTCCGGATTACATATTTATAGACAATGCGGGAAATATCAGCGATAATCTTACTGTTTTTCAGACTGCTTTCCGCAGAGTCTTTCACGAAAACGGCTATACTGTATGCGTGTCCGTTGGGTAGGAGAACGAAGCCAATGTCATTGCAGCCTATCTGCTGTCCTTTCGCATTGAAATCTCCCGTTCCTGTTTTATGTCCTACGGTTACCCCTTTGCCCAGTAACGGGGCAACCAGACGGTCCTGCCCGGTCTGGCATTCTACCATTGTCTGATAGATGAAGTTTTTGTAGGCTTCATCGAACAATGTTTTGCGGCGGAATATTTCCAGTAATTTGGCAGCAGCCAGCGGTGTGCTCCAGTTGCTATAGCAGAGGTCTAAGTCTTCGTGCATATCGTTCTCTGTATGAGTGATCTCGCAATCACGAATCCCCAGTGATTGTATATACCGGTTGACAGAATCCGGCCCGCCTTGATAATTGAAAAGAATATCACAAGCATTATTGTCGCTCTGTTGCAGGGTGTATTTCAATAAATCAGCGATACTCATTTCGAATCCTCCCTGTGGAAACTGATCTCGCAACGGACTGTATGTATTTGGTTTTAAATCTGATTTCTTAATTGACAACAGAGTCCCTAGCGGCAATCTCTTTTTATCCATATAATCGGCCAAAGCCACTGCCTGATGGAACTTGAAAACACTCATCAGCGGATATTGGATGTCGTTATTCACAGTGACTGTATCTTTTCCATCGATAATAACGGCAATCCCTATTTCCGCCTTTTTCCCTTTAATAGCTTGTTCTAACAGTGTCTTGAGCTGGCTCTGTCGGGCAAAAAGGAGAGTCGGTATCAGACAGAGAAGAATAATGAATGAGCGCATAATCTATTTTTTTGTTAAACAGGTTTCTTGTTGAAAGCACAAAGATATGAATACTAAACTTAGAGACAAATTCTTATTCAATAATAGTAATGACACGATAGATTTTTTAACTTTTGTAAGTGAATAGGTTGAGGTAGTCTATTGAAGCAGTAAACATTATTAAAAGACAAAACTAATATGAGCACTTTTCGTTCTATAGAAGAACTTGTCAAAAGTCTGGACCGGGAGAAAGAACTCTTGAAAGAAATGTTTGCTAAACGGAAATCTCTTTCGTTCCGTTACGATTATGCGCTTGAAATGACGGAGTACAAAGAAGAGCGTATCCGCTATCTGATTGACTATGGGGTTATCCGGGATACTGGTGACTTTCTGGAAATGGAAGATATCTATCTGAAATTCTTTGAAGATGTGCTCGAAGTAAATGAAGAAATCAATGTATCTTTCGTGCAGGATTACCTGATGCGACTGAATGAAAACATTGACTATTACTTGAAAGAGAATAACGAGCAACGTAAATACAACTACCAGCGTGAAGTGAAACGCTGCCTGAAAAACATTGCTCTGACTACAGTCCGCAATGTGATGGACTTGAAAAGGAACATGGATAATACTTATAAGAACGAACCGAATTATAAGATAAAGAAAACCAAACTCGTCCGGCTTGATGAGAAACGGAATAATATTGCTCTGCTGATCCGTAAAAGTGAGGAATTGATAGACTACGGACAGCCTGTTTTCTTCCGGGTGGCGATGGACGTACAAATGCGGAATGTAGTTAGTGATGTGAAACTTCAGCTAAATGACTCGTACCATAACCTGATTGAAATCCAGAAACAAATCATCCATTACCTGAATCTCATTGACTATCAGAACCGTATCTTTGAGAAAGTAAAGAAGTTGAAGTACTTGAAAGACCAGTTCTTGTTGGAAGAACATACAAGTATCCGTTCTGTTGTCGCACAAAAAAATCCTGTCTGGATGGAGCCGCAGGTCGGTTATCGCATCAAGCTTTCCATTGATAATCTACGGACTTCCGATGAGGCTTTTCAGATTTTGAAGAAACTTGTCGCGCGGCAGAAAAATTCTCCGAAAGGAATGAAACAACTGGCAGATGCCATTCCGGAAGGATATCTGGATGGGCAGTCGCAAATGATAGATACCGTAAACTTGCAGGAAGTGCATAATTCATTTATGGCGTCCAGCACCCATCTGTTCTCTTTTGTGATGAACTATCGCTACCGGAAAGAGGTGACACGTGGAGAGAAATTAATCTTTTTCTGCCAACTGGCGTCACAGTATGCCGACGAACTTCGCTTTACGGATACTTATGAAATTTCCGACGAAGTGGAATACCCTTTAATATATGCCAAATAATATATGCTGAATACTAAAAACAGATGACCATGAAATATACTGAAGAGATATTTAATATACTTAGCAAAGGGGGATTCATTTCTTCCAATAGTGTCTCTACCCAAGTGAAACGCTTGTATGATGCCATTGAGGAAGATTTGCCCGATTATTATGATTACTACAAAGGCATCGGTTTTTATCTGGAAGGTGGTGACGGTTATTACTACTTTACTCGCAAGGAATCGAAAGTCGACTTAGAACGTAAACTGGAAGCAATTCAGAAGTGGATTGATTACCTGAGTTTCCTGAAAACCTATCATTCGGCATTCGGCCCGGGCTTTCTGTTTCGTGCTGCTGATATTGAGATTCAGATAGGATGCGATATCGAACTGAAAGAAAAGGCAACCAAACTGTTTTCGGATAAGAAGAAATATGATGAAGTAGTCGGCAAACTGCTGAAAGAACTGGAGAGTATAGGACTGATAGAGAAAGAAAACGAACTTGACGGGACGTATAAAGTATTGTCGGCTTTCCATTATATGGAGGACTTGGTTGATTGTATCACAATTTCAGAGGAGGTGCAAGATGAGATACCTGAATAAGATTATTTTTCTGAACAGTGCCCATATTCCGTATGCGGAAGTGAAGTTGGATGGGAATGTACATTTTATAGGTACGCAAGGTGTCGGTAAGAGTACGCTGCTCCGTGCCATCCTATTCTTTTATAATGCTGACAAACTAAGACTGGGTATTCCGAAGGAGAAGAAAAGCTTCGATGCTTTTTACTTTCCATACGCCAATTCTTACATTATCTATGAGGTGATGCGGGAGAATGGGGCGTATTGTGTGGTAGCTGCCAAATCCCAGGGACGGGTGTTTTTCCGTTTTATTGATGCGCCATTCCAACAGGACTGGTTCATTGACGAACACAATGTGGTACATTCCGAGTGGGGACGCATCCGCGAACATATCGGTTCGAAGATTCAGATTACTGCACAAGTGACTAGCTATGAAATGTATCGGGACATTATTTTCGGTAATAACCGCAAGCATGAAATGATACCCTACCGCAAGTTTGCCATTGTGGAAAGTGCAAAATATCAGAATATTCCCCGTACGATACAGAACGTCTTTTTAAATTCCAAACTGGATGCTGATTTTATAAAAGATACCATTATCCGTTCGATGAGTGATGAGGATATCTCTGTCGATTTGGACTTCTATCGTAGCCAGATAAAGGAATTCGAGCAGGAATACAGGGACGTGATGCTTTGGTTTACAAAGAACAAGAATGGAGAAGTGCCTGTCCGGAAGATGGCGGAGAAAGTAATGAACGCCTATCGTGACTTGATTTATACTCAAAAGCAGATTGGTGAAGGGCGTGCGGAGCTTAACTTTGCGGAGAAACAGGCTTTGCATGAGATTCCGTTAGTGAAGGAAGAACAGGCTAAAGCGGAGACGGAACGTGAACGGTTGCTGCGGCTTATGGGTGAACTGCAACAAAAGTACACCAATGAGCGTGATGGTTTGATTAGGGATATAGGTATAATAAACGATTTGCTCAAAAAGATACGTGAGAAACGTCTGCATTACGAGCAGATGCAGATTGAAGAAATCATCAAACGGGTATCTTGCGAAGAATTACTGATTCAGGAACTGGAGCAAGTCCGGAATATGAAATCGGAACTGACAAGAGCTTATGAGGATGTATTGAGTAAGTACCGATTGTTGTTTGAGAAACTGGAAGCTGATTTCCGTACTTTTGAGAATAGCCAGCAAGCACGGATAAATGCTCGGAATGCGGAGATTGCCGGCAAGCAGGAGGAATTGATGCAACAACTTCGTGTGGAAGAAGAGAAAGTAAGGGCAACGCAAGAAGAGAAAGTGCAGACTGTGGATAATCGTATCCGGCAGTTGCGCGATGAACAGGCACAGTGTAACCTGAAACTTCAAAAGGTGAAATACGAACATCCCCATCAAAAGGAAATGTCCGATTGTGAAGACGGCATCAACGAACTGCGCAAAAAGGACAAGGAACTGGAACATAGCATCCGTCAGCAACAAGGAGAAATAAAGCAGTTGAGGCAGGAGTGTGAATGGAAAGTGGAAAAATTGAAATGGGAATTTCAGGCAAAGATGGAGACCGTTCGTAAAGAACGGAGCGCGATTGAAGAACAGTTGCAAACATTGGATGCCTTGATTGAGAAACGAAAAGGTTCTTTGTGTGAATGGCTGGAGAAGAACAAACCGGATTGGCAGGAGACGATAGGCAAGGTGGCGGATGAGGAACTGGTGTTGTACAACAATGAACTACAACCTCAATTAGTGAATAAGGAAGCTACTTTGTTCGGTGTTTCACTCAATCTGACAGCAATCGAGCGTTCTGTCCGCACTCCCGAGGAAATGAAGCAGGAGCGCGACAGGCAACAAGCAGCCCGGCAACTCTGTACCGACCGTCTCACCCGACTGACGGAAGAAGAGGGGGAAGCTGTTTCTTCTTTGGAGAAGAAGTATTCGAAGCAAATACATAGTATTTTGGAAGAACAACATCTGATGGAAGCTGAGCGAATGCAGATTCCTGCAAAATTGAAGAATTTGCAGGCTGATTACGCCTCATGGAAGACGAAAGAGGAGGAATGGAAAAGAGGATGTACCGAAGAATTACAGGCGCAACTGAATGATATCGGTCATCGTCTTTATGTGGCGGAAGGCGAGAAGGAGAAGCATTTGGCGGAACGGGAAAAACTGTTGAAAGCTTGCCGGAAAGTGTATAATGATAGCAGGACGGAACTCCGGAAGGAACTGGAGGAGTTTGTTGCCGGCATTCAGCAAGAGATAGAGCGGATGAAACAGCAAACTGCGGAGCGGAAAAAGGAATTGAAGCAGGTGCAGGAGAATGAATTGAATGGAAAGGGTGCTGATACGGTCACTATCCGCAAGTATGATGACAGGCTTGCCGAAATAAATAAAGAATTAGATTATATAGGTAAATCCCGCCCGCAAGTTCTTTTTTATGAAAGAGACAAGGAGGAACTGTTTGATAAAGAACCTGCTACGCGAAGCCGGAAGAAAGAACAGGATGCGAAGCTAGTTGCATTGGACGAACGTTTCGATCTGAAAAAGGAGAAGTTGCAGGTCCAGAAAAAAGGGGCGGACGAGCATCTCGAGCGGATTGGCAAAGAATTGCACTTATTGGAGGACGGATTGAAAAAAGTGGATATGTTCCGGAAAGATGAAACTTTCTGTCCGCCTTCTGTGACGGAAATAGGAGAGAAGCCTACCCGGAAAAGTTGCGATGTTATAGTGGAAGAATTGAAGTCTCTCATCGTATCCACCATCAGAAAAACAGAAGAATTCAAGAAAGCGGTGACGCAGTTCAATGGAAACTTCTCGTCAAAAAACACGTTTCATTTCCGTACGGAACTGGTTGGAGAACAGGATTACTATGATTTCGCTTCCAATCTGTGCGAGTTTGTAGATAATGATAAGATTTCCGATTATCAGAAACATATCAGTGAACGGTATACGGATATAATCCGCCGGATTTCGCAGGAAGTGGGAGGACTGACCCGTAATGAAAGCGAGATACACAGAACAATAAAGGATATCAACGACGATTTTGTCAAGCGGAATTTTGCCGGAGTAATAAAGGAAATAGCTCTTCGCCCGCTTCAGAGCAGCGATAAACTGATGCAGTTATTGCTGGAGATTAAACGGTTTAGTGATGAGAACCAATATAATATGGGAAAGGTTGACTTGTTCTCGCAGGATTCCCGTGAAGATGTCAATGCGATGGCTGTCCGGCATTTGTTGTCGTTTATGAAATTCCTGCTTGACGAGCCGGGACGCAGACGGTTGGCGCTTGCCGATACATTCAAACTGGAGTTTCGCGTGAAAGAGAATGATAATGACACGGGATGGGTGGAGAAGATTGCCAATGTAGGTTCCGACGGTACAGATATTCTGGTAAAAGCAATGGTCAATATCATGCTGATTAATGTATTCAAAGAAAAGGCGTCACGTAAGTTTGGTGACTTTAAAATCCATTGTATGATGGATGAAATAGGCAAGTTACACCCCAACAATGTGAAAGGTATTTTGGACTTTGCCAATTGCCGGAATATATTGTTGGTAAATAGTTCTCCCACTACTTACAATGTGGAAGATTATCGTTATACCTATTTATTGAGTAAAGACGGGCGGTCAAATACCCAGGTTGTCCCATTGTTAACCTATAATAAGATAGAAAAATGAGTGGCAGTTTATTTACATTGGCGATGGCGAGGCTGGTTCTGAAAATGCTGGGCGGCGAGCTCATACCTTACACAAAGTTTGATGGACTGATAGCAAATAGATTAATGGATGAGGGAATCATCACTATTGTTCCCCGAGGGAGTAAGCGTAGTTTTCGTATGATTGACCCGGAAGGATGCCGTATCTACATCTCCCAGAATTATACTTCCGGCATGGAGCTGGAAGATTGGATTGAGATGAAGAACTGTCCGGATGAAGTGTCGCGTTCGGAGCAAGTGGCGAAGGCGGGGGACTCTAAACTGAGATATACCCGTACGTTCAAAGGTTTTCTCCTCAATTGTTATACGCCTATAGAAGCTACTTTTCATGGCGAACCATGTGTTCTTTCTCCCTTGCAAGGCACTTCTATTTTCATGCAGGATTACGAATATTTCCGTATTCCTGAAGATGTCGTAGTAGTGGGTATAGAGAATGGAGAGAATTTCCAGCATATCCGTGCCCAAAAGTACTTGTTTGAAGGAATGAAAGTTCTTTTCGTGTCCCGTTATCCGCAATCGAAGGATTTGTGTAACTGGCTAAAGATAATCCCCAATCGCTATATTCATTTCGGAGACATAGATTTGGCTGGCATTTCTATCTTTTTAAATGAATTCTATGTAAAATTGGGCAATCGTGCGGAATTTTTCATTCCTGCGGATGTGAAGAAACGCCTCAAGGACGGAAACCGGCAGCTTTATGATAATCAGTATTTGCGTTATAGGGCTATGTTGGTTTCTGACGAACGTTTAAGACCATTGGTGGCAATGATTCATAAATACAGAAGAGGGTATGAACAAGAAGGTTATATAAAAGAGTAAAATATTCATTATGATTGCATTAGATAATTTTGAGAGCTGTGTACCCTATAGAATATTAGTGCGCGGAGAAGAGTATTATGAAACAGGGGCTGTTTCTGAATTGGAAGAAGATTCGCCCGGTGAATGGACTGCGACAGTAGAGGGTACGGAAAATTATAACGTAGAGATATCTATGGACGGAAAAGAAATAAAGTCTTGGTACTGTGATTGTCCTTATGATGGGGAGATTTGTAAACATGTAGTAGCAACGTTACTGGCAATTCGTGATAATGAGGGAAAGGTGAGTCGCAGTGCCTTTTCCAAGATGAAAGTAGAGGTAGAGGAAGCCGTTGTTTTAGAGGAGACGAAAGAAGCGGTCAAGGCTTGTCAGCCCTATGTGGACATAGAACAATTATTGTCATTCGTTAAACCACACGAACTTTCACAATTTATATATGAATATGCCTCTATGCATCCAGAGTTTAAAACAGCCCTTTTGAATCGTTTTATAGCTAAAGAGTTGTCTGTAACGTCAAGGGAAAAGAATTATAAAGCAGAGATTCAAAAAGTGTTTGATAGTTCCAATTATAGTAAAAAGTCTCGTTATCGCAATCGCTACGATGATTTTGAGTGTGATTGGGAAGCTGTTTTCAATCAGATGGATATTTTCTTGGAGAAAGCGGATTTCTTTCTGAAATTGGGAAACATAGAAAGCACTGTCGCTATAGCTCTTCAAACGCTTCGTTCAATCGGTGAAAATTATGATGATGAACTTTTGTATAATGATGATCTCTGCCCTTCTGATTATTGTGAACAGGCAGGAGATTTGTTGGTAAAAGTAATCGAGCATCCTAAGACTACTCAAAAGCAAAAGACAGAAATTCTTCAGGAACTGGGGCAGATTGCTAAAATATCTATTTATCGTGATTATGACCTTTATGATATAGACGAATTGCTGATGCAAATAAATCTTTCCATTCAACCGGCAGAAAAAGCATTGGAATTGATTGACAAACTCCTGGAAGAAAGAAAAGATGCTTACGACTTATATCAAATCGTTCTTCGGAAAGTCAATCTGTTAACCGAACTGCATGAAGAGCAAAAAGCGGCTGATACGATTCGTCAATACCTTTATTTAACAGAAATTCGAAGAATGGAAGTAGATAAATTGATTGCCCGTTGCCGGTATGATGAAGCTATCCGTTTACTGAATGAGGGAATAGAGATTGCGGAAAAAGAAAAACATATCGGAACCATAGATGAATGGTTGAAAACTAAATTGATGATTTATGAGATGACTCATCAAACTTCCGACGTCATCGATACATGTCGTTTATTGTTTGTGTCAGGCAGAGATAAGTTAGAATATTATAGCAAACTTAAAACTCTTGTTCCGAAAGAAGAATGGAAGAGCTTTCTGGATGCAATGATGGAAGAGACTCATTTTAATGAATATTTTTCTTTTGGCGCGAATGATGAGGCTGAAATTTATGTGAAAGAAAGGGATAATGAGCGTTTGTTCAAATTGTTGTCGTCAATCAGGTATAATCAGCTGGAAGCATTGATGAAGTATTCTTATTATCTGAAAGACACTCATTCGGAGCAATTGATTGCTATATATACTTCTTTGTTGAATGATTACGCAGAACAGAATATGGGACGGACTCATTATGAATATATAGTACAAGCGTTGTTGTGTGCAAAGAAACTTAATGGGGGACAGGCAGCAGTGAAAAGGTTGGTTGCAGAGTTCCGGATAAAATATAAACGTCGTCCGGCAATGATGGAAGTATTGGCGAGGTTTTAAAAATACTTTATTATAAGCTTTTCTGTATCTCTGTTGTTTGGAGATGGCAACGTTCGTACCTTTGTAAGGTTATCAAATCTCAAAATACGGATGCGTAGATATTCTGAAAGATATTACTGAAAGTCTATGTAAGGAGAAGATTGTGGAATATGATACGATGACGGAATAATTGTCCCCTGTGAAATAAGACTAGCCCCCTTATGAAATAAAAAACAAAATATATCTGTCATCTGTCACAGATTATAATCTAACTTGCAGAGTATAAGAACTTAGTAGCGTGACAGCACAAGGTGACAGCAGTGTGATAGCAATAATGCTGTCACCCCAAAAAACAAAGAAAAAATCAAAGATACTGTTTGGAATTTGATAGTATCAGCTATAGAAAGATAAGTCGTTCAATTTATTATCCCCGTACTTATGAGTTGTGCCCTGCCTTTAAACTAACGGTTTCAAGGCGTGAAACTGTTGGTTCTGCGGTTTGAAACTTTAGTTTCATACGCTTGAAACTCTAGTTCCAATTACTTGAAACTATTGGTTTCTTGCCGATAAAACTAGAGTTTCTCCTAGCTGAAACTTTAGTTTCAAGCAGAGAAAAATAACTTGAACCGTAATTGAGTGATAACGATCCCGTTTCTTTCGGCTAAATAGGCACTTGATATATCAATAATTTTCTATATTAAAATCTTGTTTTTCTTGTCGGTCCCGAATAATATGAGTAATTTAGCAGTCTCAACGATCACAAAGGCGCTGACAAAACAATTTATTATCAAATTAATGAAAATTACTCAATTTCGTAAGAATGAAGATACGATAGCGCTCAGCGTAATGGATCTTGATATACTGGTAAATAAGATAAAGACAGAAATAAAATCCCGTCCTGTTTCTACATTCAGAGAGCATCTGCGATATGTTCTTTCCGATGAACGGTGTATGTTTGCCGATAAACTGCCCAAGATAATTCCTGCCGCTGAATTCCGTAAGGTAAACGGTCAGAAACAGATGAAAAACTACAACGGTATTGTAGAACTGACCATCGGTCCCTTGTCCAATAAGTCGGAAATCGCTTTAGTGAAACAAAAAGCCTGTGAGCAGCCACAAACCCGTTGTGTTTTTATGGGTTCAAGTGGTAAAACGGTGAAAATATGGACTACCTTCACCCGACCGGACAACTCGCTTCCCAAAACACGGGAAGAAGCGGAACTATTCCACGCCCATGCTTATCGACTGGCTGTGAAATGTTATCAGCCCCAAATCCCATTCGATATACTTCCCAAAGAACCGACTCTGGAACAATATTCGCGATTATCCCACGATCCGGACATCATATATCGTCCGAATTCTGTTCAATTTTATCTCTCTCAACCGTCATCCATGCCCGAAGAAACCACTTTCCGTGAAGCGGTTCAGGCGGAGAAATCTCCATTGACTCGTGCCGTACCGGGATATGATGCGGAAAATGCCTTCCTGATGCTTTTCGAAGCCGCTTTTCGGAAAGCTTATGCCGATCTTAGGGAAGCGGGGCTCGAATTGAGCGAAGACACATGGCATCCTTTAGTTGTCCAACTGGCTAAAAACTGTTTTGCTTCGGGACTTCCGCAAGAAGAAGTCGTGAAACGTACCGTTTTCCACTTCTATATGTATAAACAAGAAGAGCTTATCCGGCAAATGATTGGCAATATATATACCGAGTGCAAAGGCTTCGGCAAGAATATCAGCCTAAGCAAAGAGCAGCAACTCGCCTTGCAGACTGAAGAATTCATGAAACGCCGCTATGAATTCCGCCATAACACCCAAATTGGCGAGGTAGAATATCGTGAAAGGCTTTCTTTCCGTTTCCGCTTCAATCCTCTCGACAAACGTGCGTTGAACAGCATTGCTTTGGATGCACAAATGGAAGGCATCCCCTTGTGGGACAGGGATATTAGCCGTTATATTTACTCCAATCGCGTGCCTGTATTCAACCCGTTGGAAGATTTTCTCTACCGGCTTCCCGCATGGGACGGTAAAGACCGTATTCGTGCATTGGCAGCCACCGTCCCTTGTAAGAATCCGTATTGGATGGATTTGTTCCACCGTTGGTTCCTCAATATGGTTTCTCATTGGAAAGGAAGCAATAAAAAGTATGCAAACAGTGTTTCGCCCTTACTCGTCGGACCGCAAGGAACACGTAAATCCACCTTTTGCCGGAGCATAATGCCTCCTTCCGAGCGTTCCTACTATACCGACAGTATTGATTTTTCCCGAAAGAAAGATGCTGAACTTTACCTCAATCGTTTTGCGCTTATCAATATCGATGAATTTGACCAGGTGAGTTCGACACAACAAGGCTTTCTGAAACATATTCTGCAAAAGCCAGTATTGAATGTGAAGAAACCTCATGGCAGTGCCGTGCTTGAAATGCGTCGTTACGCCTCATTCATAGCCACAAGTAATCAGAAAGACTTGTTGACCGACCCTTCCGGCAGCCGTCGTTTTATTTGCATCGAAGTGACCGGAGTGATTGATACCAACCGTCCGATAGACTATGAGCAGCTTTACGCACAAGCTATGTATGAACTGGAACATGGCGAACGTTACTGGTTCGATCAGGAGGAAGAAAAGATCATGATGGAAAACAACCGTGAATTTGAACAAGTCCCGCCGGAAGAGCAACTTTTCTTCCGTTATTTTCGTGCCGCACAGCCTGAAGAAGGGGAGTGGTTGTCTCCAGCGGAGATTATGGAGGATATTCAAAAAGGCAGTTCAATCCCGATGTCTGTCAAGAGGGTTAATTCCTTCGGAAGAATACTGAAAAAGCAAGAAATACCTTCCAAACATACGCGTAGCGGTACGCTTTATCATGTTGTAAGACTAATAACCAGGTGACGGCAAAAATGCCATCACCCTGCTGTCACCTCTTGCTGTCACGGGCTTATCGGTTTATTACTAAACTATTAACTCCTAAACTGTGACAGATGACAGCAACTTACCAAATATATTCTTCTGTGTAGCGTTGGTAAGTTGGTTCTTCTTTTATCCCTTTATTACGGAATAATTGTCTGATGTAGGCTTGGTCTTTAGGCATAAGCCCCCGTTCTCCACGATAGAACCGATAATATCCCGTTTTTCCATAGTGTCCGACCATTTGTATTCTGATACTGACCGCATCTTCATAAGGGATTCTGTCAAGCAACCGTTTTAGTCCCCATGCCACATGAACTTTGACAGCAGTCTTGAAACATTCGCACTGATTCCCATCCGCAGGATAACGTGCCGGATTAATGATAGTGATATATAGGTTGTCGGCTGTATCAAGTTGTGTAGCTATGTGGCGCAGGCATTTGGGGGCTTGTGGACATTGAGCGTTGAAGCAACGGGCAAAATTGTAAGGGACAGACAGACTGTCGGGTTCTTCTTTCATCTTGTTGGGCTTATTTTATTTGTGAAATACTGTTGTAAATATAGCAAACAGAATTCTTCACAAAAGTAGGACTTTATTTTGGGAATGGGAAGCGTTGGGATTGTTTTATTTGTATGTAATAGGGATTTCTTATCAACATTTGGTAATTAGGGATACTCAATACATATCCCTAATTATTTGCAGCAAGGTTTCTCTTTCTTGTTTAAGGTTCTTTATCTCTATTTTTAGCCAATCAATTTCTTTGTTCTTTGAGGAAATCAATTCATCTACAACTCCCTTAGGGAAATAATTGTTATAAACGAAGTTGAGTATTTTATAAAGGTCATCTATTTCTCTTTTTTTAAGCTCTCAAATTGTTCTTTCTGTTTCTCTAACAGTTTCTCAAAGAGTTCAATCGTTTGTTCTATGGGAAAATTATTGAATGTTTGGTTATTACCAATTGCATTTTTTACACCGCAATTCTCGTAAAAATTATTTGTGTTATATAAAACCGTTTCTTCGTTATACTCTTTCAATCCGTCGGTAGTAACTCCTAATGCAGAGGCGATTTTTTCTAATCGTTCATCATCAATTTTCTCGGTTTGTTCCATTTTTGAAACAGCTTGCTTGGTTATTCCTAACAATTCGCCTAGCTCCGTTTGAGTCATACCGCGAAGTCTGCGTACACGTTCTATCTTTTTTCCAAGGTGAAGGTGATTTGATTTTATATTTTCTATTGTTTCCATTCTTCTATATATTAGATTGCTGAATCTAGTAGTGATTATTTCATATATTTTTTCAGGATCTCAATTTTATCTTGCTCACTTTTCAACAAACGCTCATATAACTCAACTATTTTTTCAAGTGGATTTATTTGTTGAACGATGGCGTATGTAGTAGCACCTTCAGAGATATTTGCATCCTTATAATTATGATGATTAATATTGAAAATCGTCTTTTCAACATCAAAGTCTTTAATGACTTCTTCGGATATTCCCAATACTTCAGCAATTCTTTTTAGAAAGCCTTCTTCTATTTCCTCTTGTTTCTCAATCTTTGAAATGACCTGCTGATTTACACCAAGATCGGCAGCCAGCGCTTCCTGTTTCATGCCTAAATATACACGAATCCTTTGTAAATTGCGTCCGACATGTCTCCGGTTTTCTTTCTCTTTTATTTCAACATCCATATTATTGTTCTTTAAATGAATACGTCTAGGCAAAGATAACAAGAAACAGTTTAATTCAAATGAAAGTGTGCTTTATTTTTTAGTGTATGTTTTTGTTTCTGTAGTTTTGGTTATTTTATTTGATGAAATTTATTGTTAGTTTGGGTAAACAATATATTAAACATGGTACTGAATTTTATCTCTAGTTTTATTCTTTGAATTGTACGGAAAGTAACTTTTAGTCATCTGATTTTTTGTGAGGAAAATATCTTCTTAAACATTGCAGAAGGATGATTATTTAATTTAGGTATCGTTTGTGAAATATATGTGTTACCCCTGGTAAAACTATGTAATTACATTATTTCTACAAAAACGAGTAAATAATTTCTTCTTGTTAATTATTTTAATTAGATTTGCAACTTCCGATAATACACAATTATAAGAAGTTAAGTGTTAGGTATATGGATAAGAAGTCATTAACAGAGGAAGATATAAAATTACGTTTTATAACTCCAGCTATTGTTGAAAAGGCAGGATGGCAAAAAGAACTCATAAAGATGGAATATTACTTTACTGATGGGCGAGTAATATTTCAAGGGAATGTTCATGCCCGGAAACAAGGAAAGAAAGTTGACTATTTATTGCATTATTCTGCAAATAATCCTATTGCTATAGTTGAGGCAAAAGATAATAATAAAGCTGTGGGAGCTGGACTGCAACAGGCAATGGACTATGCGAAAATTCTGGATATACCTTTTGCTTACAGTTCTAATGGAGACGGTTTTATTGAGCATGATTTTCTTACTGGTAAGGAAACTAATATTAATATAGATGAGTTTCCAACTCCTGATGAACTGTTAAAACGTTTACGTGATTCTAAAAAATATACTTCGGAAGAAATAAAGGCTATTGAAGAACCTTATTATTGGGATGCTCATACTAACATTCCTCGTTATTATCAGCGAATAGCTATAAATAGAACAATTGAAGCTGTTGCCCGTGGACAAAATCGAATTTTATTGGTAATGGCAACAGGTACAGGAAAGACTTTTACAGCTTTCCAGATTATTCATCGGTTGACAAAATCTGGATTAAAAAGGCGAGTCTTATATCTTGCAGATAGAAATGTCTTGATAGATCAGACTATGGCTCAAGATTTTAAGCCTTTTAAAAAAGTTATGACGAAGATTCAAAAGAAGAATATGGACTCTTCTTTTGAAATATATATGGCTCTATATCAACAATTAGTTTCTTATGACGAGAATATTCCCGATCCTTTTAAAGAGTTCAAATCAACTTTCTTTGATTTGATTCTTGTAGATGAGTGTCATCGTGGAAGTGCTAAAGATGAATCGGAGTGGCGAAAAGTGTTAGAGTATTTTTCTTCCGCAACTCAGATTGGTATGACTGCAACCCCTAAAGTAAAAGAAGGAGCTAATAATCTTGACTATTTCAATGAGCCTTTGTATACATACTCATTAAAGCAAGGTATTGAAGATGGTTTTTTAGCTCCGTATAGAGTAACTAACTCTTTTTTGAATATCGATTTAGAAGGATGGACGCCCGAGGAAGATGAGTTGGATATAAAAGGTAATCTCATTAAAGCTGGTTTTTATAACCGGAAAACATTTGGACGTGAGTTAGTTATTATGCAACGCCGAGATATTGTTGCTCGACGCATAACTAAAATGCTCCATAGAATAGGACGCATGACAAAATCTATAATCTTTTGTGCAGATATAGAAGAAGCGGAGGCGATGCGGCAACTTTTGGTTAATTATAACTCTGATTTGTGCAAGAAGGATTCTCGCTATATTATGCGTATCACTGGAGATGAGAATATTGGGAAGAAACAGCTTGATAATTTTATAGATCCAGATCAACCATATCCAACGCTCGTTACGACTTCCGAGATGCTTTCTACTGGTGTTGATTGTAAAACATGCGGACTTATTGTTATTGATAAAGAAATAGGTTCTATGACGGAATTTAAGCAGATTGTGGGGCGTGGTACTCGGTTGCGTACTGATAAGGGGAAGTGGCATTTTGAAATTCTTGATTTCAGGAATGTGACCCAATTGTTTAAAGATCCAGAATTTGATGGTGATCCAGAGTTGGAAGGTGGAGGGAGTAAAACGTATCCTCCATATCGTCCGCGTCGGACTGTATCACATGATCAACCTCAAAGGGAATATGGTCTCAAGAAATATTACATTAATGGAAAAAATGTTCAGATAAACACAGAAATAGTTTCATATCTTGGTGCTGATGGGCATACTCTTGTTACTGAAAGTTTAACAGATTTTACACGTAAGAATATTCGAGGTAAGTATGCTACGTTGGATGAGTTTATAAAGAACTGGACTGCTGCTGATAAGAAGAAAGTTATTGTTGATGAACTTAAAGAATACAATGTTTTACTTGATGCGGTTCGTGAAAAGCGTCCTGATTTGCTTAATGCAGACATTTTTGATATAATATGTCATGTGGCTTTTGATAAGCAACCACTTACGCGAAAGGAACGTGCTAATAATGTAAAGAAGAGAGATTATTTATCTAGATATGAAGGTGTGGCTAAACAAGTTTTAGAAGCATTGTTAGATAAATATGCTGATAAAGGCATTTTGGAATTTGAGAATGAGGATATACTTGATACCCCTCCTTTTAATACAATCGGTAAACCTCAAAAGATAGTTAAGTTGTTTGGTGGATGGGAGAAATTTGAAAAAGCACTTAAAGATTTAGAAAACGAATTATATGTAGCATAATTTATGGCAGTTAATAATATAATAAAACGATTACAGAATATAATGCGTCAAGACGCAGGTATTAGTGGTGATGCACAGCGTATTGAACAAATGGTTTGGCTATTCTTCCTAAAAGTTTATGATGCACAGGAAGAAACGTGGGAGTATAAAAGTCGCCGTGAAAAAAAGGAATTTAAATCAATTATTCCAGAAGAGCTAAGGTGGAGAAACTGGGCAGTTGATAATGCAGATGGGGAAGCACTTACTGGGGACGCTTTATTGGAATTTGTAAATGCAAGGCTTTTTCCTACCCTTAAGGCCTTACCAGTAAATGAAGATACTCCAAGAGGCAAAACTATAGTGAAAGAAATCTTTTCAGACCTTAACCAGTACATGAAGAATGGAATTTTGCTTCGTCAAGTGGTTAATGTCATAGATGAGATTGATTTTTCAGATGTTGAAGACCGTCATACATTCGGTGATATATATGAAGGCATTTTGAAGGATTTACAATCTGCGGGGAATGCCGGAGAGTTTTATACTCCTCGTGCACTGACTGATTTTATGGTGGAAATACTAAATCCTCAACTAGGAGAGTCTTTTGGAGATTTTACGTCAGGAACGGGAGGCTTTCTTACATCTGCATTAAATCATTTGTATAAGCAAGTTAAAACGACAAATGATGTTAAGTTATTCCAGACAGCCGTAATAGGGCAAGAATGGAAACCTTTGCCATATCTTTTATCAATCACTAATCTTTTAGTGCATGATATTGAAGCTCCTAATATTATTCATTGTGATTCTTTGGGTACAAGGGTTGGGGATTTTAAAGAATGCGACAAGGTTAATGTTATTGCAATGAATCCACCTTATGGTGGTAGTACTGAAGCGAGCGTTAAAAATAACTTTCCTTCAGATATGCGTAGTAGTGAAACTGCGGATTTATTTATGGTATTGATAATGTACCGTTTGAAAGCCAATGGTCGTGCGGCAGTAATTGTACCTGATGGATTTTTGTTTGGTGTAGACGGTGCGAAGCTTGCAATTAAAACGAAGCTATTAAAAGATTTTAATTTACATACTATTATTCGTTTGCCTGGAAGTATTTTTTCTCCTTATACAAGTATTGCTACAAATATTCTTTTTTTCAATAATGAAAGGGTTGAAGATGCTCCTGATGGGTATTCAACAAAAGAAACTTGGTTTTATCGTCTTGATATGCCTGATGGATATAAGCACTTCTCTAAGACAAAACCAATGAAGTTAGAGCATTGTCAACCAATAAAAGAGTGGTGGAACGATAGGAAAGAGATTGTAAGCCAAGATGGAAATGAGAAATCTCGTTGTTTTTCTGTTCAAGATTTGATTTCACTTGATTGTAATTTTGATCAATGTAAATTTCCTAAAGATGAGGAAGAAATCTTACCACCTGCAGAATTGCTTGCTAATTATTTTAAGAAGCGTGCAGCTCTTGATTATGAGATAGATAAAACATTGGCTGAAATACAGAAGCTGCTGGGTATTGAAATCAAACTTGATTAATCCTTATGAATGGTAAGCAATTAAAGAATAGTATACTTCAGTGGGCTATACAGGGAAAACTTGTACCTCAAGACCCTAATGATGAACCTGCATCGGTTTTGTTAGAGAAGATTCGGACAGAGAAAGCTCGCCTTGTTAAGGAGGGAAAAATTAAGAAGGATAAGAACGAGTCGTTTATTTTTAGAGGTGATGACAATTCCTATTATGAGAAGTTTCTCGCTACCGGGGAGGTGAAGTGCATTGACGAGGAGAGTCCGTTTGAGATTCCAAAGGGATGGGAATGGAGTAAACTGTCAAATGTTATAGAACTGCTATCAGGGCAAGACTTTATTCCTGAAAAGTATAATTCGAGTAATCAAGGAATTCCCTATATTACAGGAGCAAGTAATATTGTGAATGGGAATTTGGCAATAAATCGTTGGACTGAAACTCCTACGGTAATAGGAAAATTAGGAGATTTACTTATTGTTTGTAAAGGTTCAGGAGTTGGGAAAATGTGCATCTGTAATGTAGATAAAATACATATTGCTAGACAAATTCAAATTATTAGAAATTTCTCCAATGCGATAAGTCTATCATATGTTAAATCTGTAGTTGAAGCTAATTTGCAAACGATAATTTCTAATGCACAAGGTGTTATCCCTGGAATTAGCCGTGAGCATATATTAAATCTTCTAATTCCACTTCCACCTACTAACGAGCAATATGAAATAGATAAAAAACTTCAAGAAATATTACCTTTTATCGATCGATATGCAAAATCTCAAGAGGCATTAGATAAATTAAATGTAGAGCTTCTAGGAAATCTCAAAAAATCCATCCTACAAGAAGCTGTTCAAGGTCGGCTTGTACAACAAATAGCAGAAGAAGGAACTGGCGAAGAGTTACTTGAACAGATAAAATTGGAAAAGCAGCAACTCATTAAAGAAGGCAAGTTGAAGAAGTCTGCTTTGACTGATTCTGTTATCTTTCGTGGTGACGATAACAAGTATTATGAGAGGATAAATGCGCAAACCGTTGAGATTGAGCTTCCTTTTGAATATCCTAACAATTGGTCTGTGCTACGTTTGAAAGATATATGCCAACTGATAGACGGTGAAAAAAGAAACGGAAAGGGCATCTGTCTGGATGCAAAATACCTACGTGGTAAATCATCTGCTACCATTGTAGAGAAAGGAAAATTTGTCTATGCCGGAGATAACATCATTCTTGTAGATGGTGAAAATTCAGGTGAAGTTTTCACTGTTCCGCAAGATGGGTATATGGGGAGTACATTCAAACAGTTATGGCTCTCTTCGGCTATGTGGAAACCATATATTTTGGCTTTCATTCTGTTCTATAAAGAGGATTTGAGAAATTCAAAAAGAGGTGCGGCTATTCCGCACCTCAATAAAGAGTTATTCTACAATCTGCCTATTGGTATTCCACCTTATCAAGAACAGCAGCGTATTGCAAAACGGATAAATGAACTATCGCAGTTGCTCAAATAGTTTTTCTATTTGAGCAACAATGCGTTGTTGTTCTTTAATCGGAGGTAATGGTATTAATATTTCTTTTACTTTTGCTATACTTACACCACCTATAATGCCCGTTTTATTTAGGTTAAATAGTTCAAAGAACGATGGTGACTGTAGATAATAGTACATGTATTTCCCGATTCCAACAAATGGTGAGAAACAACATAACTTATTCCCAAAACATACATCTTGATTCAGTATTGCAATTTTTCTTCCGGCACTTCCACCTTCAATACACATCAATATTGAGTTATTGGGAGCAAGTCTAAAATCAGGTTCATATTGTTTTGGAATCGCAATGCCATTATCGTAAATAATCCGATTATTAAAATCAACATCCTTAGTTCCAATATAATAACGTCCTATAACATCTGTAAATTTTGATTTCTTTTCAGTTTCACTAATACTGTTGCCAGTGTAAATGTTTGCAATATGAGAAAGTCTTGTCCATACCCAATTCTTGGGAGTTTCAAAAGGTATCTGTTCTGTTATATCTAAGCACTTTTTACCTACCTGCTCATAATACTTGTTATCGTCACCACGAAAGATAACAGAATCAGTCAAAGCAGACTTTTTCAACTTACCCTCTCTGACGAGTTTTTCTTTTTCGGTTTTAATCTGTTCAAGTAACTCTCGGGCTGTACCTTCCTCTGCAATCTGTGGAACAAGTTTGCCTTGTATTGCCTCTTGAAGAATAGATTTTCTTATGATAATAGGCAATTCTCTATTTAGATGCTTCAATTTTTGATAAAACTCCCCATATTTTATAATCGGTAATGCTATGTTTTTTACCTTTTCTACGATTGCTACAGTTTCATGGAGGTTAGGTACAGGGATGAGTAGATTAGAAATTTTTTCTGCATTTATATTGCATTGTTGAACACCGATTGTTTTGACTTCATTACAATAATCTCGTGCATATGGAGTATTTAGCAATAAATTTAAGTACTCCGAATTAATAAAAATGGGACGTAATAGTATTAGATACCCTGCAAATATTGCATTCCGTTGTCCTCTAAAAATAGCTGTTTTACCAACTAATTCAGCACTGTTAGTCCGATTAAACAATAAATCACCATATTGCAATAATAGCTTTTTATTGTCATCCAAATCATTGCTATAAACAAGTTTGTCAAATACAATTTCTCCGTCTTGAATATTCCCCATCCTAAGAACAGGCAATAAACCAGATGGGACAGATTTTTTTGAAGTTCCATATTTGGGAGGATAAATAAGCAATGAAAGTCTGCACCATTCCCACCCCTGCGGAATCTCAAACGGAATCTCCTCGTCAATGCACTTCACCTCCCCGGTAGCGAGAAACTTCTCATAATAGGAACTATTGCTATTTTATTATGCTTATCTTATGACTGATAGTTTAATTGTATTATTAATTAAAAACAATCATGGTAGAAAAATTTGAAACCTTTCTTCGTCAGGGTAATATGGCGGATAATACGATTTCTGCATATCAATATGCAGTAAATGATTTTTATTCTCGTCATAAAGATTTGAATAAGAGAAACTTGTTACTTTACAAAACGTATTTAATTGAAACCTTTAAGCCTAAAACTGTAAACTTACGAATTCAAGCTTTAAATAAATATCTTGATTTCGTTAATAAAACGCGGCTTCGCCTAAAGTCGGTGAAAGTACAACAACGTTCTTATTTGGAAAATGTGATTAGTAATGCTGATTATATATTTCTGAAAAACAAATTAAAGAAAGAAGAAAATCAGGAATGGTATTTTGTTGTGCGTTTTTTGGCTGCTACTGGTGCTCGCGTTAGTGAATTAATACAAATAAAAATAGAGCATGTGAATATTGGTTATTTTGATATTTATACTAAAGGTGGGAAAATTCGCCGTTTGTTTATTCCAAAGAAGCTTAGAGATGAAACTAAGGTTTGGCTAATTGCTATTAATCGTGAAAGTGGTTATCTCTTTCTTAATCGTTTTGGTGAACGAATTACAACAAGAGGGATTTCTCAACAATTAAAGAACTATGCCGAGAAGTATGAACTTAATACTAAAGTTGTTTATCCTCATTCATTTCGACATCGTTTTGCAAAGAATTTTCTAGAAAAATTTAATGATATTTCTTTGTTGGCTGATTTGATGGGGCATGAAAGTATTGAAACTACTCGTATATATTTAAGAAGGACTGCCTTAGAACAGCAGGAAATTGTGGATAAAGTTATTACTTGGTAATAGTTGTGGTTTAGTTAATATTAGCAGTTTACAAATCATTGGTTGCAACTATTGATTTGTAAACTCTATTATTTAAGGGAGATATGGTGTTAGTGTGATTTTAGTATCTCAATAAGTTTATCTCCAATAATTTTCTTCTCATTACTACCAATAGTAGACAATCTCACCAATGGAATTCCGTATAACTCTAAAATACGATCCTTTTTAATATCATGTTCTGACTGACTTGTCCCCGATTTATGGAATGTATATCCATCTGTTTCAATAGCCAATATCGGTTGCTTGCTCACACGATTATAAATTAGAAAATCGATATGAGTGTTTATATTTGCAGCATATTTGCTTTCCTCTTCATTCAATAGAGAATAATCCTGAATCAACATATAGAGTGGTAAATGGCAAATGATATTCAAATGACGCATATTGATATTCTCTTTCAGGATATCTTCAAGTAAGGCAAATGTAAGATTCTCGGAATCGTATTCGGATATTTTCTTGTGTTTCTTTAAATAGGCAATTCGGGCATTTGTATATTGTTCATATAGATAATCGAATATAGAATGAATCTTACTGGTGGAAACAGTACCATTGTTATATTCGATATAAGCAATCAAATCGCTGATATTGCAGTCTTTGGGTTGTTCGTTTCCCGATACGACTAAATAGAATTGTGACTTAGTCCGCGAAACAGCAACATTGAGTAGGTTTGGATCGTCGGAAAAGGAAGTGATGACATCGTCGACAGTGGTCATAATGATAGCATCCTTTTCTCTTCCCTGAAATTTATGGACTGTTGCGACATCAATATCCTCTTCAAGTGCGGATTTTACTGCATCTACTTGTTTGTTATATGGAGCTATGACGCCAATTTCATCTGTTTCATAAGATAGATTCGGTAGTACTTCTTCTTTGATAACATCTATTTTCCGTTGATTCATGTGGCTGCGGGAGTGGTTACCTTTGGCTGTCCGTATGGCACAAATGACATCCTCTTCTCCTTTATCACGTGTCATGATGACAAGATCTCCACCATAAAATTTCTGATTACAGAAGTTGATGATTCGAGGATGGCATCGATAATGTTCCCGTAACAAGGTCTGCGGTACAAATGACCAATCGGGGATAAAGTTTAGATGACTTCGATGGATGGCTCTTTCTCGTCCAAAATTGGCATATGTTTTTTAAGCGCTTCTATAATTCTTTCTTTTTTATCCGTTTTCATCATTCTCAGAATCAATTTAGGATATTCATTTGATGATAACTTTAGAATACCTGAAATTTGGAGGTGTAAGCTTTTCCGATTATAGATTTTCAGTAGGTTATCATAATCTTGTGATGTAACTATGGCATCAATTTTCTGTTTAGATTGGTTATATATTTGCGGAATATCAATAGAATTCACAATCTTTTGTGCTTGCGCCTCTAAAGCTTCCATTGTATTTTCACTAGGTTTTGTGTAACATTGAAGTTTATGGCGGATTTCTCTAGAACAAATAGAACATAGTTGTAAATCATATTCTCCTTTAAACTTGTTGAATAAAAACTGTTTTACCTGATTAAATGTTTCATTAGGTTCTAATGCTTGGTTCTCTGCCACTAGTTTTATTATATCCTCGATTAGGTATAAATTTTCGACTTCAGCCACATCTAGCGTGTAAATATTCGATTCCTTATAGCATGAAATCTCCGCTTCTGTCATATAATCACGATCTATTAGCCCTTTTATGCTGTAATTATGCATGTTTTTTATTCGCTCATTATTGAATGATTTTGTCATTTCTATGACTTTAGAGCAATCATGGCATGGAATTATGTTATAGTTACTGTAAACGAAAGGGTATAATTGATTATCGTAACTTCCTCTTTCTCCTTCGACAAATAGAACAGGTTTTCTATTGCCTAATACCTCAAACATTAAACTATCAGGAATATTTTCATCGGGATCTAATATTTTAATATCCTATCGGTTATTTCCAAAATATGACTTAACCCATATTTTAGTTGCTTCTTTTCTTGAAGCAGCAAAGTCTAAATCATGAGTTATATATATGAATGTTTTGTTTGGACAGAATTCTTCAATTTTATCCCATAAACGATACATAATAGATTTGTGCAAATGTATTTCAGGTTCATCTATTATGATTGTCATATCATTCGGCGCAATAAGGCATTGACCTAATAGATAAATTGTTACTCTTTCTCCATCAGACATTTCTTTGGCATGATATTCCTCTGATGAAGTAGTTTTGGCTTTTATCTTTGCATCCTCAAGAATAATTTGTCTATGAGGATATATAGCATTCCATATAGAAGTAATTTTGTCTATAATCATTTGTGGAACATCGGCTTTCGTTTCACCTCTTTTTTCTTTATCCTTACAGTCTATAACATAAGCTCTATCTTCTTTATTTAAACGGGCAAAGATAGCAGATAAAACGCTGTCATAATCATCTATTAGTTTAGTAGTTAATCCATTCTCAATTTTTGTAGGTTTATTGTTCACAGGTATGATTATAGACTTGTTACTCATTGTTTTTTTCTGATAAATTATTGTATTTGATGTTTGGTTCAGCAGCTATGGTGTATGAACTGCTTTCAGGAAACTCATATTTCTTCGGGGCTTTCTGATAAAGAGGTTCTGAATCATCATTATCCGTCCATTGTTCGCATTGACGAATGACTGTTTCCAAAGCATTAGCAGCTTCCTCGGGCGGATATTTATATTTCTTCAGCAACCGCTTTATCATTTTGCGCATTCCGGCTCTGGCAGATTCTTTTTTCTGCCAGTCAATGTTAGTTATCTCTTAATTTAGCTTCTATCTCTTCAATGGTAGGCATGGTACCTTCCACTTTTTCGGGATAGAACTTCTCCAGATCATATTCGGAAATACCCAAAGGTTGGCTGCTCGACTCCAAAGCATACTGGGCTTGTATGCGGTCTTTCTCTTTGCAAATCAGTAAGCCGATGGTTGGGTTATCCCGTCCTTCCTTACGCAGCAAATGATTGCAAGCCACCACATATCCACCTAATTGACCGATGTCGGCAAAAGCAAATTTGCCGATCTTTACCTCTACCACTACATAGCAGGAAAGCGAAAGATTATAAAAGAGCAAGTCGATAAAGTTTTCCGTTTCGCCTATTTCCAAACGATATTCTTTGCCCACATAAGCGAAACCTGTACCCAGTTCAATCAGGAATCGGGTAATGTTATTCAGTAGAGCATTTTTGAGCAATCGTTCATTGTAACGCCCAGTTATACCCGTGAAAGCAAAATTGTAGGGGTCTTTGGTCAACTCCTGTGCAAGGTCGCTCATCGCATCGGGCAATGTTTTTGTAAAGTTAGTCAGTGCCTTGCCCTGCCGCTCATAAAGGTCGGTGCTAATGAAATTGAGCAGCATACTACGACTCCAGCCGTTCTCCACCGTCTGGTGAACATAGAACAGAGCTTTGTCTATATCGTCTTTCACTTTATCCATTATCAAGCAATGGTGTCTCCATGGGACTTCAAATATTCCACCAACTTGGTGGAATAATTCCGTTTCATTTTTTCCACCAAGTTGGTGGAAAGTTTTCAGAGCATCCTTATATAACAAATAAAACTTCCTACAATAGTAGATATTACTCTTTGACAAACCAGCTGCATTGGGTATAGCTTCACGTAAATCTTTGCTCAATTGAGTGATAACACTTTCGCCCCAGCGTTCTTCTACGTGCAATTCAACAATGTCACGACCTAAAAGCCAGTTGAATTTCAACTGTTCCACATTAACTTTCACCGCTGCCTTTATTTGGCTTTGACGATAGCGACCGCAAAGGTCTTTCACCCATTGCAGATATTCTTTATCAAGTATGTTTATTGACTTGTTCATCGTAATCTATAATACTTCAGTTGCGTTAATTTTTAGTTCTCCTGACATCAGCTTCGGGAGAAGTGTGTCGCGCAGAATTGTTAACCTAATACTTTCCTGTTCATTTCTTAGTATTTGGTCGAAATACGGTTTATTTATCTGCCTATTTTTGTAAAACAGATGATTCTTATTGTTATATGTATTGTATCTTATCCGCATTTTAATTAATGTATTAAAAGTAGAAAATAATTTCCATTGTGCTGTCGTACTTTAAATGAGAAGTAAATGTAGGTATTATTATTGATGTAATTGTTATAGTTGGAGTAAAATTTATTCTTTTGGTTGTTAGAATATGCAGAAACTTCTATTCTAACAAAAAAAATGATTTGCAATGAGCATTCTAATGCAAGTTTAATACTTCGCTTAACTTATCTCCAATAATTTTTTTCTCATTACTACCTATAGTAGACAATCTCACCAATGGAATTCCGTACAACTCTAAGATACGATCCTTTTTAATATCACGTTCTGACTGACTCGTCCCCGATTTGTGGAATGTATAACCATCTGTTTCAATAGCCAATATCGGTTGTTTACTCACACGATTATAAATTAGAAAATCGATATGAGTATTTATATTTGCAGCATATTTGCTTTCCTCTTCATTCAATAGAGAATAATCCTGAATCAACATATAGAGTGGTAAATGGCAAATGATATTCAAATGACGCATATTGATATTTTCTTTCAGGATATCTTCAAGTAATGCAAATGTAAGATTCTCGGAATCGTATTCGGATATTTTTTTGTGCTTCTTCAAATAGGCAATTCGAGCATCTGTATATTGCTCATATAGATAATCGAATATAGAATGAATCTTACTGGTGGAAACAATGCCATTGTTATATTCGATATAAGCAATCAAATCGCTGATATTGCAGTCTTTGGGTTGTTCGTTTCCCGATACGACTAAATAGAATTGTGACTTAGCCCGCGAAACAGCAACATTGAGCAGGTTGGGATCGTCGGAAAAGGAAGTGATGATATCGTCGACAGTGGTCATAATGATAGCCTCCTTTTCTCTTCCCTGAAATTTATGGACTGTTGCGACATCAATATCCTCTTCAAGTGCGGATTTAACTGCATCTACTTGTTTGTTATATGGAGCTATGACGCCAATTTCATCTGTTTCATAAGATAGATTCGGTAGTACTTCCTCTTTGATAACATCTATTTCCCGTTGATTCATGTGGCTGCGGGAGTGGTAACCTTTGGCTGTCCGTATGGCACAAATGACATCCTCTTCTCCTTTATCACGTGTCATGATGACGAGATCTCCACCATAAAATTTCTGATTACAGAAGTTGATAATTCGGGGATGGCATCGATAATGTTCCCGTAACAAGGTCTGCGGTATATTCGGAATAACTTTGCAGATGGATTGCAAAAAACTCATATTGGCACAATCATATTCCGGCTTAATCAGGCACGCATTAGCGATAAAGTTTAGCTTTTCCTTATTTTCTTCCGTGACCACATTGGGAAGTTGCATGGTGTCACCGACAATGATTGCATTTTTAGCACATGACAAGGCTAAAGCTCCGGTTTCAACGGAAACCTGTGACGCTTCGTCCATAATGATATAATCATATACGGCATCTCGTTGCAGACTGCTTAATGATGAAAAGGTCGTACTTAAGATAATAGGGTATTCTTTCTGTACCTCTCGCCAATTATTTCTTAGATCAGGGAGCGTAAAGATGGGCTTGTCATGATTATTGCCATAGGTATGAAATAACTGATTCTTTAGATATTTCATTGATGTATCGGTCATTTGTCTAGCCATTTCTGCTGCATCTTTGTTGGCAAGTTCCTTTTCTAATGTGTCTATTTCAACTTCCAGTTCTGCATACTTTGTTTGGTAGAATAAGATTTGGAAGTCGGCGATAATCAAACTCATCTCCCGTTTATAAAAACCTTTATTGGGGATTTTACAAATCGCTTTGCTTCTGAATTTAAAGAAGAACCATTTCAACCGTTGAATAAAAGCTGCTATTCCCTGAAGACTTAATGATTGTTCTTTTTCTGCAAATTGCTGACATTCATTCCATAAATTCAGAAGGTCTGCCGAGCTGGAACTTTTCCGTTGTTGGAGAGTAATTTCTTTTGTTCCGAACTCTTGCAGATAATGTTGCCACTCTATTTTTAAAGCTTGTATTTCCTGTCTTGCCATGGCAAGGCGTTCCTGTTTGGAAAATATGCTTTTTAGTTCTTCGGTCTGATGATGTATCTGATTGAGAAATTGAGGTTGGTCGGCATCCGCATCATGCCATGACTCAAAGTTCTCCGGATATTGTTTTTCCTCTTCTTGAGTCTCGATGAATTTCTCTTTGTTAGCTGTGCTGCCAAGCAATGCAACAATGAATCCCATATCGTATTTGGATAACTTCTCAAGTACATTGACGATGGCGGAGTTATTATTAGATACTATCTGAACAGTCTTACCACGCACAAGGATATTGGCAATGATGTTCAGAATCGTTTGTGTCTTTCCGGTTCCTGGAGGTCCTTGCACAACACTGATTTGATTCTCAAAAGCTGCCTGGACTGCTTTTTGCTGGCTTGCATTACAACCGAAAGGAAAAATCAAGGTTGAGGCAGTCTGGGTCTGCATTTTATATTTTTGAGGATTCAGATATACAGCAATAGCTCTGTTGTTTGCGATGAAATGAATCTTTTCATATTGTTTTGCCAATAGCTTCGTTCCGTCATCAGCTTTCAATTCGTTCGCATCGGCAACTTTCTTCAAATATTCGAATATACTTTTCGAACGACTCTCTCCCAAGCATGATTCGATAATTTCTAAGTCCTTTTCTCTGTAATCATACTCTTTACCATTCAGAAAACGAATGTGCCAATAGTTGTGTGATCCGGCCTTAAAAATAGATAAGGCTTTGATGTTTGATAAAGTTCTCCCTTTACTGATTATTTGATAATTATTGGGGTCCGGTTTGTCCGGATCAGTCAGCCAAAGGACATTTTCTTCTTTGTAAGTATACGCACTGGGAACATTCCGGAATACTACCTTATAGTTGCCATTATGATTTTGGCAACTTTCTATTTCAGGAGTCTTGATTTGACCTTTTATAATAATCAGATTTTCGGAAGTATCTATCATAGGCTTGTGTGTAAATATAATAAGTCATGCTGCTGTTTTTATTTATTATTTAGGATATAAAAGTAAGAATATTTTCCAGAATATCAAAGCTGAAGTAGAAAAAACAGTGAATGACTTTATTCAGCTTTGTATTGTTATAAATATAGAGTGAGATTCGGTTTGGGAGTATTGAACGTGATAAAAGAGATTTGTTTTGCCAATGAAATCATTATCTTTGCAAGGTATATATTAATGAACGAGGAGGATATTATGCTTGCATACACATATATTGAACACGGAAAGTTTGAATTGCAGGAGAAAGCAAAACCGGAAATAAAGGATTCACGGGATGCAGTCGTGCGTGTAACACTTGGTAGCATCTGCACCAGTGATCTTCATATTAAACATGGCAGTGTGCCGCGTGCTGTGCCCGGAATAACTGTCGGGCATGAGATGGTAGGTGTGGTAGAACAAGTAGGAGCTGATGTCACTTCGGTGAAGCCTGGTGACAGGGTGACTGTGAATGTCGAAACTTTCTGCGGTGAGTGTTTTTTCTGTAAGCATGGATATGTGAATAACTGTACTGATCCTAATGGCGGTTGGGCTTTAGGTTGCCGAATTGATGGCGGTCAGGCGGAATATGTCAGAGTTCCTTATGCGGATCAAGGTTTGAACCGTATTCCGGATACAGTGAGTGATAAACAAGCTTTGTTTGTCGGTGATGTGCTTGCAACAGGTTTTTGGGCAACACGCATCTCGGAAATTACCAAGGAAGATACTGTTCTGATTATCGGTGCCGGACCTACCGGGATTTGTACTTTGTTGTGTGTGATGCTGAAGAAGCCAAAACGCATTATTATCTGTGAGAAGTCTCCTGAAAGAATTCGGTTTGTCCGCGAGCATTATCCTGATGTGTTGGTGACTGAACCGGAAAACTGCAAGGATTTTGTTCTCAAGAACAGTGACCATGGTGGTGCAGATGTTGTTTTGGAAGTGGCAGGGAGTGACGATTCCTTCCATTTGGCTTGGAATTGTGCCCGTCCTAATGCTATTGTCACGATTGTAGCCCTCTATGATAAACCACAGCTTCTTCCTTTACCTGATATGTATGGCAAGAATTTGATTTTTAAAACAGGTGGAGTGGATGGTTGTGATTGTGCCGAGATTCTCAAACTGATTGAGGAAGGGAAAATTGATACTACTCCTCTTATTACGCATCGATTTCCGTTGAATGAGATTGAGGAGGCTTACCGTGTCTTTGAAAACAAGTTGGATGGGGTTATTAAAGTAGCAATTTATAAATAATCTATTATGCCTATTATTGAAATATCATCTTTATCTCATCCTGGAGTTGAGATATTCAGTGCTCTCACTGAAGCTCAGTTGCGTTATCACATTGAACTTGATAAAGGGCTTTTTATAGTAGAAAGTCCGAAGGTTATCAAAAGGGCCTTAGAGGCTGGCTATGAGCCTTTGGCAATTTTGTGTGAACATAAACATATTATTGGTGATGCTTCTGATGTAATAGAACGATATAGTAATGATTTACCAGTCTATACTGGTAGCAGGGAATTGCTTTCTAAGCTTACTGGTTATGTTCTGACGCGCGGTGTCCTTTGTGCAATGCATCGTCCTATTTTACGTAGGGTGGAAGAAATCTGTCATGAGGCCCGGCGTATTGTCGTGATTGACGGCGTTGTTGATGCCACTAATATTGGTGCTATTTTTCGTTCGGCGGCAGCATTAGGGATGGATGCTGTATTGCTGAGGCGCAATTCTTGTGATCCGTTGAATCGCCGTGCGGTCAGAGTATCTATGGGAGCTGTTTTCTGTATTCCGTGGACATGGATGGACGGTTCTCTCTCTGATCTTAGTAATTTGGGCTTTCGTACAGCTGCTATGGCACTTACAGATAATTCGGTTTCCATTGATGATCCTATCTTGATGGCTGAATCTAAATTAGCTATTGTGGTGGGTAGTGAAGGGGATGGGCTCGCACATGAAACGATTGCTGAGGCTGATTACGTAGTCCGTATTCCGATGTCGTATGGTGTTGATTCACTTAATGTGGCTGCTGCGGCTGCTGTAGCTTTTTGGCAACTTCGCGTTCCGTAAGTTCTTTTCATTTCCCTATCTCTCCATTTATTCGTTTTCTTACTATGGAATATGCCTTTTGGAACAAAGCGGAATGTTCCATCGTCTGCATCATTTCATGGAAACGGTGTATTGGTATAACAAAGGTAAGCTCATTTGTCGGTATCAACGGACGTGCGGACGGATCTAACATACCGATAAAGCAACTTCGACCATTCTTCCGGTTCTCTTGTATGGCAAAGGTCACAATGCTACAACATCCCGATGCGAACCGTGTACATACAGCATCATCTGCATCGTTATCATAAAAAGCCCATGTACACAAGCCCGAAAGTATATCAGGTGTGGCGAAAAACAAAATACCTTCCATTTCATCGAGAGAGGATAGTTTATCCATACGGACAAAATTCAAATAAGGCTTATCCGTCAGGTGGATGTCTAAGCGATGTATGTATTTCTTGATTTGTTCGGGAGTCTGCTTGTAGTGTTCCGTTTCTGACACAAATTTGGGCAGCCTTTCTTGCATAGGGGCAAAGGCAGTGTACAGGCTTCCTCCACCGCACAGTACATTGTCGGCACTTAGAGTTAGTGAATCACCTTCACATACTTTGCGAATGCTACCTATCATGCAACGCGGTATTTTATTTATCTCTGTAACAGGTATATGGCTATATCCGAAAGTGACAGGAAGTGGAACTGCATTACCGAACGCCTCCTTATATGTTTGCAAGAATTTCTGTATCATGGTGTATCACATTAACTTTCTTCAAAGTTATAAGTTTAATTTCAATTTTCATCATGTATTGTAATAAAATACAGATTGAGATAAGAATTCCAACTTGTTTTTATCGAAGAATCTGCTGAGCCTAAATTTCTACTGAGCCTGATTTCAGTCTCTAAATACCTACTACCATCAATAAAAAAGCCCTCATAAGTATTTAACTTATAAGGACTTATCTTGGGTGGCAGATGGGACTCGAACCCACGACATTCAGAACCACAATCTGACGCTCTAACCAACTGAACTACAGCCACCATATCTGCGTTTCTCTAACGCGGTGCAAAGATAGATATTATCTTTTAATCTCCAAAAGATTCTACTACTTTTTTTTGTAAAAAGTATATTCTTTTATTCCTCGATTGTACTTGCTGAAGAGGGATCGCGTATCATTTACGAAGATCTTCAGAGAGTTACGGGCATTTACCGGAATGGAGTCTGTCGGTAAGTTGACAGGGAGTAATTGGTGATTTTTCTTTCCTGATTGTGTAGGTCGGGCAGTCCATACTAAACTATACTCACATTTGTTGAGACGGGTTATGCTGTCTTTTACCAACTCCATCTTTACCATAAGTCCTCCATCTGTGTGACGTGCAGACATATTGGAAATATAATTTCCCAATGAATAAACTACAAGATTTTTATCATTTGTCACACTGTCTTCACGAACTTCAATTGGCTGAACAACGTGAGGGTGGGAACCGATCACATGGTTTACTCCTTTTCGAATCAACCAGTCTGCAAGGAATTTCTGTTCCTTATCCGGTAACGACTGGTATTCGATTCCCCAGTGCATACAGGCGATAATAACATCGGGTTTCATTACTTTACTTGTTTCTATATCTTTGGCAATGATTGCGGTATCAATATAATTGATGATGTTAGGAGGAGTAACGTATATGCCGTTCGTACCATACGTATAGTTGAGTAGAGCAATGCGGAATCCGTTTTTTTCAAGAATGAGTGGATATTTCTTTTCACGTTCTTCGGGATTTATATATGTTCCGGCGTGAGGAATGGACAAGGAGTCGATTAAGCGGATCGTACGTTCCAATCCCGGTTTGCCACGGTCAAGACTATGATTGTTGGCTGTGACAAGGACATTAAATCCGGCATTGTGTATGGCGGTGAGAAACTCATCCGGTGCACTGAAAGCAGGATAACCTTTGTATGGTTTTCCTCCTAAGGTCACCTCAAGATTAGCTATGGCGAGGTCTGCTTTCCCTATTTCCTCTTTGACATACTCGAAGCAGGTAGTATAGTCATATCCTTTAGCGGTTCGTGCTGCATTAATCTGCCCCTGGTGTTGCATAAGGTCTCCCACAAAGAGAATACGGAGAGTATCGGCAGGTATGCAACTTTTGCTAGCCGAGAGTGTGTCAAGCGAGTTGTTATTAATAGAATCTCTCCTTGTCTGCGACCGTGAAGTGCAAGACAAGGAGAGAAATATGATTACCAAGAACAATGTGTATCTCATTGATAGATGGCTTTCTTACCGGCTAAAAGTGTATTTTTCATTAACGATACAATCGTCATCGGTCCGACACCACCTGGTACCGGAGTGATGTAGGAGCATTTGGGTGCCACTTCGTCGAACTTAACATCACCTGTCAGTTTGAATCCGGATTTTTTAGTGGAATCCGGTACGCGGGTGGTACCTACGTCGATTACTACCGCGCCTTCTTTCACCATTCCGGCTTTTACGAAATTAGGTTGTCCCAAAGCAGCGATAATGATATCGGCTTCTTGGCATTCTTTTACCAGATCTTTGCTGCGGCTGTGGCATACGGTAACAGTCGCATCTCCCGGATATGCTTTCTGCATCATTAATGCAGCCATTGGTTTGCCTACGATATTACTACGTCCGAGAACTACGCACTTTTTACCCGAAGTTTCTATCTGATAGCGTTTCAGTAATTCAAGAATACCATTAGGAGTAGCAGATACATAGCAAGGAAGTCCGATAGACATACGACCTACATTGATCGGATGAAAACCGTCCACGTCCTTACGGTAGTCGATTGTTTCGATTACCTTCTGTTCGGAGATATGTTTCGGCAACGGAAGCTGAACGATAAAACCGTCTACATCATTGTCTTCATTCAGCTCACGCACTTTGGCCAGCAGTTCTTCTTCAGTCACATCACTCTCATAACGAATAAGAGAAGATTTGAATCCACAAATTTCGCAGGCTTTTACTTTGGCGGCTACGTATGTTTCACTGCCACCGTCGTGCCCTACGAGGATAGCTGCCAAGTGCGGGCGTTTACCACCGCGTGCAACAATTTCAGCTACCTCAGCGGCAATTTCTTGTTTCACTTGTTCGGAAATTGCTTTCCCATCTATCAGTGTCATATTTTCAAGGTATTTATTGGTGGATTATCTTTTCATCTTCGGCATCATTTTGCCCATTTTGCTGCTGGTAACCATCTTCATCATCTTGCGAGTCTGGTCAAACTGTTTCAGCAGGCGATTGACTTCCTGAATGGTCGTTCCGCTACCTTTGGCGATACGTGTACGACGTGAACCGTTCAATATTTCCGGGTTGGAACGCTCTGCCGGAGTCATGGAGTAAATGATAGCTTCGATACTTTTGAACGCATTATCGTCAATATCGATATCTTTGATTGCTTTTCCTACTCCTGGAATCATGGAGGCAAGATCTTTCAAGTTACCCATTTTCTTGATTTGGGCAATCTGGCTGAGGAAGTCATTGAAGTCAAATTGATTCTTTGCAATCTTCTTCTGCAAGCGTTTAGCTTCTTCTTCGTCATATTGTTCTTGCGCACGTTCTACCAGTGATACGATATCACCCATACCGAGAATACGGTCGGCCATACGGGCTGGGTGGAACTGATCTATTGCGTCCAACTTTTCGCCTGTACCGACGAATTTGATAGGTTTATTGACTACCGAACGGATGGAAAGAGCTGCACCGCCACGTGTGTCACCATCGAGTTTGGTCAGTACTACACCGTTAAAGTCCAGACGATCGTTAAATTCTTTGGCTGTATTTACTGCATCCTGACCGGTCATGGAGTCTACCACGAACAAAATTTCGTTCGGGTTGATTGCTTCTTTGATGGCTGCAATCTCGTTCATCATTTGTTCGTCTACTGCCAGACGTCCGGCGGTATCGACAATGACGAGATCGTATCCTTTAGCTTTAGCTTCCTGAATAGCGTGCTGTGCGATTTCTACCGGATTTTTGCTGTCCAGTTCGCAGTACATCGGTACTTCTATTTGTTCTGCCAATACGCGTAACTGTTCGATAGCTGCCGGACGATATACGTCACAAGCTACCAGCAACGGTTTGCGATTCTTTTTACTTTTCAGCATTCGTGCCAATTTGCCGGAAAAAGTAGTCTTACCCGAACCTTGCAGACCTGACATCAGGATTACTGCCGGGCGAGAATCGATATTAATCTCGGCTGTCTCTCCTCCCATTAACTGAGTAAGTTCGTCGTGCACAATCTTCACCATCAACTGGCTCGGTTTCACTGCCGTAAGCACGTTCTGACCAAGCGCTTTCTCTTTCACCGTATCAGTGAAATTCTTAGCCACTTTGTAGTTTACGTCGGCATCAAGAAGAGCCTTGCGTACGTCTTTCAGCGTCTCCGCTACGTTGATTTCGGTGATTTTGCCTTCACCTTTCAGAATCTTGAATGACCGTTCTAGTCTTTCACTTAAATTATCGAACATAGTTGTTTAATTACTAATTAATATTTGAGCCTGCAAATGTACAAAAATCTCTCGTATTTATATCTTTTTATTCTGCCATTTTGCTTTTTTGAGGTAAATATAACTTGTTATCAGCAGTAAGGTATAGTACAGTATCTCAATTGTAAAGCAGATTTCAATCGGTGCTTTCAGCCACATTCCAATGAAGATGATATATGAGCCGTAGATGATTATTGTGATCGTTTCGAGCAACAAAGCCGCTTGTGTGTTTCCTGTTCCTGAGATACCATTGAACACGACATTGGCTACCGATGCAATCAGCATGGCGCAACAGATGACATATACTGAAGGTACGGATTCTGTAATGAGTGCGTTTTCACTGGTGTAAATGGAAAGCAGGAACTGTGGGAACAATGCTGATAGTGCAACCAGCCCTAGCATAATGAAAAATGAGAACCGGGCGATTTTGTTGATGAGCGGCATTACGTATCGGATACCTCCTGCACCGATAGCATTGCTCACAAGGCTATTGGTCGTGGTTGCCAGCGCATTGACTGGGATTAGCAATACTACATAAATACTCCGGACGATGTTGGCGATAGCCAGTTCCCGCTGTCCCAATCGTTCAACGGCTACGAAAAATACGAACCAAGTGGCCATCGACAGGAAGTATTGTAGCATTGTGAAACAGGAAATACTCAGAATCCGTATCAATAACGCCGGATCGAATGTGCGTAATCGATTCAGACCGTATTTTTTCAAGTCGACTGTGATATATGTGTAGATGAGGAAGAAGAGAATAGAGGAGGCTTCTGCCAGTACGGATGCAATAGCAGCTCCTTTAATTCCCATTTCGGGCATACCAAACTTTCCGAAGATCAGCATATAATCTAATATCACATTGGTCAGTGCCATGACAACAGCATTGATTGTTAATACTTTGGTGCGCGTGATACCGATATATAACGCCCGGAACATAACGTTGACGAATGAGAAGAAGAAACCATAGATACGCCAGTCCAGAAATTCCATTGTCCCTTCGTAAATGGACTCGGAAGAAATGAGCAAGTGCATGATGTCTCCTCCGAATGCTTTGGTGAAGCCGAACAGCAACAATGCCATAGCAAACAAGAATATGACTCCCTGAATCATAACCGGACCTACATCTGTATAACGTCCCTCGCCATTACGCCGGGCAATAACTATTTGTGAACCGGTACTGAATCCGAATGCAATGGTGAATACACATATATAGAACAATCCTCCCATTGCGGAAGCTCCGAGTGCTACTTCACTTACGTGTCCGAGGAATGCCGTATCAGTGACATTGATAACATTTTGTGCCAGCAAGCTTAGCAGTATCGGGTAACTGACACTCCAAATTTGTTTGTTGGTATACATAATTAAGCGTTTAAGTTTACATTTTGCAAAGATAACGCTTTATTCCGATTCGGAACCAATAGGGTAGATGAAAACTATTTCCGGATTTTCAGGAGTTTTCTGATTTATGAAGTAGTTTCCACCGAAATGCTGTAATAATAACAGGTTGATATCATGCCGTATGATGGTCTCTTGCGATACAAACGAAGGGTCTGCCAAAGGTGAATTGTTGATTTGGAAATGTAATACGTCTCCTTCCCGACTTAATATGAAGCGGATATTCCTTTCTTGTCGATGCTCTTGCGGATAAACCAATGCACTGAGTAAAGCCAGTGTCAGTCGTCTTGTATCGGTATGGATGATTATTGGACTATCTATCTCGGTAGAGAAATCGACATTAATACCTGTTTGCTCATTTTGTACACGTGCCATATAACACACCTCTTTACATAGTTCGATGACATCATAATCTTGTACTTGAAATTTCATCATTTGAGCTTCCAGTCGGGATAAATCGAGAACGTCATTGACGAGTTTCATTAATTTCTCCGAACTTTGATGTATGATATTAGTGTATTCCTGTCTTGTCTCCTTGTCTATATTCGGTTCGCAGGCAATGAGTTGTGAAAAACCGACCACATTGTTGAGCGGAGTACGGATATTATAACTCATTTTTGACAAAAAGCGATTTTTCATTTCGTTGGTTTGTCGTACAGCTTCCATAGCTTTCCGGATTTCGTATTCCGAATGTTTTAAAGCTTTGCGTATCATGAAGAGCCTTGCCATGAAAATAAACAGCAAAATCAGAATAACGAATATAAAAACTAGATATAGGAGCTGAGTCCTGTTATTTCGTTTCTCCTGTTCTAATTCATTCTTTTCTATATTGTATCTCTTTTTTATCTGTTTCATCTGGGTGTTTGAAAGTACTGTTGTGACAGAATCTTTTAGGGACAACGCCTGTTCGTAGAATAGGATAGCTTTCTCATTTTGCCCTACCTGTTTCCATATTCTTGCTTTTTCAAGTAACTGTTCGGCATAGTCGTTGGGAAAATTCTTTTTCAGCATTGTCAATGTTGTATCGATATAATTCAAGGCTTGCTGATACTTTCCTATAGCTCGGTTGTATTGAGCGAGTGTATCGAAATAGAGTATTCTGTATGTGAAATATGTATTCTTATTTAAGTATTCCTTAGATTTTATCAGATGGGGATATGTTTGTTCGGGAGCGTTGATATTCAGATAATAATAACTGTAAAAAAGTTCATTGAAAAGGTATGCATCGGTAAATCCCTCTTTCAAAGAAGGGTTCTCGGCAATATGTTTGTGAAGTATATTTTCTTGTTCTTGTATATATTTGAGTAGTCTTTGATTATCTTTCTTTTCTTTAGTGACTGATATTAACTGTGACAGTACTGAAATTCGGTCTACGGGATGGTCTTTTGCAGTAAGCATTCGGTAAGCCTCCTCCAAAGCCTTAATAACAATACACGAGATCGTGAGCCAACTCCAATAGAGAATTATTTTTTGCCTGTTTAGGTTGTCCAGTTCATTTTTATCAATTTGGTAAAGAGCATGAAGCGTATTGATTTGCCGGATATAATTCGTTGCATCCAACGAGTCTTTGAGTGTGTTAAGGGATTCGTAGGCTTGGCATGCCTCTTCATTCTTTCCCATCAATGCCAGTAACTGAGCTCGTTCTTGTAGTATGAGAAGAGATTTGTATGAACCGGCTGTTTGAGTGTGTGATAAAATAGTATCGAATATATTTAATGCTTTAGTGTATTCTTTTGATTCGGTATAGTAACAAGCATACAGATATTCGATCATCAAAAAGAAATAGGAATGTTGGCATTGTCGGTTTATAGACTCGGCTTGTTGCAAATAATTAAGGGCTTCAGGTAGGTGATGCGTCTGAATATTATAGAATGCCTGACAATAATTAAGATAAAAAAACATCTCCTAGATTCTTGTCTTTGTTTGAAAGAGATTCCAATTGCCGGATATCTGCTTCTATATTTGCCATTTGCCAGAATTTAAGCTTTGTCAGAATAATACAAGTTAAAATCGTCTTGGCATATTGGTCTGCATCAGGTACTTTGGAGATGATCTCTAATGCTTCTTTATAAGATTCTATTGCCGCTAAAGGCGTTGATGAATTTAAGTAAGTATTTCCGATTGCTTGCAGCGAAAGTGCTGTTCCTAGCGGGTAACTCATCTCTTTCGCTTTTTGATACATCGAGTTCGCTTTGTCTATGGCCAAACTGAAATGACCTTCTGTAATTAATGCCCGGACAGTCAGTAGCTTTAGTTGGAATAAAAGTGAATAATGTTGTTGTTCTTCTAATTCGGGTTCCAGTAATTTCTCCCATACAGTGATACTGTCGGTAGAAATCTCGGTACTGAATGGTGTATTGTATTTGATTAACGGTTTTAGCAGAGACAGGCGTGCCTGGTTGGTGTGCGCCGCATATAGAGTAACAGATATAAGCATGGCTACAGCTACTGCTATAATATGATGTTTGTGCTTATTCACTTAATAATTAGCTGCTTGCCCGTTAGTTCATCTGCAAAAGAAGTAAAAAGAGCGAAGATTACAAAACAATCCTCGCTCTTTTTATTATTTTATTTTATTTTTGAGAATTTCGCGTGCTCCGAGACCTTCGTGATTGGGATAACCTGGAGCATGTTTTCTGCAACGTGGGTCAGCGTCCACTTTCAGAGTACGGTAATCATCTTTGCTATGTTTGATATAGTCATTGAGCATTGCACGGTGTTCTGTAAGAATTTTGACATATTTAGGATCTTTAGCGAGATTTTGACGTTCTCCCGGATCTTTCTTCATGTCGTAAAGTTCTTCTCCGTTACCTTCCAAATAGTGGGTGTATTTGTATCTTGGTCCACGTACCATGCGTCCGGGAGTAGTGATATATTCATATTCGCTGTGCCATTCGGATACTACATACGGATGAGTTTTCATCTGCTTTTTTCCCTTTAATGTCGGGGCAAGGCTGATTCCAGCTTTTTCGGCTGGGACGGGAATTCCTGCTAAATCACAAAGGGTAGGCAAGAGGTCGAGTGTCGGTTGTGTGAGAAGATGGTCTACGGGCTTCTTCTGGTGTTTGATACCGGGTCCTGCAAAGATAAACGGAACATTTGTCATTTCATCGTAGAAACTGATGTGTTTAGTTACCATACGGTGGGAGGCCATTCCGTCACCGTGATCGGCTAAGATGACTATAATAGTATTCTTACCGGCAGGTGTGGAATAGAGTGCTTTTAAAACGCTGTCTACTTGCTTGGATACCATTTTTGTATAATGTTGGAAAGCGGCAATGTAATGACGGTAGTTTTCTTCACTCCAATGTGAGGCTTGTGTCATTCGTCGATGGCTGCAACAAATATATTGTACTGGAGTAGGTATGTTGTTCCAATCTTCTACGTCGAAATTGGCAGGTAGTTCGGGGAGAGTACCACTAATAGGACGATCGGTGTGTACTCCTTCGTTTGCTCCTACAAATCCGCATATGTTGTGTGGATTTTGGAAATCGGCAATGCAAATAAAGGGCTTTTGGGGAGGATTACTTAAATAGGCTACTGCATCTTCACAAGTTCCTACATCCAGGAAGCTATCGTTGTTGACTGGAAATTCCGGATTGGTAAATGGCTTGGCTACCGGTTCTTTATGTTTAAAACCTCTTAGTGAACCCATGTCGTGAGTCTTTCCAAAGTGTACTGCATCATAACCGTTTTCGGAGAAAAGGCTTCCTAATGTCGGTATGTTTTCTGGTATGCGTGTGTTGATAGGTTCACTGGAATTGGAGCGTACATTTGTTTCGTGAGGCATCATACCACTCCATAACGCTGCACGTGAAGGTTGGCTGAGGGGACAGCCCACATAGGCATTGGAGAAGATCACTCCTCTGGAAGCAACTTCGTCCATAGGGAGGGTGCAACCTTGTGTTTGTCCGTAAGCTCCTACGACACGTTGTGTTAAATGGTCGCATTGGATAATCAGGAAATTGGGCTTTTCTTGCGCCTGAGTTGTTACGCTACATAAGGCTAATCCCATGAATGGATAAATCGTTTTCATTTCTGGTTAGAATTAAGTAATAATTGATTTGGAAGCAAAAGTAGCAAAAAAGAGAATGCAGAAAAGACTAGGGGAGTTGTTTTGGACGTCAGTGATAGTAATTTGTACAAAAATGGAATAGTGCCGAGGAGGAGAGAAGTAGAATAGGCTGTAATTAAAATGCAGATTAACACAAGACTGGAACAGATAATAAGAATTAATCTGCGGCAATCTGTGTTAATCTGCATTCTTAAGAATTATATTTGTTGATTTCCTTTTTAGCTGTTCATACTCATAAGGAATTCATCGTTATCTCTGGTTTTTTCCAAACGGTCTTTTACAAAATCCATAGCTTCAATCGGATTCATATCTGCAAGGTATTTACGTAATATCCACATACGGTCAAGAGTTGTTTTGTCAAGTAACAAGTCGTCGCGACGAGTGCTGGATGCAGTGATGTTGACAGCTGGGAAGATACGTTTGTTAGACAGGTTGCGGTCAAGCTGCAATTCCATGTTACCTGTACCTTTAAATTCTTCGAAGATAACTTCATCCATCTTAGAACCGGTGTCAATCAGGGCGGTAGCAATGATAGTCAGTGAACCACCGTTTTCGATGTTACGTGCAGCTCCGAAGAAACGTTTCGGTTTGTGAAGTGCATTTGCATCAACACCACCGGAAAGTACTTTACCTGATGCAGGAGAGACAGTATTGTATGCACGTGCCAGGCGGGTGATAGAGTCTAAGAAGATTACTACGTCATGACCGCATTCTACCAAACGTTTTGCTTTTTCCAATACGATACCCGCGATTTTCACGTGACGTTCTGCCGGCTCGTCGAAAGTGGAAGCGATAACTTCCGCGTTTACGCTGCGTGCCATGTCGGTCACCTCCTCTGGACGTTCGTCAATAAGCAACATAATCATGTATACTTCGGGATGATTGGCTGCGATTGCGTTGGCGATGTCTTTCATTAAGATAGTCTTACCTGTCTTAGGCTGAGCAACGATCAGTGCACGTTGACCTTTACCGATCGGAGCGAAAAGATCTACTACACGGGCAGACATAGAATCAGAATAACCGCCTTTGCAGAGTTTGAACTTTTCATCCGGAAAGAGAGGGGTTAAGTGTTCAAAAGGAACACGGTCGCGAACGAAAGCAGCGTCACGTCCGTTGATTTTCGAGACTTTTACTAGCGGAAAATATTTTTCTCCTTCCTTAGGCGGACGAATCACTCCTTCTACTACGTCGCCTGTTTTCAAGCCAAACAATTTGATTTGAGATTGCGATACATAGATGTCATCCGGAGAGGAAAGATAATTGTAATCGGACGAACGGAGGAAACCGTATCCGTCCTGCATAATTTCCAAAACTCCTACTCCGTTTAGGATGTCATCAAATTCGTAAGGTTTCTCACGCTCAATCACTTTACGCTCTTGCGGTTGCTGTGCCGGAAGGTTTTCGCTCGCATTGTTTTGCTGCGTAGCGCGTGGCATTGGCAAGCGTTGTTGGTGCTGATTCTGATTTTGGCCTTGATTTTGGTTGTTGTTACGCTGGAAATTATTATTAGCGTTATTGTTTGCATTATTGTTGTCGCGTGGACGGACAATGCGTGGACGTTGTTGTTGAGATTGAGACTGTTGCTGCTGAGGTGGGGCTACTTGTTCGGGAGCTGATTGCACAGGCTCTGTCTTTGTTGCTTCAAATTTACCGAAGAGTTCTGTCGGAAGTTCAATCTTTTCAGACGGCAGATCTTCAATTGGAATGAAATCATCATCGTCAGCACCGGTCAGGATATTACTTTCTTCGTCAATAACCGGTTCAGCTTTCTTTTGCGGTTTGGCAACCACCTTTTTTTCTACAGTTTTTTCTGCAGCGGGTTTATCTTTTTCCACAGTGGGTTTGCTAGGCTTTTCTTTCTTCTCGGCAGATGGTTGCTGTGCCGGAGCTGTTTTTTCCGTTGTTTCGGGTGTTTTCTCCGCAACTACAGGCTTCGCTTCGACACTATTGGAAGCTACTTGCTTCGTTTCTTCAACTTCTTTTTTATCAGTTGTATCTGAATTTTTGCGCGGACGGTCTACTTTACGTTTAGGAGTAACAGCGTTTTCTGCTTTGGTTTCAACGGCGGGAGTTTCTTTTTCTTTGTTTGTTGTTTCTTCTTTGGGAGTTTGCTGTGCTTTTGCAGTAGCAGCTTCTTTTGTTTTTGTAACTTCTCCGGTCTTTGTTGCGGAAACCACTTTGTCCTCTTTTTTGGCCGGAGTTACACGTGAGCGCTTTTTCTTTTCTTCTTTGCGTTCTTCCTTGAGTTTGTCTGCGGCTACTTTCTTGGTGGCTCCTACAATAGCTTGTTCATCGAGTATTTTGTAAACAAGGTCTTCTTTCTTGTATGAGTCTGTTTTTTTTATGCCTAGTTCTTTGGCAATAATTTGAAGTTCCGACAGATCTTTGTCGTTTAATTGGATAATGTTATACATATAGTATGGTAAGTTATTAATATTTCTTTTTTGCTGAATTATGGACAGTATTGCTATAGCTCATGGCCATAGATATGTGAGCATATATGTTTGTTCTTTATTATGAATTAGGGATGTATATGTTGAATCGTAGAATGTTTCAACGGGGCAAAGATAATAATTTTTTTTGGATTCATATACAATCAACCGTTTTTTTCCACGTAAAAGTGTATCTTTGCTAGATAAAAGAAAATAGTATGACAGTAAATGAAGCTTATTTAATTTATTTTTCGCCCACCCATACTTCTAAACAAATAGCGGAAGCGATTGTTCAAGGGGCAGGTATAAAAAATATTTTTCCTATAAATGTAACTCAGCAAGCAGCGGAGGAAGTTGTGATTCCTACATCTGCATTAGCCATTGTGGTAGTTCCTGTATATGGAGGGCATGTCGCTCCTTTGGCGATGGAACGTTTACGGAACATTCGTGGTTTGGATGCTCCTACGGTGTTGGTGGCGGTCTATGGAAATCGGGCTTATGAAAAGGCTTTGATGGAGTTGGACGCTTTTGCCACACCTCATGGAATGAAGGTGATTGCCGGGGCTACTTTTATAGGGGAGCATTCGTATAGTACTGACAAGCATCCGATCTCAGCCGGACGTCCTGATAATTTTGATTTGGCTTTTGCTGCGGATTTTGGAAAAAAAATAATGGAAAAGGTGCAGGCTGCCGAGAATATGGATAAACTTTATCCGGTAGATGTGCGCGCCATCACACGTCCGAGTCAGCCTTTTTTCCCTTTGTTCCGTTTTTTGAGAAAAGTTATTAAGTTGCGCAAAAGCGGTATGCCTCTTCCCCGTACTCCGTGGGTAGAAAATGAGAGTATGTGTACTCATTGTGGATTGTGCGTGACGCGTTGTCCGGTAGGAGCTATAACGAAAGGAGATGAATTGCATACGGATGAGACTAAATGTATCAAATGTTGTGCCTGTGTGAAAGCCTGTACTAAGAAAGCGCGAATCTATGATACTCCTTTTGCAGCTTTGCTGTCTGACTGTTTCAAAAAACAGAAACTTCCTCAGACCATTCTATAGATAATCACCCGTTTAGTTGTTTCGTCAATACGAAAGCGGTTATCTGTTCGTTCACCTATCAACCATGCGATGCGTTCTCCGCAGCAGAGTACCCATTGACGTTCCTTTTGGCTGATAGAGAACTTGCGGTCGGTCAGATAATCGCTTATTTTTTTCTTTCCTTTCATTCCGAAGGGCACAAAGGTGTCACCGGTCTGCCATTTCCGGCAACAGATTTCTTCATTCAGTTTGTCTGCATCGAAACAGGCTGTTTGTTTCTCTTGTGGAATCTGAAAGTCGGAAGTATATTCTTGTTCTTCTCTGATCAGCTGAAAAGGAGGAGTCGCTTTGCTTACAGATTGAACGGCTTCCAATAACAAGAATTCTCTATCTTTTATTATTCTCCATTCTTTACAGCAAAATTGCTTTCCCGGTTGACTGTGGAGCGAACTGGCGATGTCTTTTATTTGTGTAGAGTTGAAGCCTAATGGATGCAACACCTCAAAAAGGATGGCTTCGGGGGCTGGCTCTTTTAGCAGAGAACTGATCCGTATACCTTCTTCTGTAATGATTTTTGTCTTAGTTTCTTCTATATATTTATTATATAGAGTGGCTACATCATTTAAATAATTGCTGGTTTCTATCAAGTTGTTTTTGACGGACGGATTGATTGTCTGCATGAGTGGAAGAAGGTTGAGGCGTATTTTATTGCGGGTGTATTCATCTTCCAGATTCGTGCTGTCGGTTACGTATTCCTGTTGGATACTTTGAAGGTAGTGAATGATTTCTTCCCTATTAATACAAAGTAAAGGGCGTACGACTACTCCGTTACGGGGACGGATTCCTAATAAACCGGTGATTCCTGTTCCTCTGATGAGGTTCAGCAATATTGTTTCTACGCTGTCATCTTGATGATGGGCGACAGCGATGACATCCGCCTGGCAATCCTTTCTCGTTTTTTCAAACCAATTATAACGTAGTTCACGGGCGCCCATTTCGATGGAAATATGTTTTTCGGTTGCGTATCGGGTAGTATCAAAATCAATGGTATGCAGGTTTATTTTATATTTTTCGCATAATTGGCGGACGAACTGCTCGTCTCGATTTGATTCTTCACCACGCAGGTGGAAATTACAATGCGCAGCTTCACAACGGTAACCTGCTGTATGCAGGATGCATAACAATGCAACTGAGTCGGCACCACCGCTCAATGCCACCAGAATTTTATTTTCGGAAGAGAATAAACCTTCTTTTTCTATATATTGTGTAACCCGATGTTGTATCATATTTTGCAAAGATAATGGTTTATTGAAGTATCTCAAGTGAATGTCGCTTGTTTTTAATGGCAGATGGATATTTTGTGGATGAAATATCTGTTATTTAAAAACAATCTAAATAATTTGCGTGCTCCAAAGTTATGAATTATCTTTGCCGAAAATTTTGAAAGTTATGCGTTTGTCCGAATTAAAAACAGGCGAGAAAGGTGTCATCGTTAAAGTATTGGGGCACGGTGGTTTTCGTAAACGTATCGTGGAGATGGGCTTCATCAAGGGAAAAACGGTTGAAGTGCTGTTGAATGCTCCACTAAGAGATCCCATTAAATATAAAGTTCTAGGTTATGAAATTTCTCTTCGTCGTCAGGAAGCCGAAATGATTGAGGTAGTCAGTGAAGAAGAGGCTAAGAAATTGGCTGAAGAGACTATTTACCACGAGGGACTGCCTGAGGATATTTCTGTAAAAGAAGAAGACATGAAACGGCTAGCGCTGGGTAAACGCCGTACCATTAATGTCGCTTTGGTCGGCAATCCAAACAGTGGCAAGACTTCTTTATTTAATTTAGCTTCCGGTGCTCACGAGCATGTGGGAAATTATAGTGGTGTGACCGTGGACGCTAAAGAAGGGTATTTCGATTTCGAAGGTTATCATTTCCGGATCGTTGATTTACCGGGAACATACTCTTTGTCTGCTTATACACCCGAAGAAATTTATGTTCGTCGCCATATTATCGACGAAACTCCGGATGTCATTATTAATGTGGTGGACTCTTCCAATTTGGAACGGAATTTATATCTGACTACTCAATTGATTGATATGAATGTCCGCATGGTCGTGGCTTTGAATATTTATGATGAATTGGAGAACAGTGGAAATACATTGGACTATCGTTTATTGAGTAAATTGTTCGGAGTGCCTATGGTGCCTACTGTCAGTAAAAAAAATCGTGGATTGGATACCTTGTTTCATGTCGTTATAAATCTTTATGAGGGAGTCGACTTCTTTGATAAACACGGAAATATGAATCCGGAAGTTCTCAAAGATTTGACTGAATGGCATGATTCTTTGGAAGACCGGAAACACCATGAAGAGGAACATCTCGAAGATTATGTGCGGGAACATCGGAAGACCGGACGTGTCTTTCGCCATATTCATATTAATCATGGTCCCGATTTGGAGAGGGCTATTGAGGCTGTGAAAGAGGAAGTATCAAAGAATGAATACATTCGTCATAAATATTCTACTCGTTTTCTTTCTATTAAGTTATTGGAGAATGATCCGGATATAGAACGTTTTGTACGTACTTTGCCGAATGCTGAAAGCATTGTCGGTATTCGTGATAAGATGGTGAAACGCATACAGAGCACGATGAATGAAGATTGTGAGTCTGCCATAACAGATGCGAAATACGGTTTCATCAGTGGTGCATTGAAAGAAACGTTTACTGATAATCATTTAGAACAGGCGCAGACGACCAAAGTGTTGGATGCTATCGTTACTCACCGTATTTGGGGGTATCCTATTTTCTTCCTGTTTATGTATTTGATGTTTGAAGGGACATTTGTACTCGGCGAATATCCTATGATGGGGATTGAATGGCTGGTTGAGCAGATTGGTGATTTGATTCGTAATAATATGTCTGAAGGGCCATTGAAAGATATGCTGGTTGACGGTATCGTTGGCGGAGTAGGAGGTGTGATTGTTTTTCTGCCGAACATCTTGATTCTGTATTTCTGTATATCGTTGATGGAGGACTCCGGATATATGGCACGTGCTGCATTTATAATGGATAAGATCATGCATAAAATGGGGCTGCATGGCAAATCGTTTATTCCGCTCATTATGGGGTTCGGATGTAACGTGCCCGCTATTATGGCTTCCCGTACGATAGAGAATCGAAAAAGTCGGCTTATTACTATGTTGGTTAATCCGTTGATGTCTTGTAGTGCTCGTCTGCCTATCTATTTATTATTGGTAGGAGCATTTTTTCCGAACAATGCGAGTCTGGTCTTGTTGAGTATTTATGCAATAGGTATATTTTTGGCGGTCTTGTTAGCGAGACTGTTTAGTAAGTTTTTGGTGAAAGGGGACGATACTCCGTTTGTGATGGAGCTTCCTCCGTACCGGATGCCGACAGCAAAATCTATCTTTCGTCATACATGGGAGAAAGGGGCGCAATATTTGAAAAAGATGGGGGGAATTATTATGATTGCTTCTATTATCATTTGGTTTCTGGGATACTATCCGAATCATGATGCGTATAAGACGGTAGCCGAACAGCAGGAAAATTCATATATAGGTCAGCTTGGGCATGCGATAGAACCGGTGATTAAGCCTATGGGGTTTGATTGGAAACTGGGTATCGGTCTGATTTCGGGGGTAGGAGCGAAAGAGTTGGTGGTAAGTACTTTGGGGGTTTTATATGTGGATGATCCGGAGGCTGATGAGGTTAGTTTGGCTGAACGGATTCCGATAACACCGTTGGTTGCATTCTGCTATATGCTGTTTGTTTTGATTTACTTTCCATGTATTGCGGCATTGGCAGCTATCAAACAGGAATCCGGAAGTTGGAAATGGGCGCTTTTTGCAGCTTGCTATACTACGGTATTGGCATGGATTGTGTCATTTACTGTTTATCAGATTGGAGGGTTGTTTGTATGAATAATTGGCAAGAATGGGTAGTGGGGGTACTGGTTGTACTCTGTATTGTCCGATTGGTATATGGTATTTATACTTTTTTTCGTCGTACGCGAGATAGTGGAAATCCTTGTGACAGTTGTGTAAGTGGCTGTGAACTAAAGGATATGATGGAAAAGAAAAGAAAGGAGTGCGGTGTAAAGAAAAAAAGTACAAAGAAAAATTGCTGTGGATAGTTGGTAGTTTCAAAATTTGTACTACCTTTGCAACCGCAAACGAGAAAAGACGGTTCCTTGGATGAGTGGCTTAGTCAGCGGTCTGCAAAACCGTGTACGGCGGTTCGAATCCGCCAGGAACCTCCAAATTGGGGAAGGATTAGAAAGTGATTTCTAGTCCTTCTTTGTTTTTTTAAGTATTCAAGGTCTTTTGCATCCAAAAATTAGTCAGACTTAAGGGTCAACGTAACAATCTGAGGGATTCTATATTTAAGCATATAATTTAGCAAGTCTATATAAGAAAAAAGCTCTATCTCTTACTCCTCTGAACTGTGCTCTAAATGCTTTGATTTTAGCATTGAATGACTCTGCTGCGGCATTGGTTGCCCTCCTTTCAAAGAAATTGATGGGTCAACGTAACAATCTGAGGGATTCTATATTTAAGCATATAATTTAGCAAGTCTATATAAGAAAAAAGCTCTATCTCTTACTCCTCTGAACTGTGCTCTAAATGCTTTGATTTTAGCATTGAATGACTCTGCTGCGGCATTGGTTGCCCTCCTTTCAAAGAAATTGATGGGTCAACGTAACAATCTGAGGGATTCTATATTTAAGCATATAATTTAGCAAGTCTATATAAGAAAAAAGCTCTATCTCTTACTCCTCTGAACTG